>Ga0222639_1000178_pt1 | contig 29661 bp, 27 predicted proteins | sample AntAcemetagen185_FD_179863 | JGI IMG/M metagenome (GOLD analysis project Ga0222639, IMG submission 179863) | Saline water microbial communities from Ace Lake, Antarctica - #185 | ecosystem: Environmental > Aquatic > Non-marine Saline and Alkaline > Saline | place: Antarctica: Ace Lake...
CCCCATTGTCTCCACTGTCCGGGCGCTGCCAACCCCTATCATTTTCTTCCCATAATCAGTGAACGCCGAACGACCCCGAGGGTCCGGTTTTTCTGCATCCGGCTGACCATCCTTGGCTGAAACCGTTGGGTGGACAGGGGAGCATCGATGATATGGGTAATTTCCCACCCGGCACGCTTCAAGAGGCCGATATAATCATCAATGCAAATACTCTGTGCTGGATTCTCCTCCAGCGCGGATACGCCCTGAAAGTCCCGCCAGTCCGCATTGAGAAAGGCGATGCGCGCATTGGCCTTTGAGTTCTCTTTTGTGAGGGAGAAAAACTTGAGGAAAAAGCTCAGATATTCTTTGCGGGAAAGGCCTGAAATGCTCTCTTTGACGTATTGGTCCGCCATTTTTTTGAAATAGGGGGGATCAAGAAAGATCAGGTCCGATTTCTCTTTTCCCTTTACCGGCCATTGAAAACTTTCCGGATTCCACTGAAATGGTTCGATTTCAGGCCGTGTTTCAGGACGGTCCACTATGTCAAATGACCAGCATTTTCGTTGAAAAGCGAGACAGGTATCCGGTACAACGCCGCCGCCTGCCATGGGATCGAAAACAAGGTCTCCTTCCCGTGTAAAATAATAGAGGGTATGCAAAGCATGGGTGTCAGACCTATACAGTTGACAGAGAACCGCAAAAACAGATTAGCAAAATTCTTTCGGATTTTAGACGATTTAAAGAAGGCAGAGTCCCTCTATGCTCTGAGTATCACAGCCAGCGGGGTCTTTTGAAATCAGGCCTCTATAAAGTCCGCAACAAAAGCCGCTGGGTAGATTTTTGTTTAAGTCGTTTAGCGTTTCTTTTCCATATCTTCAATGATTATTTGTGCCGCAATCCGCGCTCCAATACCCGGGGGCAAACCGCATTTCTCAAAACCCTTATCGCGAACAAAGCCTGGATAGCCTTCCTTAATATCTGCATTATTATAATATCGTCCGAATATAACATTTTCGTGGATATCTCTGCATTTCGTAGTCCCTAATATGTGTTCGAATTCTTGAATCAGTTTTCGGCATTTTCCATAGGTTCGGGCATTTGCGTCATAATCCAACAAATTATCCTTTCCAAAATAGAGGGAGAGGGCGACCATTGCCCCGGTCACCCCGCCGCATGTCTCTCCTGTCAGTGCAATACCAGGAAATCCGGAAAGAGCTTTTACAACGCTGATGTCACCGAGACTGAATTCTTCCATAACCGCCAACGCGGCGCTCTTGGCACAACTCTGGCTCACCTGTTCATAGGCTTCAGCCCGTCTCTGCACGCGCTCTAATATTTCCTCTTTCATGTTGATCAGTTCGTCAGGATTAATTTCTTTCTTCGGTATCCCCTGTTGGGACAGTCCTTTTAATCTGGCTTCCACTGCATCCTTATCCTCAGGGCCTTTGGCCAACTCCTGAACCCGCTTTTTCAAAGACTCAACATCTGCCGGTGTCTTTTCTTTCATATTCTAAACCTCCCAAATCTCTTTTTCATAAATGTTTGTATAACCTTGATGAATTCGTAAAAAGTCAGATTTCTCACAGAGCCCACAGAGAGCACAGAGGTAATATATTGACATTATTCATTTTATCTTGGCGTTCTTTGCGCCTTTGCGCGAAATAAAAGTGTTTTTACGAGACCATCAAAGTTGGAGCTTAAAGCATTTCTACCCTGATAAAAAGGCTATTACTTCCCGGTTGAAAAGGTCGGCAGCCTCAATAAAGAAGGCATGACCACAGGCAGGCAAAAATTGTAATCTTGCCCAAGGCATTAACTCTTTCAATATTTGTGAGTTTTCTGACGGCACCAAAGGGTCATCATCACCCGCCACAATCCATGTCGGCACCGATATATTTCTGAGCCGGTCCGCAGTGTCATGTTTCAGGCACGCGGCGAACTGTCTCTCAAAGGCATGAGCCGGCTGATAATATCGGAGTGATATCTCTATGAATTCCCTGATCTTTTCAGGATTATCTTGAATAAATTTGTCGGAAAAATAGATATCCATATCTTTTCGGAGAATCTCCTCAGGTGAAAGCCCTTTATTGGTGGTAAATTTTTCCATCCTCTCCTGACTCATGCGCACTCCCCTTTCCCCCCCGCAGCTTGTGCATCCTAAAATAAGGTTTCGGACTTTTTCAGGGTAATTAATTGCCAGCTCCTGCGCAATATAGCCGCCCATAGATATGCCTAAGATATGCGCATTTTCAATATCTAACGCCTCCATCAAGGCCGCCGTATCGTCTGCAAAAAGGCGGATAGAGTAATCCATCTCCGGTTTGTCTGAACGTCCGGCGCCCCGATTGTCAAATGCAATAACCCTGAAATGCTTTGACAGGGAAGGTATCTGACAATACCACCATTCCAAGTTTCTCCGGAGTCCCATAATCAGGATCAAAGGATCTCCTTTGCCATGGATTTCATAATACATTTTGATTTCATTAACATCCAGTTCAGGCATCTCACCAGTCCCCCTTAATATAATTGCGTATAGTGTCCGAACGAAAACTAGGATTTTTCGTTCAGATCAAGGAAGACGAAAATTTTAACCGCAGGAATACATTGAGTATTTTGAGGATTAGAATTTGAGTCTGACGCAGATATGGGCGAAAAAGACAGTTTTCATTTAGACACTATCTAAGATAACTTATTTTCCCTTTTTGCTCAAGTTTATTGTAGCATGACGTAAGCGTCGTCGTTGAACCTTTGAACGTTTAAAAGGAGAATATGGCCATGAAGTTACTTCGTGTTGACATGAGAAATGAAAATATAGTCGCAACGGACCTTCCAAAAGAGTGGCTGGCAATTGGCGGCAGTGGCTTGATTGCCAAGATAATGAATGATGAGGTCCCTCCCGAAACAGATCCTTTAAGCCCTGATAATAAATTGATTATTGCGTGTGGCCCTCTCGCGGGAACAAGGGCGCCGCAACTCGGACGCATTTCGGTTGGTGCCAAAAGCCCCTTAACATTAGGAATAAAGGAGGCTAACGCAGGTGGCCCTGCGGGTCAGTATATGGATCAATTGGGGTTTAGGGGCATTATTGTTGAAAACGCTGCTGAACAGGAAAATCTGTTTTACCTCAGGATTTCCAAAAAAGAAGCGCGTCTTGTGCCTGCTGACGAATTTAAGGGTCTGAAAAACTATGAATTGGTACGGCGGCTTCATTCAAAATACGGTAAAAAAGTGGCCATTGTCTGTATCGGCATTGCCGGTGAGAGGAAATATCGAGGGGCCTCTGTATCGTTCACGGATATTTTTGGTGATCCGTCTCGCAATGCGGCAAGAGGTGGATTGGGTGCGGTTATGGGGTCAAAGGGTCTGAAGGCGATTGTTTTAGATGCCTCTGGTACGCCACCGGTAAGCATCGCCGATCCTGACCGTTTCAAAAAAACGGTTAAATCGTGGATCAATACAATTGCGCACGACATCAGCTGCGGGCTGTATTCAAAGTATGGTACCCCGTTTGCTGTTGCCAATTCGGCCAATCAGGGCACCCTGCCTACCAATAACTACCATTCGGGCAGACCTCACGACTTTTATAAAGTCAGCGGTGAAGCCATCCAGGAAAACCTTTTTAAACGAGGGGGCAAGATGCATGGCTGTATGCCGGGCTGTGCCGTCAAATGTTCAATAATCTATCCTGATGCAGAAGGTAACCGTCTTGCCTCGGCCTATGAATATGAAACAATCGCCATGCTCGGTACGAATCTGGGAATTATGGATTTGGATGCCATCGGAAAACTAAAATTCATGTGCGACGACCTTGGCGTCGATGCAATTGAAATCGGATCCTGTCTCGGTGTGGCGGCCGATGCAGGGAAGATGAAAATGGGTAATTTAGCGTCAGCAGAAAAGCTTCTGATGGAAATAGAAAAGGGCACCGCCTTAGGTGAGGCTTTGGGAAATGGGGTTGTCAGTACTGCGAAGACTTTAAATGTTCGGCGTGTGCCCGCATATAAGGGACAGGCGTTTCCAGGGCATGATCCGAGATCAGTGAAAGGAACCGGCGTCACTTACGCGACAAGCCCCATGGGGGCTGATCACACCGCCGGTCTTACCTACAGGGCACCACGGCAAAGAGAGAAGCAGACCCAAAACTCACTCCGATCTCAGGTCCAGGCGGCTACCTGCGACACACTCGGATATTGTTTAAACTCTGTTCCGGGTGGGCAGGAATCCATCTATGATTTTTTTGCTGATTTGATGAACGCGCGGTACGGGATGCGGTTGACGCCGGATGATATTGTCGAAATCGGCAAGCAGACCTTGAAAGATCAAATCAAGTTCAATGAAAATGCCGAATTCAGCAGAATGGATGAACTTTCACAAAACTTTATTCGAACCGAATCATTGGCGCCGACCGATCAAGTTTTTGATGTTCCGGATAAGGAGTTAAGGGATTTCTGGGATGGGTTAGACGCCTTCAAAGTCCCCAAAAAACATTGGGAAGTTCGCATACCGCCAATGCCTGAAATGCTGTTTGGCACCCATGTGGTCCAAAGAGTGGGGGCGATGGCCAGAAGATTGGATATGAGAAAAGCGATGATTGTCTCAGATCCGGTTATGAAAAGCATCGGGCGTGTCGATGAAGTAGAGACAATCCTCCAAAGGGCCGGAATCGCGTCTTATATATTTCTCGATGTTGAGCCTGATCCCCCTGTAGAATTAATTGAGACAGCGGGAGATTTTTACAGGGCCAAAGGTTGTGATGGCATTATCGGCTTGGGCGGTGGCAGTAGTTTGGACGCTGCCAAAGCAATCGCTTTGCGGGTAACGCATCCCGGTGAATTAACCGAATACGAAAGCATTGTCGGCGGAACGGCAAAGATAAAACCTATATTGCCCCCGCTGATCTGTATTCCAACCACCTCGGGCACCGGCAGCGAGGTTAATCCCTATGCGGTTATTACGAATAAGCAGCGGAACGTCAAATTCATGCTTATGAGCAACCATCTGATCCCCAAAGTAGCTGTTATCGATCCGGATTATTGCAGGAGCATGCCACCCGAATTGACGAGAGAATCAGGGGTTGATGCCCTGGCCCACTGTATCGAAGGCTATGTCGCCCTGGCAGCGCCATATCATCCCTATTTCGAATCCATGGCACTTTATGGAACCAAACTGATTGGTCGAAGCCTGGTCAAAGCATACAAAGAGCCCCGCAATGTCGATGCCCGCACAGATATGTGTATGGCGGCTGTGTACGGGGGAATCGCTTTTAGTAAGGGGCTTGGCGTGGGCCATGCCATAACACACGTTCTCGGTGCGCATTACCATATCCCCCATGGAAAAGCCGCAACCATCGGTCTGGTTTGCTTTGTCAGGGCAAATAAAGCAGTATGTGATAAACAATTTTTGGATCTTGCTTTTATGCTGAATGGTTTGGAGGATTTAGAAGAGGCCCTGCTGAAACTCTATAAAGACCTCGGAATTACCGCAACCCTTAAAGACAATAATATTCCTGAAGAAGACCTGAAAAAGATCGCGTTCTACACGTACAGAGATGCCGTCAATATCGCCACGAATCCATCACGATTAAGTGAAAAGAAGATACTTTCACTTCTCGAAGATGTCTATGACTAAGGGCTCGCGCAAAAATAACTTCACATTTTCGCATCCCATCTTTAGGTCATCTTCGGCCGTGCCTCAATCGCAAAATCCTCGCAATAGTACTACTATTCCTGTGGTTTTGCTCAATCGGCGCAGCCAGGTAAGCGAGCTTGCGAGACTCCGAATCTAACCTAAATATGGGCGCCAATTCTGGGAACCTATTTTTGCGCGAGCCCTAAGTGCAAAGCGTTTGGTAATCTTTTACTCTCATTGCTACCCGATATAAACACGCCTCTCCCCAAGAGAATATCGTCGAGACCTTTGCAAAACGTCCCCTTTCGAATTCTGCGCTTATCTGCGCAATCTCAGCGTCAAGCTCATCCCGCTCATAGCGGGACTCGAAATATTCAATCCCGCGCATCGCGGGATCAATATTCAATAGTCAATTCCGGCTTCGCCGGGTTAGGCATATAAATCATTCGCTACACTCTCAAGCCCCAGTTCCACCAGCTTTTCCTTTTTGGGTTTTCCCGTGTCCCAGTCCCACTGACTGACAGCGTAGAATTCTTTCAGCATCATGTCCATATCCGGCTCAATACCGGCCGTGCCGCCTTCTTTGAGCGCTTTGCGGGTAATGTCGGGAAGCCGGTCATCTTCTCGGGAAACACCCAGTTTGTTGTTGATCGCGCGTTTTAAGTTCAGGGACCGTTCGCCGAATGTCAGCAGATCCATAGTCTTGAAATCCCATCCCGTGATATCCGCCAGTATCCGGGCAATCATCTGGGCCGGTATTGGTGAGAACTGGCATAACGTAAAACTGTTGTAAAGTTCACAAAAGCTTAATATCTTGGCCGTCATTGCCCCTTTTTGCGCGGGATCATTCTTGTCGCTAAACGTGATCCCAAGCTCCAGCCCCACTTCATTGCCCGGCGAATCCAGACTGTAAAAAGCACCCTTTAAATGACACGCGCCCCTCGGCCCCACCGCATAAGCAAGGGCCGCCCCCTGGTAGGCCCGCGGGTCGTGCATGGGAAACTCCAATCCTTTGACATGGGCGGCTTCTTCAGGATCAACCCCGAGTTCAGCCGCCATTTGCTTGACGCCTTTGGATAGGAGTTTGCCGATACCCTCCTGATTAATGATCATGTTGACGAGTTTTAATATTGTTTCACTGTCGCCCCAGGAGATTTTCATGCCTGCTTTTTCTTTTGTGAGGAGTCCTTTTTCATACAAATACATGGCAAAGGCAATGGATACGCCGGCGGAAATGGTATCAATGCCATGGGCATTGCACAGATGGTTGGCCATGACCACGGAATCAATATCAAAGTTCATGCAAAGCGGCCCAAAAGCGGCGACGGTTTCATACTCCGGCCCATCCACATGTTTGATATCATCCGTAAAATCCTTGATGATCCTTCCGCATCCGATAGGGCAGCCGGCGCATGCATAATTAGACATGCGATAGCGATCCCGAAATGCCGGGCCGTGTATTTTTGCGGCCGGGAACACGCTTTTGGTAAAATACCTGGCCGGCGCATCGCCCAGTCGCATGGCAAGGTCCATATAGAAATTCGTACCGTACAGTTTGTATCCCTGGGTATATGCGTTGCTCTTAATTGTGTCCCGTGCTTCGCTGATCACCCCTTTGAGTCTTTCCGGGTTGGCAATTTTTGTTTTTTGACTGCCGGAAACAACCACTGCTTTGAGATTCTTAGACCCCATTAACGCGCCCATGCCGCATCTGCCGGCCGCCCGGCCTTCATCATTCATAATATTCGAATAATGAATCAGCTTTTCGCCAGCTGTTCCGATGCAGGCGACGGAAGCCTTTTTGTCAACGTCAGCCTTGATTTTTTCCTGTGTTTCGTAAATGTCCCCCTTGCCCCACAGGTGTGACGCATCATGAAATTCAGTAACACCTTCTTTTACATATACATAAACCGGGTTTTCGGCCTTTCCGGTGATCAGAATACCGTCATAACCGGTGCCTTTCAGACGCATGGGAAATTTACCGCCGGTTGTAGCCTCCCCCCAGAGACCGGTGCCCGGGGAGATACCGCATATGGCGGCACGGCTGACCATGGGTACGTTTGATCCGGTAAACGGGCCGGTGGCAAATATCATGGGGTTTTCCGCTGAAAGGGGATCCATGCCGGGTTTTACATAGTCATATACTATTTTAGAGGCCAGGGTTGATCCGCCGACATATTTTTTCTGGTCCTCATCACTGATCGGGATTTCTTCCGTCCGGCTGTTTGTAAGATCGATTTTCAGGAATTTTCCAAAATATCCTTTCATGGGGCTACCTCCATGTCTCTGATTTCATATCCAGCAGTTTACCGTCATAGGCACATAAAAATATATCCTTGAGCTGTTCTTTGTTTAAGTCATACCATCCAAAGTAAAATGCCGGATCAGTGGGTGTTTGTTCTAAAATCATATCCATATTTTTTTCAAGGTCATCCATTGTCACGCCGGTATCCTTGAGACCAATGGGGAGATTTAATGATTTCATGAAAGTTCGGAATTTTTCAATCAGATTGGACAAGCTCATTTCATCTGAATCATTGTCCCGGACACCCAGCATATCGCAAAGCTCCAGGTAACGATCTGTAACTCTTGAATAAACCTGGAGTTCATAAGTGATAAACAACATGACCATGACGCCGTGGTGGATGTGAAAGAGGCCCCCGATGGTGTGCCCTAAGGCATGAGAAATACCGGAACCGGCATTTGCCAGGGGAATTCCCGCCATCATGGCGGCCTGCTGCATTTTCATCCGGGGCATGATGTCACTGCCGTCCGCATATGCGCGCGGCAACCATTTAAAAATCATCTCAATGGTTTTTTGCGCTATAGCCTGGTTAATTTCATCGCATTTGGGGGCCATGAAACCGTCTATGGCATGGGCCAGGGCGTCGGCACCGGTACCGGCGGTCAGTTCCGGCGGCATTCCGACAGTCAGCGTTGGGTCGAGCAGCGCAAAATCCGGAACAAATTCAGGCAATGCGCCGGAAACCGGGAGCTTTACGCCATCGGGGAATGAGATGACCGCCACACCGGAGACCTCGGAACCGGTCCCACTGGTGGTCGGGATGGCCGCCAGCCTGGCCTTGTTTCTGAGGTTCAAAGGCACAAGCGGGCTTAATATTTCAAGCTTTACATTCGGGTGCTCATACAGAAGCCAGGCCGCCTTTCCGGTGTCCATGGACGATCCCCCGCCCAGTGCAAAAATCAGGTCCGGTTCGAATTTTGTGATTTGTTCCGCGCAGTCTTTTACCGTATCGATCGGCGCATCCGGTTGTGCTTTGGCCCACGTTTCAAAAGAAATGCCGTGTCTCTTTTTATAAGGGCTCATCACTTTGGACGCAAACCGGACCGCATATTCGTCGGTTACGATAAATGCCCGTTTGCTTTTGCATTCCCTTGCAATCAGATCCACTGCATCCGGGAGGAGCTGGGGCTCATCAAGGAAGAGATTAAAGCCGGAAAACACCCGCGGCACAAAAAACGGTTTCATTACATCTCTGAGAAATGCCGCCTGTACCATAGGGCCGCCCCATGTCCTGAGTAAATATTCATGTGTCCAGTAAGTCATGTTACCTCCTGATCCGGGTAAAACATTTTTGTTATTGCGTGACAAATTTCATGGCCGCTCCGAACCATGTAAACGAGTGGAGCTCGCCTTCAATGCCCACCATGTGATTTTGAAGGGCGTCCATAATCCCTTCTTCCCCTTTTTTCATGGCCTTGAACGCAATTTTCGCATCCGCCCAGACCATGGCCGCGTCATATTGATCCAGCACCGAGTCGGATGAAAATTTTCCGTCTTTAAAGATGAAGCGCTTACCTCTTTTGTTGTCCTTTGTTTTAACCACAATCCTGCACTCGTGCCCCATCAGGAATTTTTTAAAGTTTGCATCCGTTTTCGCTGATTTTTTGAACTTGGATGCAAGGATAGTGAGAAGCAATAATAGTCTCATCATGTTCTCCTTAAAAATATGTTTAAATCATTTTTCTGAGTTCTTTTTTCAGAACCTTACCTACCAGAGACTTGGGCAGTGCGTCGACAAATTTCACCCGTGAAGGAGCTTTGAAGGGCGTCATCTTTGATTTTGCAAAGTCGATTATGTTTTGTTCGGTAAGTTCCTGACCTGGCATCTGGACAACAAAGGCCATGATTTCCTCGCCGTATTTTTCATCCGGAACTCCTATAACCGAGACCTCGCCGATGGCCGAATGCTCCTCGAGGTAGCCCTCGATTTCACTGGGGTAGAGATTGTAACCGCCCTTTATGATCATATCCTTCATTCGATCCGTAATAAACAGATAGCCCTCATCATCGAGGTACCCCACATCGCCGGTGTGCAGCCAACCGCCACGCAGGGCCTCTTGAGTATCTTTGGTTCTCTTATAATACCCGATCATGACATTGGGCCCCTTGACCACGATTTCGCCCTGCTCACCCACCGGAAGTTCATTATCTTCCAGATCAAAAATCTTTACTTCCACCCCGGGCAAGGGTACTCCGGTAGATCCTTTCTTGATCGGCATGCTTGGTCGGCAAAGCGCCACCGACGGGGATGCTTCAGTCAGACCATATCCCTCATACATCTCGCAGTTGAACCGGGAGGTAAAGGCCCGGTAGAGCTCTTCGGTAACCGGAGCCGCACTTATGGTGCAACGTTTAAGGGAGCCGGTGTCGTATTTGTCGGCGGCCGGGTGGTTTATCAACATTTGATACATGGTGGGCACGCCTATAAAATTGGTAACCTGATATTTTTCAATCAACCGGAAAATTTCCTCAGGATGGAACCATCGCATGAGGACTCCGGAGCTTTCTTTAAACGGTACAAGGTTGCCGGAATTCATGACCACAACACCGAATGAATGAGCCAGCGGCAGACAAAGAAGAGTGATAGTGCCTCTCGTTATCTCATTAGCTTTTAGGCTGGCAAGGGCATTTTGGTAAAGGTTGTTGTGGGAAAGCATGACCCCTTTGGGTTGTCCGGTGGTTCCGGAAGTATAAATCATCAGGGCGATGTCGTCTTCCTCCATTTCCTCAGTATGCTGTTCTGGGGAACTGTGTTTTACGAGCCCATAAAAATCGACCAGATCTTCCTTATCTTCTCCGCCAAGCACAATAACATTCTTAATATGACTGATTCCCTTTCTGGCACTTTGAATCTTTGACAGGAGATCCTGGCTGGTAATGACTGCTTTAGCATCGGAGTGCTCCAGGATATAACGGGTTTCGTTTTCACCGAGAAGAAACATGATGGGTACGATTACGGCTCCGAGTCGCCATATGGCAGCGAAACAGGCAAAGACTTCCGGTGAGTTGGAAAGGGAAACCACCACATGGTCACCCCGGCGGATTCCCAGGGCTTTCAAGCCGCCAGCGAGTTTGCGGCCCATATCATTTAATCGTTTTGAGGTAAATTCTTCGTCTTCAAACACATAGGCCAGCTTTTCACCGAATTTCTCGAGGTGTTCATCGCCTAACTTTACAAGATTCATAGGGACCCCCTTTTTTAAACGTTAAGTTTATTTCTGCCAAATCTTGTCTTGAAAACAGGATGCCATTGAACCAAAACCGGGTAAATGTTTTTCTTTGCCAGTTTTGCGCCTTTGCGAGAGACCCTTTTGGTTCCCCGCTTCTGGTCATCAAAGACGGGATCACCGTTTCACTGGGACCGGCTTGCCCGCGTTAGGTTATCAGCAGAATAAATCCCTGTTCCTCAGCCCCGGGTCAAACCGAAGGCAATGAGGGACTTTTTTGCTGCTGCTTCTCCCCATTCCTGCACGAAATGTCCGGCGGAGGTGATTTCATAAGGTTCAGGGCAGCCTCTAATAACCCTCCGAAGGGCGTGCATCACCGGTGGTCCGAGAACAGGATCCTGCATACCGATTGCCATGAATGTTGACCCTGCCCACTTGTTGCTTAGCCATTCACGTGCCTCTCTCGATAATGCCGCTCCAGGTGCCTCGGGATGATCCGGGACCATATCAGGGAAACGGCGGGCACCAGCTTTATACCGAATATCCGGAAAGGGGGCGTCATAAGCCCTACACTCTTCAGATGACAGGATAGGACACGCACGCTTCATCAACGTCCCGATTGCCATGTCGGGATTACTGTTGACCCATTCACGCCAGGCCAAAAAGCCATCAGAAAGCTGGACATCCCCTGTCCCTAAAGTCGTATTCATAACTAATAGGCGCGAGAAGCGATCCGGCATCTCCATCGGCAGGGTCAACCCTATCAGGCCGCCCCAGTCCTGACATAAAAGAGTGATGTTTTTGAGGTCCAAGTGCTCAATTAAGGCCACGAGCGACCCACGGTGAAAGTCAAATTGATAAACCTCCTCTTTCACCGGTTTATCTGAGCGTCCAAAACCGAAAAAGTCAGGGGCTACTACCCGATGTCCGGCGGCAGTAAAGATAGGAATCATTTTCCGGTACAGATAGCTCCAAGTGGGTTGACCGTGCAGGCAGAGAAAGAGGTTGTCAGCATCCTGCGGGCCTTCATCCAGATAATGCATGCGCACACCTTCATATCCCGCTAAATCGTCCAAATAACGAGGTGCAAATGGAAACCCGGGCAAATCCTTAAAACGTTCATCAGGGGTTCTGATTGTCTCAGTCATGGCTTTACCTCCTTGCAGACATCGTTAAGTCGTTGTTATTACAGTCAGCATAATCTTAATCGTACTCTTAATCATAATCGTGTTGAGTAAGATTTGGATTATGATTAAGATTACGAAATAGGAAACCTATTTTATCCAGTCACCTTTGAACCATGAACGCTTACGGCAGTAATGCGTTTGTCGTGGGATACTATACTGCGTGGCGAACGATAGCGTCAATTACCTGCGTCCACACCTGGCGCGGGAAAGTGTGCCCCATCCCTTCGATGATCAGCAACTCTGATCCCGGGACCGAATTGGCCGTATCAATGCCGCATTCGAAGGGAACGAGGGGGTCAGCATTGCCGTGGATGACCAAAGTCGGGACGGTCACCGATTTCAGTGTCTGCTTTCTGCTGCCGTCGGCAATGACAGCGGTCAGCTGGCGGGCAAAACCTGGAAGGTTCAATCCGCGATCAAAGATCCTCGCAGCAAGTTCTCGGGAGGCTTCCTCATCATATGGAAGTTTCTGGCCGTTAAGTACACGCCACCTCTCGACATAGTCTTCAATGTATCCTTCCCGGTCCGTCGGGGGGCGATTGGCCAAAATGTTCATGGCCTCCGGTGTTGGAGGCGGAAGCCCTGGTTCGCCCGTTGAGGACATAATAGACGTAAGCGTGCGAACACGGTCTGCATGATGTATGACCATCCTCTGGGCGATCATTCCTCCCATGGATTCGCCCACCACGTGCGCGGACTCGATCCCGAGGGTATCGAGCAGACCCACTGCATCGTCAGCCATATCAAGGATGCTGTACGGGGAGTCGACCGGCTTTCCCTCGATCATCGCCTCGAACACGACTGCCATGTTCGGGACGCCCGCCTTATCCAACTTTGTCGACAGACCCGTGTCACGGTTATCAAAGCGGATGACCCGGTAGCCCCGGGCGGCGATTTGGGCGCAGAAATCTTCATCCCATGCAATCATGTGCTGACCGAGTCCGATGATGAGCAGCAGGGGCGGCTTATCAGGGTCTCCAAATATATCGTAAACGATCTCCATGCCATTGGCCTTCGCAATGGCCGAGTCCGAGTGTGGAATATTATGTGCCATTATAATGCCTCCAGATTAAGGATGCCCTCCCTATTCCATACGCAGAGCCAGCGACATCGAGTTCTTGGTTCAATAACGCCGGTAAGGGTAATACCACGGCCCCATGGGATACCAGGGATAGGGATCATAGATTTGCGGTTTTTCTTCCCATAGGTGAATTTCCCTGTCAAGATTAAATAAATTTTCAAAAAAAGAGTTACCAATAATCTACACGATGCCTTTTTACTCATTTACAAGTCATTCTCCAGTGACTTGTTCGACCGTGGTTTTTCAATAAGCCGTCCTGTTACAAATCGATGCAAAATGCTGGATATTAGAGTCTGATAAGGCATGCCATCTTCAACAGCTCTTGTTTGAATCTCATCAAGGACCATGGATGAGATCCGAATATTGACTCGCTTATCTTTTTTTAAAGTCTGACGAGCGTATCCTCTATGTTTTTCAATTTCTCTTTTAAGATTTTTGACGGACCTCCATTCTCCCCGTTCATAACTATCAAGAATATCCTTTTCTTCCTTATCTAATTTTATTGCAGCCATTTTATCCTCCCAAATACTCACGAGTTGCTTTACGACTCGGAATTATTGTTTTTAAAAACTTGGTTTCTTCATCCTCAACAAATGGAACCAGATAAACGTAGTCTTTGATTTTGACAACCAGCATTTGTTGATTTGGATATTTAAGTTGATTTGGATGTCCAATTACATCGATAACGTCACCGCGTTCAATATGTAAGATCACCTGCTCAAAACCAATGCCGCGTTCCGCTTTCAGTCTTTCATTTTTTTCGTGATTCCATTTATAATATGCCATAAGGAATATTTAGGCACAATGTGTGCCAAATGTCAACAGAAATAATGCTGAGAGGCTGAACATGGAAAAGGGGATCAGGCCGTGATTCATATCAGGAATACGGCTTCTGTATTTTGGCTGAAGCGAGTTTTGACCCTAAGTAATGGAGGAAAATAGGCCCGAGGAGAGCGCCAGAGGCCATGGACACAAATCCCATTCCCCATGCAAAGAGATTTCCCCCGAAAATATCGAGAACCACGCCCACAATTAGAGGCCCGAGAAATGCAGCACCGAAGCCGAGAGTGGAATGAACGGCGAGTGTGGTACCTCGCAGGCCATCTGGTGCCGCTGCCACAGCTCCGGCGGTTAGCGAAGCTGAATCACCGGTAACCGTTATCCCGTAAAGGAGCCCTAAAAACACGACCAGCAAATAAGAAAAGGCCGCCGTAAACCCAAGTATTGCGCCAAGCCCGACCGATGTGATCATCACAAATGTCACTACCCTCCGGCGGCCGAATTTTAGTGAGAGTTCGTTGCCACCGATGCTGGCCGGCAGTCCGATCAGATTGATCAGAAAGGCAATCTGAGTAGGGCTCCATATAAAGGCGCCGACGGGTTGTATTTGTATACTGAAGGCCAGAAACGCCACGATCCATGAGCGGAGAGAAAAAAGCTCCCACATGTGGGCGGCATAGGCCAGCACGTAGGCCATGGCCGGGCGGGACCGGAAGACAATCCTGAAATCCGAAATTAAAGCTCCTCTTTCCGTTCTATTCACCTGCCCCCGTGGAACATAGTGAACAATAATGGCCAGGGCAACGGCAGTACCGACCGCCGAGGCAGCAAAGGCCCAGCGCCACCCTGCAATAGCGTTAATCTCACCCGCTAAAAGATACGACAAGCTGGCGCCGATACTAAAGCTGGCGGTATAAAAAGAGACAAAACGGGACTGGAGCTTACCTTCCGTGTGGTCACTGACCACCTTAAGCCCCGGCATGTAGATTCCAGCCAGGCTAATTCCTGCAAAAAACCTCAGTGTAAGCGCCGACCAGAATCCCTCGGATAGAAGGGCATACCCGATGGCCGCCAGGATGCCCAGGATTGCCCCGATGCACATGACCTTTCTGGCATCAATCCGGTCAGTTATACTGGCCAGCACCGGCACCAGGACCATATAACCAGCATAGTAGGCAGCGCTGATCCAGCCGGCCTGGGTGTGACTTAATTGCCATTCCTCCAAGAATGTCGGCAACAAGGCGGCAAAAGTAGCGATCGATCCAAGGGCAAATATCTCTGCCAGGCAAACAATAAGCGTCAGCCGATAATATGATGTTTGCCCAAACGTGTTGATGTTATTTGCCAAAGTCCCCTGCTGAACCCGACCCCCCTCCATCGGGTTGACATCGTCCTCTATCTTTTTAATGCCGCTCTTTTCATCATTTCAACGACCTGCTCATATGTCGTTTCAGAGGAAAACAGTGAACAGCAAACCCCCATCCCTGGTATAGAAAAGAAAACTTATTCAATTTCTTGCTCAGGCTATGGTTATGTCTTTTGCGAGGTAAACATCTTGTATAGCGTTAAGTAGTTCGATGCCTTCCTTCATAGGTTTTTGAAATGCTTTTCTTCCCGATATAAGTCCCATGCCACCTGCTCGTTTATTTATAACGGCAGTCTTTACAGCCTGCCGCAAGTCATTTTTACCGCTGGCTCCACCGGAATTGATCAAACCAATTCTTCCCATGTAACAGTTCACCACCTGGTACCGTGTCAGGTCGATCGGGTGATCGCTCGTCAGTTGTTTGTAAACAAGTTCATCTGTTTTGCCAAAATTAACTGCGGTGAAACCACCATTGCACTCGGGCAATTTCTGCTTGATGATGTCCGCCTGGATGGTTACACCGAGATGGTTTGCCTGCCCTGTGAGGTCGGATGAAACATGATAATCAACACCGTCCTTCTTGAATGCACTATTCCTCAAATAGCACCAGAGAACTGTAAACATCCCGAGTTCGTGGGCGCGTTCGAATGCCTGGGTAACTTCCTCAATCTGCCTGTTAGATTCATTCGAGCCATAATAGATGGTCGCACCGACCGCGACCGCACCCATGTTAAATGCCTGCTCAACAGAAGCGAACATCCTCTGGTCGAATGTGTTGGGGTAGGTGAGGAGTTCATTATGGTTCAATTTTACGATGAATGGTATCTTGTATGCATATTTTCTGGATACAGCACCGAGTACCCCCAGTGTCGAAGCAACCGCATTGCACTCTCCTTCGATGGCAAGTTTTACGATGCTTTCCGGGTCAAAGTATATAGGATTCGGTGCAAAGGAAGCGCCAGCGGAGTGTTCAATCCCCTGGTCAACCGGAAGAATGGAAAGGTAACCTGTACCGGCAAGCCTACCGTGGTTAAATACGGACTGTAGATTCCGAAGAACGTTGCCGGACCTGTCTGTATACATCATGACCCTGTCGACAAAATCGGGACCCGGCAGATGCAGGTCTTCCTTTTTAACCGTGTAGCATGTGTGCTCCAATAATGATTGTGCTTCATCTCCGAGTAATTTTAGTATTTTTTCTGACATAGTATTACATCCTCACGTTGTTATCTTATCTTGCCTTGGTTGGCTACGGCCTCCATAGCTTTCTTGACCTTCTGCGGATCACCTAAGTAGTAGCTTTTTATGGGTTTTAACAAGTCATCCAATTCGTACACAAGGGGCATTCCTGTGGGAATGTTGAGTTTGACGATCTGCTCATCAGATATATCATCTAAATGCTTTACCAATGCGCGTAGGCTGTTGCCGTGTGCGATGATAAGCACATTTTTGCCGCGTTGGATTGACGGGGCAATAGTTTCGTGCCAGAAAGGCAGAAAGCGTGCTATTGTATCTTTTAGGCACTCTGAAAGCGGTAGGTCATTTTTATTCAAGTCCCGATAGCGCCGATCCTTGCCAGGGTATCGGTCGTCACTCTTTTCAAGTTTCGGTGGAGGTATATCATAACTCCGTCTCCAGACCAAAACTTGGTCTTCACCGAATTTCTTCGCAGTCTCAGCTTTGTTTAGGCCCTGAAGTGCTCCGTAATGTCGTTCATTTAGCCTCCAGTTTCTCTCCACGGGTATCCACATGAGATCCATCCTATCGAGGACAATCCAGAGTGTTCGGATGGAGCGTTTTAAAACTGACGTATATGCAATATCGAAAGTATACCCTTCCTTTATCAAGTATGCACCGGCTTCTTCTGCTTCCTGTTCACCTTTCTCCGACAGGTCAACATCTGTCCAACCGGTGAATCGGTTTTCCTTGTTCCATTGGCTCTCGCCGTGTCGCAAAAGTACCAGTTTGTGCATTACAATAGACCTCAGTACTCCAGTCCTCTCTCCGAGCCGTAGGGTCTACGAGCCGGAGGCCAACACTCCCACGAAAAAACCGGGATCTTCGACAATAGTCCGCGTGGTTTATCCAAGCATAGCCGATTAACTCTGAGTCCCGCTGAAGACTGGATCTCCGACCCGCCCACAGGACGTGGCTTAATCGGTTAAACAGTTAACGCCCTAATAAAGATCTGACACTAATTATTTCACTGCTACAGTTCTTTGGCCGACGAAGTACGCGCCATCTCAGATCGTAGTATTCTTCGAATTCTTCAGGTGATGTTGGATGATTGACAGTTAACCCTAACGTTGCATAAAATTTGAGTTCAAAACGCTTTAGATTAGGTCAGCAAGGGACGATGGACCGTTTTCAAGGATGAAAGCGTATTGAACATACGGTGAGGTCTTGAAAATGGACCAGCGTTTCTTGATGGCCTAAATATAGAGCGAGCGTAGCGTTTTTGGACCGAAGGCTTATGCAACGTTAGGGTTAACATAGCGACCCGAGCAATGTAATGGTCAAAAATACATAGATTCTTTGAGGAAATCAATGTTTTTTAGGTCAGGCGCGAGGGGTTGTTTGTTGACCGATTTCTCATCCGTTCTAAAGAGCGTTGAATGGGTTTCAACCGGTAGATCATAAATCCCGCAAACAAGGCGCCACCCGCTATTAAAAAAAGGGTTTGAAACCCACCCCATTCCCCAATATATCCTAAAATAATGGAACCTGAAAATGCCCCCGCGTCGATTCCTCCAGTAAATATACCGTTTATTTTGCCCCGGATGCCTCTTTGTTCCTCTCGAAGGGCAAGGGCATTGAGGGACGGAAAAAGAAATCCATGCCCGCATCCTGACATGAGTCCCGAGACGATGAGTATCGTGTCCCCTCCTAAAGCGATGAGGACCAGAAAGCCGCTTCCTGTAATAATGAGGGCATATGGGATGATACGTTCTTCTCCAACCCTGTCAGCAAGCCGTCCGCCAAAAAACCTCGTTATCACCGCAGCCGAAGAGTAGGCTATAAAATAAAGAGAGATAAAGGCGATGTGCTGTTCTTTAGCAAAGGGAGAAACAAAATTGCCCGAAGCGGCCAGGCCAAAACCGAAAAGGAACGCCAAAACCGCTATCAGCAACATTTTCTTTCTTATCAGGACAGAGAAAAAGGACGTCTCTGATCCGCTTACGCGACCATCATACGATTCCCCCAAGGGGAGATGGAGAAAGAACCCGACAAATGCCATACCGGCTGCTACGAGGAACAAAAACTGGAAATCAAATTCCCCGATGATGATCTCTGCAATCACAGGGCCAATGGCCATTCCCACAAGAGCAGTGACTCCAAACATTCCTATCCCTTCGTTCAAGCGTTCTTTGGGAACAATGTCTGCGATGTAGGTGAATCCGGATGTAAAACAGATTGCCAGCCCGACGCCATGTAAAAGCCTGACCAACAAGAGCGGAAGATAAAATCCGGCCAGTTCCCCCCGGAACATGAGATAACTGAGTGACAGGAGACTCGTTATAATGCATCCAATGCCGTAGCTCCGCTTCCTCCCGACCCTGTCGATCATCTCAGAGATCCAGGGACGGCAAAGGACAGATGAAAGAGCGGCTGCACCCATGACAATCCCGATGTCTGCGTTTGAGCCCCCGTGGCTCATAACAAAAATAGGAAAGAGGAAGAAGCAGCCAAAGCTGGATACAGTAAAGAAATTGGCAGCGGCCATCAGGACAAATGATGGGGTATACAGCTCTTGATCACACTTTGATTTCATATAGTACCTAAAACAAAACCCCTCTCAGATCTAAACGCGAGCCCTCAGTGCCCTAATCAAGATGTGATACCAATTTGTTACAACGAACCATAGCGAAGTGGCCGCCTCGGGCGCGGTGGCATCTTCACTTTTTCATTAATCGGTGTAAACCACTACCTCTGGTAGTGGTAGCATAAAAAGGTTTTACCGTTGGAGTAATTAATATTATGTACCCCCAGGTCCTGGAAGGTATGAGGGAAACAAGGAGGTACATAATGAGCAAGCGATTTAAGAAATTATCACGCACGATCTATGAATGTAAATATCATATTGTTTGTTGTCCCAAGTATAGGCACAGAATCTTCAAAGATCAGATAAAGGAATACACGAAGAGTCAGGTGTATATTCTGTGTGGGCAGAAAGACTTAGGGCTCACTCAGAAATAACTTTACATTCTGACATTTCAGCTTCAGGCCATCTTCGGTTACTGCTCAATCGCAAAGTCCTCGAAATAGCTCGCTATTACTGTGGTTTTACTCAATCGCATCAACCAAATCTGACCCAAATCTGAGCGTCAACTCTGCTAAGTTATTTCTGAGCGAGCCCTTAGCTGAGGTTTTAGAGTTGAATATTCAAGAAGATCATATTCATCTTGTGCTATCAATTCCGCCTAAGTATTCTGTTTCGTCGATAATGGGATTTCTGAAAGGTAAATTGGCATTAAGGTTATTTCAACGATACGAACATCTTGGGAAGCGATATTGGGGTCGCCACCTATGGAGCCGAGGGTATTGCGTGAGTACCGTTGGGTTGAATGAGGAACAGATTAGAAAATACGTCAAGTACCAGGAAAAACAGGAAAAAGAGATAGAGAAGAAACAAATGTCTCTTTTCAAATAAACCTATATCAGGGTGCCTTCTAGGGCTAACAAAAACAAGCCACCTCCTCTGGGGGTGGTAATTTGACTGGTTTGAGTATAAAGAAGATCTGCCTTGGTGTCAATTCAGGGACGATTCCCACATATAGTATGTCTTTCCAAGGCTCTCAGATGCGAGGTTCGTGCATTAAGGTAGCATCGCACAACGGCAAAGATTATGCAAGAGTGCCAGGTCAATTATTCACTTTTGTCAAAAAATTCCTTCAACAACAATGATATCACTACCAGACTAACCTGCATGAAATAGCCTGAACGGGCGGCTATGTCGATGTCCGCCACCAGGGGAACCCTCACGACAGATACCCCAGCACTCACGCTCCGGGTTCAACACCGTCTTTTTCACTTATCTTTTTTCTTGGCCTCCACCCCGATCTCGAGGACCAACCGTCCCCAGCCCCCGCAATCGAGACCGACATCATGACAGGCCGTTCTCTTGAACCTCAATTCGTTGGAGTCCACCCCGGCGTAGAACAACTCGTTTGCCGCGGCCATTAGAGGCGCCATGGCCGTCAGGGCGCTCAAGCAGATTCTTTTTGGGCTTTTCCTTGTGAGGAGGTTCCCCGATCCGTCAAAATAGAACTTGTCTCCAACCTTGTGCTGACTGGCGCAGCCATGCGAGGCAACCACCTCGAATACGATGGTCCGATCCATCATTGCGGGTGCCTTGGAAACTACATCTTCGTTATTTGGGTTCTTCTTGAATTCCTCCAGTTCTTCATCAGTGTATCCCAGCAGGTCCTTGTAAAATGTCCACGTTTTTTCGTCAACCGCCATCATTCTCCCTCCTTTTTTCAGCGCTGATCTATTTCAGAAAATCGGGTCTCTCGTACTCTGGATCAGGATAGGTGTAAAACCCCTTTCCCGTCTTTCTACCTAATTCTTCCCGGTCAACCATGGCCTTGAGGGCTTTAGGTGGATGATCCTTTGGATCCTTGGATTCATTATAGTAGACCATCTCGATGTTGTACACAACATCGAGGCCCACGTTATCCATTATGCCAAAAGGACCCTGGGGCATGCCTGTGAATATCATCCACGCCCGGTCAACATCCATGAAATCCACAAACCCTTCCGCCCACATGTGCAGGGTCTCCCGTTTGATGGCCCTCCAGACCCGGTTGAAACAGAACCCTAAGATCTCTTTTTTGACCGTCAGCGGAATGCACCCGATGGAACGAACCCATGCCTTGCCCGAGGCAAAGGTCTCTGCCGTTGTCCTTGTGCCCCCCATAACATCCACCATTGTGGTCCCCATCGCAGGGAAATAGAAATGGAGGTTCAGGCATTGCTCGGGCCGGGTGGTGGCACTCTCTATCTTTGAAATCGGGATGGAAGAGCTGTTGGTAGCCAGTATGGCCTCCCGGGGTGCAAGACCGTCTATTTTCGCGAAGACCTTGCGTTTTATCTCGACGTCTTCGGGAACGGCCTCGATGACAAGATCGGCCTCGCCGAGTGCGTCAGTTAGGTCCGTGCAAAGCCTTACCTTCTGTGCCTCTGCCTCCCATAGCTCCGGAGTAAACAGCGGTTTGCCCACCGCTTTACCCAAGACCGTTTTGAGATCCTGATGCGCCTTTCCAAAAGACGCCGGATCAGAATCATAGACAGTTACGTCGTATCCGAAATGGGCGGACTGGATCGCAATTTGCGTACCCAAGATACCGCTTCCGACAACGGCAACCTTTTTGATTTTCATAAAATAACTCCCTCCTTTCCTCTCTTCGCTCCTGCCAGAATAGTCATCTCCAACAGGAATCGCTGGCATCATGTTGCGGGTTACGGGTTTCGCGTTACGGGTTATTAAGAAAAGCTGACTTGAGCCCTTTTCAACACGTAACTCGTAATGAGTCTGACGCAGATATCGGCGAAAAAGACAGTTTTCGTTCAGGCACTAAATAGACTCAAAGGCCTTGATTCCCTCAAGATAATCGAGCAGTTTAAGATACCGCCGATCTCTCTTTCTCAGGATTTCGGCTTCGCTTTGCTCCCCGTAATCGTACACACCTTTGGAGGTCTTGACACCGAGATGTCCTTGCTTCACCTTTTCCTCAACAAGGGGGCTGATGGATCCCTCGCTCTTCATGATGTCGTAAATAAGATCGAGCCCTGTAAAATCGGTTGTCTGGACTACTCCCACGATGGGAAGTCGAATCCCTAAGCTCAATTTTATGGCCAGATCAATTTCCTCAGGTGTTGCCCACCCCTTTTCCAACATCTCCCATACCGCCCGTGAAATGCTGTGCTGTATCCGGTTGACAATAAAGGCGGAAACAAATTCTTTCATGATAACAGTCTTTTTGCCAAGTTTCTGCATCACGTTTGCGGTAAGTTCAACGACCTCCTGTGATGTCTTCGGGCCAGGAACGACCTCCACCAAAGGAATGATGTGGGGCGGTGCAAACCAGTGAGCCACCACCAGGCGCTCAGGTCTTGAGATCTGCGCAATGCTGAAAATGTCGAGCGAGGAAGTGTTGCTTGCAATCACCGTATTTCCAGGACAGAATTGATCCAGTTGCGAAAAGACCTCCCTCTTGACATCCGGCACCTCAGCCACCGCCTCTATTGCAAAATCAACCCCTTCCGCCCCGCCGGCCAGATCGGTATATGGGTGGATGCGGGAAAGAATTCCCGGTATATCGTGACCGGAGATTTTTTGAAATTCGGCCAATGTCTCAAGATTGGCCTTCATCAAATCCATGGCGTGTTCGAGGACCGTCTCATTCAGATCCACGAGATTCACCTCGATCCCGGCCTGAGCAAATACATGGGCCATGGAATGTCCCATGACACCGGCACCAACCACCACCGCACGCTTTACATCATTGTGATCTATCTTTTATCTCCCAACTGGATTGACTATTGACTATTGTCTATTGAAAAACATACTGCAAGAACATGCATACGGGGTCAGGGAACACCCCATTAGCCCGGGACTCTGTTGGCGCAGCAATCCTGCTAATGTGTTTCTGATTCTTGGCAGCTATTTCATGCCAAGAATCAATCGGGCTTCATCAGGCGTCGCCGGCTCTAATGAAAACTCGCGGATAATCCGGACCATTTTTTCCACCAACTCCGCGTTGGACCTGGCCAATTCCCCTTTGTCCAAATACAGGTTATCCTCTAAGCCCACACGGCAGTTCCCTCCCATCAGCACGGCCATTGTGCAGATGGGGAACTCCATCCGTCCGGCGCCAAAGGCCGACCACTGATATTGGTCCTCCCCGAAGAGCCGGTCTGCCGTCTCCTTCAAGTGTAGCAAATCGTTGAAGGTGGGCTGAATCCCCCCTAAGATCCCCATGACAAACTGCAGAAATAGAGGAGGCTCTAAAAACCCCTCAGAGAGCAGAAACTTCGCGTTGTAAAGATGCGCAACGTCATAGATTTCTAACTCCGGTTTGGTCCTGTTTTCTCGCATGATACCACAGATCTTCTCGAGATCGGCAAATGTATTCTGAAAGATGTTCGCCTTGCTGGCCTCTAAGAAGGGCTTTTCCCAGTCGTATTTCCATTCCTTGTATTTGCTAATTACCGGAAACAGTGCAAAATTGATAGAGCCCATGTTAAAGGACGCCAATTCCGGTTTGAACTCCGGGACCGGGGCCGCCCTCTGATCCACCGTCATACCTGCCCCGCCTCCGGTTGTGATACAGATGATGACATCAATCTCGGATCGTATTTTTTCGACGATCTTGCGGAAGAGGTTCAGGTCCGGGCTGGGCATTCCGTTCTCCGGGTTTCGCGCGTGGATATGTACGGCCGCCGCTCCGGCCCTGGCAGCATCAATGGCCTGGCCTGCGATCTGTTCCGGGGTGATTGGCAGATACTGCGACATGGTCGGAGTATGGATGGAACCGGTAATTGCTGCAGATATGATCACATTTCTCGGCATAAAAAGCCCTCCTCTATCAAGACCTTTGAAAAACGTTGAATTTCGCAGGAAAGGATGACTTATATCCAGTCCCTTTTCCCTTGACTCTCAAAGGCAATTTCTTTATGGTTTTTCGTTAAAACATTGTACCTTTATCACATTTTTGTCAAATTATGAAGGGTTTTTTTAAACTACCCCATCCACTTTTTTGCGCACAATACGTTTGACCGGAATTCAACCGCCACTCCCAAAAAGGACGGTTTGAATGATGATCCTGAAAGGGCCTTTGACAAAACAGCGCTCACCGCAGAGGCGCGGAGGACGCAGAGTTTACTATTTGATTTGTTTTCCTTTGAGAGGAAGGAAAACAAATAACGACAAGCCGAACCCGATACAGCCATGTTATTCACAATGGTGTTGTTTCTATGCCCCGCTATTATTTTCACGGCCATCACGCTGTAAGATCTTTTCTTTTATGCCCTCTCAGCAGAAAAGAAATATATATTCTCTCTGCGAACTCTGCGTCTCGAGCGAAGCGGGCGGTGAAAAACTATGACTGAGAATGAAATTGCGAAGATCGTTGCTGATGCGGTGTAACACATTCACAGAAGGTCGGGAGCAGTTCAGGCCCCCTCACATCCTGAGCGATTTAATTGATCAGGGCCGGCTCGGTTTAAAAAATGAAAAAGGATTTTACGAGCATGAAGACGGCGCAGCCGAGGCCCTGAAACAAAAACGGGACAGCCGTTTATCTGCGAGACTGAATATCTTCAGAAATGAAAATCAAGGAGGAGACCATGCATAGTTATCTCAAAGAGGCAAAACCGAGACCCAAAGAGGATCTTTCCGAAGTGAGGGAAACGGTCAGGGCAATCTTAGAAAACGTCAAAAACGAAGGTGTAGAGGCCGTCCGGAGATACTCAAAGAATTTCGACAACTGGGCGCCTGACAGCTTTAAAATCACCCGTGACGAAATAGAGGCTGCCAAGTCCAAACTCCCGACCACCATGGTCGAAGACATCGATTACTGCCAGGCCCAGATCAGAAATTTTGCAGAAGAGCAGATGAAGCGATTAGTTGATTTTGAGGAGGAAACCCTGCCGGGTGTGTTTCTCGGGCAAAAAGTGATTCCAGTGGCCTCTTCCGGCTCATACGTCCCGGGCGGGAGGTATCCTATGTTGGCCTCGGCCCACATGACCGTGATCACACCCAAGGTCGCCGGGGTCTTCAGGGTGGTAGCCTGCACACCGCCGGTCAAAGGTGAGGGGATCTACCCGGCAACCCTCTACTCCATGGTAGCCGCAGGGGCAGACGAGATCTACTGCATGGGGGGTGTTCAGGGCCTGGCCGCCATGGCCTACGGCATGGAGGGTCTGGATCCGGTTGACGTGGTCGTGGGCGCGGGAAACAAATATGTGGCAGAGGCTAAAAGACAGCTCTTCGGCGACGTGGGGATCGACCTGTTGGCCGGTCCTACCGAGATCCTGGTCATCTGCGACGACACTGCCGACCCGTACATTGTGGCAGCAGACATCTTGGGCCAGGCCGAGCACGATCCCAATTCTCGCCAGTGTCTGATCTCTCTTTCTAAGGAAATCGCCGAAAAAGCAATGCTTGAAATTGACAAACAGCTCGAAACACTGCCCACCAGAGACGTGGCAGCCGTTTCCTGGGGAAATAACGGCGAGGTGATTGTAGTGGATTCGCGTGAAGAAGCCGTGCAACTGAGTGACCAGTGGGCCCCGGAGCACTTGGAGGTACAGACCGCTGACTGGCGATATTATTTGGACAATTGCACAAACTATGGTTCCATGTTCTGCGGCGAGGAGACAACTGTCAGCTACGGAGATAAGACCATCGGTACAAATCATGTCCTACCCACCATGGGCGCAGCCAAGTACACCGGGGGGCTCTATGTGGGCAAGTTCGTAAAGATTGTCACCTATCAGTACGCTACCAAAGAGGCCTCATTAGAAATCGCCAGGGTCTGCGAAAGGGCCGCCAACTATGAGAATATGTTAGCCCACGCTATAAGCTGCAGGGTCAGGATTGAAAAATACGAAAAGTGAAAGGACACAAATATCCATTCTTGTATCCATTTTTATCCAATTTCGTCTTGACCGACTTCCCTCGAATGGATACAAGCTGAAATTGACCTTACAGAAAACAACATCAAGTATCTCCACAAAACCTTAATGCGGTTTTCAAAAAAGGATGCATGGCATTTGGGAAAATACAAAAAACACCCCAATCATGTTGCAGCCTTTGATGAAAAAGGAAATGAAATCGGTATCATATTTGAGACGGCTTCCCCCTTTGAAACCCCGAGAGTGATGGAAAAATAGTGCAGTCAACGCAGGCCAAGATAAGAAACGACATTGAACACCCTTTACTTGTCATTTCCGATTTCATCGTCCGGTTTCTTGCAATACATCCGTTTCAGATGGCAATGGCCGACTTTCTCGCATTCTGACCAACCTCTTATTGCTTCGAGCCGGATATAATTTTGTCCAATACAGTTCTCACGAGCGGATCGTCGAATCGAATAAGGACCAGTATTACCTATCACTCCGAAATGCACAAAAGGAACTGCCGGAACAAAACGCGTTTTCTGTGATCTGGGCAGAGTTTTTTCTTGAAATGCTCAAAAAGCAAAAAGATGTGCTTTACAAAAAGATCAAACGGGAAAAATTTGCGCATTCGGAGCCCAAGTTGGATCGTGATATCCTCACACTGGCTGGAGAACATGGGCAGGTCACGGTATCCTTTTTAGTTAAAAGCCTTTCCGTCAACCGAAATACGATAAAAAAGCATGTTCAGGAACTCAGGCGGACCGGCAGGCTTGTTCTTCACGGACGAGGCTGGGGTACTTTTTACACGCTTCCGTAAGGGCGAAAGGCATGGCGCACGTCTTTGCAGCGCGGCACCTCGTGCCCCGGATGCTTAAGCGTGGCGGAGGCTATCTGCTTAATACCTCGTCCGCGGCCGGATTGTTGTCGCAAATCGGCTCGGCGCCTTACGCAGTAACCAAGCACGCAGCCGTGTCACTGGCCGAGTGGCTGGCAATCACCTACGGCGAGTAGGGATTGAAAGTATCAGTTCTTTGCCCGCAGTCTGTGCGTACCGCCATGACAGCAGGCGCGGAAGACGCTGTCGCCACTGTCGATGGTATGCTGGAACCGGAAGATGTGGCCGAGGCCTGTGTTCGCAGCATCGAGGCCGAAGAATTCCTTGTTCTGCCTCACCCGCAGGTGCTTGAGTATATGAGGCGTAAAACGGGCGACTACGACCGTTGGATTCGCGGCATGCAACGGCTCAATCGCCAATACGATTATTGAACGAAAATCGACTTCCGCCACAGACATAAAATACTGGCCTTCTCTCTGACCCGCGTGTATCAGATGTCTTGCCATGAGAATCGGAATGTAAAATGGCGGGTGAATGTCAATTCATAGCGCCCAGAATCTCTCAGGATTTGGAAATGCCGTGGTATTGCGCTCATATGTCAACCCATTGAAATACTGTGATGTCAAGTGGATACATCGCGTTTCAAGCCACGCCGAAAACCATTATTCCATGACACATCTCAACCCTCGATCCCCCCTTCTGAATGATGATATCACACATTTTTCTCGGTTGGTATAAATGGCAGATATTACAGATTCTACATTGCTGATATCAATCACAAAAAAAGCATCACCAATTGGTACCATTCAAACGGTTTAATCTCGACAGGATAGACATTTTGAGAATGCCGCCTTCACTATTTGCATTACCCGCGCTGTGTATAACTTGGGCTCAAAACCAGCTTGTGCTTGACTCGCACCTTTTTCAAGTATAATTTTGTAGTGTTGTTGAGTTCGGCTCGAATTTCTGGTGATCTGCCGGGAAATCATAAATTAGAGGATTTTACACCACTCCCCTCATCGAATGACAAACAACTTATGGAAATCTGATCCGGAATTGATACAGAAGTACGCCCCTGGTTTGAGATACTATGCTTGCACGTTCCGAGCCCCGGGCCACGGGAGCTGAAAGACGAAGGGACCCATGCCAGATAGCATAAGCAGAAGATCATTTCTCAAAAGCGTTGCTTCCCTTGCTGCAGCGGTCGGCTTCTTTCCCGGAAACTTGTTTTCTGTAGGGTGTTCCGGGGATTCTGCCAACGGCAAATCGGGTCCCCGTGGCTACCTATTTCCGCTAACAAAGGGGCCGCTAATGGACAATGGGGCCACGCCATGGTATGCCACGGTTTTTCTTGGGACACCAGGTCAGACCATCACGGTTATGATGGATACCGGAACCACGAACACCTGGGTTACCTCCTCTTTATGCTCAACTGAAGCATGCTCCACGAAGCAATACAAATATGATCTTATCCTATCGATGACTCACAACGAGGTGCCTGGAGCAACGTGGCAAAACAACGATCTCGGTGCCTGGGGCGAGTTCGAGTCACTATCGGGTAAAGATTATATGAGATTCAGTGATCCGAACCGGGGAGGTATTAACCTCTGGATCAAATTCTTATCGGCGATTTTGAAAGATGCATCGGGCTCTACAAATTGGAAAGACCTGGACATGTGTGGCGGGGTAGGATTTCCGGTGATCTTCGATGCGCCGGATGAGCCGAACAACCCGGAAAGCCTGCTTCCTATAATGCTCAATCAAGGTCTCATCTCCAATCCGTTGGTTTCATTCTGGATAAATGGTGACGATGGGGGATGCATTGTTGGAGGAACAGAGCCATCGAGATACGATGCCAACACCTTAAACGAACTTCTGCTCACTTCGGTTGCGGACAATCTCAACCTCTGGACAGTCGAACTGGAACAGATACAAAGGAATTCCACTCCCCTACTTGACAGGCCGGTTAATCTGGCCTTGGACACCGGGTCTTCCCGTTTCAAAGGGAGCCCCGTCCTCATAGAATACCTGATTGACCGGATCACAACGAAGCCTGATGGCGAGAAACTGCCCACTACCTTTTCCGCCCCTTCTCTCGTCCAGGAATTTCCCTGTCTTACACTGGAGATCAACGGCCATAGATACACGCTTCAGCCTGAGGACTACATATGGCAAATTGAAAACAGCGGCCTGTTCAGTCTCCAGTTCCATCCTCTTGATGTAGGTGACGAGAATACCATACTGGTCGGGTCCGTATTTCTAGACCATGTCTATTCAGTCTTCCAATATGAGGCTGCTCCAACGGCCCCCTACGGCTACAAGGGTAGCCGGGTATATATCTATGACAAGCCATAGAATGTAAACGACCAAGACTAAAAACGCAAAGTCACCAAAAACCTTGGCACCAAATTCCAAAAAACCTCACTTTCAGCTTTTCATATTGAGCTTTAGACGGATGTATTTAATTGATACCAACTAGAGTTGTTGCTTCTGAAAGGTTGCCAGATATGGCAGATATATCAACTTTTCGGTGATGCTGAATGTTTGAGATATCCAGATGGTAGCTCCTGTGGCACACGAAACCTGGCCGACCTTGCAGCGACTCTACCCATCCCTCATCATTGCCAAAAAAAGCCGATCAATCTCGATTCAATCAAAAGGAATGCAAAATTGTTAGGAAAATTCTTCAGTTGTGACCGTATCT
>Ga0222639_1000180_pt1 | contig 29538 bp, 27 predicted proteins | sample AntAcemetagen185_FD_179863 | JGI IMG/M metagenome (GOLD analysis project Ga0222639, IMG submission 179863) | Saline water microbial communities from Ace Lake, Antarctica - #185 | ecosystem: Environmental > Aquatic > Non-marine Saline and Alkaline > Saline | place: Antarctica: Ace Lake...
AACAACGACCTCTACACGCGTTAAGAATAAGGTTAGCGAAGAAGTGTGTAGTGCCCCCTTTTTCTAATTATAATTACTTTCAAAACGAGAAAGGTGGTGGTAAATATGGAACCTATAACAAAAAGAATTTCAGTTTAGTTTAGGTTAATGGCAAGGAGTAACGAAGCTAAATATTTCCAAAGATATGGGTTGTGAGCCCGTTAATTACCCTTTGGGTTTGCCCCAGCGTAAGTATTCCCATCAAATCACGTGAAAAATAATATAGTTGCAACATTCAAGGAGATACCCAAAATATAAAATTTATGCAGCGCATAGTGGTTCAAGTATTGTGTGCGGGAAGGAGATAAAATGGTGAGTGATAAAGAAGAGAACAAGGTTAAGGAATCAGGATCCACTCGCAGAGATTTTTTAAGAAAAAGTGCTGCAGGGATTGCCGGTATAGGTGTTGCAGGCATATTAAGTGGTTATACAGCAAAAGGATCGGGTATCAAGGAACATCCAGCATACAGAGTTAAAGATATATGGAGAGTTGAGCCAGTTAATGAAGATCAATGCGTTAACTGTCAAAATTGTCAGTTGTCATGTTCCAGTTGCCATGAAGGGGATGGATTACCAGCTCTTGAATACTCCAGGATACGTGTGGAGAATACCGTCGGAGACTGGTATAGTGGCAAGAATGTGGATAGAGTTAGTAGGCATATTTGTAGGCAATGTCCTGGGATACCTCCCTGCGCTGCGGTATGCCCGGAGAATACCTATTATAGAGATAAAGTAACAGGTGCAGTGTTAATCGATGATGAAAAATGTGTTCGATGCCAGACATGTATTGAAGCATGCCCGTATGATGCCATTTGGTATTCTGAAGAACTTGATAAGATTCTAAAATGCGATTTAGATCAAGGGAAAGTGCATCCAGAGCCTCCAGAATGTGTCCAAAATTGTTCTATGGGACTGTTAAAATATGTAAAAATAGCATAAAAAAAATAGTATAAGCTGTAACACAAAGGAGACGAGCAATGACAGAGATATATGGCTGGAGTGGTGTAGTTCTCAGGGTTGATATGACAAAAGGGACTATTCGCAAGGAACGGCTTGACCCCGAAGTAGCGCGTAAGTTTATTGGTGGCAGGGGTTTGAATAGCAAGGTTTTATTTGATGAAATAGATTCCAAAATTGACCCTTTATCGTCTAGCAATGTTCTGTGTTTTGCTGTCGGTCCCCTTACCTCTACATGGATACCTCAAACGAGCAGAATGATGGTTAGTACATTATCTCCATATACAGGCATTCTTGGTGACGGAAATGCTGGTGGGCGCTTTCCTGGATATCTTAAGCATGCCGGGTATGATCAGATTATTGTAACAGGAAGATCTGAGAGTCCTAAATATTTATGGATAGATAATGACGTGGTTAAACTTAAAGATGCGTCTCATCTTTGGGGTAAGAATGTTAACGAAGCTGTTATGCTGTTGGAGAAAAAAAATGGAAGGGATATAGCTACAGCATGTATCGGTAAAGGCGGAGAAAATTTAGTAAGGTGGGCCACTGCCATATTTGATAGAGTTAGTTCTGCTACCAGGGGAGCCGGAGCGGTGATGGGTTCAAAGAACTTAAAGGCAATTGCAGTAAGGGGTACGAAACCAGTTAAAGTCCGTGACAAAGCTAAAATGTATGAGATAGGGCAAGCGGATAGGAAGTGGTTCTCAAAAGATAAGTGGATTCATGATATAGTAGGAGAATTGGGGTCACCTTGTGTTATGAAGGATTCCCCGCATGGCGCACATCATTTCGATAAAGCTATCGGTATCGGAGATGCTCCGTTTGGTGCGGAGGATATTAAGGCAAGGCTCGAGGTGAGCAGAAAGGCTTGCTACAATTGTGTCATTCATTGTAAGGATTGGTATGAAGTTGTCAGTGGATTGCATACCGGCGTGAGGGGTGGCGGTCTGGAGGTTACAGTTGTGGGGCTTGGCTTGCAGACAGGCATACAAACCCCGGAAGGTTTTGCAGTTTGGAAAAAGCTACTTGATGAGAACGGTATCTGTGTACAGGCCGGAATAGATGCATTGGCTCTCGCCTACTTTTGTTATCAACATGGAATAATAACTAAAAAGGACACTGATGGATTGAAATTAGACTGGGCGGATCAAGAGGGAAAGTTTAAATTAACGGAAATGATTGCAAGAAGGGAAGGATTTGGTAATACACTTGCTGAAGGCTTCTATAATTTTGGCAAGCTGTACCCTGAGGCAATGAAATATGTTTATGGCCAAAAGGGAATGATGGGAGTTGGGCCGGTAAAAAGCACTGACAACCTTTCGATGACATTTGTTTTAGCCTCTGCTACTTCAACCAGAGGTGGTGACAATCTGAGAACGGGGCCATCATTGCTTCATATACTTCCTTCCCACAAGAGATGGGCAGAGAAATTTGTTAAACAGGGAATAATTCCGGATGTGTTTACTCCCATAGCTCCTATAGTCCAGTTAGGTCAGAGAGTCTCTGTATTAGCTGATTCAATATCTCGATGTAAGACAGGATTGTGGGATTATAGCATAGCGGTTCCGCTTATGGGTAAATATGGACATCCTTACCGTGGAACTGCAGAAGCTCTTTCAGCAGCTACCGGTTTGCAATATAGCAGTGAAGACCTGATAGAAGCTGCTGATAGGATAACCAGTCTTGAGAGGGCCTTTAATGTCAGACAGGGCATTACCAGGAAGGATGATATCGTCCCATTAAAGCCGGAGATGAAAGGAACCGCGAAAGGCGATAAAATAATAGCTGCTCATGACAAGAATTTGGATGACTATTATACCCTCATGGGTTACGATGTCAAAACTGGCATACCCACGAGGAGTACGCTCGAGAGGCTAGGCTTAAAGTATGTAGCTGATGAATTAGAGGGCGAAAAATATCCTGCATGGAATGGACCACAGCTCTGGCCTCTAGAGAAGTATCCTAAAGGATAGGGCTTTTCACCAGGTGAATTCAACTTCAAAGTGCACCACATAAATTAATAATAGGACATGACAGGCCTCCTTTGGATATTGTTTTTCTTTGCAGATAAACCTAATATCCTTTAGAGATACCGGATGTCCATTTTGTTTTAAAATCTTCAACATTTTACCCTGTTTTACTACAACTAATTTGGAAATGATCCTGAAAGATTATTATCAATAATATATACTTAGAAATATATGAGGAATCAAACCATGAAAGCTCTTTCCTACGCCTTCGTATTCATTGTTCCAGTCCTGAACATTGCGCTGAATGCAAATCTGCAGATTGCTGCTAGTACTTCTTCAAGCATCGGAGACGCTTTTTCGTCCGGCAGTTTCATGACGGCATTTGCAGTCGGGATCGCGTCTTTTGTTTCTTTATTGGTATTTTACAGGTCAGGCATAGGACTTGCTCCCGGAATACTCTGGATGGGTGCAATTTCCATACTTGGTGGGACCATATATGGTATAAAATACCATGGTAATACGCTAACTATAACCGAATACGTTCTGCTTGGTGCCATAGCAGTTCTTTTTATATTTAGGTTGTCTCGAGCCTATTGTAAGCTATTTTCTTCATAAAACGAGATCTGCGCAGCTCGTCAGACCCTCGGGAAAATATTTAAACGGCCATTGTTTTGACCATGTTCATGTTTTTATCCTGCTCCACTTTTTTGGGGGCAGATTAGTCGGGCATAATCGACAACAAACCACATTCCTGCGTTGTGCAAAACATCAAAACGAATTGAAATATGCCATTTAAATGAGGAGAAATCATATGAAGGGGAAATATATTACTGCATTTTTTGATATTTTGGGTACTAAATATAAGGTAAAAACTGGAAAATTCACTGATTGTGAATCCCTGGATTTTTCAAATACCGCATGCTTGATGGCTAAAAAATTTCCATCTATCAATGTATCAATATTTTCGGACTCTATTATTGTTTTTTGTACCAAGGCTCATTTAAACCATATTCTTGATACGATCACATTTCTTTATCAAAGCTGGTTTACCGATCTCATCCTGGTTCGGGGAGGGGTCGCTTATGGTGAATTAACCCATATCACCTCGCCTGAATTGGATGATAACTTCAAAAATCTTAAAAATCTTTCATTGACCCGGATATATGGAAAATCTTTAGTTGATGCCGTGCATACCGAAAAAAAATCAGGGCCTGGCGCTATGTGCTTTATGCATTCATCAATGCGTTCGATTATTCCGGAACACTATAGGGGGAAAGGGCCGGTGGAGTTCATCAATTGGCTGACTCCCCAGGAAAATAACTGGATATTTGAATATTGTGAAAATATGTTGGAACAGTCTCAAAATGCGAAAGAAAAAAAACATCTCAAAGCCACACTTTACCTGTTCAAAAATAATTTAAAATCCTAAAGGTCTTGTTTGTTTACTGTACGCCTGGAGATAAAAATAAAAAAAGGCGAAGATTATGAAAAAAACAGCTTTTTATATATTTCTTATATTTTGGATTCTGTTCTTTGCTGGATGCGTATCCCAGAACCATGAAAACATAAAACAGATTGGAACGGTTCCGGTTCTAAAGGCAAAGGTTAACGGGGTTGAGCTTGGTTACAGAATAGTAGGGGAAGGCAACCCCATTCTTATGATTATCGGTTATGCCAGAACCATGGATGCCTGGGATTCACAAATGATCTCGGAGCTATCAAAAAAACACCGGGTGATCATGTATGATAACCGTGGAGCAGGGCATTCAACCATCAATGAAGAGGAACTGACCATTTCTCAGATGATGTTAGATGCAGTGCAGTTACTTGACGTTCTGAAAATTGAAAAAACGGATGTGATGGGCTGGTCAATGGGGTCGATTATTGCACAGGAAATGCTCCTGGCGTACCCTGACAGGGTTGGTAAGGCCATTCTTTATTCAACATCTGTAGATGTAGAACCGGTAAAAAAAGCTTTGGATTCGTTGGCAGTGCTGGGGAAAGAAGAATTTAGAAGCAGACTGTTTCCCAATGAGTGGAAGACTCTCAATCCGGAAATTTACTCAAGACTGCCTGTAGATGCAGGTGTTCCGGCAGATGTGGTCAGACGTCAGTACAAGGCCATCGTCAACTGGAAGAGTACCAGGGCAAAACTTAAGGATATAGACAACAATGTGCTTATTCTGGTTGGGGAGGAGGATCGGGTTACCCCCCTGGACCAGAGCCTTACGGCTTCAAGTCTTATCCCAGGTGCATGGCTTGTACGATTTAAGGCAGCGGATCATTGGATGATGTACCAGGCCCCAAAGGAAATTGCGAAAACAGTGGATTTTTTTCTGAGAACAGAACAGAATCTCTTGCTGGTGAAATAGAGACTGGTGAATTCAACTTCAAAGGGCGGAATGTAACACCTGAGGGACGTCCATAAATAAGTAAATAGCTTGACGGGAGGATATAGTATTGTCCCCAAAATATGCTAATAATGCAATGGGCATCCCCAAAATACCGATCTTTAATAGGGGGATAATAAATGACAAAAAATAAATATGTTGTATATTTTTTACTAACCGTCCTTTCTTTTATTCTTATAACTGACAGTCCAAGAGCAATAGCTGCTTCGAAGAATTTAAAAATCATGATGATCAACTGGCGAGTTGAAAAAGAAGCTTCAAAAGGGTTTAAAGATGGATTGGAAGAACTTGGCTATGATGTTAAATATGATGAATTCGTTGCTCAGCAAAAAAGTGAGAATCTTTATAATTTCTTAAAATCCAATTTTAATCCAAAAAATTATGACTATATATACACATTTGGAACATCAGCATCAAAAATAATGCAGTCCATTATTAAAGATGTAACTCCCCAAATTTTTACTGGTGTTTTTTTTCCTGTTAAAAGCGGACTTGTAAAATCGTTTGATAAACCAGGTAAAAATTGTTCAGGAGCAACTCATTTTGTTCCGGTTGAACTTCAGATAAAAACTGCTTTGGAACTTTTTAAATTTAAAAAACTTCTAATGCCTTATAATCCAAAAGAACAAAATTCATGTATAACAAAAAATAAAGTTGCAAAACTTTCTAAAAAATACAAATTTAATTTTGAATCTATAAGAATAGATTCAAAAACAACTCTTAAGGAATTTATCAAAAAGTTACAAAAAAAAGAAATCAGAACCGATATTGTATATTTGCCTCCAGACAGCATGATTACAACAAACATTGATTCAATTGTAAAAACTTTTCTTGATACAAAACAACTTAACTTTACTGCTTTAAAAAGAAATGTTGATAAAGGCGCCCTATTGGGATTTGCAAATGAATATTATAAAGTTGGTCAATCAGCAGCATCTATTCTTGATGAAAATCAAAAAGGTACACCACTTAAAGATATTCCGGTTATAAAATTTGATAATCCGACAATCTATGTAAACAAAAAAACAGCAGATGCTTTTAACTTTAAAATACCTGAAGCATTTATAAATCGCATAGAATATACTGATAATTGATTATATTTCCCAAAGTAATTAACTTTATTGATCTAAAAAAAAATTAAACAAGCGAATCGTGGGGTAGTTGGGGACAATCCTATATCCTCCTGTCAAGAAAAAAAGGTCTGCCCTTGACCCCTTATTTTCTTATCTTCTAAAACAAAGGTGAATACTAATACGTTGTATTGTTTATATTTCTGGATCATCTCCCGATTAGTTGTAGTCAATTCTTGCTCGCCTCTGGCTAGAAGCTAAAACAAGTGGGTTATTTCTAATTAAGCGGGTGTGATCTCAGAGGGTACAAGGGGTCAAAGATTCGAGTGACACGCAGTGAAGCGCTAACCCTCAGCGCTTAAGGAAGAAAGATATAGAGCAAGAAGGATATGGAAGAAAGACAACCAGGGATTACATCAGGATGCTTTACATAAAAAAAGATATAGCAGAAAGCGAAAGAACATCAAAAGCGCTGATAAAGTTTTTAGAAAACAAACCCTTGAATCCTTGGACCCTTTTCTCTAACTAAATTGGAGAAGAGCCATATTTCTTTACTTTGTGGCGGAAAATAGCCGTAATTAAATACGGCTATCAGGCCGTCTAATCTATGTTGGCAGTCAATTCCCATAAATGCAAATTTTGTTTAACTTCAACAAACTGAAAGGAGAATTTCGATGAATGATACGGTTTCATCTTCAGCTACTGTAACCACAAAACCTATCGGTAAAATTCGTAATCCATGGGTTGTCCTTATTCTCAGCATAGTGACATTGGGAATCTATGGTATCATTTGGTATTACAGCCTTTTTGAAGAATTAAAAAATTGGAGGGGCCAAGGTTGGAGTGGCATTGTATTTATTTTGCTATTCCTGGTTTTTGGGATTGCTTTAATAGCTGTCCCTTGGCTTATACCAGCTTATATCGGCAGAATGTTTGAAGAAGACGGTAAAACAAAACCAATCAATGGCTTAACTGGTTTTTGGGTTTTTCTTCCAATTATTGGTGGAATAGTATGGATATTCAAAGTCCAAAATAATTTGAACGCTTTCTGGGAAGCAAAAAAATAGTTCAAAGCATTGCTTATCAACTGCCAACAACCGCATAATCTACTGGCAATTCCGCTGAGCTCCATTGCCAGTAGATTATGCGGAACGTTAACCATATGAAACTGAAATGAATATAAAAAATGGTATCATATCAAGCTGGAATGAAGAAAAGGGTTTTGGTTTCATAACCCCAAACCCAGGTGGTAAGTCATTATTTTTCCACATTAATGATTATAGCTATAGTCATAAACGCCCTCTTAAAAACATAGAAGTACAATATTATACTTCAACCGATCAAAAAGGTCGGGTATGTGCAATTGATGTTGCTCCATTAAAAGGGCATAAAAATAATGGCAGAGAACTTAAGCAAAAGTTTTTTTCATTAGTTCTGTTCAGTACCTTCTCATTCGTTTTATATTACCTCTTTGAATCAAAGTTAATTCCAATCGAACTTATTTGCTTATATGCAATCATGAGCGTCGCAGCATTTTTAATGTACGCAAAAGACAAAAATGCAGCTGAATGTGGTAAATGGCGAACTACTGAAAGTACTTTACATGCATTGTCACTGATAGGTGGTTGGCCAGGTGCCAAGATTGCACAAAGTTTTTTAAGACACAAATCCAAAAAATTATCTTTTCGAATCACATATTGGGTAACTGTAGCAGCAAATTGTGGTGCATTATATTGGCTGATCACTCCAAAAGGGAGTATGTGGCTAAAAAGTATATTAAAAAATATAAATTTTGGTTAACCAGCCGTTCGAGCGGACTCGGCAGTTGGGGACGTCTATTGGATTATTGGTTTACAAGCAATTGAATATAAAAAATTGGTCAAGATCCAAGAGGGTATAGAAGTTTAAGAATAAAGAAAAAACCAGAAAAATATTAAAACAACAGAAAATAGAGTGCTTATGGGGCAAAGGCAGGCTTAACCCCTTCTTTTACTTTAGGTGGAGCTTTAATGCATCGATTTATCATTTTTATTATTGCAGGGTGTTTTTTTGTCAGCGGCTGTCAACAGAATCAGCACATAAGCGTGCCAGTCGATTTTGCTGTTCTACACATGCAGGGTCCTACCCACGCAGATAGAGGTTCCCATCATTTCATCCGTATTAATCCTGCCAGCGGCGGTCGCTTTCTGCTGGAACAGGGAGTGCGTGATTCAATTATCTCCAAGGAGACCGGGACTCATAAAGAGGTAGAGACAATTTTGTTCACCAAAGAATTGTATAGCTCAGACATATTACCTTTTATATGTGTTCTCAAGGAAAATAACTTTGCAAATATGAATAAGCGTTACCTTGATCCGGATATTATGGATGGAGACTATAAGCGCCTCTTGGTCACCGGGGACGGTCAAAGTAAAAATGTTCTGCTCGTTAACCGTAACCTGAAAAAATTTTCCCTTATTGTTAAATCCCTGGGACAGCTTGTTGGGCAATCTGCCCAAAAACCTCCTAACTGACTCAATACCTGAAAACAGGCAGTTGGCGACAGTTGGAATCACAAAATTGTCTGAACATAGGGGACGTTCTTCACATTATAAGTTGCTAATGGATAGGGTAAGTGATACAGGAAATATATGCCAAGAAAAGCAAGGATAGATGCTTCTGGCGCTCTTCACCACATTATTGCCAGGGGCATTGACAGAAATACAATCTTTCAGGATAATTCCGACCGAAACAATTTTATAGACAGGCTGGCTGTCATCCTCAATGAAACCAAAACAGTCTGCTATGCCTGGGCGCTGATTCCGAACCATTTTCATTTGCTCCTCAGAACAGGGCTTGCTCCTGTTGCAACGGTAATGAGACGACTTTTGACCGGTTATGTCATCTCATATAATCGCAGACATCAGCGCCATGGTCATCTTTTTCAAAACCGCTACAAATCTATTCTTTGCCAGGAAGACACCTATCTTCTCGAATTAGTCCGTTACATTCATCTGAATCCTTTACGCGCAGGAATCGTTGATGACCTGAAGGCGCTTGACAGATTTCATTTTGCAGGCCACAGCGTGATTATGGGAAAAAGGATGAACAGTTGGCAGGATGTAAACGGTGTTCTGCGTTTATTCGATACAAAGGTTTCTATTGCCCGACGACGATACCGATCTTATGTAAAGAAAGGAATTCCTGACGGGAAAAGAACTGATCTGACAGGTGGAGGTTTGATACGCAGTATAGGTGGATGGTCAGAAGCAAAAGCCATGCGAAGGGCAGGGGTTTATCAAAAAGGTGATGAGCGTATTTTAGGTGATGGTGATTTTGTCAATACAGTTCTTAAAACTGCTCAGGAGGAACTGGATAAAAAATATTCTCTTCAAGCCAAAGGGTTTGATCTTGATATGGTTGTTCAGCGGGTTTCTCATCTATTAGGAATTGAGCCCAAAGAGCTGTGGGTAAGACGGAAATATCCTAAAATAGTTCAGGCAAGAAGTTTACTGTGTTATTGGGCTGTGAGGGAATTAGGAATGAGGATGTCGGAACTTTCACGTAAACTGAAATTATCTGAACCAGCCGTGAGTTTATCTGTTAAACGCGGCATGAAAATCGCAGAAGAAAACCAATATTCACTGTTTGACGATACAAACTTATGAACTGAAGAACGTCCCTTGAGTTAAAAATCTGGCAAGACAAATCCTTAAAAAGGGACTATCCAGAACTTTTGTAGCAGTAGATAAAAATATCCCTGAAGAAGTATTGGGATTTTATACTTTATCCTTATTTGAGTTATCATCTGAAAAGCTTCCCAAAAAATATGCTAAGAAGTACAAGGGAAAAATTAATGGTGTAAAACTTGCCAGATTAGCAACGGCAAAGGGCAAGCAGAACCAAGGATTGGGCAGGCATATGCTTATTAATGCTATCATGCGAGTTATCTCCATTTCAGAACACGCGGGAGTAATAGGCTTTTTTGTGGATGCAAAAAATAAAGCTGTAAAAAGATACTATCAAAAATTTGGTTTTATTTCTTTACCTGATCATCCCTTAGAATTATGTTTACCATTTACTACTCTTCAAAAAATGTACGAAATTGCAATTTCGGGAAATATGAGTAATACAAAAAAATAACAAAATAAGTATTAGAACAGAGTCGAAGGCTCGGTTCTAATCCGTGGTTCAAGAAGCCGCGAAGTGTATTTGTATATATAGGGGTAAAGAATAGATAAGAATTGATGTGGAGACGGCAATCTGGATTTCGACAACATGCAATATTGAATCAAAGAACGAACCTGTCAGTGGTAGCACCTGTGTAGATAAGCACGGTGACTCTGCAGTAATGAGTGGTAAATCTGAAGAAAGGAGCATCTCCATGAGCAAGAGAAGCATACGGTTTTTTCTCAAAAACATTATCTTGATATTGTGCATGTTGCAGACCGTATCATCCTGTTCACATCTCCCACAGACCCAGACCCTGTCACCAACGGAGCTTCGACAGGTCTATTCGTGGGCGATCAAAGATGCGGAAGTTGCCGAATCCCATGAAATTTATAGAAGTCTTGTGGCGATCATCCCATCCAATAATGCACTGAGTTGGCAGAAAGACACTGGCAGTGTTTTGGTCGTCACCTGGACATCATGGGACGGATATGATGATCGTGTGGGCAGTTCCGAGGAGTTGCAGCGTGAGGTATGGGTCACGGTTGTTCCGGAAGTAAAAACGTTTTGTTGTAAGCATCGTATCACGCCAAAACAGGTTTCTTTAAGGCTTGAACAACTATTGGGGTTACCTCCGGAGAACGGAAAAACAAAATTTGTGGAAATGTGGGTTTTACCAAAGGATCTATTCCGTCCATCTCCTGACCCTGAAGTCAGTGACCATGAAGCAGAATTAGACTTTCCTGAGTCTGATCGGTTTGTCACGGTCAGTAAGGAATATCGACAGTGGTTTCATAACATGAAACAAAAGTCATATGGTGCAGATGGCTATCCATGGACGAGATTGGGATATACATATGATTGGGGAAATCCTGACCATGAGATCGGATTAAGTGAGTTTGTGATTCGAGCGGGAGCAAAGGTTACAATTCACGCTATCTCAAACACCATGGATTATTGCTGCCAGTAGGGTTATTGTTCTTTAAGTAAACAGTATCGAGATTCCTCGATGAACATGTCCCCTATGGCCCCAGATGTCTTCCTTTTCTTAGACTCAGGTTTTGTTCAGCAAGCCATCATCGAGTATCTGTTGAAAATGTTCTTTCACTGTTTGCTCTACAGGGACATATAACATGTTCAGGTCTGTCTTGCTGTATGAGTTGTCAAATTTGATCGGAATTCCGACATTTCTACTAACATATTTTCGAGTGTAGCCCATCATCGGAGCAATAAGCCAGAACATGAATTTTGGGGCCTGTTTTTGGGGGAACGGATAATCATCTCCAAATTGTTTCCGCAAGATATTTACAATATCAAAAAGCCTTGCTTCTCCACTTACGACAATATGCCTTCCGCTTGCGTCCGGCGTGTATCCTGCCTTAATGTGGGCAGATGCCACATCACGCACATCAACAATAGCATTATATAATTCCGGAACCCCGGTTTTGAAAGTGCCGTCGCCAAATTGAATCATTGTTTTGATGCTTGTAGAGTCTTTTCTTTTTGACACAGAGGGGCCAAGAATCCATCCAGGGTTAATTGTAAGCAGATCCCATTGATTTTGTTCCCTGGCTATAGCCCAGGCCTCCTTTTCTGCGATTGTCTTTGAATGGGCGTATGGCTGGTGCTCAGCGGTGCTTGTTAAATTCCATTCTTTTTCAGTAAAAATGCCTCCGGGAGCTGACGCTATGTCAATATTATCGCCATAAATCGCAGCAACACTGCTGGTGAGGACGACGCGTTTCACCGCTGGATTTCTGTTTGCCGATTCAAGCACATTTCTTGTTCCCTCCCTGGCTGGCTGAATCAATTCTTCTTCTGGATTTTTAATTCCGGTTATAAAGAAAGGGGAGGCTGTGTGAAATACCAGCTCGCAGTCCTGCATTGGTTCATTGAAACTTCCGTTATCCAAAAGATCTGATTTGAACAAATTCAATTGTCCGTTAGATGCTTTTGCCAAAACCTTAAGATGTTCGATGTTTTGAAAATTCGAGGGATCGCGGACAGTTGCATTAACAATAATTCCCTGTTCCAGCAGCATTTTGATTATCCAGGAAGCCACGTAGCCGGCACCTCCTGTAACCAATACCGGTTTGGTTTTATCGATTTCGCGCATAAAAACCCTCCATATTTATATTTGTTTTCTGCTGTTGAACGTCAATGATTAGCAGGGCAGGGGATAAATATTTTATAGATTTATGGAATATCCCATGGGGGTGCTGGTTTGGGTATCGAACGGTAAACTGCATCCGCCTTTATCTGTATATCCTGTTTTTTTATTGTTTCATCAATATTTATCTTTAAGGAAACAGGGAACTGGTGCCTGTTTTTATTAAATATTGCAATTTCAAAATAATTTCCTCTGTCAAAAAGAAACTTATATGGATAATCGTGTCGTTTTATAATGAGTGTTACCCTGTAAACCTCATCAAAAGTTAAAGGAATCTGTTTAAAGCAGATATCTAGACATGCTTGATTAATATCTGCGCCAATTTCTTTTGCAAATTCCTCTAATTCTTTATGGCTGCAGTTTATTGTTCGGTAAAACCTTTTTTCAGATATATCCCGGCATTCCTGATCCATATATTCTATGAGAAGCCCGCTGATTTCTTTTTCCCAGTTATGATTTTTTATATGTTTCCGTGTTTGATATTTTTTTAATCTTTTATAATTTATTATAGCTCTTTTTATTCCCCGGAACACAGGAGTACTAATGCTGCTGTAATTAAGGTCGCGCAATATAATAGTTTTATATCGATATATTACTGCGTCTTCCAGGAGACTGATATCTGATGAAGTGAGTTTCAGTTTCGGCCCTTTTATGTTTTTGGTAAGATAAGAAAGGGCTTCATAAAAGGCTACTTCTGGTATTTCTCCTGATTCCTTAATCCATTCTATTTCTTCTATGAGATAATTTTCTTCAGATTCCATAATTTCTTATATTTTTTAATTCACAGGTGTAATGAAATACAAGGTTGGACTTTGATTTTTAACCATAAAAAAAAGGGTTACCATAAACTCGGTAACCCCTTGATTTTATTATGGCGGGAGTGGCGAGACTTGAACTCGTGACCTCCGGCTTGACAGGCCGGCGCTCTAACCGAAACTGAGCTACACCCCCGTAGCACAATGACTAAAAGGCAAATTTTATGGTAGGCGGAACAGGGCTTGAACCTGTGACCCTCGGCTTGTAAGGCCGATGCTCTCCCAACTGAGCTACCCGCCCACATATTGAGACCTTTGCAAAACACTTCTTTCAAAGGTCTCATATTTTTTGCCGGATTTCAGTTTTTACAGGAACGAAAAAAAGATTTTTGTTAACAATTATACAATAAGATGTCAAGCTAAATTAAAGCAGGCCTGTCTTTCGGTTTTTCCTGCACCATCTGATATGATATGTCATCTCCTTTAAACAGAAGATCACCCTCGTTTAAAATTAAAGCATGTGACAGGACATCGTCCATGTGTTCTGCCAATATGATTTCTATCTGCTTTAATATGGAAGAGGGGATATCCTTAATATCTTTTTTATTTTCTTTTGGGATAATAACTTTTTTTATCCCGCCTCTGTGAGCAGCCAGAATTTTTTCTTTTAACCCGCCTATAGGAAGAATTCTGCCACGCAGGGTAATTTCGCCTGTCATGGCAACATCACGAAAAACCGGTTTTTTTAGAAGAGCAGAGATGATTGATGTGCATATTGAAATGCCTGCCGAAGGTCCGTCTTTGGGAATGGCTCCTTCAGGAACATGTATATGAATATCATATTTTTTATAAAATTCATTATCGATCATCAGCCGTTCTGAACGTGAACGCGCGTAGCTTACGGCTGCCTGGGCAGATTCTTTCATGACATCACCTAATTTGCCGGTTGTTAGAAGCTTTCCCTTTCCAGGCATGATCAGGGTCTCAATACAGAGGAGCTCTCCTCCTGCCTGTGTCCAGGCAAGTCCGTTAACAAGGCCTATCTGATTATTGTTTTCGATCTGGTTTTGTTTGAAATATGCCGGCCCTAAATATTTTTCAACTGACTTTTTTGTAATATTAAATGCACTGATCTCTTTGTTCTTTACAAATTTGCGCGCAATTTTTCTGCATATGGAAGATATCTCACGCTCAAGGTTTCTGACACCTGCCTCATGAGTATAATTCTGCACAATAGAAAGAATCGAATTTTTGGAAAATTGAACTTTCTTATCCTTAAGACCATTCATTTTGAATTGTTTTTTAACAAGGAACTTATTTGCAATATTATATTTCTCATATTCAGTATAACCGGACAGGCGTATTATTTCCATCCTGTCCAGCAACGGAAAAGGTATGTCCTGCAGAGTATTGGCTGTAGTTATAAAAAGTATATCCGACAAATCGTAATCCATATCAAGGTAGTGATCATTGAAGGCAAAGTTCTGTTCAGGATCAAGAACTTCGAGAAGTGCGGCAGAAGGATCACCTCTGAAGTCCATACTCATTTTATCCACCTCGTCAAGACAAAAGACAGGATTATTTACTTCTGCTTTTTTTAACGACTGAATTATCTTGCCGGGCATAGCACCTATATAGGTTCGTCTGTGCCCGCGTATTTCAGCTTCGTCTCTAACACCTCCAAGAGAAAGACGTATAAACTTTCTTCCAGTGGCTCTTGCAACAGATTTTGCCAGAGAAGTTTTACCAACACCTGGTGGCCCTACAAAACACAGTATGGGTCCCCTTATTTTCTTGACCAGCGATTGAACAGCCAAATATTCCAATATACGTTCTTTGGGTTTTTCCAGCCCGTAATGATCTTCATCTAATATTTTTTCAGCTTCTTCAATATTATTACGAATTTCACTTTGCTCAAACCATGGGAGACTGATTATCCATTCAATATAGTTGCGAACAACCGTTCCTTCAGCCGACATGGGAGTCATCATCTTAAGTTTTCTAAACTCATTGCTTGCTTTAGCAGAGGCTTCTTTTGACATTTTCTTTTGCTTTATCTGATTTTCAAGCTCCTGCAGGTCATCACCAGTATTTTCATCAGATCCCATCTCTTTTTTGATCGCACGCATTTGTTCATTCAGGTAATAACTTTTCTGCGTCTTTTCCATCTGTTTCTTAACCCTGATTTTTATTTTTTTATCCATCTTGAAGATGTCTATTTCCATTTTTATCAGGCTAAGGAGAAGAGAAAGGCGTTCTGAAGGAGATATTGTCTCCAGCAAATGCTGTTTCTCCTTTATTTTAAAGGAAAAATGAGTAGTTACAGTATCTGCTAACATCGAAGGGTCTGATATGGCGGCAGCGTTTGTTACCAGGTCTTTTGAGAAACCTTTGTTTAATTGTGCATATTCATCGAAATTTTCAATAACAGCTCTGCTGAGAGCAGTGGCTTCAGCCTTTGATATTTCCGGCTCAACAACAGGCTCGATCTCAGTGAGAAAAAACCCTTCATTTTTAACAAAACGAACGATACGAGCTCTGATTTGTCCTTCAACCAGTGCTTTTACTGAGCCATCAGGAAGCTTAAGAATCTGAAGCACGTTTCCAACTGTGCCTATTGAAGAAATGTCTTCTGGTTCAGGATTGTCAAGAGCCTCTTTTTTTTGTGTGGCAAAAAAAACTTTTTTATCGCGATTCATTGTATCAGAAAGAGCCTGTATGGATTTTGCACGTCCTACAAATAAAGGCGCAACCATATGAGGGAAAATCACTATATCTCTTAAAGGTAACAGAGGCAGAATTAATTTTGATTCTAAAGGCTTATTATCTTTGGGTGTTTTTTTTGATTTTATCATATTGACAGCCTGTGTTTAAGCTCGTTTTTTTGTTTGTTCATAAAGTAGAATGGGCTCTTCCTTGTTTAGAATTACATCTTCACCAACAATACATTCTTTAACATTTTTAAGGGAAGGTATTTTATACATTATATTAAGCAGAGAGTTCTCCAGAATAGCTCTAAGCCCTCGAGCCCCTGATTTTTGATTTAAAGACTCTTTTGCAATAGCGGCAAGAGAACTATCGGTAAATCTCAGCGCTACCCCCTCCATTTCAAAGAGTTTTTTAAACTGTTTTATCAAAGCATTCTTAGGTTCCAGCAATATTTTAATTAAAGATGATTCGTTTAGTTCATCAAGGGTAGCTATAACAGGAAGACGACCGAGAAACTCAGGAATAAGTCCATACTTGATCAGGTCTTCGGGTTGAACCTTCTTCATGGTTTTGCCGATATTTTCAATCTTTTGTTTTGCAACATTGGCACCAAAGCCCATAGACTTTGCACCAGTGCGCCGCTGAATTGTTTTATCAAGACCTGTAAAGGTTCCTCCGCAAATAAAAAGAATATTAGAGGTATCTATCTTGACAAAATCCTGCTGAGGATGCTTTCTTCCTCCTTTTGGCGGAACACTCGCTGTAGTCCCCTCAATGATTTTCAGGAGAGCCTGTTGCACCCCTTCCCCTGAAACATCCCGCGTGATAGAAGGATTATCCGATTTAATTGCGATTTTATCGATTTCATCAATATAAACAATCCCGCGTTTAGCCTTTTCAACATCATAATCAGCATTTTGAAGCAGAGAAAGTATTATGTTTTCAACATCTTCACCAACATATCCAGCTTCTGTCAGGCTGGTAGCATCGGCTATTGTAAACGGAACATTTAAAAATCTTGCAAGAGTTTGAGCCATTAAGGTTTTGCCGCATCCTGTTGGCCCTATGATCAAGATATTGCTTTTCTGCAGTTCAATATCTCCCGTGTTAATTGTAGAATCAAGCCGCTTATAATGATTATAAACCGCAACAGCAAGAATCTTTTTTGCCTGATCCTGTTCAATTACATAATCGTCAAGCATACCTTTAATCTCTTCTGGAGAGAAAGATTTCTCAATAATAGCAGAGATATTTTTTTCAGATTCTTCATTTATTATTTCGTTGCATAACCGTATGCATTCATCACATATATAGACTGCAGGACCTGCTATTAACTTCGCGACTTCTTTCTGATTTTTTCCGCAAAACGAGCAGAAGAGGTCATTTTTAATGTCCTTTTTTTTTGCCATTTTAGGTCTCCATTTTCCTTAGCTGCTCAAAATCTTTTCTGTTTTTCATTACGTGATCTATAATTCCGTATTTTTGCGCCTCTTCACTGGACATGAAGAAATCGCGATCAGTATCTATCTGTATTTGTTTTAGATCTTTATTGGTATGAAATGCCAGTATATCATTAAGAGTTTCTTTCATGCAAAGAATTTCTTTGGCCTGAATTGCTATATCTGAGGCCTGCCCCTGAAATCCGCCCATTGGCTGATGAATTAATATTCTTGAATTCGGAAGTGAATAACGTTTACCTTCTTTACCAGCAGCCAGCAAAACAGCCCCCATGCTGGCAGCCTGGCCAATACAAACCGTAGCAATGTCCGGTTTAATATATTGAAGAGTGTCATATACAGCAAGTCCTGCTGTAACTACTCCGCCAGGTGAATTTATATAAAAATTAATATCCTTGTCAGGATCTTCTGACTCAAGAAAGAGGAGCTGGGCAATTAAAAGATTTGCGATTTCATCGTTCATAGCTGAACCGAGAAATATTATCCTGTCTTTAAGCAGCCTTGAATATATGTCATAAGCACGTTCGCCTCTGCTGCTTTGTTCTATAACCATTGGTATTAAAGGCACGAATATTCTCCTTTCAAAAAACTTAGTTCGTCTTGTTCATAATTAGTTGAGTGGTTGATTTGTCGAGTAGTTCAAGAGCGATTGCAACTCAACGCCCCGACTATAATTAAATACTCGACTAAAATCACAGGAACTTTAACAAGTTGTAGAAATTATGAGACGTTTAATCAGCTTCATCTTCAGCCTCGGTCTTTTCCTGCTCGGCTTCGGGTTCAATTTTTTCGATGATGCTGTTTTCAATAATAAGCTTTATTGCTTTTTTTTCAAGGAGTGTATTCTTGAAAAATTCCAGATTATCATCATTTTCTTTATAAAAGCTGCTTATTTCTTCAACCGGTTTATCGAAAGACTTAGCCATGTCCTTGAAACCATTATCAATTTCTTCATCGGAAAGACTCAGCTTTTCCTGCTCAATTAATTTGTCTAACAGTAAATGACGTTTAACCTGTTTTGTCGCTGTGTCTCGATATTTTTCCGAAAGTTTTTCTTTTGAGAGACCCATTTCTTCCATTGTAGTATTTCTATAGGTAAAAGACCTCTCAGCTTCTGAAATAATTCCGTCCAGTTCATATTGAGTCATTGTTTCAGGAACCTCAAAATCTTTTTTTAATATCAATGCAGTAAAAATCTGTTCATTAAGTTCATGTTCGGATCTTTTTTTATAACCTTCCATAAGATTGTCAGAAATTGCATTTTTTAATTTGTCCATATTTTCATATTGACCAAGTTTTTTGGCAAATTCGTCGTTTAATTCCGGCAGAATTTCTTCTCTGATTTCGTTAAGCTTAACATGGAAATTTATATCCAGGTTTGCCAGGCTCTTATTTTGATAGTCTTCAGGAAAATGAATATTTATTTCTTTGGTTTCATCAGGCTTCATTCCGATGAGTTGTTCGTCGAATTCTTTTATAATCTGACCTTTACCTACTTTTAATATAAAATTTTCCGTCTTTTGAGTTTCGGCAAATGGTTTTTCATCTTTAAAACCTTCATAATCTATAAGTGCAAAATCTTCTTCCTGGAGAGGCCGGGTTTTTTTGATAGCCTCTTGCCGAGCCATATTTTTTTGCAGCATTTTCAACTGGGTGGCAATTTCTTTATCACTTGCCTCATAGATATTTTCTTTTAGTTGAAGTTTTTTAAAATCAATTTCACCAATTTCCGGTTTAACTTCAATCGTAGCATCATATTTGTAAGGAGCTTTTGCGTCAAGCTCAGGAGGATCGATTTTTGGGGTCCCAACAATCTTAAGATCATTTTTTGTGATTGTTTCAATCAGGGATTGCTGAAGTAATTTGGATGATACATCGGAATGAACGTCTTTTTTAAATAATCTTTCCAGAACAGAACGGGGTGCCTTGCCCGGTCGGTAACCTTTTATCTTTGCGGTTTTCTTAAGTTCCTTATATGCGTTATCAAGCTCCTTGACAACTTCCTCATTCGGGATTTCAATATGAAGTATCTTTTTTACACTGTTAAGATTTTCTACGGTAGCCTGCATGATTTTCCTTTCTTAATTATTCAGTTTAGTTAATTGTTTCAATTGGTGCGAGAGGGGAGACTTGAACTCCCATTCTTTTTACAGAGCTGGATCCTAAGTCCAGTGCGTCTACCAATTCCGCCACTCTCGCCTCTGAAATTATTTTCTTATTTACTGATTTAGACTTTTTACGAGTTCATCATACTTAAATCCGTGACTTTTTACGAGTTCATCAGATTGAAGCGGGTTGCAAAATCTTTTATTAGGAATTATATAAAAACCAAAAAAATATTATCAAACCATAGCTGTGTCAAGCAAAAAGGGAATTATCTTTTATGATTAATAGAATTATATCAAGCAGAATAAAATATTTTTCAGCATTTATAATCTATTTGATAATGGTTTTATGTGCTTTTGCACCTTGTGTTAATGCGGAATTCAGCACATTTAACAACAAAAAAATCGTTGTGCTCGATCCAGGACATGGAGGGTATGATGAAGGTGCAACCGGACCTGAAGGAACATATGAAAAAACAATAACTTTAAATCTTGCACAAATGATCGCAACTGAACTTGAAAACAAGTACAGGCCGGTTTTAACGAGGACTGAAGATTACAGTCTCGATATATATGATAGAACTGCTGTTGCAAATCATCTTGAAGCAGAGCTTTTTGTCAGCATACATGTTGCAGGGAGCTTTCTTCATAAAGCAAATGGAATAACAGTATATTATTTTAAAGAAAAACTTGATCCCAATGTAAATTTTGAAGGAACAGCTTCGAAGAATGATAAGACAGACAGTAGCCAGTATGCCTGGAATAACATTCAAAAAAAATACATAAAGAAAAGCAGGGCATTTGCTGAATTAATGCAACTTCAGATCAGTGATAAGATAAAACAAGCGGAAACCACGATGCATGGCGCTCCGATTGCACTGCTTTCAGGCGCTGATATGCCTGCTGTGCTTATTGAGATTGGATATATAAGCAATCCTGATGAAGAGAAAAGAATGAATGATCCAGAATTTTTGTCTGAATTTGCAAAAGTGATATGTGAGACAATCAGCAATTTTTTGTCAGGAAAACCTGATAATATATCTTGCGCTGACAATTAAAGTGTGATAGCAAAACCATTCTGTTTTTATCGGGGCGTGGCGCAGCCTGGCAGCGCGCCTGCTTTGGGAGCAGGAAGTCGGAGGTTCAAATCCTCTCGCCCCGACCAGATTAACTCCAGGCAAACTACTTCATTTTCCAGACAGGTTTACGCTTGTTTAAAAACGCATCGACCCCTTCTTTTGCATCTTCTGTTACACAAAGAGCAGCAAACATTTCATTAGAATATTCTATTGCCTTTCCAAATTCCATGTCCGACATGCCATAGAATGCCTGTTTCCCCATCTGAAGGGCTAAAGGGCTTTTCTGCGCCAGCCTTTCCGCCATGTCCATTGCAGCCTGATCCAGTTGATCCAATGGAACGATTTTATTGACAAGTCCCCATTTTTCTGCGGTGCCGGCATCAATCATGTCTCCTGTAAGCAACATTTCAAGACATCGTTTTCTGCCGAGAGATCTCGAAAGGGGAACAGCAGGTCCCATACAGAAAAGGCCCACATTAATGGCGGAAGTTCCTATTTTCGTTCCTTCAGCCACTATTGCGAGATCAGATGCAGCAATAATGCCGGCTCCATTAGCCACGGCATAACCGTGTGCAGAAGCGATAACCGGCTTTTTCATAGAAGCAATAGCATGCGCCATCTGTTCCATGAGACCTATCCACTTCCTGTATTCCTTTAATGATTTTTCAAAAAATTCCGATATGTCAATTCCGGCACAAAAACTCTTTCCCGCGCCTTTTATTATAATTACTCTAATTTCATTATCATTTTCAAGATCAGTTAATGCCTTATTAAGCTCCATCGCCATTTCTGAGCTGAATGTATTTAAATGATCGGGACGATTTAAGGTGATGATTCCCACATGCACTTTCTGATCAACGATAATAGTGTTAAACGACATATTAAACCTCCATGATTAATTGATTTTAATTAAAATTCGGGTTATACTTAATGACATCGTAAAAAGTCTCAGAATCGTCATGCCGGACTTGATAAGCCTGCCCCCGTACTTGATACGGGGGCATCCAGAACGTATTGAATTTACTGGATTCCGGCTTTCGCCGGAATGACGGAAAAGAGCGTTTTCCGACTTTTTACGAGAGCATCATACTTAAATAATTTTAAAAAATAACAATTGTGCCGGTGTTGCGATTTTTTTTATTTATAACAATATAATTACAGGTACAGTCACGCAAAGCGGCATAATATAACTTTTTACGAATTCAACTATAATTTGTATCATAGAAAACTTATGTAATAAAGAATTCAATGAGGCTTTATTTAAAAAAATCCCTTGACAACATTGATGCGGCTAATTATTTTTTATTAATTTTTTGAGTATATTCTCATAACGGAGACTTTTATGGTAAGACCCAGAAAAGATAGAATCGTTTCATATGACCCGGATGTGAGCTATTTTAAACCAAGAGGCATCCCCATGATTGAGCTGGAAGAGGTGGGTCTTGCTGTTGATGAATGTGAAGCAATAAGGCTTGCAGATCTTCTTGACATGTCATATGAAAAGGCCGGTGAACAGATGGGAATATCCAGAGCAACTTTTGGAAGAATTGTTCATCACGCAAGAAAGATAATAGCTGATGCAATTATTAATGGGAAAGCAATAAATATTAAAGGCGGTAATTACAAAATGACAAGCCAAACCAGAATATTTATATGCAAGAACTGCAGCAACAGGTGGGAGGAGCCTTTTGGAACCGGCAGGCCTCAGAATTGCCCATCATGTAATCACAAGCAGTTTTATCGAGTCTGGGAAAAAACGGATAACACTTAAATATTTATGGAGGTAGTTTGTTATTATGAAGATTGCTATTACATCTACAGGTAAAGATCTGTCATCAGAGCTTGACCAGAGGTTTGGTCGTGCTGCATACTTTGTTCTTGTTGACCCTGAAACCATGGAATTCGAAGCTGTGGAGAATGCCCAGAATCTGGATTTACCCCAGGGCGCTGGAATACAGGCTGGTAAGACTATGATAGAAACCAAAGCAAAGGTTTTAATCACGGGGAATTGTGGTCCAAATGCTTTTAAGGTATTAAACAGTGGAGGCATAAAGGTCTTTACTAATGCAAAAGGCAAGGTAAAGGACGCAGTTTCACAGTATGCTAACGGAGAACTTGATCTTGCTGCTGATGCCAATGTTGAAGGACACTGGGTATAATATTGCAGGGTTGTTAAAAATCAAAAAATAAATATCAGGAGATATATTATGACAAAAAGTGATATGGCGAGCTGTAGCGCTGCTCAACAACAGCAAAAAAAATCTCAGCAGGATGTTTCTGTGTCAGACTCGCTGAAAAAGATTAAAAACAAATTTATTGTAATGAGCGGTAAAGGAGGGGTTGGAAAAACAAGCGTTTCTGTTAACCTTTCAATAGCTCTTGCAAATAAGGGATTTAAGGTTGGGATTATGGATGTCGATCTGCATGGTCCTGATGTGCCCAGAATGCTTGGCCTGCAGGGCATGCTGGAACTGAATAAAAATCAGAAACTGGCACCCATGAGTTCTATAAAAAATCTGCATGCAGTTTCGGTTGAATCTCTTACTGTAAACAAGGATGAGGCAATAATATGGAGAGGACCAATCAAGCATTCTGCGATAAAACAGTTTATTGCAGATGTTGAATGGGGCGAACTCGATTTTTTGATAATCGATTGTCCTCCCGGCACAGGTGATGAGCCGCTTTCCGTGGCACAGACCATTCCTGATTCAAAGGCAATAATAGTTACTACGCCACAGGAGGTTGCCCTTGCAGATATAAGGAAATCTATTAATTTTTGTAAAACTGTAAAAATGGAAGTTTTTGGTCTTATAGAAAATATGAGCGGTTTTACCTGCCCCAAGTGTGGAGAGCAGTATGATCTGTTTGGAAGCGGTGGCGGAGAAAAAACTGCGAATACAATGGGAATAAACTTTCTTGGTAAAATTCCATTTGATCTTAATGTTGTGGCTTGTGGAGATACAGGTGTTTCTTTTCAGGAAAAATATAAAGATTCTGTTGTAACAAAGGCTTTTGCCGATATTGCTGAAAGAATGTCTAAACTTGTATAAAAAAATATATTGTTGAAAAGGGAGGATTATTTAAATGAAAATTGCAATACCCTTAGCTGGAGGAAAGCTCACAGCTCATTTCGGACATTGTCAGGATTTTGCCATAATTGATGTTGATGAGAATAATCAGATTACTAAAAACGAGTCTCTTGTCCCTCCTGCGCATGAACCAGGAGTTCTTCCGCGCTGGCTTGGTGAATTAGGTGTTAATATAATTATTGCCGGTGGAATGGGGCAGATGGCTATTAATCTTTTTGAGCAGAATAATATTACTGTTGTTACAGGCGCTTCGCCCATGGAGCCTGAAGCGCTTGTCAAGAGCTATCTGGAACAAACCTTAACTACTGGTGGTAACGCTTGTAATCATTAAATGGAGTTTAAGTAAGATGGAAAAAATATTAATAGTCGGATGTAAAAAGGCTATGGATGATGTTTGTATTGCGTGTTCCAGATGTATGGTTGCGTTTAACCGCAGAAAGGGCGAATTCAGCCGCTATAAAGATATGGATGCCGAGCTGATCGGCATTTTAAATTGCGGCGACTGTCCGGGTGCTACGATTGTTACACGCCTGGCTCAAATAAAACTCTGGAACAAACCAATGGAAGAAAATGTTACCAAAATCCATATTGGTCCATGCCTGCTTGATCATTGCCCCTATAAAGAAACAATAGTTAAAAAGATCAAGGCAAAAGCGGGTGTTGAGGTGATTGAAGGAACTCATCCTTACAAGCCCGAAAATATATTTGCATAAATAACGCGTAATTATTCAGGGGGTACACTGCTAACTCAAAGAATTTATTCACCGCAAAGCCGCAAAGAACGCAAAGAGAATTTTATTTTTCGCCCCCTGCCCGCCATCGCGAGCTCATGCAAGGCAGGCGGGTCTCAACGAAAACTAATAAGATAAAACCCTCTGCGTACTCTGCGACTCTAATGAGTGAAGCGAATGGGCGGTAATATAATACCCTCTGAATAGATACAATAACGCATTGATTATTAAAGCAACTGATAGTCTGTTTGAGACCTGGATTTTGTCATTTCTAGGAGCATAAGCAAAGGGAGAAATCTTAACAATTCAAACCTGTTAAGATTTCTCCCTTTGGTCTAAATGACAAATAACGGTGCTTTTGCAAAAGTCTCAGTAACCATTCCCCCCTCAAGTAAAATACCATTACCGGCATTACCAAACAAAAGATTCTGGCTTTTTTAATTCAATTGGGCTATATTCTGCTCGCTATATTCTTATAATTAAGGATCATCTCCCGATTAGTTGTAGTCAATTCTTGCTCGCCTCTGGCGAGAAGCTAAAACAAGTGGGTTATTTCTAATTAAGCGGGTGTAATCTCAGAGGGTACAAGGGGTCAAGTATTCAAGGGTTCGAGTGACACGCAGTGAAGCGCTAACCCTCAGCGCTTAAGGAAGAAAGATATAGCCAGAAGGATATGGAAGAAAGACAACCATGGATTACATCAGGATGCTTTACATAGACCCCTTGAATCCTTAGACCCTCTTCTCCAACTAAATTGGAGAAGAGCCATAATTAATAAGTCGAGACCGTTGAATTTTGTCGTTGACGCTTCACTATATGTAACTTCGTGCCTGGCTTTTGCCGGAACGACTAAGAACAGTATTATTGGGGATAGAAAAGTGCCTGTAAAAAACATTTTAGTTGCAGATGATAGTCATCAAATTTGTAGTTTTCTTGCAGAAGTAATTAAAAGCGAAGGTCATAAGGTTTTTCTTGCAGCTAATGGAAAAGAGTCGATCGAGATTGTAAAAAACAACCCCATAGATTTAGTTTTTTTAGATATAAAAATGCCGGAAATGGACGGTATAACTGCACTTAAGCTGATCAAAAAAATAGATAGAAACATAGAAATTCTGATGATTACCGGTCACGGAGATTTGCAAAATCTGAGAAAGCTAATCGTAAAGGAGGGGGCATTTGATTATCTGCTCAAACCCTTTGCGGTCGATGATATCACGAATGGCATCAAAAAAGCTCTTAAAAAAAGAGAACTGCATTTAAATAAAAGTTTAATAGATGTTGACCTGAAATGCCGAATTCGCGAAATGGAGAGCAATTCCAAAGAAAAGACCATTCGGTTAAGGAAGTCACAACTCAAATACAAAAATATAATTCAAAATTCCGCTGATATGATTATAATAGTTCAATCCGGCAAAATAAAATTTGTGAACCCAATGGCTCCGAAACTTAGCGGTTATACCGAGGAGGAGCTGCTGAACTCGGATTTTACAGACATGATTTATATAGATGATCGTATTTATGTGATGAATACTTACAGGAAATGGCTGCGAAAAAATAACTCGGCTTACAACAGTTATATCTTTAGAATATTGAAAAAAAACGGCGAAACTTTGTGGGTGGAATCCAACTCTGTAGAGACGGAATGGGAAGGAGTTCCAGCCATACTCAGTATTGCTCGAGATATATCCGAGCGCAAAAAGGCGTTTAAAGAATTAAGAATCATGCAATTCGCTATAGAATCGTCAATTAATGCCGTTGCTTTTTTTGATCTTAAAGGGAACCTTACCAAAACAAATGATTCTTTTCTCAAACTGTGGGCATATAAAAATAAAAAAGAACTTCTCGACAAGCCGTTTACGGTATTCATGGAAACGGAGATTGAAGTATCCAAGGTGCTTAATGTTTTGCGTAAAGACGGAGGGTGGATGGGCGAAATGACAGCCATTAAGAAAAACGGCTTAAAGTTTAATGCCCAGGTTTCCGCAAACATGGTAAAAGATTTGGAAGGCAATCCTATCTCCATGATGGCTTCATTTATTGACATTACCGACAAGAAAAAATGTGCTAAAATCATGATGCTGTCGGACAAGCTTTCTTCTTTGGGACAACTTTCGGCAGGTCTGGCGCATGAATTAAAAAACCCTCTGGCCGTTATAAGTTCATGCTCTCAATTTTGCATGGAAAACCTGAAAACAGATCCCCTTGTGAATGAAAATCTTCAGATAATTTTGCGGAACAGCAAAAGGGCGAGTAAGCTTATAAACGATTTGCTGGCGTTTGCCAAGCCATCTATATTAGAATGGAATGATGTGGATATTAATGAAGTCATAACAAACATGTTGAGCATGGCCAGGTTTGAGGCCAATTTTTTTTCCATTGATTTTAAGTGCAAATTAAAAAAAGGGCTTCCGAAAATTGTGGGGGATAAAGAGAAGCTTAGCCAGGTTTTTCTTAATATAATCATGAATGCAATTCAAGCTGTTTCCAGAAAAGGAACAATTATTCTCCAAACACGTTTTCTTGCTGAGCAAAACCAGATTGAGGCAATTGTTATTGATGACGGACCCGGCATTTTTGATGAATACCTTAAACGTATTTTTGATCCGTTCTTTACTACCAAGGATATGGGTACAGGTCTGGGACTCAGCATTTGTCATACAATTATTGAGCAACACAACGGAAATATCATAGCTGAAAATATTGAAGGGAAGGGCACCAGATTTTCTATTAGACTGCCTGCAATACATGATGAAAAAAGATGAACCCTGGTCGCCTCTGGCGCCGCCGAAGGCGGGTAAACATCGAACATATTAAAAGATGAACATCGAACGGGAAAAAGATGAACATCGAACATCGAACATCGAATTTTGAATAAGGTATTCTGCTAATTTATAAACTGAATGAAAAAATGAAGAAACAGACATATGATCTGGAAGAAAGGTTGCTCGAGTATTCGGTGCGAATCATAAAGAGCGTTGAACAGTTACCAAATACAAGAACAGGCAACCATATTGCGGGCCAATTGTTAAGATCGGGGACTTCACCTTATCCAAACCATGGTGAAGCTCAGGCAGCGGAGTCCCCAAAGGACTTTATCCATAAGCTTCGTATCTCATTAAAGGAACTCAGGGAGAGCCAGCGATGGTTAAAACTTATTCAGCGTGTACCTTTAATTAAAAAACCTGAACTATTAGATGATATTTTACAGGAAACAGAGGAATTAATTAAGATTTTCGTTACGAGTATCAAAACGGCTGAAAAGAAACAGAAATAGCTGTTGAATGTTCGGTATTGGGTGCTTGTTTTTTTTCATTCGATGTTGGACGTTTACCCGCCTTCGGCGGCGCCAGAGGCGACCAGGGTTGGACGTTCATCTTTCAAAACCTCTTATGGAATAAATGCAACCTGTGAACGTTAAAAAATAGCTGAATTATTAAAGGGGTAAAAAATGTCTGTTGAAAATCAGAATCTTTCAGGAAAGAACATACTGGTAGTTGATGATGATCATGATTTCCGCTGGATAATTGGAAATGTTCTTCGGGCAGGAGGATATAGAGTAACCCAGGCGCAAAATGGTGAAGAAGCGCTGAAGTCCCTGGAAAAAGAAGTGCCTGATTTGATTTTAATAGATTATTGGATGCCCGGACGGGATGGCATTCAAGTTTCTGCTGATATAAAAAAACGTATTCCAGCTTTACCGATTATTATGATTACAGCCTATGCTAAGGTAAAATCTGCTGTGGAGGCTATGAAGATAGGTGTATGCGATTATGTCGCAAAGCCCGTAGATAACAACGACCTTCTTTTCGCAATTAAACGTGCCCTGGAACAGCAGGAGCTTGTTCAGGAGGTTAAGCGTTTAAGAAATGTTTTGAATGAACGGGTATCCCTTTACAAACTTATGGGTAACAGCAAACATATAAGTGAACTTTTCAAGCTTGTAAAGAAGGTCGCTCCCACATCATTTACGGTCTTAATAGAAGGTGAAAGCGGCACAGGCAAGGAGCTTGTGGCTCGTTCCATTCATGACTTGAGTGCTGTAAAAAAAGGGCCTTTTGTAGCAGTTGACTGCGGCGCAATTCCTGAAAACCTTATTGAAAGTGAACTGTTCGGCTATATGAAGGGAGCTTTTACCGGAGCGTATGCTGACAAACCCGGGCAGTTTGAATTGGCGGATAAAGGCACTCTGTTTTTAGATGAAGTCGGCAATCTTCCGTATCAATCTCAACAAAAAATTCTTCGAGTAATGCAGGAGCGTTCTATTCAAAGATTGGGAGCAAAAAAGGCCAAAGCTATTCATGTCAGGATCATTGCAGCTACAAATCAGCCTCTGGAAGAAGATATAAAGTCTGGAAAATTTCGCCCTGACCTTTATTTTCGCTTAAAGGAATTTTCAATTAAAGCACCCGCGCTCAGAGAGAGAAAAGAGGATATCTCATATCTCGCCTATAGATTTATGAATGAAGTTCAAATGGAACTCAATAAAAAATGTGCGGGGATTTCTAAGACGGCTCTTCAATTACTGGTCTCATATCAATGGCCCGGCAATGTTCGTGAATTGCGAAATGTTATGCGGCAGGCTGTTCTCATAGCTGAGGAAAGCTATCCAGTTGAGCCCAAACACCTTATGTTTAGTCCTAATATAATGCCTCATACTTCAGAAATAAATACATCTATTCCCAACTATGATGGAAAGAAAACTCTCTCAGAGACAGTTAAGTCTTTTTCCCAGGCTTTGGAAAAAAAGCTGATAATTGAAACATTAGCCAAAACAAAAAGAAATAAAAGTGAGGCAGCCCGCAGGCTTGGCATCGATTATAAAACCTTGCTTAGAAAGATTAAGA
>Ga0222639_1000181_pt1 | contig 29518 bp, 38 predicted proteins | sample AntAcemetagen185_FD_179863 | JGI IMG/M metagenome (GOLD analysis project Ga0222639, IMG submission 179863) | Saline water microbial communities from Ace Lake, Antarctica - #185 | ecosystem: Environmental > Aquatic > Non-marine Saline and Alkaline > Saline | place: Antarctica: Ace Lake...
GTTTGGGAATCCCACGACAGCAAAGGGCCAGCGGGCAGATTCTCCCCTCAAAAGCCACGCTTTCTCCCCTCAAAAGCCACGCTTTCTCCCCTCAAAAGCCACGCTTTCTCCCCTCAAAAGCCACGCATATTTCTCCCCTCAAAGACCACGCTTTCTCTCCTCAAAAGCCACGCTTTTATCAATAGCAAAGGAGCTATGAAAAGTGAAAGAACTGATTAAGCAGGACATAAACTTTTGTGAACACCCCTTATGGTTTCAGGACTCGAAAGAACAATCAATAGGATTAGTCTGGGATGACCCGAAGGGGTTCAAAATACGAGTTGGATATAAAATACCGACAAAAACGGACATCATATTTCTCTACTACCTCATGCTCCGGTCCCAACAGGAGGGGTGGAAAGAGAAGCTGACACTAACTCAGCGGGAGATCCTGAGAGGGTGTGGAATATCACCGGGAAAAGATCACGCAGAGCGGCTCAAAGACAGTCTGAATCGTTGGAAGATGATGGGGTTGGAATTCAGCGGCACTTTTTATGACGGCAAGGAATACCAGGCTATGAGTTTTGGAATTATTGACGAGTGGGATCTGGAAAAAGGCACAGGGCACCTCAATATCAGATTCGCCCCTAAATGGCTTGAGCAAATCAAGAACTCCAATTATTTCCGATATCTTGACTTCCAACAGATGAAATCAATTGGCTCCCCCCTTGCAATACGGCTGTACGAGATTCTCAATAAGTCATTCCAAGGGCGCAATGAGTGGAGCATCGACGCCTTGAAATTGGCCACCAAAATACCGATGAAACAGAAGTATGCGGCCGATATTAGCCCGAGAATTACAGCAGCCACAGACATTATCAATGCCAAAACCAGCCTGAATCTGACCTTAACCGTCAAACGTCCGAGGCGGGGACAGGCAATATTTGTATTTAAAAAGCTTAAATCCTCGAAGCCAACTAAACCCCTGCAGACGGGACGTTGCAATGCAGAGACTACCGGCGCTCAGGCGGATAGTTACAAGACGCTGACTGCCCTGTTACCTGCACAGCACCGACAGAAGAAAACAATTCGGGAGGTAATAATCAAAGCCTTATCCGAACATGACTTTGAATACGTAAAACGGAACATACTCTACACCAGTGAGACGGCAGGTAAGAATTACCGGGCATATCTCACGAAGTCGATAATGGATGACTGGGGTGAGGGGTGGCAGGAAGACAAAGATCAGGAAAATGAAAGCAAGCACCAGCAAAAAGTCAAAGAGCAAGAAGAAAGGAATAAGGCCAAAGAAGAGAAAAGGATACATCTTGCCGTTACAAAAAGACTTCAAATCATGCCACCGGAAGAACTAACTTTACATAAGGAAATGGCTCATGCGGAACTCACCGAATCAGAGAAGCAGCTTGATGAAGTAATCCTAAGCGCCTGTATAAATGCCAGGATAAGAGCTTCTATGGCCAGAGAACTTAGAGGACGAGAGGTGAAAAACGATGGAAGATTATATGGTAAAGATTCTCGCAATAGTGAAAGTCTTAACTAAGCGTTACGCAAATCTTGTCGACATCTCATACGAAGATTTGCTTCAGGAAGGATATCTTGCAGCAATGAATGGAATACGGAGGTGGCAAAAATACGAGGGTCAAGCGGCAATAACCGCATGGGCCTGGATATATGTTGTCAGCCGTTACAAAGAACTTAGTGTATCTGGATATTCAGATACGAGAGTGGTGTCATACGAAGACATCGAAAAAGAAGGAAATATCAATGCTACGGATCTATATATCAATAAATATTTTACGGATGAAACAGAAAAGGGAAGTGAGGATCTCACAAATAACAATCAGAACAAACAAGCAGCTTTTATGTTTTTAAACGCAGCCTTAACCGACGGTTACGGAGACATTATTCAAGTATCCAAAGACATGGTGTCTTCGCATGAGATAGCAAGCAAAAGACGTGTAACGACACAACGGATTAACCAGCTAAATAGAAAGATTGAAAACCTGTATTTCTCAGAGGATTCTACGTGTGATTGACTCATGTCTTGGTATGGAATCATGACTTGATAAGCTCTATTACTTCTCCGTTTAACTCTTTCCTGACGGAAACGGCTGCTTTCTTTACAAAATGATCCATAGAACTTGTCTGAACCCATGATTTATGTCCGGCATATCTTTTCTTACAAAAGAATTTTATCCAGGGCACCCTCTGCTCAAGTATAGCGGATGGAAAATTAATACTGTGTCTTGATAAAAAGACATGAACTATGTCTTTGCTCAGTGTAGCCTTTAAGACATAAAAAAGAAATACTCGGCCTTTCCGGTATAGACGAGTTTCTTCCGGAATCCATTCTTCTCGTCTCATAATTCCTATTTGTCCGGCCAGGTCAACTTCGAGCCAGCATCTATTTTCAGCCATCTTGATAATAACCCCCTCTACTACCTTGTGGACACGAGCCTTCCACAGTTTATATTTATCCAGTGCTTTTATCGTTTCCAATACATAGGGGAAAGTACGCCTGCATTTGTCAATTACAGGCTTGGGGAAAGATGCAAAGTCAAGCGTAACCGGTAGGGAATCGCAAAAATAGATCTTGGAATTAAGAGACTGTGCTTCTTCTAATTCCATTCCCTGCGGAACGTTAAAAAAGAGTGTAGCAATCCTGGAACTCACATCAACAGCAACGTCAGGCTCGTGCATGTTAAAGTATCCGCACAAGGCATCTGTAACGGCAAATTCAAGAGCAGCCTCCGCCACTCTCTTTGAAGTGCCGAGATTTTCAATCAGTTTATTGTCAGACATTCTTCTCCCAACCAGAACACATCATATATATTAATTATAGCAGGCATAGAAAAGATTTTCATGCCCTCCTATTACTTTAAATAGAGGGCACGAAATAAGGACCCTGAAATTAGATACCAAAAAAGCACTTTAAAGGAGATGTAAAGAAATGACAAACAGAAATGTTGTTAATACCAGTCCCACCGAACCTTCGAGATGGGAGATAATGGCCCGAGAGCGAAACGCCCGAGTTATACGCTGTAACACTCCCGATACTTATTCACTACTTGACCTGGCACGTAACGCGGACAGGGTTGTACGGGCACTAAGAAATAGACTTCTCGTATCCCTTGAACCTGAACAAGTTATACCCCTGCTTACCCGTTACAAACAAAGTATGATGGATTTATCCGATCTTCTCGAGGACATGAGTAAGGCCTGTGAAATGGAATACAGAACCCCTCGATCAATACTGCGGATGAAAGGAATTGAGGAAGAAGAAACCGTTACCACTAAGGCCTCAAAGAAAACATCGGGAAACAAAGCAAAGAAGTCTGCTGGTAACGGCGACGGCAGTAGTAAGACAGAGCCGATTCCCGATAATTAGGAAAGGAGGGCATTTATATATTCAGAAAGTGGGATGGGCAACCCTTCTGGATAAACGCTATCCCACAATGGCGTATCTGGAAAACTTGTCTGCAAGTACTACAATCACCCCATTGTAGAGCTTGAGGCGCGTAACTTGTTAACCAACTAACCAACCTATTTAAAAGCAGCACTACGGATTGCTTCAGCTCTGTTGGAGCAATCCAATAGTGCCGTTTTTGGCACCAAGGTTTATTTGCATAAGTGATTCTCACTTATTGCCGCTCCCATTTGGGAGACAAAGAACACATAATATATGTCATTATGTAGCCTCTAAAAGGTAGATTACACAGTATGTAAAATATTGGACTTTCCCCGATATTTTGCGCTTGATGCGACTTATTCAGCTGGTGGATTCCAAGGCAACTGTGGTTTTCGGTGAATGGAAAGATTTAGAAAAAATCTCTCATTGGGAGAGGTGTCTTTAAAAAACAGTTAAATACGCGCAATAAATAACCTGATTCTTTAATGAAGCATTCTATTCTTTTAGGTTTTACCTGATTGATGGCCATGGATTTGGGGAATGTTAATTACAAAAATTGGGTTTTTTTGTGTGTAAAAAGCAAGAAAGGAGAAAATAGAAAATAGAGAAAACAACCGTAGTAAACAGCACAAAACAAGGTTCCTTCAAAATGAAGGGCAACAAACAACTATCAAACAAGAAAGGAGAAAAAGAAAATGGTTCACAAACAAAGAAAAAAATAGTTCACAAAACAAGGTTCCTTCAAAATGAAGGGTACACAAACAACAAACAAACAGAAAAGGAGAAAAAGAAAATGGTAAACAAAGCAATTTTAGTTGGAAGGTTAGGAAATGACCCAGAGGTAAGATACACACAGGACGGCACGCCGGTTGCTTCGTTTAGTCTGGCCACTGATGAACAGTGGAAAGATAAAAACGGTAAGAAAGTTCAAAAAACCGAATGGCACAAGATAATTGCCTGGCGGAAACTTGGCGAAGTCTGTGGTGAATATCTGACCAAAGGCAAACTTATTTATATTGAAGGCAAGATCCAAACCAGACAATGGGAAAACAAAGACGGAATCAAGCAGTACACCACAGAAATCATTGCTCAGAGTATGAAAATGCTGAGTGGGCCTGGCGATGGACAGTCCAAACAATCAGGACAGTCAAAGCCCGAACCGGCTCCCTCTGCAGAAGGTGCTCTTGAAAACGATGATATTCCCTTTTAGGGACAAATGTTAACACAATAATAGATCCAACAGTTTCTAAGCAAACCCCAGAGGGGAAGACATTCCCCTTAGGGGAGCTATGTCTTCCCCTCTACAACAGAGAAAGGAAGACAAAATGAAAGCATTCGCAATTCTGAACATAATAACCTGGGGAACAGTACTTCTCTCCCTCGCGGTAATTCTGTAAGCAAAATCCCATTAAAGAAATAGTGTCTTACGATGAGCAGGATCTTTTTGCGAGGTTCTGCGCTTTGTAATCAGTAAAGAAAAGAAGGAGATAAGAGATGAATATCAGAAGCTTTGCAGAAGTTCTTGCCGACAGGCAGGGAGGAATACAAACAAAGGCAAACAGAGTTTATAAAAAGGAATTGACGCGTGACGAAGTTATGGAAATATTTGGAGAAGTACCGGAATATAGTATTCGGTATGGACTTATTATCTCTGTGACTTTACAGCGTGAAAGCGGGAAGTACGAACTAGCTGTTAAAGAAGAAAGGAACTAGGGGGAAAATCCATTATTTAACGATTTTCAGTTCTGGTTTTTCTCTATTTGGGTGCCAGATGTATTTGGCGGCTTCCGGCCGTTCATTCTCTGCGATCTTGGTAAATAGATAATTGAACACATCCAGTGTTTCATCATCTGTGTCCGGATCATGCATCCACCTGTCTTTTTCGTACCCACCTTCAATAACTTTGAGACTCATATTAATTATCTCCTTTCTTACGTGGTTGATATTACACGAGAAAGAGGGAAAAGTCAAGTAAAAAAAAGAAAGGAAGGATCATGATTGAACGCATCCTTAGTGAAGGATTAAAAAAAACAAACAAAGAAGCTACGTTGCAGGAACTCGGAGACAGATCAAAGTACATAGGATCGTCTGATGTTCCCGGTTGTATGCGAAAGACAGTAATGGAAAAACTCAATCCGGATGACCCGGGCATTACCACGTTATTACGGTATGAGCGCGGTCACATGGTGGAAAAGATACTTAAAAAAGCCTTAGACGCCATGAATGTAAGATATGAGTATCAACATGAAGTCACTCATCCTGATGCTCCGTTAAAAGCACATCTCGATTTCTTGTTCCACAGTAACGATACCGAGGCCATACTGGAATGCAAATCTGTATCAGGCATTCCCAGCGCGCCCTATGAGGACTGGATTACCCAGCTTCATTACCAGATGGGTTTATTAGCCATGGAAAAGCGGGACAAAAAGATCAGGGGTGCTATCCTTGCTCTGGACTTAAATACCGGACAAAGGAAAGTTTTTAACGGTTATCAATTAGACCTGACTGTTTTCGGTGAATTGGTAAAAAATGCTGAGGAGATATGGAGCTGCGTATGTTGCAACGAAGATGATCAGAAACTTCGGACACAAAAGGGTCCGCTGTGTGCATGGTGCAACCACCGGCCCGGATGTTCGGCATTTAAAGTAAACGAGGATATTCCTGAAGTTCCGATAGAAGAAGATGTCCAGAATTACCTTGCAATGAAAGAAACTGCAAAGCAGCTGGACAAGAAAATTAAGGAACTGTCAGTAATGATAAAAGCAGTCATCAAAAACAATACAGATCATGGAAAGATAAAAGTAGGTGATTATGTTGCCTCTTTATCTCAAAGGAAAAGGACAGGATTAGACGATGGTCTTCTAAAAAAAGAAATGTCGGAAATCCATAAGAAATTTACCAAAACCTTATCATATGAGGTTTTGCTAATCAATTAAAAGGAGGCAGAGATGCCAGTAGACATCACACGCAAGGACAAACACACAGGAAAAACGACTACGAAGGTTTACGAAACAGTAGCTGAGAGGCTACTAAAATTCAGAAAAGATTATACCATCGACAAAGGCTGGTCTCTAACCACAGAAATGTCATTTGAGAACCAGATAGTGCGGTGCGAAGCGCGGATAATCACTCCAGATGATCGGATTGTAGCAATCGGTCATGCTGAGGAAAACCGTGCTGGTTCTTACATCAACAAAACATCAGCAGTAGAGAATTGTGAGACATCAGCTATCGGCCGATGTTTGTTTGCCGCTGGTCTTGGAGGTGGGGAATTTTGTAGTGCCGATGAGCTTCTGATGGCTATAAAAAAACAGGAAGAAATAGGATCGATGACAAGCGGCAAATCACAACAGGGCAGTAGTAAAGGTAAAACTGCTTCACCCCCACAAGGGGCGGACAGCAAGCCTATCGAGAAAGAAGATGCTGACCTGTTAAAAATAAAACCAATTAAAGGAATCAGCTATGAGAAGCAGGGTAACGTAATCATAGCTAAAGGCAGAACCTATTCCGTAAAGGGTCTATTAGAAAACAATGGTTTTAAATGGAACCCGGAACTGAACGCATGGTCTATGTATCTGTCCTAACTATTACTAAAGTAAGAGGAGAAAAAGTTATGACAACTGAAGAAGCCCTGATCTGGTGCAAAAAGCACAATGTCAAGGTAAAATCGGCAACTTTTGACGATAGTACAATCTGGCTTGCACGGATGCACTTCAACGGAGAGACGATAACGGGAATCTTTAGAGATTATCCTGGGGCAACAACAAGGCTTCGGTGTAAACTTCAAGAGAAAACCCGCTCCTGCGAAGTAGCCTAATTCTGAAGGGAGGCATTACTATCATGGACAAAGAGATAGCGAGAGCGATAACTCAAGCGAAGATAGCTCAAAGACGAAACCACATACTCACACCCGACAGAATAAATGGGGATGTGATCATTTCAACAAGAATGAATTGGAATGAAAGTATGGGTGGTTTTGTTGCAAAGCACAACACCTACGAATATAGAGACAGCCTCAAAAAAGCTGGCTTTATGTGGTTAGGGGAAAACAAAGTCTGGTTTAAACCAATAAATCAAAACAAAGGAGAATGAATTATGAGAAGAATAAGTATGATGATGGTACTCGTAGCGGTAATCTTTGCGTTCATCCTGTCAGGATGTGCTGCAATGACAACCGCAATAGAACACAGGGATTTACAAATAAATTCCAAAATGTCTAATACGATCTTTCTTGATCCTGTAGCTCCAGAGCTTAGAACAGTTCTGGTACAGGTCAGGAATACCACTGACAAAAATATTGATATCGAAAGTAAAATAATCAATGACTTGACTGGAAAGGGATACACTGTTGTTACCAATCCGGAAAAAGCTCACTATTGGTTACAGGCAAATATCCTGTATGCAGGTAAGGCTCAGCCACAAACCATACAAAGTCTCTTGGCATCTGGCTATGGAGCATCAGTCCCACCTATTGTTGGTGGTCTTCTTGGTGCAGCCGTAGGCGGGTCCATGCACAATAATGCAAGAGGTTACATGGCTGGCGGTGCTCTCGGCATGATGGCTGGGGGGTTAATTGATACTGCAGCAAATGCTATGGTTAAGGATGTGACTTATTCTGTGGTAACAGACATTCAGATTTCTGAGAAATCTGACGTTGCTGTTGAACAGGAGATTAAATCTGACCTTACGCAGGGATCGGAAACAAGAATCAAACAAGTTATCAAATCAACCAACAATCTCAAGCGTTACAAGACCAGGATTGCTTCATCTGCAAATCAGGTAAACCTCGAGTTTGAGGAAGCCTTACCTAACCTTGAAGCATCCATCAGCAAGCAAATTGCCGGGATCATGTAACGACAAAAAACAAGCCGATAAAGAAAGGAAGTATTAACCCCCACAGTGCGGGTCAGCTTCCTTTTTTTGTAGGTAAACAGAGGTGTTTTGAACATGAAAGAAACCACATCAGACAAAAAGGAAAGTCTTACTTTTGAAGACATAGGCCGGAAAACAGGTCAAGTGGTTGCCAAAAAGAATGAGAAATACGGGGACGCTTTCGCAAAGTCGGGAGACATTCTTCGTATCTTTTATCCAGATGGTGTCAGACCTGATCAATATGATGACATGCTTGCCATGACCAGAGTGATCGACAAGCAGTTCCGTATTGCAACTGACAAAGACGCCTTTGGTGAAAACCCATGGGTGGATATTACCGGTTACGGAATCCTTGCTCAGAAGAAAGATATTGACAAGAAGAAATTAATAAGAAGAAATTACCCAAATCCGGGTTGACGGGCAAGGTATTATAAGCCTGTCATTCAATAAATAAAAATCAAAAGCATAAAGAATAGGAAGTAAAGGCTAAATCAGCCTGCTTCCTTTTTTTGTGTCTGAAGAAAGGGAAAGACATCATGAACTTCGAAGAAGCCTGTGCAAAAGCACGGAGAAAATCGGCTAAAACTGACAAGGCTATTCGTGTTGTATATGCGTCTGGTGGTCAGTTTGATCTCATTTACCACAATGAAATCAGTGGCTATGAAATCTGGTGCACATACAAAAACGGGACGTGTATTAGCGTTACCCCATTTGGGCGAAACTGAGAGGAAAAAATGAAGATTCTTAAAAATGAAGAGAGAATCATAGAGGTTTCTTGTCGTCTGGAGTTTCATTAGGATGAGACAACAGTAGAAACTCTATAAGGAGAAAACGATTATGGAAAATGACATTTATACAGTAACGAGACAATCACAATGGCCCACAGGTGCCAACATCGTGGAGGTATCTGTAGGAGGTCTGGATTATACCAATCCGGACGCGCTTGCCGAAAAATACGATGGTGAGTTTGAGGAATTTAACGATCCTCGTAAGGCGGTGAACACAGCCATAGAGATTGCAGAGAAATGGAAGAGAGATGAACCAAAAGAAGATATCCAGGTTGCTGTAGGTGATACGGGTGGTTACACCAATCCCTTTGAACCTGCAACTCGCAAAGAACTGACAGAATGGGCAGAGGCAGAATTTCGGTCACTAACCAAATGTCACAGATGCGGGAAAATTATTGAAGGTGCCGGATGCTGCATTTGGGAGCTTGATGAAACATTTTGCTCCGATCGGTGTGCGGAAGCTACCTATGATGATCTTTCTGCGGAACTGGAGGTTTAACGTCATGGAAATAGGAATAGGAACATTAAGTAAAGCCACAGAACTGGCAAAGAAGAGTAGCAGGATTATCGGGGTTATACTCGATGATGCCATAGGTAAGTGTTTTTGTGCCCCGTACGAAGAGTACGCTTCTTCGATGGAGTTAAGCACACACGAGCTGCTCTACGTTGTTCATCCTGATGGAGAAATTGAATAAGTGAGGAAGAAAATATGAAGACTTCGAAACTAAAGGAAAAATATCAAGGATACCTTCAAACCCTCATAGAAGAAATCCAGAATGAGAAATCAAATGATCTGATCTTAGACTATCTTGATTTCTGTTCTCGGTTCCATCGGTATTCATTCAACAATCAGATATTGATATGGATGACGATGCCTGATGCTACGAGAGTTGCCGGTTTTCATACATGGAAGAAACTTGGTCGCATAGTAAAGAAGGGTGAAAAGGGTATTCCCATCTTTGCCCCAATCTGGGTCAAGCGAAAGCCTAAACCGACAGATGAAGGAATCACGGAAGAAGATGAACAAGATAACGATGAAAGCAAGAAGATGCTTTTCAAGGCTGTATATGTCTGGGATGTTTCACAGACTGAAGGAGACTCACTTCCTGAGACACCTGATATTGAGTACATCGGTGGTGTGGTAGGAAGTGACATCCTGCATTTCGAAGAAGAATATACAGCCTCGGAAAATATAAAACTGAATTACACGGACAATCTTGGCGGTGCACTCGGAGTGTCCATGGGGGGACAGATTGTAATCCTCTCATCACTCACAGACGAGCAGAAGTTTCATACCCTGGCTCACGAGCTTGCTCATGAGCATTTACATAAAAGTATGGAACGTCTGAAATATTCAAAGAAGCTGAAAGAGACCGAGGCTGAAGCGACTGCATATGTTGTTTGCCGTCACTTCGGGTTACAGCCAAAGTCCTCTGTTTATCTAGCCACATACCAGACCGAGGAAGTAGATATCCAAGGCTCGTTTGACCGGATAACCAAGACAGCTTCAAGAATACTGAAAGGCATCGAAAGTGTTCGTGTAGGCATGAAAAAGGCAGCTTAAAAACATACAGAGCAAAGCAGAGAAGGGGTCACGAAAAGTGTCCCTTTTTTTATTTGAGAAAGGAAAAGAAAAAATGAAAGTTAATATTGAAAGATTTGCCATTGAGAAAGCATTACATGAGCTGAGTGGAATATTGAAAAATCAATCCGTTTCTTTGCCGATTCTTGAGCGAATACTGATCGAGGCGTCAGGTCAAACCGTGACTCTGACCGCCACTGATTTATGTACAGCATCAAGAATATCCATAGAGGCAGATGTTCTGGTGGAAGGGTCAACTCTTCCTCCAGGAAAAAAGTTTATCAATATCATTGATGTGCTTAAGGATTATAAAACCATAAGTATAGAAACAGTAAAAAACAAAGTTGTGATAGCGAGTGAAGGTAAAGCATCATTTAAGTTACCCGATGCCTCATCTGATGATTATCCTGATGTAAAACTGCCAGACTCAATTAGTTTTACAGAAGTTAAAAGCGATGATCTGCTCTCTATCATTGACGGAGTAACTTATGTTGTCACCAAAAAGTCATACAATCCTGCATTTGAAGCAATCTGCCTCGAAGGATTGAAGGCTGAGATGAGGTGTGTTGCAACAGATGGTCAAAGGTTGGCAATAACTCGAAGCGCAATGGAAGGAGATCTTGATATATCTGACAAAGGTATAATCATTCCTGCCACGGCTGCAAAAGAAATTGCTCGTCTTTTGAAGCATCACAGAGATTGTGAAACTGTAGACATAGGTTTTAGTCACGACACGATGGTAGTCAGAAACATATCATCATCCGGTACTACCGTTTTAACGATAAAGCTGGTTGATGTGATCTTTCCTAACTACAAAAAAATAATACCTCGTGACAGTTGTATATCTTTTACAGCTGATAAAGAGGCATTGATAGGTTCCCTCAGGAGGGCCAGGATTGTTGTCAAAGACGATCCAAACCATCCTGTGTTGTTGATAGGAGAGGGCGACAAGCTCGCATTACAGTCGAAAAACCAAAATGGTTTTATGTCTGATGAGATTGCCCTTGATAGTGACACAACAGAACCTTTCTGTTTCAGTATTAATGCAAACTATCTACTTGACGCTGTAAATACCATTTCCGCCGAGGATGTATGTGTTTCATACAAGCCGGAGCGATTGGTTGCCGTTAATGGAGATGGCGGTTCGCTGAACATAGTGACTGTATTGCGCAATTAAGAATCAATCAAAAATAAGTCAAACCAGAGAAGGGACACAATAAGTGCCCCTTCTTCTGTTTGAGAAAGGAAAAAAAGAATATGGAATCCGAGAAAACGGAAGGAAAGATGAGAGAAGATATAAAGTTTGTCAGGGAATTTGCGCCTGGCTATTTGGGAGGACAAAAAATGGCGAATGAGGCTACTAATGATGAAATTGAGTACATAATTATACTCAACCACCAGATAGCTGAATTATCCAGTTCTTTAACCGCTACAAAGCAAATGAGAAAAAACATATTTAGCGGCATTAGCTCCCGAATTGTCGCGAAATGTCAAGGCGGGGGAAAGCGAGGGAAATCATGTTAAAAGTCACATACATTGGGGGGTTTAACCCATTTGATTGGGAATCTCTTATTTGTCCGGTATGTGGGGGAAATGAGTACGAAAGCATTTCTCATACTGATGTGTTCTGCAAGCAGTGTAATGCCCAGTTCGTGGTACGTCACACTTGTGGAGATCCCGGATGTGTAGTGGATTGTTTTTTAAGTCCGATGCCTTCAGGGGGGGATATATATGCCCCTTTGTGGAAATGCGATGATTGTGGTGCGGAAGTGACGCTTTTTGAGTGGCAGGAACAAGTCTGTCCCTCGAATGAGAATCACAAGAAACTCCACAGGGTAGAGCATGTCCTTAAGGTATGGAAAATTCCCAAGGACTTCCCGCCGTATTTTTACCTTATTTTGAAACGAGGCGATTATTGCAGCGGGTGGATATCCGTAAATAACTTTGACTCCCTTGACTATCCCACTCAGGAAGAATGGGACAAGTTTCAAGTAGAAAACGCATAGAGAAAGGAAAAGAAAAATGTGGAATACACCAACAGAACAAGACTTAGCTACAATTCCTAATCTTTACCAAACAGAAGACACTCCCCTGAAAGATAAGATGATATGCCTGCACTTCTTTATTGGAGGTTGTGACTGGTACATTGCCGAATATGACAGGGAAAACAATCTGTTTTGGGGATTCGCAATTTTGAATGAAGATTATGATTGTGCTGAATGGGGATACATTTCATTCGATGAAATGAAGCAAATCAAGACTAAACCGTTTGGTTTTGAGATTGATTGTGAACGTGAATGGGCGCCCCGAAAAGCCTGTGAGATAGAAAAGATCAAACTGGCGCAAGGTTGGTAGGAAAGGAGATAGACAACAATGGAAAACATATATCTAAGAGAATTCCAAGGAGTCAAATATCGGACAATGCTGGTAAGGGAAGATGCTTCCGTATCTCCCGGGCCTCTTAAAAGGGCTGAATTAGTATATCAGTACATTCGATCCGGTCTGGAGAATAGAGATCAGGAATGTTTCGTCTCGATTCTTTTTAACAGCCAGATGGTTCCTCTTGGGGTAAGCCTTGTGAGTGTTGGACGATTGAATTGTGCTACGGTTGAACCGCGAGAGGTATTTAAGACGGCAATCATAGCCTCTGCAGCGTCGCTGATTGTGGCTCACAACCACCCATCGGGTGATTGCAAGCCAAGTCAGGATGACATTCATATAACGACAAGTCTCAAAGAAGCAGGTGACATGCTGCAAATTCCAATTCTGGATCACATTATTGTAGGACGGGATTGCTTTTACAGCATGAAAGAACACGAAGAAATATAAGAAGAAGAAAGGAAAGAGAAATGAGTGATACATGTTGGTTAGAAATGACATTTAGGAGAAGAGATCTTCCAAAACTTAATGCTACCCTGGAGCACAGGATGTGCGATGGAACGTTTTGGAATGAGGAAGATAGCGATGAGAAGGAAATAATTGCTAGTATCTATGAGGCCGACTACGGCTGGTATGATGAAATCCATGCTCTTGCTAAAGCAGGAGTAACCTTCACAGCTTCAAGTGGACCTGGTAGTAATTATGGCCCTTCCATCTATGCCTGCTACAAAGGCAAGTTGATAGAGTGCAATACCGATATCAACGAAACCCCCGTTGCTCAGGTCACAGAGAAAGGACTCAATGAAGATGCTCTGAATAATTGTATGGAGTATTTCAAGGTTCTTCGAAAGATCTTAACTGATAGCAAAGGAAAGGAGGCATAAGATGGGTTGGACGTATCTCCATAAAGATAAAGATATGAATACGAAAGACTTCTTCAGCAAAGAGTTCAACTTTATCGACAAAAGGGGTAGAAAGGTGACGGTGTTGGATTGTGCTTCGTATTTGACGGAAGCGTATCTCGCTATCGAATCTTTAACCCCTGGTGAGGAAAGAATGGTGCTTGGGATGGTGTGTCTGATTCATTATACCAAAAACGATTATCACAACGTTGGATATAAGGATATGGAAGAGAGTATGGGTCCGTACTATTATAATTGTCCGGAACGAATACTCAAACTTTTAACACCTACCACATATCAAAATGCCATAAAATGGCGGAAGAAATGCTGGGAAGGAATAGAAAGAAAGAAAGCGCAGCCTCCTTATAAAATAGGAGACATTCTGGAATTCAAGAAACCTCTCGTATTTAGTGGCGGATACAAAGTTGCACAGCTTAGATCCGTTAATAAAAGGAGATTTATTTTTGAATGTCCCGAACATAATGGGACCAGATTCAGAATACGAAAAGCTACGTTAAATTCTATTCCTTATGAGATTGTAGGCTCTTTGAGAATATAGTTTGAACTACACTTATAGATTATACAGGAAGGGAGGCATATGCCTCCCTTTTTTGTATAACAAAAGAAGAAAAAAGGAGAAAACTATGCACGGAAGAATTTATGTACTCACATCCGAAAAAGCCATTGAAGACGGTGATTATTATAGCCCTTTCGAGGAATGCACAATGATGGACATGATCCCCGGGTGCGATGGTGTTATAAAGCTCGATAATCCAGAGATCAAAGAATCGATCGAATGGATTAACGATGTCTTTAATCTGAGTATTCGTACAGATACCATAATCCTTGAAGGGAACGACGCCCTCGTGGGTATTGTGAAACCGGTAGACGTTGAGGCCCTTATTCGAGGGTTGAAGGCCAACAAAGAACGCAGAATCACTGAAATAAGGAAAGAGGTCCAGAAAACTAATCCTGACATGTGGAAAGTATCACATACTGCATATATGGATAGTGTGTTTTACTTTGTTTCAGTGGACGATTTCTCAATCCATAACGAGATGGACATTCTACGTTACGGTATAGAACCAAAAGAAGTGCCTCTCTATATCACTCAAATATATGACTATCATTCTTAAGTGATAACTGAAGCATAACACACCATAGATAACATGCGAAAAGGAGGCTTACGCCTCCTTTTTTCATGTAACAAGCAAAGGAGAAATAGAAAATGGCACGTTTCGCAAGTCAGATGAAGATGGGCTATTACAAGACGCCGGAAGCTGTAGTTTACCAGATAAAGGAAATGTTAAATATTCCCCCTGGTGCAAGGCTTCTTGATACTTGTTGTGGCGAAGGAAAGCCCCTACAGATTATAGCTTCGAATACGGAAGCAACAACCTATGGGGTAGAGCTGGACAAAGAGCGCCATGACATCGCCTCAAGAGTTCTGGACAATACGGTATGGGGTGATGCTCTGTATGAGCTAAGGGCATCGGAAAAGGGATTTGGCCTGTTATGGTTAAATCCTCCATACGATCTTGCAGAAGAAGACGATGATGGTGAGAAAAGCAAGAGATTGGAAACCAAGTTTCTTGAAAAGCACTGGAGACTTCTTATGGATGAGGGGTTACTTGTATATATTGTGCCCTTTAATTCCGTAAAGGAATCCAAGAGGTTTCTGAAACGCAGATGTTCTAATCTCACTATTCTCTCTTTCCCAACATCCGAGTACATCAGGTTTTCGCAGCTTGTTGTTATATGTACAAAGAAAAAGCCTTTAAAAGACGAAATAGAGCGCAACACTTCCATGTTTGACAGTCTTGATGCCTTGGAATCCGGGGAAGTACCCGAATTCCTAGGAACAACAGAAAAAGCCACACGTTGTTATGACGTACCCGTATCGGATGACGATATTTATTTTCGTTCTTTCCGATTCAATCCAGACGACGCGGTTCAAAAGGTAAACAAATCTCCTCTGTGGGACACGACTATACTGAAGTTCTTTCCTGTCCTGAACGGAGCAGAAATGAATCCCTTAATGCCGTTGCGTGAAGGTCATCTTGCGATGCTATTAGCATCCGGCATGATGAATGGTGATGTTACGGGAAATAATGGCACTAGGCTTGTTGTCAAGGGTTCTGTCAAGAAGGAAGTTGTATGCGACTACGAAGAAACGGAAGAGATGGAAAAGGAGATTGAAACTGATCGCTACGCTATTACGGTCAGGGCAATATCTTTTGATCCATTGGAGATTATGACAATCAAATGAGAAAGGAGACATAAAGTAATGGGAGTATATCTAAGCATGCAGATCAAAGAAAGCGCTCATATCACCCCAGAGGATGCCAACAGACTATGGTTTGAAATGTATCCATCTGAGAATAGCGAGGCTTCTTTACTTCGAAACTTCGATACCGATCCACAGGGACCGACAGTTCATTTCTATACGAAAGGTGATCTTCTTGAAGACGCCCGCTACTATAGGGATGTTGACAAGAGACCTGATCTTGGATTTGAACCGGGAATGACTGATCAGGAAGCTATCAAAGTTTTCCAGGAGGGTTTCCCTGGTCCGGGCTGGTCGGATATTGGTGGTTTTACGATGAAGTTAAGTGGAGAGCATTATTGTACTCATAAGATGGAAAGAGTGAGAAAATTCATCCAAAAGTACAAAGAATCTCTTGTCGTCCACGGCTATAAGGATCTTTTACGGTACATAAAATATGACTCAGAAAATATTTCCTTCCTTTCATCTTGTTATTGCGAGCATTGCCTTCTTAAAGCTAGAAGGCATGGCATTTTTCTGCCCGTAAAAACTGGTATGATTGATACTACGGGAAAGAATATTCAAAGTCTATATGATGCACTGTTTGAGAATGAGAGGTGCTTGGAATGTTCATGATGACATACAATGAAGCTATTAAGAAACAGGCAGAGCAGGCCAAATTTTATGACAGGTTATTGAGTAGTACTAAACGGGCGGAGCTTGTAAAGATGACAAAACCCTGTCCGTTTGACCCTGATGAGATGAGACCTGTAATTGAGATAAATCAACTGGTTCCGCGAGGTAGGGATATTGAAAGACTTTGCGGACTTGGAGAATAAATGGAGGAACATATAGAATGAAAGAAAGGTATAGAGAAATACGTGCGCTCGGCGCAATCTGCTACACAGACGCATATATATGCACTACAGATGACCAGATCTACATGATATCTCTGTTTGGTCGGTCTGGTGTTGTAAAGGCAGTCTGTGGGACAATCCTTGCAAGGGTTCCCGTCACTGTCTCCTTTGACAGAAAACTATATACAGTTACAAGGTCTCTTATGAACTATCATATAACTACCTGTAACCTTAAGGGTATATGCCATAAGATAATTGCGGTTCATACCCTGTTTTCCGGAAAAGGCACAACGAGAATAATTGCCAAAGACGATAAAGATTGCATATTCAATTTCATAGATTCAAAAGTCTCCACGCCGTTGAAAACGGAGTGGGCTGACTGGATGATGAATCAGGAAAATATAGTAATTCCAACTCCACTTGTCAGTTTCGATGGAACGGGTAAGATGGATAAAGAATACTGTGAGTTTCGTATTCCTGACAATGATATCACAGACGAAGCGATTCTGGATGGAATTAGGATAGGCGCTATACAGTAAACAATAGACATAAAGCTGCCCATATGGGAGCAGAAACTCTGCTACTCCCTATGGGGAGAGAAGTGTTTCCGCTTCCTTGGAGGCTAAGGAGGAAAAAGAGTATGGAACTCGATCTAAAATCGTTTCTAACTCAATACGGAGACGCATTAAAAGACAAGGTAATCAACAAATACAATCCTTTATTTGATCCAAACAGTCGGGATACATGGGATAATGATACCAGCTTAAGACTGTCAAACCTCAAGAGACAACCTTTTCCAGGTCAAGCTAATGTAATTTTGGCATTGGCAAAGGGATTTTACGTCAAAGGGAAAAGAGGCTTGATACTGAATGGGGAAATGGGCACAGGCAAAACAATTTGTGCTATCATTGTTGCTCACCTCATGCCAAAGGCGAACTATCGTGTCCTAATTATGTGTCCCGGGCACCTGGTCCAGAAGTGGATCAGGGAAATTGAAAGCACCATTCCCAGGTGCAGAACCATTAATCTGAACGGCAAAGTGCGACATGAAGTTGCATAAGTAACTGTATTCCTTAGAGAATACCTGATGTTTCATCATCAGTAGCCTACCAGCATGAATCAAGTAGCTGCTGGGACAAAGTAACCCGCCAAAAGGCTAAGGAAAACCGTGAGGCAATCCGATGTCTGTTAGCTTCGATACGGACAGGGTGCAAGGCTGGAATGGTAAGGTAAACATATGTGAATTGCTGATAAACGTCGTTATCAGAGAAAAGCCAAAGGAGCTGATAGGCTTTAACCAAAAGGTGTGTAGCAAGGATTCCCCCCTTTTTACCTGGGGAGAACATGGACGTAATGTTACCGGCGGACAGGCAATACCTAACCCACTCATTGTTACTTATGCAGAACATGGTAAGCCCGTATCCCTCCCGAGAGGGAAGGTATTTCGTAAGAAATACCCATAGGAATGCGGGTATAGGAACGTGGAAAAAGCAAAGGCCACCCTGTAATGGGATGGATAAGGATTGAGTCAAAAGACAACATCATCCTATGCGAAAGCAGGCAGACTTCCACGAGGTCTTTAATTACAAAAGAACCTTTAGAACCTCGGAAGGAGGAAAAGCAAATGAACATGAAAGTTAAAATGTGTGCACCCTCCTGTGAAGAAGCGACACAGTGGCATGAAATTGACTGGTCACAATGTCACCGAAACACAAGGAGGCTACAGGCACGAATCGTAAAGGCACAACAGGAAGGCAGATATAATAAGGTTAAATCCTTACAATGGCTGCTAACCCACTCCTTTAGCGGCAAAGCAATTGCAGTTAAAAGAGTGACTGAAAATCGGGGTAAGAAGACGACGGGCGTTGACGGAAAGACATGGTCAACACCAGGAGACAAATCTCAAGCCATATTGTCATTAAAAAGAAGAGGCTACAAACCTCAACCTTTAAAGCGAGTTTATCTTCTCAAGAAGAATGGGAAGAAAAGACCGCTTGGCATACCAACGATGAAAGATAGAGCTATGCAAGCATTATACTTGATAGCCCTGCAACCAGTAGCTGAATGTACCGGAGACGGTCATTCCTATGGATTTCGACCAAAAAGAGCCACAAGGGATGCCATCGGGCAGTGCTTTATCAGACTGGTACGAAAAAGCTCCCCGGAATGGGTACTTGAGGGAGACATCAAAGGATGCTTTGACAATATTAGCCATGATTGGTTGGTCGAAAATGTCCTTATGGACAAAAAGATCCTCAAAAAATGGTTGAAGGCTGGGTTCATGGAAAAACAAATTCTTTATCCAACAAAAATGGGAACGCCACAAGGCGGTATCATTTCCCCAACGTTGGCAAATATTGCCCTGGATGGTTTACAGGAAATACTCGAAAAGAGGTTCCCAAAAACAACCAAACAAGGAAATATAGCCAAAGTGGGATTGGTTCGATATGCGGATGACTTTATCATAACAGGAAACTCGAAAGAGCTACTCGAAGAAAAAGTCAAACCCCTGGTCATAGACTTTATGAGGACAAGAGGATTGGAACTCTCGGAAGAGAAAACCAAGATAACGCATATTGATGAAGGGTTTGACTTCCTCGGACAAAATATACGCAAGTATAAAGGCAAGTTGTTAATAAAGCCTTCCAAGGAAAATGTTAATATGTTCCTTAGGAAAATCCGGGAAGTAATCGAAGGTAACAAAACGGCAAAACAGTGTAACCTGATAATGAAACTCAACCCCTTAATAAGAGGTTGGGTGAATTATCATAAGCACGTGGTAGCCAAGGAAACCTTTGGGCACGTGGACGTTGAGATATGGAAGAAGATATGGCAATGGTCTAAGCGCAGACATCCAAATAAAGGCAAATATTGGATTAAAGAGAAATACTTTAAGACAATAAGAACCAGAAATTGGGTATTTGAGGGCAAAGACAATGAGGGTAAGACGTGGACTTTGATAAAAGCGTCAGATACGCCTATCAAACGACACATTAAAATCAAGGCAGACGCAAATCCCTTTGACCCTGAATGGGAAACATATTTTGAGGAAAGAATACTCCGAGAAATGATGAATAACCTGAAAGGAAGGGGAAAATTGCAGAAGCTTTGGAAAGGCCAAAAAGGAATATGTCCGAATTGCAAACAAATAATTTCGACAGAAACAGGATGGCATGTCCACCATATTCTGCCAAAATTTGAAGGTGGCAAGGAGAACATCACCAATTTGGTTTTATTACACCCAAATTGCCATAGGCAAATCCATAATAACCTTAGACTGGAAGTTGATGTACCGGCACTGGAAACGGTGTTTATAAAGGCTTGAGCCGTATGAAGGGAAACTTTCACGTACGGTTCTTAGGGGGCTTGGGGCTGGTAACAGCTCCGGGCTACCCGACGGATTGAAGGAAATGGAAGAGCTTAGATATGCCGGGAAACCGACATGCCCTGAGTTCTACGTAATAGGCAAAGAACGTGCAAAAAATCATCATCAATGGAAACTCGGTTTTGTGGAATTGAAGCATTTAGATGAGCTTCAATGTCCGCACTGTGGGAAAATATTGGATGATTTAAAAGGTAAAAGACCGCGATGTCCCGAGTGCAAAGAACCTTTATATCAAGCCGACAAAGACGGCTTTCGCAGGTATGCAAAGGCTGAATACGCCAAGAAATATTTAAAGGGTGTATTTGATCTCTTTGTTGCTGATGAGGTTCATGAGCTTAAAGGCGGTGCAACCGCCCAGGGACAGGCTCTTGCCGATTTCGCATGTATTTCAAAAAGGACATTGGCCCTTACAGGTACATTGATGGGTGGATACTCGACAAATTTGTTTTATCTTCTTTGGCGTCTACTCACCTCTACAATGCAAAGCAAGAAGATACCATATCTTGAACCTATGGCCTTTGCTGAGAGATACGGTATTGTTGAAAGAACAGCACGTACCAAGAAAGATGGAAGTCATTATAATAATGCTTCTATTGGAAAGAGCAGCAAGGTAACAAAGACGGTTAAGGAAAAGCCCGGTGTTTCTCCATTGATTCTTGTTGATTTTCTATTTGAGAACACCATTTTTCTGAGGTTGTCTGATGTATCTAATACCTTGCCGCCTTATGACGAAAAGGTCATAGAAATATCCATGACCGATGAGCAGGCCAAGGCATACAAAAAATTAGAAACTGATTTGTATGCGGCAGCAAGAAAGGCATTAGCAGCACATGATCACTCACTTCTCGGAGCATTGATCAATTCATCGCTGGCTTATCCGGATGGTGCAAGGCGTGGTGAAGTGGTTATCCACCCCCACTACGACATGATAGTGGCCGAAGCTCCTCCAATTGACGAGCATATCTTGCCAAAGGAAGGTGAGTTGCTAAACATACTTGATCGTGAATTAGGAGAAGGCAGGCGTTGTCTGGTTTGTTTAGAACATACTGGAACCCGTGACCTTATTCCTGATCTTGCGGACAGGATGTTGGAACGGGGATATACCCCGTTGATTCTTCGCAGCAACACTGTATCCGTTGAAAAACGGGAGGCCTGGGTTAAAAATAAAATGAGTTCAGGAGAATATAATGTAATGATAGCAAACCCGAATTTGATAAAAACGGGTTTGGATCTTATTGAATTCCCCACACTCATTTTCTTCCAGACAGGCTACTCCATATACACGTTAAGGCAAGCGTCACGAAGATCATGGAGAATAGGCCAGGATATGCCCGTCAGGGTATATTATATGTCCTATGCTAAAACCATGCAGAGTGTGGCATTGAGTCTGATCGCGACTAAACTGGAAACTGCATTAGCAATTGAAGGTGATTTGTCTGACAAGGGGCTAACATGTCTTGCGGAAGGATCAAACAGTATGCTGATTGAGATGGCTCGTGCGTTAGTAAGCAAAGAGGCAATACAGCCAGTAGCTGATACATGGAAGTCATACAGGAAGTCAGAGATTACATCCGACTCGCTCCTTGGTGATGATGATTCTCAAAGAGAAACAATCACCACAAAGGTTAGTAAAGGCGACCGTTCAGCTACGATCACTTACGAGCGGGTAATCCGGGGTAAAATATATCTCAGAAGAAATTACGCCATTGGTTATGTTGATGGTAATAAATTTTTCTTTAAAAAGGGAACAATTATTTACCACGATAATCCAGTAGGTGATTATAGCAAAGATGGAATGGGAGTTCTGAACAAAAAACCCATTCAGATCATGAAAATTCCAAAGGACAATAAATACATTCTTGTGGAATTGAAAAAGTAAGAAAGATTAGAAGACACCCGGACAGACATTCTTGTTTGTTCCAGGTGTCTTCTTCCTATTAGAAAAGGAGAAAGATTATGGATAAGAAATATTATCGGTACGACCTAGAGGAAATAAATGGCGAACAGGAATATTCCTACAATTATCTCATCGAAGCCGAAAATCATAAGGAAGCCATCGAGATTGCAGAGAGACATGCAGGCTCATTCTATGATGATCGACCGGAAATAATTGACGGATCTTACGTCTTCTTTGATGGAGAAATTACAACAAAGGTTGGTGAAGTAAGCGAAACAACCAAAGAAGACTTTGTTCATGATATGCTGCGGGAGGTAACCCTCACAGCACAAGCATAAGAGATGGGCTGTTATGCCCAATAGTTCCATTAACGGTATGGAGCGGGATTTTTCCCGCTCTGTATCGTTTTTTTTTGCTTCGTTTTCATCAACCTTTGTAGCTACACTATCTTAACAAGTGATCACGGTCATTATTTTTTGCTCATTTTCTATGCCTTCTATTACAATAATAGACGAAGTGCTAAAAAGAAGAAAGGGGATAAGGATAAGTATGCACCAGGAAATAATTGCGGGAACTCCCGGAAATCTTAGGATACCAAAATCACATCTTGCTGAGTATATGTCAAACGGGATTGATCTGGATCATGCAACGAAAGAAATGCAGGAAGCTGCTGGATATTATGCCGTTGGATATAAAACTAATTGGGGACAATTATTGGAGTGTCGAGAATCGGAAGATAACATTAAGTGGGAAATCAGATTCGATTCTCTACATCGTGAGTTTCTTGATGCCGGTGGAAATGGAAACGAATTGGCAGATTGTTGTGTCCAAGAGCTTATAAACTTAAGTCACAGAAAAGGGATAATTCCTCCTTATCTGACGGTTGACGATGGCAATAGCGGTTCTACAGCCGCTTGTCTGTGGTTATCCGATCCGGAATATGAGAAAAAGGCTCGTAGATACATTGCAACAACATTTCTCTTGCGTGTTATGCCGGTAGTCGTTGGAAGGATCAGAAGACTCAATAACGAGATGGCTAATAAGCGAAGAGGGTAACGGCTGTACCGTCACTCTTTATTTGCCGATTTCCCAAGAAGAATTGGCGCCGGCTGTAGCACCTGTAGAAAACAGGGACAATGCTTTTCCTCAATTATCCGCCAGTGCTATTGCTTGACCCTAATCCGTTTTCATCACCTCCTATTACTAAGATAGAAGGAACAGTTTATGTCCAAGACGAAGTCCAAAGAACAGCCCTGCTGTATACCAGAAGAAATAATTGGCATCTGGACAGCATCAACCAGGATAAAAGCTTTCTATACTGCCCGTCATCAACAGCGGGTAGCCGTACTTTCGTGTATCATTGCTGAGAAAATGGGTCTTCCAACAGATAAAGCCAACGGGCTGCGTATGGCAGCTTTGACCCATGATATTGGAAAAATAGGCATACCTGACAAAATTCTCAACAAACCCGGTAAGCTAACCGACATAGAATTCAACACGATAAAAGCACATCCCACACTCGGATATACCATGTTGGAAAATATTGATTTTGGGTATCCCGTGGCACAAATTGTTCATCAACATCATGAAAGAATAGACGGATCGGGGTATCCTCAAGGTTTGAAAGATAAAGAAATCCTCCCAGAGGCAAAAATCCTGGCCGTAGCCGATGTATTTGATGCCATGACATCAGACAGACCCTATCGACCGGCCATCGGGACAGTAAAGGTTTTATTCATGATTCTAAAGGACAGTAATACATTGTATGACTTTCGAGCTGTCGATGCCTTGATCAGAGTTATAGGGGGAAAACACTTAGTTCGAGGTTTTGATTTTGGATGAACAATTTCTAAAGAATTTGGAAAAATCTTATGTGACAGACCAAAAGGTACTTGCTCTCATCAAGGCATATCGCTCTCTTTTGTATTCAGACAGAAAAGTTGCACGAGAATATTATAAAAAGAATATGCAGACAGCGGTAAATACTAATTGAGGAGAACCCGCAATTGTTCGCATTCCTAAACAAATTTCGCAAGCCTAAAACACGGGAAATCTCTCTTAAAGAGCTTTCAGTCTATTGGATGGACAAACCTGAACATCCTGTTGCCGGTACTACTGACATGACAGAACCAGCCCCAGGGCAGGAGTCGAAGGCACATTGGGAGCATACGGAGATAAATAACTTCTATACATCATACATAATGCCCCATACACATACAACAATAGAGCCTGCCTCTGTCTCTGCAATGGAAGAGATATTAACTATTCTTGATGGACCTGACGGTGATTGTCCTTCGATTGTGCCGGAAGATGAGGAAACACCGGCACAGTATCATGCTTTAACCTCCACACTTCGCGAGCATTCACTCGATGTAACCAGAGAGGCGTATGACATCCTCAAAAAGAGCAAGGGCCTTTTGCTTGCAGGCAAAATTCTAATAGCCACTCTTGGCCATGATCTTGGTAAAATACTGAACAAAGACGGTGAAGGGGAACCAATTAATCTACATGCCTATAAAAGTGCCAAGATGTTGGAGTCGATTACCAAAGATCTACAATACAGAGAAAACATCCTGGCGGCGGTGAAATGTCACCACCGGCCTAAATCAGAATTGGAAAGGATGAAGAATGACACTGTGTTTATACTACGTCAAGCAGATTGGGAGGCAAGAAGAAAGGAACTTGATCATTTGGCTATATTTCATAAACCGGCGAGTCAAGAGAAAGATCTTGATCACGACAAGGCAAAGGTATCTTTTAAACCGGGTACGGTTTCTCAATCCACCTTTGAGAATCTTGTCCAAACTATAGAACCGTTTATCAATATAAATGATATTGATAGTGCCTTCTCTTTTAAAAACACAGTATACATTCACCCCAGCTGGTTAACCAAAACGATCCTTCTTATAAAGGGAAAAGATTTTGACAGTCAAAAAATAGCAGACCTTATGGCTGAGAAATCGAAAGTCCCGGTGCTTGAGTATCGAATACACTTCATGAACTCAAAAAAGAAACCAGAAAACATACAATACTATGCCCTTAAATCAGATTTATTCGGCAATTTCGACGAGATAGACAAGAGAAGAAAAAGGAACAACTTGTTAAGAACTATCAAATCCATCGAGTAAGAAAAGAGGTGCCCCATGCCAAAGAAAATAACGTCTATTATTGTTGTAGTAGCATTTCTGATGGTTACCATTACCACGAAATGCATTTCCAGTGAGTGGATAGACGATTGGATACAGCAAAAAACCGTGGTTAGTCCACAATATTTTGAAACGCAGAAAAGGGGTTATGCAACTCTTGGCAACATGTCGGCAAGATGGAAAATGGGAGTCGATCATCCCATAACAGTAACACCACCAGCTTTTAAATCGGGTTGTGGCGGAATTGATATGTTCGGTGGTGGCCTTGGGTTTATGGATTTTGATCATCTTGTTAAGAAGCTGCAAAAGATAATGGGACCGGCCGCTGCCGCATTTGCTTTCGATCTTGCGTTAAATACTCTGTGTACACCCTGCGCCAATGGAATCAAATCCTTTGAGGCAATAGTCGACAGATTAAATCAATTACAGATCGACGACTGCAAGTCATCAAAAGCGGCAGTTACAATGCTTGCAACAACAGCAACCAAAGGATGGGATGCGGCGAAAAAATCTGAGGCCGTTACAGACTTTATGCAAAGTTCGGGAATATCCGATCTCTATAATGACGTAATAGAGACAGGTAGCAACAAAACAACCAATGAGGCAGCAGTTGCCAATGGAGTTGCCAGCATGGCAGAGACGGTAAAAGACTGTCCAGCCGCCATAAAGGACATATTTTTAACGAATGGATCTGTCCTTGAACACATCGCAACAAAGAAGGGCATTCCCCTGGGATACGTAACGATGATGCGTGGTTTTGTAGGGGACATCAATGTTGACGCTCAGAAGGTAAATTTCCAGTATATCAATCGCTGTAACGAGGTTTCCCCCACAAAACTGGACTCCTTCGTAAATGGGGAAATGTATAAACGGGTTAATGTCGATGATGCGAACTGTACAAAGATCAACAGCATAGTCATAGGCGGGATTCCATACTCCAGTATCCGGAATTGGGCATATACCATGCTCAAAGGAATTGCGGACAATATGGCTGGGAAAGCAGGAATGTCACCCAACTTAAGCAGTTTTATCAATAATATAAGGGGTCCGATTTACACCGGACTAAAATCGTATATGGCAGCAATGGGTAGTAGCACAGATACTGCAATGGCGGCAGATACCTTTGCGGACCTTGCGGCATTTACCATTACATATCAGATGATGATTGACTTCTACGATACGATCAACGGAGCAATTAACACAGCCCAGAGTGCTGTAAAGAACAGTAACGGGGCCAAACCCGGAGGGTCTCAATATAAATGCAACATTGATTTGATAACAAACGCGCTCAATGATCTTGAAGATAAAAGATCGGTACTGAAAAACTATGTTTCCGTGGCGCAACAGTCATACGCCAACAAGATAGACAATACATTATCAAATATACAATTAAACTATTACATTGCAAGGATGAATAATGATGTAAATCAATCGCTGATGAAGCATCTCGGCGCGAATAATGCGAATCTCATGAGATAGAAAGAAAACAAATTGGAAAATAACAAAAACAGAATATTTGTAATTCTTATTCTAATTTCATTAACAGCTTTACTGCTCCCGGTATCTGTATATGCGGATATACCAGCCTCTTTAAAAACCTATACGGTGTATGGTGAGTTCAACTCAACGGTGAACGCTTTTCATCGGCTTGGTCTCATGATGTCTGATTCGAATTACAGAGGTCTTTTCTTCTCCATTGTTGTCCTGTCAATCCTCATAGGTGGTTTGTTCACAATCGGTAAGGGCATCTTATCCGGTAAGTCCACCGCAATGGCATGGGCTTACCTGTTTGGGATGATCATCGCGGGGGTTATCGTATATTCGGCATTTGTAAAGAATACGACCTCCATTACAGTATATGATGAATCTTTGAACAAGCAGATAGCCGTCGGGGGGATACCTGATGGTGTGGCATTTATTGCGGGCATGGCAAATAAAATAGAAACAGGCCTGATAGATATTATTTGGACCAGTGGAGATCCGCGATCCTATAGGGAAAATGCAGGCGGCCTGGGTTTCAGTATATTCACAAAAGCCTTTGAAGGAGGTGTTGACCTGTCCGGTACAGGTAATGGCGGGATATATAATAACATATCCATACGCCGGTACATCAAGGACTGTTTATTCTTTGAATTATCAAGAGTTGGATCACCTCTCAGTATAAATAATATTCAGATAAACTCTGACTTTGTTCCTCTTCTGGCCGAGGCTGTCAATCCTGCTATATACACCGTCTGGTATGATGAAGCCAATAAGGCAGGCGTGACTATGACGTGTACTGATGCGTGGAATAAACTTAACACATATTTCACCTCCCTTACAGATGGCAGTGTTCCTGTCAGAGCTTATTGGCAGGAAAGGTGTAAAAAGATTTTATCCGACGTGTCAGGTTCTACCGGATCAACCATAGAGCAGGCCTGTAAAGACAAGTCGGTGGCCCTTTTGGCCGATCTTACCGGCATTGCGATGAGCAGTTCGCAGTTGACACGCCAGTACCTGATTGCTTCTGAATTATGGAATGTAATGCAGGATGTCGATCCTGATATGCAAATGTCAACGCTAGCGAGTCAATCAGCAGGCGCTCATCTTATAGGAATGGGAATACAGGCAAACGACTGGATACCCATAATGAGAAGCACCTTATTTACCATAATGCTCGGATCTCTGCCGTTTTTATTCCTGTTAATTCCAACCCCGTTATTTCCCAGAGCATTATCGATGATATTCGGCATATTTGTATTTATGACGGCGTGGGGAGTATGTGATGCCCTTGCCCATAGTTTTGCGATGGATAGAGCGTATGATATTTTTGATGGCATACAGAGAGGTCAGATCGGGTTTAAAAGCATGATGCTGATGAAAGATACGTCATGCAAGGCCCTTGCAACATTTGGGGCCGCCAGATGGTCAGCAATGATGATTGCGGGCCTCTTGAGTAGCGTGCTTGTAAAATCTGGAGGTACCATGCTCGCACACACAATCGGAGGATTCCGCTTGGGGCCGGCAGGTGCGGCGGCGGGGATAGCGGCGGGAACTCCTGAAGGATGGGCCTCTAAAGTAAATTCAATAAGGCATGTTGCCCCTACTGCTGCGTATGCCAATTCGTTTGGGTTTAGTGACGTGGCGACAGCAGATACGCAAAAGGAACTTACCGGCATAAAAACCGGTTTGGGAGAAGTAGATGACATTGGTCATGGCAGTATTAAGGATGCTTCCAGTAAAGTAGCGGGAGCTAATGTTATGGGTAAGAGGGGGGCAATTGCTAATACTAATCAGATCAAAGCCGCTGCAAATGAAAAGTTTGGCGGTAATGTGGATGGTATGCTTAATTCCGAAAAGGCTATTACCCAGGGCCAGGCCGCAGGGCAGGCAGCCCAGATAATCAGTGATGATAGAGATCCCTTAGCTTATGGCGTACAAAAGGGTCAGAGAGAGGCCGTGAAAACTGAAGGAGGGTTAGACGCATATAAAAAAATAGGAGCTGACCAAACCAGGGAGGCCTCTGAATATCAACCGGCAAATGAGCAGGCACAATATCTGTCTCACAGATACCGCGATGATGTGCTTAACGGGAAAGATCCGTCAAAAGATCAAAAACTCGTGCAGGGGCTTAGCACTCTTTCTAACATCAGTGGTGGAATGGCCACTGCTCAGAAAAATTTTACAAATATGGAATTTACCCCCGGAGACCCTGCACAAGCAGGAAACTTAGCTCGTGTCCTTGGGGTAAGCCCTGCAGATACTATAGGCAAGACTACTCGTGCATCGGTTGGTTTTGACATGGGAAAAGGTACATTTAAGATGGCACGAGGGGATTCAACGGGCGGTTTTGTAGGGGTGAATGAAAATTACAGAAAGAATACGGTTGCCTTTGGCACGGATGAAGCAGCACAAAAGGCAATAGGTAGCCCGGCAGCCCAAAAAGGTCTTTATACGTCTTATAGTGACCCTGATGGTCATGTAGCTTTCATGAGGAGTCAGGGCGGCAAAGATTTTTCGACCACGGATAGGCAAATAACAACAGCCCCTGACAAA
>Ga0222639_1000183_pt1 | contig 29300 bp, 24 predicted proteins | sample AntAcemetagen185_FD_179863 | JGI IMG/M metagenome (GOLD analysis project Ga0222639, IMG submission 179863) | Saline water microbial communities from Ace Lake, Antarctica - #185 | ecosystem: Environmental > Aquatic > Non-marine Saline and Alkaline > Saline | place: Antarctica: Ace Lake...
GGTCAGCCTCAGAATATTTCTCTTTACTTGTACCCACCTGAGGGAAATCATCCGGATCTTTTTTCTCAGAGTCAAGGCTGATTACAGTAAGTTGTCTTTTTCCGCAATCGGCAGATATATATGCGTCCGGCTGAAACACACGGATTTTTCTCAACATCTTCCCTGATACCCGGCTTGCGGTCAGATTGGCAGCAGTCCCGTTTTCAAAAATAAGCCTGACGTTAGCAATGTCCGTTTTATCGGTAATTACAGGCATACCCACTGCATGGATCTCTTTTACCTCTGACGGAACAATATGGAGAATGATATCCAGATCATGGATCATCAGGTCGAGCACCACATCAACGTCAAGCCCCCTTTTTGTGAAAAGGTTCATGCGATGAGATTCAATAAAGACGGGGCTGTTCAACATACGCTCCATCTTAACAATGGCCGGATTAAAGCGTTCTATTAGACCCACCTGTAGTACGAGATCCCGTTGCCGGGCCATACTGATCAGGGTATCAGCCTCGCTGAGGTCATAGGTGATAGGCTTCTCGATGAGCATGTGTACCCCTCTCTGTAAGATATCCTTGGCCACCTCAAAATGCATCTCAGTGGTCACTGCCAGGCTCACTGCGTCCACCCTGTCTAAGATATCCCGGTGATCCCCATAGGCCTTTGTATCGTAACGTTGTGCAATCTCATTGACGCGATCAGCGTCCACATCCACCACACCGACGAGTTCCACTCCCGGGATACCCTTGTATTTCTGTACATGGTATTCCCCAAGATGTCCTACCCCAATCACTGCGACTCTAAGTTTGTCCCGTTTCATCTGATTTATCCGTTTCAGAGATGTATGTGTCCCGCAGCCCTAAGACATACTGATGGAAATTATGGAAATATTCTCCCTGTCAGCCTCTGCTATCATCTCTACTTTATCAAACAGCAGCGTATAACCTGCCTCAACGGCCAGGACCGCACCTTTTACCTTGGACATCGTCTTAATCGTTTCGAGGCCCACACAAGGCACGTCAAATCTGAGGTCCTGATTCGGCTTGCTCACCTTCACCACAACGGCCTTTTCCTTAGCCAATCTCCCACCCCTTAGGATAGTGGCGTCGGTGCCATCAATCGCTTCAAGCGCCAGAACCGTCTTTTTCCTTACGACCACACTCTGTCCGATATCCAAACGCCCTAATTCTTTGGCCACCTTCCATCCGAAATCTACATCTTCCCTTTCGGCTTTATTTGGTTTCCTTGCAGTTAGACATCCCTCTGGCGCTATTAGTTCAGGCAAAAACCGGATGGAGCTTATAATCTCTACACCTTCCTTGGCTAACTCCTTTGTCACGGCCCTTAAGATATCATCATCATGAAAAATGGCAAGTCTTGATGCGATTGCAAGGCCTTTAAGATCAGGTCTTATGTTTTCGAACATCCGCTTCTTGGTAATAGTCCCTGCCATCAGGGCATTTCTGACGCCATTTTTCTTAAAAGCCTTAATCAAGCGCCCCAACTGCCCTAACTTTATCCAGACAATCTCATCGACCTTGTCTGACAATGACGGCTCGGTCTCATCATAGTGCGCCACAGCTACAATTCGCACGCCTTGTTTTCTCGCAGCCTCTGCTATTAGAAGGGGAAACTGCCCGCCCCCGGCAATCATGCCAACTGTTTCGCCATTCTCACCAATCATTTATTTTAATACCGTATAGGACGCAGATAAACGCAGATGTTCAGGATCAGGATATAAATAAACACATGCCAGTCTTGGAGTAAATCAACAATCATCAATCATCAATCACCTAAGTATGCCTCTCTTTGACTCACCAAGAAAATCTAAAAGCATCTCTAATTCGGGTATGAGATCAAGTTCCCGCCTCACCTGAGCTATTCCATCGCTTAGGTTTTTGTTTTTCCGCCAGAGGATGCTGTATGCCTTTTTCAGTACGTCGATAGTCTCTTGTGAGAAGCCTCTCCGAATCATCCCCTTTTGATTAATGCCATATAGCCTGGCCCTAGGGCCTGCCGTGATCATAAAGGGGGGAACATCCCTGTCAATCCCTGCTTTGGCTCCAAGATAGGCATGGGCGCCTATCCTCACGAACTGCTGAACAGCCAAAAAAGCCCCTAAAATAGCATATTCTCCAATCTGAGTGTGTCCTCCCAAGGTAGCCCCGTTGGTCAGGATGACATCATCCGCGAGATGGCAGTCATGGGCAACATGCGCATAGGCCATAAGATAGTTGTTATTCCCTATAACCGTCTCCCAATCCCCTTTTGTGGTAGCCCGGTTTATGGTGACATACTCCCTGACTATATTGTTATCACCCATTATCAAACGCGTTTCTTCGTTACTGTAACCCGTGTCCTGAGGTGGTGTACCTATGCAGGAAAACGGAAATATTCTGTTTTTCTCTCCCATACGGGTATGGCCCTCAATAATTACATGAGACCCTATCACGGTATCAGGTCCGATAATGACATCTCCCCCCACTGTGCTAAAAGGGCCTATTTTAACCCCGGCAGCGAGTTCGGCGTCCGAACTGACCACTGCCGATGGATGGATTTCCGTATTATTGGTCATCAATCCCCTCACCCTATGACAGCCACGAGATTTGCTTCAGCAACCAGCTCACCATCCACAAAGGCCTTCCCTGCCATCTTCCATATCCTGCCCCCTGTTCTTAAAGCTTCATTTTCGAATCTGATCTGGTCGCCCGGGACAACCGGCTTTCTGAATTTGACCTTATCCATAGAAACAAAAAAAATTTCACCCATCTCTCCCCGCTCCATTACATTCGGGACTGATAAGCGGGCAAGCACTCCCCCTACCTGCGCCATTGCCTCAATGATAAGCACCCCCGGCATGATCGGGTTGCCCGGAAAATGGCCTTGGAAAAAGGGTTCATTTGCCGTCACGTTTTTTATGCCGACCACCCTTTTGCCCATTTCCATTTCAATGATCTTGTCAACTAACAGGAAAGGGTAGCGGTGGGGAAGAATCCTTATGATATCTTCATATTTCAAGGGAAGATCCATGATTAAACCTCATCCTTTTCTAATTGCTTCTCTAATTCCCCCATCTTCTTTTCAAGATCTCTGAGACGTTGGTTGAATTCGGGAAGCCGTCTTGTCAAACTGGTGACCTTAAGGTGGAGACGGTGGGAAATGGCCGGAGTCCCTGAAACAGCCTCTCCAGGAGGGATCGATTTCATAACACCGGTTTGCGGGGCAATCATGGCCCTGTCCCCAATCTCAATATGATCAACGGTGCCGACCTGCCCCCCGATAATAACTTCACGTCCGATATGGCAGCTCCCGGAGATCCCTGCCTGAGCAACTATGATTGAATCCTCTCCGATGACCACATTATGGGCAATTTGCACCAGGTTGTCGGTTTTTGTTCCCCTTTTTATCCATGTCTTCCCTAATGCAGCACGATCTATGCAGTTGTTAGCGCCGATCTCGACGTGATCATCGATCTGGACTATGCCAGTCTGGGGGATCTTTACTGAAGAGGCGCCATCCCTGACAAAACCAAACCCATCATCCCCAATGACAGTGCCGGAATGGATGATTACATCGTTTCCGATCAGGCAATTTCGCAGAATGGTTACGTTAGGATATATCAAGCTTCTCTTTCCAATCTTTACTCCTTTACCTATGAACACCCCGGGGAAGATAGTTGTCTGGTCCCCAATCTCTGCGCCTTCACCGACATACACCAATGGGTAAATCGACACGTCTTTTCCGATCAGGCTGTTTTCATGGATGACGGCCCCCTGACTTACCCCCGGATACCTCGACAACGGAGGGGCAAAAACAGCCGCCACCTTAGCATATGATAATTCAGGATTGGAGACCACCACCTGTGGCCCTTTAAAAGAACGGTCATCCCGGGAAATCAATATGGCGCCGGCCTTGGTTTTTTTGAGGACTTCCCTGTATCGCCGGTCAGCAAAAAAAGAGAGCTCTGAGGGGCTTGCATCATCCAACGAGTTGATACCTGTAATAACAAGGTCCTTCTCCCCAAGGACCTCTCCCCCCACAAGTTCCGCAATTCTCTCAAGTGTTATTTCCAAAACTCGCCTTCCTCTATTGGTTCATCTTGTCGTATGCCTGGGTTACCTGCTTTGTAATATCAATGGCATCATTATAATAGATAAGCCCCACTGTGCCATCCTCCAAGATGACGGTGTATCCCGCCTTTTCGGACATTGTTTCCACAATTTTTTCTATCTCTTTCCCAACTTTTCTCGTTGCCTCAAACTCAGCGTCTTTCATCTCCTGAGTGACTTCGCCATACATGTACTTGTAATGCCGGGTCCTTTTACCCAATTCCATCTCCTTGTCTTCTTTGGCATCAAGGCTCAACATCATACTCTGTTTCCTCAACTCTTCTTCGATTTTTGCTATCTGGGCCCTCTCCCCATCCAGCTTTTTCTGAAGGGCATTGAACTTTTTCTTCAACCCCTCCCTGATTTTCTGAAACCTGACAGAATTCTGTTGAAGCTTCTTCATGTTAAGTACTCCGATTTTGACGCCTTCTGCCCAAACAATCCCGTTTTGCAGACAAAAAACCAACGAAAAGCAGAAAAATAATAGAGTAATCCTTTTCATTTCTACCCCCTCTTACGATTGATGATTGTTGAAAAACGTTTAACCCGTAACCCGTAACCCGCAACCCGCACGGCTAAAGCATACCACCTACGCTAAACTCCCATTTGCCGGGTGATTCATTCCCCTGCCTATCCAGTTTAAAACCATACTCAAGACGAAGTGGCCCGATCGGCGAATACCATCTGATACCGGCTCCGGCAGACTTCTTGAGACTGCTAGGGTTCCAGAACGCCGAATCGTCAAAGGCATTACCGGCATCAAAAAACACAAGACCAACCACTCCCTGTTCCGTGAGCACAGGAAAACGGTATTCCACATTAAAACACATCATCTTGGTGCCACCTATCAGGTACCCGTTCGCATCGCGCGGAGAAATAGCCTGATAATCATAGCCGCGAACCGTGTTAATACCGCCTAAGAAGAATTTCTGGAAGACAGAGAGTTTCCCGTTGTCTACGATATAGCCTGCACGCCCCTGCACCATAAAGACAGTTTTCCAGAACATGGGAAAAAACCAGGTCGTCCGGCCCCGGTATTTGTTGAATTTTTCATCCCCGCCTAAACCCGCATATTGAAATGATAGTTCGTTAATCGACCCTTTCGTGGTATTCCAGAGTTTATCTCTGCTGTCCCGTTTTACTGCAAGTGTCACACTGCTGGTTGTATTTCGACCTTTCATATCGTACATCGGTCCCTCGGTCGCCACAACATCATAAATTCGCGAATTGTCAAAATCATATCTTGCGAACGCCCTGGTGTATTCATCAATGATATCGAGAGGATATCCGAAGTTAAAAGCAGTTCCCATTGCGTCTCTTGAGTAGTCGCTGAACTCCTGATCCCAAGTATAGAGATCAGCGCCGAAAGAAACACGCGTATCAAAGAACCATGGTTCAAAAAACTTTATATCAAATTCCGTGTTTTTCCCGCCAATTCTTGCATTGGCCGAGAGTTTTTGTCCGTAACCTAAGAAATTTTCATCCGCTATCTGAAACGAAACAAAGGCCGAATAGGCAGAGCTGTACCCTGCGCCTACGCTGAAGGTACGAGTCCCTTTCTCTTTTACTTTGACATCCAACCTCATCAGGTCGTCGCTGCTTCCCTTTTTCGTCTCTAACTGTACGTCCTCAAAAAAGCCAAGCCGGTTAAGGTTTGCGCCGCTTCGTTTCAGATTTTTGCCACTAAAGTATTCCCCTTCTATGACCTTCAATTCACGTCTAATGACCTTATCTCTTGTCACCGTGTTCCCTGAGATAGTAATCCTTTCAAAACGAACCTTTGGTCCTTTAGAGATATCATAGGTAATATCGGCAAGATGTTTTTCATTGTCCTCTTTGACTATCGGCTTGACCTCCGCATAGGCGTAGCCGTGATCAGCATATACATCTCTCAATGCTAAGATATCCTTCCGCACGATCTCTCGATTGAAAACCTTTTCCTTATCGATACGGACTTTTTTAAGGAGTTTGTCTGCAGGCTCTATCAGAGCCCCCTTGACCGCAACTTTGCCGACCCCATATTGATGTCCCTCAACAATATCAATGGTAACGACAAGGCCTTTAAGCTTATCATCATAGGTGACCTTCGGCTCGTCCACCTTCGCCTTGATAAAACCATGGTTGTGATAAAATGCGGTTATCTTGTGAACATCGAATTCAAGTTTCCTTCTTTCTAAGATCCCGGCCTTGGTAATCCACGAAAGAAACCACCACTCACTGGTTTCCATAATGTCTTTGAGCTGATCGGTATCAAAATGTTTATTCCCTACAAATTGAATCTTTTCGATGTACACCTTATCATGCTCATCGATTTTGTATTTCAGCATCACCTCGTTATTGGGAAGCTGCTCGGTCTTTTCTTCTATTTCAGCGTTGTAGTAGCCCTTTTCCCGGTATAGCTCCTTGAGCCGATTAATACTCTGTCTGATTTCGTTGTTATCCAAGATGGAATAAAGGTTTATCCCCAAATCCTTTTTCAAGTCTTCATCATCAATCTCATCATTTCCCTCAAATACGATCTTGCCAACAGAAGGTTTCTCGCTCACGTGAAAGGTAACAACCTTTCCCGAAGGGCCATCCTCGGTCTCAGTCTTGACATCTTTAAAAAAACCCATCTTGTAAATATTGCGGAGATCCTTATCAAGTTTGTCGTAATCAAGTCTATCCCCTGCCTTGGTGTTTACCACGGCTAAAATAGCCGCTTTTTCTATACGTCGATTCCCCGCCACATGTACCGAATCGATCTGTGGCACACCCATGACCCGATCATAGACGTTAACAGTGAGTCGCTTCACTGTATCCGTGAGTTCGTCAATATCTTCAGAGACTAAAAAAATAAAAAAAGGCGGTCTTTTCTTGGATACATCGATCACTTTCAGGTCTATACTCGCCTTGTTTCCAATCTGAGTAAGGCTGCCCACGACTATCCAATCGGCCTTGAGTGTTTTCCCCAAGGAGAGGAGTTTTGACTCTTCCATTGCCCGGGCAAAGGCAATGGGGTATTTGTTAATTCCCTCAGGACTGATTATGTGAAAGCCCCGCTGTTCCAATCGAGAGGAGAGCATTTTCTGCAGGCCTAACTGGAGATGATCAAGATGCTTCCGTGCGTTGATCTTAAAGGGTAAAATCGCCATTGTCTCCTTCTTTTCGGCTGCAAGCATCTCCGGCACAAAGAAGGCGCACAGAATTAAGAGCAGCATTGCCTGGAATATGAGCCTGCCCGCCCTGAATCGCATGGCGCATGGCGCATAGCACGTAGCGTTTCCCGATTTGGGCTTTCCGCTCTGCGCTTTGCGCATTATTTTACCGTATCCCCCCATCTATCAGCTCCATTTTTTTGGACATCTTTTCTGCCAATTTCTGGTTGTGGGTGGCAATTACCATGGCAACTCCTTCGTCCCGGCTGAGTTGAAGCAGGAGATCAGCAATTTCCTGGCCGGTTAACCAGTCAAGATTTCCTGTGGGTTCATCTCCCAATATCAACTTTGGACTCATTATGAGAGCCCTTGCTATTGCCACACGTTGCTGCTCCCCTCCGGAAAGCTCTCCTGCACGGTGAGTCATACGTCTCTCAAGCCCCACCTTAAAAAGAACCTCCCTTGCCATTCCTGCCGCCTTTTTCTTTGAGTACCTCGCGATTAAGGCGGGCATCATGGTATTTTCCAATGCATTCAGCTCGGGCAGGAGGTGATGAAACTGGAATACAAAACCTATTTCCCTGTTTCTCAGTCGGGCAAGTTTCCCTTCATCCATTTGATACATGTTGAATTCACGGAATTTAACAAGCCCTTTAGAGGGGGGCTCGAGGCTCCCCATGATATTGAGCAGTGTCGATTTCCCAACCCCGGACGCCCCCATAACTGCAAGGCTGTCGCCGGGATTAATCACAAGGCTAACGCCCTTCAAGATTTCAAGAACATCCCCATGATGAAGAAAGGACTTAAATACATTCTCAAGGCTCAACATAGGAGCCTCGGAATCCACCCTGGTTCTTTCGTTATTCATACCTGAAAGACTCCACCGGGTTCAATCTCGAGGCATACCAGGATGGGTAAAGGGTAGCCAAAAACGATATTACCACTGCTGCTGCGGCAACAAATGACACATCCGCAACCTCCACCTGAACCGGCAGAGTGGATATATAATAAACATCTGCAGGGAGATTGATGAATTTGTACTTCGCAAGCAGCTGACACAGCCCCAGGCCAGAGGCAAGACCGGCGAATGTGCCGACAACCCCCACGAGGAGCCCCTGAAACATAAAAATCGTCATGATGCTCCGGGCAGAGGCCCCCATTGCCCTCAGGATTGCAACATCCCTCGTCTTTTCCATAACCACCATTACTAAGGTACTGATAATATTCAGCGCCCCAACAAGAACTATCATGGTTAAAATGACAAACATAGTGAGTTTTTCAAGCTTGAGCGCAGAGAAGAGGCTCCTGTTCATGACCTTCCAGTCTTTGGTCCAGTATGGATAACCAAGGACTTTCTGGACTTTTCTTGATATCTTGTCTGATTTGTAGACGTCTTCCACCCTGACCTCGAGGCCTGTTACCTTGTCTCTTAACGCCAAGAAGTCCTGGGCCTCTTTTAACGAAATATAAATCATGGAGGCATCGTACTCATACATACCTGAATCAAAAATGGCGGCAACCTTGAACCTTCGCGTGTTAGGGGTCCTCCCCAAGGGGGTCAGTTTCCCCTCCGGAGAAATCACAGTTATCACAGTTCCGGGATGTGCCCCTATCTGTTTGGCAAGCTCGCCCCCTATGATAATGGACGGTATCCCGTCGATCTTCTTTCCGAGGGAAGTGATAGATCCATCCTTGATCATACTTTTGAATGTTACAACCGCGCCCGCGCTTTCAGGATCAACACCCCTCAGGACCGCGCCGGATACCTGCCCTGAGTTGTTGATCATAACCTGTGTGTAGATAAAAGGGGTTGAGGCAATCACTCCCTCCACTTTGTCAACTTTTTCCGCGGCTTTTTGGTAATCGTTGAAAGGACCGGTGAGACTCAGGACTAAGATATGGGAGTTTACCCCCAAGATTTTGGACATCAAGTCCGCCCTGAAACCGTTCATCACAGAAAGGACAACAATAAGGGCCATCACACCCATCATTACGCCTAAGACTGAGATTACCGTAATAACAGATATAAAGCGCTGTTTTCGCTTGGCCTTGAGGTATTTCATCCCGAGAAACAGTTCGAACATATTATCCTTTAATTTAGGGATTGCAAATTCAGGAATTTATGAATTGAAGGTATTTTATTAATTTTAATCCCTCAATTCCTAAATCTGCGTTTTCGCTCTCATCTGGGGAAACAGTATAACATCTCTGATGGATGGTGCGTCGGTCAGGAGCATAACAACCCTGTCAATCCCAATCCCTTCTCCTGCCGTTGGCGGCATCCCGTACTCTAAGGCGGTTACATAGTCTTTATCCATAAACTGGGCCTCTTTATCCCCTGCCTTCCTCAGCGCTACTTGATTCTCGAATCTCTCCCTTTGATCCGTGGGGTCATTTAATTCATTGAACGCGTTCGCTATCTCTCTTCCACCGATAAAGAGTTCAAAACGGTCAACGATATCGGGATTTTGTTCATTGCGTCTTGATAGTGGGGAGACTTCCGTTGGATAACCGGTGATAAAGGTTGGATTGATCAGCAGGGGCTCCACAAGGTGGTCAAAGAGTTTTGTAAGAATCTGTCCATGACTCTCCTTGGCAGAGAGACCAATTTCACATTCAGAGGCAAACGCAGCAGCCTTCTCCTTAGCCTGGAAGATTTCATCCTTAACACCTCCCAAATCTCTCAAGGCATCAAAAAGAGAAATCTTTGTCCAGGGCGTGGCAAAATCAATGGTCTTGCCCTGATATTCAATTAGGTTCCGGCCAAACAACTTATGGAGAAGATGGTTGAAGAGTTCTTCTGTCAGGGCCATTAGATCTTCATAGGTGGCATAGGCCATGTAGAATTCCAGCATGGTAAACTCCGGGTTATGCTTTATGGAGATACCTTCGTTCCTGAAATTCCGGTTGATTTCAAAAACCCTTTCTAACCCGCCAACCACGAGCCTTTTGAGATAAAGCTCCGGGGCTACTCTCAGATAGAGGTCCATACCGAGGGTATTGTGGTAAGTCTTGAAGGGCCGTGCCGTTGCTCCCCCCGGAATCGGTTGCATCATCGGAGTCTCTACCTCTAAGAAATCCTTCTCAACAAAAAATTCTCTTATTTCCTGGATGATGCGGCTTCTAAGTACAAACACCTCTCTTACAGGATCGTTCATTATCAGATCAAGGTACCGCTGCCGGTACCTGGTCTCCACATCAGTCAGGCCATGCCATTTCTCCGGCAACGACTTCATCGACTTTGACAGGAGTGAGAGGTCTTCTGCCAGGAGGGTCAGTTCACCTGTCCTGGTCTTAAAAAACCGGCCCTTGATCCCAATAAAATCCCCAATGTCCATCAGCTTGAACATGCTGAATTTCTCAGGGGGAACCCTATCTTTTCCAATGTAGGCCTGAATGCGACCCGTCCTGTCCTTAATGTGAATGAATGAAGCCTTTCCAAAATCCCGTCGTGCCATAATCCTGCCGGCCATAGCATAGGAGTCAGTTTCCTGCTCAAGGGTATCTTCATCCATCTGATCAAAACGCTCTATTGCCTCTGATGATGTGATATCGATTTTATAACCCGCGGGGTAGAGGTTAACGCCCTCTGCCTGGAGTTTTTCCGCCTTATTCTTTCTCTCTTCTATAATTGAGCTCGTTTTGCCTGCAACCATAATAAACCCGTTCCAATAGAGGATTTTACTTTAAAGAGTTCTCTCTCAGTAAATTAAGCTTATTTTTTTAATCCAATTAATTCTCATAGTCAAGATGAAAGCTCGTAGAACAGCAATCTAAAATCTGAAATAAGCATTTTTGTAACCGTTGACACATCCGCCCTTCCTCCATATACTCTTGAGATATATGAAACCTGAAGAACGTCAACAGTTGGACCGGATGTTTAATCCTCGAGGATTCGCGTTATTTGGAGGAATCAGTACGCCTGTTTCATTTGGTCAACTGATCCTATTAAGCCAGATCCGGTACGGTTTTAAAGGTCGACTCTATCCGATCTCGCCAGGAGGCGGGGAGATTGCCGGGTTGAAGATCTATAAAAGCCTTGAGGATGTGGAAGGACCGGTTGACTTAGCCTCGATCTCGGTTCCCGCCAAGGCCGTGCCAGGGATTTTGAGAAACTGCCTGAATAATGGCGTGGCAGGAGTACAGATCCATTCTTCCGGCTTTGTTGAGACAGGCGAGGAGGAGGGGACAGCCCTTGAGGGTGAAATCGTCAGGATCGCAGCAAAGGGCATCAGGGTGGTGGGCCCTAACTGTTTCGGAATTCATAATCCACGTGGCGGGATAACTCTCCTTCCCGGCTTTGATTTTTCCAGGGAGCCGGGCCCGGTGGCCATGATCTCCCAGAGCGGTGGCGTTGCCACTGATTTCGGGCATGAAGCCCCTCCCTTAGACCTTGGTCTGAGCAAGGTCATCTCTTTTGGCAACGGATGCGATCTGGACGCTGCAGACCTCCTTGAATACTTGGCTGAAGACCCGGAGACCGGTTATATCGCTGCATATCTTGAAGGGATACGTAATGGCCGGAGGTTCCTGAATATCCTCAGACGAGTGACCCCCAAAAAACCCGTGGTCATCTGGAAGGGCGGTCTTACCCCTTTGGGGGCCAGGGCGGCCCTCGGTCACACGGGGTCCATGGGGGGAGAGACCAGGGTTTGGAACGGCGCCCTGGCCCAGGCTGGCGCAGCCTCCGTACAGGGCCTCGACGAAATGCTGGACACACTCGTTGCCCTCAAATACCTGGAAAATGCGGGACCACGGATTGCCTTACTTGGTGGAGGTGGGGCAATCGGCGTCTTCAGCTCCGATCTGGCACAGCAATGGGGTCTCCAAATACCCACCTTCAGCCATGACACCCAGAAGAGGCTTAGGCGGTTTTTCCCCACTCCGGGCAACAGTATGGCCAACCCTTTAGACACCGGCTCACCGGCCCTCCCGGCAGAAACCATCAAGGCCTTGGCTGAGGAGATTCTCACCCGGGAACCCGTAGACGTACTCATAATCATAATGCTTTTGCGAACCCTTGAGATAGAAGTGCCGGCCTTTTACACAATGAACGGTATGGAACCGCCTTCAGGCGGAAGCTATCTCCAGGGGCTTGTCGAACCGCTCGCCGGCCTTAAAAGAGAAACTGGAAAGGATGTGGTTATGGTGTTTGAGAACAGGGCACATCTCCCGGAGGAGGTGGAGGTGGAGGCTGTGTCAAGGAAAGTACGCAAGAAGTTTCAGGATGATGGAATCCCGGCCTATCCCACCGTAGAGAGGGCCTTGCGCGGAATATATCATGCATTGACGAGCAAAAGATTCTAATGTCACTGATCCACTGAGATCATTCATCGGTCACATAATTCGGAGTGAATTTCACCAGGAAAAAACCCGGAAACCGGAGAGGGAGGCTTAGGGGAGATGAATACAAAAAGGCTTTTTGATACCGATCACGGTAACAAGGCTGTTATGGTTTTTGTCATCTGTCTCGCGATCATGGTGGCCTCTGTGGTTCTGTCGTCCCTGATACAAACCGATGTCGGTCGAGTTGAGGTCACCAATGTAAGGTATGAGAATTTCAACGGGATCCCTGTTCGGGCTAAGCTGCTGAAACCTGGAGGGGCGATACCTGATGATCGTGTCCCCGGGATCGTGTACATCCACGGCTACCAGAACAACCGCGAAACGGGCGACGCCTACTGTATCGAACTTGCAAAAAGAGGTTTTGCTGTCCTCAATATCGACGCAATCGGACGCGGGAATTCAGGCATCCCCAAAGACCCGGATGAGCCCAATTTCGACGAAACCTACGGCGGTCGCACCTCCCTGAAGTATCTGAGGGCTCTCCCCTTTGTGAATGCAAACACGGTAGGCATGATAGGGCACAGCCTCGGTGCTGAAATGGCATATAAGGTAGCACTAAAAGACCCGCGGGTAAAGGCGCTGGTTATAACCGGTTTTGCCTACACCATGGATGCCACCCGGACGCGGCCGAAAAATATGTTGATGGTTTTGGGCCGATGGGACGAGTTTCGGAAGAGAATGACAGGGACCAGACACTTTGAAGAAGAGTGGATGAGCACTCCTCAAACCGAGAATGTCTTTCCTGTTAAGGATCCGAAATTCGGCAAGACCTACGGAGAGTTCAGAGACGGAACAGCGCGAAGGGTTTTTGTTCCAAGGACTATTCACATCCAGGAATCCCACAGCCATGCCGCCATCGCCGAGGTATTAGAGTGGATGAAAGAGGCGCTTCACCCCCCGCAGAAGTACTGGATCGACCCGGATAGCCAGACCTGGCAGATTAAAGAATGGGCTACACTGACAGCCATGTTAGCCTGTTTTGCATCCCTTCTCCCCTTGGGGCTCATGCTGCTGAGGACAAGATTCTTTAGCCCGGTCCAGGGTCCTTTTTCCAATGGATACACCTGCTCGGGGAAGTCCTACTTCAGGTTTGTCGGGATCAACGGGTTGCTAATGTGGCTCTTCCTCCCCCTGATTCTAATCCTTTTTGCCATCCATATCTACCTCATACCTATCGACAGGGCATTTCCCATGATGATGGTCAATGGGGTTGTCTGGTGGTTTGTCTGGATTAATATCATCGGCTTTCTGATTTTCAGGCGCTGGTTCAAAAGACAGGCAAAAGGGAACGGTCTTACCTTAGCAGACCTTGGCATCTCTTACAGGCCTGATCGATTTGCCTTAAACGGGGCAGTAATCGGCAGGACGATTCTTTTGGCTCTGACCCTGTTCGCCTTTGCCTATTTGAGCGAACACGTGCTGGAGCATTTCTTTATCGTAGACTTCAGATTCATCTTTCCCTTTGCCAGCGACCTGACCTTCCACAGGGCTATCTTATGCCTTGTGTATTTCCCCTTTATCCTTATCGGTTTTGTCCTGATGGGAATCTTTTTGCATGGGGAACTGCGCAGGCCAAAGAAAAGGACCTGGTTCAACACCTTTATTGCGTGGTCTTTCACCAATACCTTTGCCCTAATTGCGCCCCTGATCCTTTTTTTGATGATCCAGTATGTGCCGCTGTTTACTACAGGATTTATCCCTCTTGTCGGTCCAGGAGGGATGTTTGTCTCCTTTGTAATCAGCCTCTTTCACATCATCGGCGTATTGATCATGACTACACCAATCTCAACCTGGTTCTATCAACTCACAGGCAAGATCTACCTTGGAGCGCTTGTCAATGCTTCACTGGTTACCTGGATGTTTGTCTCATCCCAGGTGATTGCACCTATACCGATTTGATATAGCTCATACACTTACGTCCCACCGTAAGCGTTCAATTGATAGTAATCCGTGTAATCTGCGAAATCTGTGGATTAAATCAGGCTGAATGTAAGAACCCTGGAATCACCCTGTGAATAAGTGTTACCCTTGACGACATGGCTCCCGAGTGTGACTCTCTTCCCGATCAGACTCATATCCGCATCATCAGGGTTGAGATCCACCAGGTTTCCCATGACCCAGGCCCCTTCATCTATTTCCGCCATGGCAACAACATATGGAGCGGTCATCCCTTCAGGCGCCACCCTGATCACGGTAAAGGTCCGCATTGTCCCTTCACCGGCGATCTCAGTGATTTCCAGATCTGTGCCATTGCACTCCCGGCATCGGGTCATGGGCGGAAAGGTCACGTTATTACAGGTATTACACTTGAGGCCCAGAAGCTCTCCCCGCTCTAACCCCTGCTGGTATTGATCATAAGTAAGCTTATAGTCCATTTTTTAACTCCTCAGGATAATATTGCATATGGTTCCGAAGTCTCCTCCCAGGGTGTCAACCAGGCCAACCCGGGCGCCTTCCACCTGGCGCGGTCCACTTTCTTCTCTGAGCTGTTCTACAATTTCCGTTACCTGCGCGGCCCCGGTTGCGCCAATGGGATGTCCCTTGGCCTTGAGTCCACCCGAGGGGTTGACCACCACCTTACCCCCGAGATATGTCTCTCTTTTCGTGGCCGCATCATATGCCTTTCCGAATTCATAGAGCCCGAAACTTTCCAGAGCCAGGATCTCTGCAATGGTAAAACAGTCGTGGAGTTCCACCACGTCTATGTCATCCGGACCCAGACCTGACTCCTTGTAGGCCTGGGCTATTGATGCCTCCCTCGCCATGACCCTGCTGAGGTCCTTTTGCAGATACAGAGGACCACCCGACGCCTGACCCATACCGGCAATATAAACCGGCTTTTTTGCAAACTCCTTGGCCTTTCCGGCCTCGGCTACCACCACGGCCGCGGCACCGTCCGAGAAGGGACAGCAATCGAAAAGCTGAAGCGGGTCCGCCACCATCATACCGTCCAATACGGTATTGACGTCTATCTCCTTTTGAAAGTGTGCCTTTGGGTTCATAGCGCCGTGGTAATGGTTCTTCACCGCTACTTCGGCCATGTTCTGCTTCAATTCCTTCAATGGAACATCATACTTTTCGGAATACATGTGGGCTGCCATGGCAAATACACCGGGAAAGGTCAGGCCGACCGTTGATTCATACTGTGCGTGGTGGCCCATGGCAAAGGTCCTGGTGGCGAGAGGAGTGCCCATTGCACAGGCCCGCTCCGTACCTCCTGCCAGGACTACGTCGTACACACCGGAGCCTACAAGTAGAGCAGCGTGACGAATGGCAACGGTTGCTGTTGCACATGCCGATTCAAAACGTGTCGCCGGGACACTCACCGGCAGTCCGAGTTCTGCATGGGCAAAGGGCGCCATATGCATCTGGCCCTCTTCAAAATCGCCGAGGCAGTTTCCAAAGTACAGGGCCTCCATATCTTTTGGTTCGAGGTTGGATTGGGCTATGGCCTCGAGACCTGCTTCGGCAAACATCTCCAGATTGGTCTTTTCCGAAACACCGAATTTGGTCATTGCCACGCCAAGTATCGCCACTTGTCTCATGATAACCTCCGTGAATTGAAGATTGAATATTGAAAATTGAAAATTGAAAGAGCCGCCCCGGTTAAATAAGTGCAAAAGAGATTTAACTGAGTAAACAAAAAAGCACAAAAATCACAAAAAGTAAAATTGACATAATCCAGAAACCAGTGCTGAAGGCGCAAGGCGTAAGGCACAAGGTGCAAGGAGCTCAACCAGTAACAAGCATCCAGTATCCATCATCCCCGCTAAAGTCGAGATCTTCAACCAGCATCGAGTATCGAGAATCCAGTATCCAGCATCGAGAATCTAGCATCCAGTATCAAGTATCCAGTATCCAGCCTCTACTTCGCCGCCATTCTCAGTGCCCCGTCGAGTCTGATCACCTCGCCGTTGAGCATGGAGTTTTCAACAATATGTTGGACCAGTGCTGCGAATTCGGAGGGCTCTCCCAACCGATTTGGAAACGGCACCATCTTTCCAAGGGCCTCCTGAACATTTTCTGGTAGTCCCTCAAGCATGGGTGTCCTGAAGATCCCGGGCGCAATGGTCATGATCCTTATCCCATATTCCGCAAACTCACGGGCAATGGGGAGTGTCATGCCGGCTACGCCAGCCTTTGAAGCACTGTATGCGGCCTGGCCAATCTGCCCGTCAAAGGCCGCAACAGAGGCCACATTGATCACCACCCCCTTTTCACCATCATCACCGCCATGGTTTTTCACCATTTTTTCGGCAGCCAATCTGACAACATTCATGGTTCCAATCAGGTTGATCTGCACAACCTTACTGAAATGGTCCATGGACATGGGACCTTCCTTACCCAAGACCTTGGCCGGTATTCCCACCCCTGCACAATTGACTGCAATGTGGATTGCGCCAAATGCTTCGACTGTCTTATCTATTGCCGCCTGCACATCTTCTTCTTTGGTAATATCTGTCAAACAGAAGAGTGCGGCATCTCCCAATTCGGATGCAACCTTTTTACCCCTTTCCTCGGCAAAATCGAGGATCGCTGCCTTCCCACCCTCTGCAAGAAGGGCGCGAACACATGCCTCTCCCAAGCCTGAAGCACCTCCTGTTACAATCGCAACACTATCTTTAATCTCCATAATTTTACCTCCATCTGAAATGATTTATCATTTCCCAGGAACAGCACATCTCTAAGCATCTGATTTGGTGCCAGGATTGGTGTTTGTTTAAATCCGCAATCCGAAATGCTATCGCTGTTCGATTAGTTAGAATAGCCTGATCCCCAATGATTCGGGATCAGGTGCTAGTGTCCAGTCATCTGTGTACTGTCGTAAAGATCACCGTCATTCCCGCGAAAGCGGGAATCCAGAAGCTCCGAATTAGCCAGAAATACTGGATTTCCGCTTTCGCGGGAATGACATTGATGGTGTTCCGGTTTCTTTAAGATCAAACACTTTATACATGACACGACACTAGTGTCTATTCACAAATGAAACGGGGCCACCACCAAGTGTCCAATTCAGAAATGTGCAATTTTTTACAAGATCAAGGAAACCAAGGGATTACGCGGAGGCGTACGTGTAGTACGCCACACAAGTAATCCCGCGGGTTGACTCCGAGATTGTGAAAAAGGGCCATTTATGGATGGACACTGGCTAATAACCCAGAACCTGCTTTTTACCGGTTGGAGAAACCCATTTTCCATTCTTGATCTGGAGTAATATGGATTCATTAGACCCAAGGTGTTTTTCGGGTCCGAAACTGATAACAGGTCCACCAAAAGGATGCTGATATCCTTCAATGCTTTCAAGGCCTTTGAGAAAACTATCCAAGGTCAGGTTCTTTCCTGCTTTTTCCAGGGCAATAACAGCAAGATCCGCACTAAAATAGCCTTGTTGAGCAACTTCGGAAGGCATTTTGCCAAATCGTTTTTTATAATTCTCGAAGAATACTTTTACTTTCTCGGTTGCCTGGTCTTCATACATAATCGGGATCGAAGTTACAGCGTATAACCCTTCGACTCCTTTCTTGCCTTTCAGCGGAATTACATAGTTACAGGCGGCAGTCTGGCCTACCATATCAACATTCCATCCCATTTTTCGTGCGGTTGATACGGCGATGATGGTGTCTTTGACGATGGTCCCCAACATGACCACATCACAGTTTGCTTCCCTCAATTTATTAATGGCCCCGACAAAATTAGTTTCTGCCGCCTTGTGAGTGGTTTCAGCAACGAGTTCCATATTCATTGCCTTTAACTGATCTTTTACGCCTTCGGCAATTTCAATCCCGAAATCAGTGTCCACATACATCATGCAGACACGTTCTTTGCCTTTTTCTTCTACAAAATATTTGAGTCCGGATCGAATATTATCGTAGTACGGCGCTAAATTGGCAAATTTTAGTTTGTTATGGGGCTCATACATGGACCTTGCCGCTGTGAAAGGAAACAGATTCGGTACGTCCTTTTTTTCCAACAATGGAAACACTGCGTTGTTCATAGGCGTGCCGAGGTTTGCAATCAAGAAAAAGGCCTTATCCCGGTTAATCAGTTTATTGGCTTTTTGAACTGCGATGGGCACCCTGTATTGAGAATCCTCCACAATGTACTTAATTTTGCGTCCATAGATTCCACCGGCTTCGTTGACTTCATCGAAGCGCAATCTTACGCCGTTGCTTGCGTCAATTCCCCAAGCGGCGACGGGTCCACTCAAACCGGTATGAGTTCCAACGACAATCTGATTTTTCGTTACACCCCGAGTTTCGGCTTGAACCGCAACAACCATTACCAGCAAAGTAACGACACACAAGAACATTTTCAAAAGTTTTCTACCTTTCATCTCCATCTCCTCCTTTTTCGATTAAGGTTTAAGGAATTCATAGATTCAGAAAAAGGTCGTTTTCTGCAGCTATGGTTCCTTTGGTTTAAATAAATACCAGACCCGGGCTTTTGCGCGGTCTTGATTTTATGGTATTTATAGTGAAACAACAAAAAAAACAACATCTCAATAAGTAGTGGTGTGGCTCCTGGATTCCCGCTTTCGCGGGAATGACGATGGGGGTGACCGACTGTCATTCCCGCGAAAGCGGGAATCCAGAAAAGTTGCATTCGGAAGTACTTGCCCCGTTTTATTGAGTAGATCCAAAACAAATGCTTTATTTCTCTTTAAGCAACACGGTTATAATAGCGTTACGATTAACGAGGTTCATAAAATAAGAAGATCTATTGGTACATCGACGCAATTAAGCCTTCATATTTTTTATTGACGAATTTTCGTTTCAGTTTCATTGTGGGTGTGAGTTCATCATCTTCTGCAGTTAAGAGTTGATCGATCAGTCGTATCTTCTTGATTTGTTCCACACGGGCGAATTGTTTGTTTACTTTTACCGTTTCCGCCCATATCAGTTCTGTAATCTCTTTGGCTTTGCATAGGCTGGCATAATTGGTATATGGAATATCGTTATCCTGGGCATGCTTTTCAACATTTTCCTGGTCAATCAGAATGAGACAGGTTAAGTATTTTCTGGCATCACCAATGACAACGGCATCGGTTATATAGGGTGAAAACTTTAATTGGTTTTCAATCTCACTGGGGGAAATGTTTTTTCCACCCGCGGTAATGATGATATCTTTCAAACGATCTGTGATGGTGACAAACCCCTCATCATCCTTTTTGCCGACATCACCTGTGTACAGCCATCCATCAACGACAGTTTCTGCGGTTTTATCAGGCTGGTTCAAATAACCGAGAAAGACGCCTGGGCTCTCTATCAGGATCTCTCCATCACCGGATATCTTGATGTCGGTACCAGGGATTGCCTGACCAATCGTGCCCAGTTTTGAATTTCCAATGATATTTGCAGTGGCAACTCCGCAGCACTCCGTTTGTCCATAGGCTTCAAACATTTCAACGCCCATCGATATATACCATCTTATTAAATCGGGTGAGATAGGTGCGGCCCCTGTCCCGGCCCATCTAAGCCTGTCCAGTCCCATCATACGTAAGATATTATCTAATACTGTTTTTTTGGCAATCCAGTAAACAGCGGATAAAAGCGATGGAATAGGTTTTCGCTTGATTTTATAGGAGGAAGCCTGTTCACCTATCTTTACAGCGATATGATAAGCCCATTTACCAAAACGGGTTGCATCTTTGACTTGGAGTTGAATAACGGCATAGAATTTTTCCCAGATTCGTGGAACAGCTATAAATATGGTTGGCGACAATTCTCTGATATTTTCCGGAACGGTATCTGGTCCTTCCACAAAATTGACGGTACCACAGGATTTCAACGGTATGAGTATTGAAAGAAGTCTTTCCAGTATATGACAAAGGGGCAGAAAAGAAAGCTGTTCATCTTTATCATTGATTTCAAGAATTTTGTCGAATGTTTCAATCTGGTACATAGAATTGAGATGACTTATCATCGATCCTTTCGGTGGGCCGGTCGTACCGGATGTGTATATCAGCACCATCAGGTCTTCCGGCCTGGTTTTATCGATTTCGCGATCCCAGAGATCAGGGTGATCCCTATAATAGGTTCGACCCAATTCATATAAGTCTTCGATCATCATGACTTGATCATCCGCGAATTCATGTAAACCTTCCGGATCAAATACTATGACTTTTTTAATCGTAGGCGTATTCTCTCTTACTTCCAGATATTTATCCAACTGTTCTTCATTTTCAACAAATAAAAACCTGGTTCTGGAGTCTGTTACCAGGTATTCCATTTGCTTACTTGAATCAGTGGTGTAGACCCCGCTTGTGACCCCGCCACTACAAAGGATACCCATATCGGTGAATAACCATTCTTTATTATTATCACTGACAATTGAGCATACATCTCCCCGATTTAGTCCCAATGCAAGGAGTCCCATGCCGATTTCTCTGGCTTTGTTGCCGTAATCAGCCCAGGTAAAAGATTCCCATATACCGAAGTTCTTTTCCCGCATTGCGACTTTATTACCTAATTGCTGAACTCGATAGCGAAAAAGCTTTACAATTGTATCGCAACCTTCAATGAGAACCGGATCGTATTTTGGCGTGGTCATAAACTTGTCTTTTTTAGATTTTAATTAGTGAGTCCAAGTTGTTTCATTTGTAACATCTCAATAAGTCGCGGTAACAGGTCCTGGATTCCCGCGAAAGCGGGAATCCAGAAAAATGTCTCAGCAGAGGATTTACCCAGATTTATTGACAAGATACCTTCAATTGATCCGAAATGCTATCGCCAGGTTTTTCTCTTTTTCCATCGGCGTTTGCCTCTCACTCCTTCTTCTTTTATTCCCATGTAAAACTCCTTAATGTCATGGCTTGCCATCAGGTTTTCACACGTGTCCTCCATCACAATTCGTCCATTTTCCAACACATAACCATACGCGCTGCCTTGCAGCGCCATGTTGGCATTTTGTTCAACGAGCAACATGGTCATTTTCTGTACGGTGTTTAACCGCTTGATGATGCCAAAAATATCTTGAACAAAAAGAGGAGACAGACCAAGGGAGGGCTCGTCCAACAGCATCAGTTTGGGGCGGGCCATCATCGCCCGTCCCAGCACCAACATCTGCTGTTCTCCTCCTGATAAAAGCCCTGATTTCTGTTTGTTACGTTCTTTTAATACGGGGAAATAATCATAGACAATTTCCAAATCCTCATTGATCTTTTTTTTATCTTTTCGAGCATACGCTCCCATCAAGAGGTTTTCCTGAACCGATAACAGCGGAAAGACCTCTCTTCCTTCAGGAACATGCGCTATTCCTTTTCGCGCAACCCAGTCCGGATTCTGTTTTTGGATCTCTATTCCCAGAAACTCAATTTTTCCCTTTTGAGGGTCCATGGCGCCGGATATGGTTTTCAAAATAGTGGTTTTCCCCGCACCATTTGCGCCCAGAATGGTGACAATTTGTCCTTCTTGAACATCAAGGCTGATACCCCTAATCGCCAGTATCGGACCGTAGTAGGTCTCGATATTTCTTAAGGTTAATATGTTATCAGACATCTTTATCTTCTCCGAGATATGCTTTGATTACATCGGGATTCTCCTGAACTTCCCTCGGGTTTCCATCCGCTAATACCCGACCGTAATTAATGGCCAGTACATGATCCGAAACCTGGGAAACCAAATTCATATTGTGTTCTACCATAATCACGGTAATGCCCAACAGTTTCTTGATATCATCTATCCAGAATGACATATCTTCCGTTTCGTCTACATTCAAACCGGATGCGGGTTCGTCTAACAAGAGGAGTTTCGGTTCGGTACAGAGAGCTCTCCCTAACTCAACAATCTTTCGAACTCCATAGGGAAGGTTTTGGATCAATTGATTTCTGTAGTGTTGTAAATCTAAGAAGTCTATCACATCTTCAACTTTCCTTCGATGCTCCAATTCCATTCGTTTTACCGATGGAAGAAAAAACAAATCTGAAAAAAAAGTGGAACGACAGTGAATATGGCGACCGATCAGTAAATTATGAAGGACAGTGGCGCGGTCAAACAATTCAATATTCTGAAACGTCCTGGCGATTCCCAGGTTGACGACCTGGTGAGCCGGTAAATGGGTGATATCTTTATCTTCAAAAACAATCCGGCCTTCGGTCAGATTATATATTCTGCTGATAATATTAAAAATAGTCGTTTTTCCAGCCCCGTTGGGCCCCACAATGGTAAAAATTGTCCCTTTTTCGACATCAAAACTGACTTCGTTTACCGCTCTGATTCCGCCAAAATCAATTGAAATGTTTTCTGCCTTAAAAAACATCATTGCACGCGCTCCGTTTTCAAATATGTTTTTTGACGTTTAAAGGTCGCTTTGCGGTAAAGTGGAAACATTTCAAAGAAGAGTTTAAATTTCACCCATCTGCCGTATAATCCCATCGGTTCAAAGATAATGAACAAGACCATGATAACCCCGAAAAGCCCCGGCTCCAGACCCGGAAATTGACCTATCGCGGGTGGAAGATAATCTTTGGCAATGGCAATGACCTGGGGTAAAAGTCCCACAAAAATGGCTCCAAAAATTGCCCCGTGAACAGTTCCCAGCCCGCCAACGACGACCATCATCAGGAGTTGAATAGACAAAAGGAAATTGAACGCGTCCGGAGTTAAAAAGGACAGCCTGTGAGCAAACAAAGCACCGGCCAGACCCGTAAAAAAACCACTGATAGCAAATGACTTGATTTTATAGATCGATAAGTTGATTCCCATGCTCTCAGCAGAGATTTCAGAATCACGAATCGCGATAAATGCTCGGCCGGTGGGTGATCTGATAAGATTTAGCGTGCAATATAACACAGCCAATAGAATTGCGAGACAGAGGAAATAAAAATGCCAGGTACTGTCCAGTTCGAATCCAAAAAGGACAGGATAATCCACCGACATCCCACCGAGGCCGCCTGTAACTGATTTCCAGTGGGCAATTATCTCTTCTACGATAATCGCGAAAGCCAACGTGGCAATGGCGAAGTAGATTCCGGTCATTCTTCTTAATGGGACTGTTATTAAAGCGCCAACACCGAAACTGATAAGGCCTGCCAAAAATATGGAAATTAAAAAAGGAAATCCCTTATGTAAAAAATATGCATTGGCATAAGCGCCTATAGCCATAAAGGCGGCATGACCCAAACTGGGTAGTCCTGTGAATCCGACCGGAATCATCAATCCCAATCCGGCAATGGCGTAGATAAAGATGAAGGCCATTTCACCGATATAAAACTCACCCAGAACAGCAGGCGCGATTAACAGGGCAAACAAAAGAACACCGTACCAAAAAATATACCCATTATGTTTTAGGAGCTTTATATCTTGAAGATAGGAGGTTTTAAAAATTATTCGCATGAATTAAACCCAGTCTTAAATTCGAAGTGTATACAATTTAGATCAAGATCATATTGACTGATTTTATTAGACTTTTTTTTGCTGAATCTGGGCGAAAAGACCCTGTGGACGCAAGGTTAATACCAAAAACATAATCAAATAGGCAGTGATTTCCTGGAATCCGGTTGGGAGGTATGTCCCGGCTAACTGCTCCGAACTGCCGATTATCAGGCCTCCTATCAATGCTCCCGGGAGGCTTCCAAAGCCGCCAATGACCGCGGCAGCAAAAGCCTTGATTCCAATGAAACCCATTTGTGGGTCTACCAGCGAGATGGGAGCCATCAATGTCCCTGCTACAGCAGCGACCAGGGCACTGATGGCCCAAATCAGAGAAAAGATTCTCTTTACAGGAATCCCCATATAATACGCGGCCAACTGATTTTGAGAAGAGGCTTGCATGGCAACCCCGAGGCTGGAAAATTTGAAGAAGAGAAACAATATGACAGAAAGGACGATGGTTCCGGCGATGACAACAAGATACTCCTGGCTGATGATTAGACCCTCAATATCAGCCATTTCCCCGGAGTAGGGTGTTTCCAACGAAAGAATGTCTGAACCCCAGATCCCGCCGGCCACCGCACGTAAGATAAAACCAATACTAATGGTTAAGATGATAATGGCGAACTGAGATTCACCTATCATTGAGCGAAGGACTAACATATCAAGCAGATAGCCGAAAACAGCCATGGAAATAATCGTTAAGAGGAAACCAAGCCAATAAGGTAAGTCAAGAATCCCTATATACGTCACTGCAAAAAAAGCACCTAACATCAACAGATCTCCCTGGGCGAAATTTACGATCTCTGTTGCCTTATAAATTAAAACAAACCCCAGGGCGATAAGTCCGTAGAGACATCCCTGTCCCAATCCGGTAATTAGAACTTGTAGAAATTCCAACTGTTTCCTCTTTTTCTCAAAGACCTACGATATTGACGCTGATCAGGTTCATGGCCGGAAATCCGCCCATGTTATGGGTGAGACCGATCTTGGGATCTTTTATTTGTCTGTCTCCGGCCTTCCCCTGAAATTGCTTGTACATCTCATACATCATCCTGAGACCAGATGCACCAATGGGGTGCCCGAAGCACTTGAGCCCCCCGTCAGGCTGGCATGGGATCTTGCCGTCCAGATTGAAAAAACCATCGCGAACGTCATTTCCAGCCTTCCCACGAGGGGAGATCCCAAGGTCCTCGTAGGTGACCAGTTCGGTGATGGAGAAGCAGTCATGAACCTCCATCATACTTATCTCTTCTCGAGGGTTCTTGATCCCGGCCTCATCATATGCCCGGGCACCACACTTCACAGCAGTTTTGACATATGTCCCGTCCCAGTCCGTATACATAAGCTCCTCACCGGAACTCAAGGCGATCTGCATCGATTTGACATAGACCGGATCAGGACGGAAGTTCTTCGCCAGATCGGCCCGGCAGACAATAGCCGCAGCCGCGCCGTCACTCACCCCGCAGCAGTCAAAAAGACCAAGGGGCCAGGCAATCATGGGGGCCTTTAGAATTTTCTCGACAGATACTTCCTTTCTAAGGTGGGCCTTCGGGTTCCTGGCTCCGTTCTTATGGCTCTTGGCCGACACCATGGCGAGGACCTCTTTCCCTTCATCAGGACCCAGACCGTACTTTGCGAAATAACGCGTTGCCATCATGGCAAATCCACCTGGCGCAGTAATATTTGGAAAAATCAGACGATTCCTTGTTCCCAATACCTTGGAAAAATCCGGGAGCCCCCCGTATCCAGTGTCCTTGAGTTTTTCAGACCCTAATGCAAGACATATGTCGTAGGCCCCGGAAGCTACAGCATAGACCGCCCCCCGCAGGGCTTCTGACCCTGTGGCACAGAAATTCTCGACCCTGGTTACCGGGAGAAAGGGCAGCTTCAGGGTAAGACTCAAAGGCGTGGCAGCCTTGCCCACATTGACTTCATCAAAGCATGAACCAAACCATGCGGCCTGAATCTCTTTTTTTTCTATCCCCGCGTCCTCAATGGCCTCCTTGAACGCCTCCACTATCAGATCTTCTGCACCGGCATCCCAGCGCTCTCCAAACCGGGTACAGCCCATACCTATGATAGCAACTTTATCTTTAATACCTTCAGCCATTATTACGTCCTCCTTGTGCTAAATGATATCCGGCACAAATCTGAATTCTAAATTCCAAAATACTATACCACCGGCACCGCTTTCCAGAAATACCCGTGAATGCCAGACTTTTCGTCCCAATATTTTTTCCTGAAGCTCATCTCTACCGGCATGTCCACCTTCACCTCTTCCAAATCCACGTCGGTCAGGTCGAACCAGAACCGGCCGCCTCCTTCAAAGTCGACGATACCATAGATGGCAGGAGGGTTAGGACTGAAGGCCAGGTTGTCTCCTGTGTAGGTAAACAGGGTACCTTTCCTGTCTGAAAAACGGTATGGCTCCATCTCGTCAATAGCCCCACAATCAGGCTTGACACATACCCTCTGGATCGGATACTGGGGTGTTCCACATTTCTTGCAGCGACTGCCATACAGGCCTAAGACCTCTTTTCGATTTCTCCACAGTGTGGAAAGGGCAGTGAAAGCAACATTCTCACCGCGGATACCCTTTTCCGTGGGCAGAAGGTTTCTAAAGGCGGCCATCTTTTCGTAGCTATCCAAATCCCGTCTCGTTGTCAGGTGCTTACCAATGCCTCTCCGGTCAGCCCTGATCTTTTCGATCTCATCTTTAACCTCGAATAGCAGGGCGTCGGCTCCGGTACCATATCCAACAACGGCGATCCTATCCCCCGGTTTTGCCTCTTCTAAGGCCCTGACAAGGTGCATCAGGGGGTCTGCGGTCCCGGTATAACCAACCTGACCGAGGAGAGGTGCTACCACCTGGATCTCAGAAAGCTCGAGGACACGCGCGATCTTTTTAAAGTCACCCGCATACAGACAGGGATAAACAACTCTCGAAAGCTCACTCGATTTTATGCCGCATCCTTTTTCCAGACCTTTCATTGCTTCAACGATGAACCGGGTATACCCCTCATCCCTTATGAACCTGTCTTCCCACTGTTGGTCAAATCTATCCCCTGTACTTTTCCAGTGGTCCACAAAGTCGTATGACACTGAAAATGACCCGGTAAATTCGGCAACCACATCCTCTTCACCGATCAGGAGCGCTGCGGCTCCGTCTCCAAAGATCTCTTCCTGGGCGCTCCCGGCCTTACCGATCCGCATATCGGCTGCACACACTATCGCTTTCTTGAGAGAGCCGGCTTTTACTGCATCAACTGCGGAAAGGACGGCCGTGGTTCCCGCCTTGAGCGTGTCGGTAAAATCGGCGGTCCGGATATCTGCCCGGCAGTCAAGAGCGGTTGCAATAATTTCGGCACTCTGTCGTTCAGTATAGGGAGATGTTGCAGTGGCAAAGAAAACTGCATCAACTCCTGCCCTCTCGATTCCACTAAGACAATCTATGCCGGCTGCCACGGCCATGGTCACGCTGTCTTCATCATAGTTGGCCACGGCCTTTTCCCCGGGCATAAAAGTTGCGGGGTTCAGCCATCCCATGGACTTGTAAATAAGTTTTCGATCTATCCTGTATTTCGGTACATAGGCGCCATATGAAACAATCCCTGACATATTCTCTCCCTCCTTATCAATCAGTGGAGATCATGAAAATTGAACCTGTTGAACAATTTCCTTCTCCTTGAGGACCCGTGTAATCTCCTGACGGGTCGCCATGTCAATAATCGGTTCTACTTCCGAGATCCACAAACCTTGTTCATCCTGTCGAGTCTTGAATTGCCTGACATAGCCTGGAACCAGTGCGTACCTGCACCCCCCGACTCCACAGCATGACGAGTCTACAACTGCATTTCCAACAACATAGAGGACTTTTCTTCCATCAATCTGGAGATTCCCCTCCATTTCCATTTCATACCCTCCGGAAATGGACCGGACTTCCCTTCCAAGCTCGTGAGTATACTCCCTGATCATCTGCCCTGCCTCAAAACAGTCTCCTTGAGATGGTGATTTTTTCAACTTCCTTTGCGCCTTCATATATCTCTAATATTTTTGCGTCCCGGTAGAATCTCTGTACATCATATTCATCTATGTATCCATATCCACCATGCAACTGGAGGGCCTTGTCGCATACCCAGACGGCCATCTCCCCTGAGAAATATTTGGCCATAGCATTGAGACTCGGATCAACCTGGCCTTGATCGACTTTCCAGGCGGCCTTGTAGGTAATGTTGCGGGCAAGTTCGATCTTGGTAGCCATTTCAGCCAACTGAAACTGGATACCCTGGTTCACGGCCAGGGGTTGCCCAAAGACCTTTCTCTCCTGAACATATTTCACGGTTTTGTCCAAGGCCCCCTGTGCAAGACCGACCCCCTGGGCGGCTACCATGGTTCGGGTCGAATCAAAGAAGTGCATCAGTTGACGAAAGCCATTCCCCTCCTCCCCGATTAGATTCTCCAGAGGGACCCGCACATCTTCAAAGGCGATCTCTGCCGTATCGCTTGCCCTGATCCCCATTTTCCCCTTTATCTTATTAGCCTCAACACCTTTCCGATCAGATTCAATTAGGATCAGACTGTGCCGATTATGCCTTTTTTTCGCCTCCGGGTTGGTTACACAAAGAACTACCATCCAGTCACAAATAGTCCCGTTAGTGATAAACATCTTGTTGCCGTTGATTACATATTCATTGCCGTCTCTTATGGCCTTAGTCCTTGTGGCGGCCACATCAGTGCCTGCATCCGGCTCTGTGTAGGCCCCTGCCGACACTGCCTCACCATTTGCGAGAAGAGGGAGATATTTTTTCTTCTGCTCCTCAGTCCCGAACATAAATATATTTTCAGAACCAAAGGTTGCAGTAATGATGACCGTTCCTATACCGAGGTCTATCCTGCTGAGTTGCTCGGTTATCAGCGCCAGTTCAACGAACCCAAACCCAGGGCCCCCGTATTCCTCAGGGATAAAGGCGCCCACAAGGCCCGTCTCACAGGCCTTTTTCCAAACCTCTCTTGGGTATCTCTCCTCCCTGTCGCAGTCCTTGGCTATGGGCTCGATTTCATTAACAGCAAACTTATAAGCTGTTTCCTGAATCAGCTTCTGTTCTTCAGATAATTCATAATCCATATTTCCCTCCCTTGTTTCAACAATCTGTCGGTTTTTCTTTTCCTGTCCGGCTTACGACAACCATCCCTTACTTCTTTTATAATGCTTCACATCCTTATAGCTTTTCCTTTTATCCACCTGACTCAGGGCTAAATAGAACTCCTTGATACCCTTTTTGTGGATGCTATCCCCTCCTTATCCCTCTCCTTAGAATATCGATTGCAAGATCGAGGGT
>Ga0222639_1000185_pt1 | contig 29217 bp, 27 predicted proteins | sample AntAcemetagen185_FD_179863 | JGI IMG/M metagenome (GOLD analysis project Ga0222639, IMG submission 179863) | Saline water microbial communities from Ace Lake, Antarctica - #185 | ecosystem: Environmental > Aquatic > Non-marine Saline and Alkaline > Saline | place: Antarctica: Ace Lake...
TGCCTCTATCTGACTCCACGACCCCTTGTCGTCGCGTATTTTTTTACAGTTGGAACATATGGGGATTATTCCATGAAGGGTATTGATGGTATCAAGGGCCTCTTTCAGTTCTTTGTTCTTTCTCTCCAATTCACGTTTTTGCTGAAGACTGTTCTGGTAGGTGGAGAAGAGTAGGTCAAGTATCTGCATGCGATCTGAATTGATAAAATATCTTTTCCCGGCAAAAAAGACTTCAACACCCATTTCGGTGCGCGGACTTGTTCTCATGGTCCGGTTTACGAGAATATACTCGATCTGGGAGAGAAGCAGTTTTGGATCATAGGGCTTTGTAACGAAGTTATCTGCCCCGGCATCAAGGCCCTTGATAATATCCTCCGGCTCGGTCAACTGGGTAAGGAGGAGGACCGGAATTCCCTTGAGGTCGTCATCCTCCTTTATCTTCCTGCACAACTCATAACCGTCCATCTCCGGCATAACGATATCGCTGACAACCAGGTCAGGGTTCTCCTCCTTCAAACAGGAGAGGCCCTCTGCACCGTCATAAGCAATAGACACCTGAAAACCGTTTTCCTCTAAGAGACTCTGCAACTGGATAGCTTGCGTAGGGCTGTCTTCAACGATCAGTATATTAGCGCTTTTCTCCTGTTTATCGTTTGCAGATGTCATAGCCTATTTCCCCCATTTTTCTTTTTCCTCTCACAGAGGGCACAGAGATCACAGAGGTTTTTGATTTTCTCTGTGTGCTCAGTGAGCTCTGTGAGAAATTTAACTATTCATCAAATTCCATCCTTCATACTCTTCATGTTCTTCGTGGTTCAATTCTTTATTTCCCAATTGAATTCAAGAACCCCGCGATCTTTTCCGGTGAAAGGACATGGACCGCCCCATTCAGTTTTATTGCCTCGGCCGGCATGCCGTAAACCACGCAGCTCTCCCTGTCCTGCGCAATCGTAACAGCCCCTTTTTCTTTCATCTGTGCCAGTTCGACTGCCCCATCCTTCCCCATCCCGGTAAGGAGTACACCGGCTCCCCTTCCTCCATAGGCCTTGGTAATGGAACGGAAAAGGTGCGACACAGAAGGGCGCACACCGTTTTCAACCGGACCGTCTTTGAGGACAATCCTTCCGCCCCCTGTTACCCCCATGTGAGAGCCGTCCGGGGCAAAATAGACGACCCCCTTCCTGATATGCTCCCCATCTGAGGCAATCGTAATCGAAAGCCCGCTCTCTCTATTCAACCATTCCACCATACCCTCAAGGAATCCCTCAGCGATATGCTGGACAATCATTATCGGCACAGAAAATTCTCGCTCTAACCCTGATAGGATATCCTTGAGAACAGGGGGGCCGCCTGTTGAAGCGCCGATGGCCACCACCTCAACCCTTTGCAGCGCAACTGCCGGTTTTGCCGTCGGCAACACCGCAGGAACGCCTTCCGGTTTCTTCTGTCGTGGAAAACGTTTCACCACCCTGACTTCAGACATGGTCTTAACGGTCTGAAGGAGTTTTGCCACGAGTGGTTTCGATCTTGGATGACCTGGCCCGGGAGGCTTTTCAAGAGCCACAAGCGCTCCGGCATCTATTGCCCTAAAAGCCCTTTTGACATCATCAGGATGCCAGCTTGAGGTTACAATAACAATAGGAACGGGGCACTCCTCCATAATCTGTTGTGTGGCCTCATAACCGTTCATCTTGGGCATGTGGATGTCCATGGTAATGATGTCCGGCCGTTTAAGCTTGGCGAGCTTGACACCTTCCTCACCGTCCTTAGCCACACCCACCACCTCAAGACCCGGATCAGAGTTTATGACGTACTCTAAATATTGTCGAAGCGTGAATGAATCATCAACAATCAAAACCCTTTTGATTGTTGATTGTTGATTGTTGATTGTTTTTTCATCTTTGCTATCCTTTGGGGCATCCGTTTGATGATGGTTTTTTCACCTGTGCTGTCCTTCTTGTTGTGATGAAAATTGATGCCAATTCATGCGCTTCATTGAAAAGAGGTAATACCCTTTCTCTTTGCAGCATCTTCTCATCCATAATGAATTCCAACCAGAATTCAGTTTCGTCTGCTTCTTCTACAACAATACTTCTTCAACTCTTCCGTATCCAATTCTTGTTCCCTTCAATCAACAATCATCAGTCAACAATCATCAATCCTAAATCATTCTCTTAATCACTTCCAACAAATTACTCTGATCAAAGCTGCTCTTGACGATATAGGCGTTGGCGCCCGCATCGATCCCCTTCTCCCTGTCTTCCTGGGTCTCAAGCCCGGTCACCAGGATCACCGGGATCTCAGCATACTTTTTGTCGGTGCGGATCTTTTTGGTAAGCTCGAAGCCGTCTAACTTGGGCATCTCGATGTCGGAGACCACCAGATCAAATTCCCCTGTCTTGAGCGTTGTATATGCCTCAGAGCCGTCCACTGCGGTCTTCACCGAATATCCCTCCCCTTCTAAGATGCTCTTGAGCAGCATCCTCGAGGTGATGGAATCCTCTACAACCAAAATCGATTTTTTCTCTCCGTCCCCTTCGGCTGCCTCGGCCCCGGAGACCGGGAGAGCGACATCCAAAGGCGATGTCAAAAGATCATTTACATTCAGGATGGGCACCACCTTCCCTGATCCCAAGATCGTTGCCCCTGAAATGTTCGGAACATTAGATAACTGTTTTCCTAATCCCTTTACAAGCACCTCCTGCTCACCCAGAACCTCGTCAACCCTGAACCCGATCCGTCTCTCTCCGACCCCCAAGACTACGACGGTCAAAAACCCATTCCCTGCTGAGTTGTCCTTCTCTTGATTGAGCCCAAAGACCCGGGCAAGATCCACTAAGGATAGGGCCTTTCCGTTCAGGGGGATGGTGGCCCTGTTCTCAACAGTCTTGATTTCATCCTTGTGGACCCTCAGTGTGCGGTCCATATTGGAACTGGGCACAATAAAGGACCTGTCAGCCACCTGGACGAGGATACCCCTGAACGTGGCAATGGTTACGGGAAGCTCCATCCTGAAAGATGTGCCCCTGCCTGGCACGCTATCCATGGATAAGAGGCCTCCGAGCTTTTGCACCTTTTCCTGCACAATAGCAAGCCCTAAGCCCCTCCCCGAGATCTCCGTGATTATCGGGCTCGTGGAAACCCCTGACTGCAGGATAAGAGACAAGGCATCCCGGTCGTCAAGCTGTCCCATATCCTGTTCCGTTATTACACCTAAGCTTGCGGCCTTCTTTTTCACCTGTGCCAGATCTATACCTGCGCCATCGTCGGCGATAAGGATTTTGACCTTCCCCCCTTCGGTCTGGGAAACGGTCAGATGGATGGTCCCGCTGCGCGGTTTTCCTTGTTTCTCCCTCTTTCCCGGGGCTTCAAGGGCGTGGTCAATTGAGTTGCGGAGAAGGTGGGTAATGGGGTCCCTCATCTCTTCAAGGATTCTCCTGTCTATCTCCACCTCACCGCCTTCAACAATTAGATCGACCTCCTTGCCCTGGTCCCGTGAGATTTCACGGATCATCCTTGGAAAGATGTCAAGGAGGGTGGAAAAGGGGAGCATGGTAACCCTTTTCATGTCATCGAGAAGGTCGTCCACCATCAACCCGAGGGTGCGGCCTTCCTGCTCTGATCTCTTTGCAAGGCCCCATATCTCTTTGCCTAAGGACCGGATGAAATCGTGGTTCCAGTCAAGAAACCGGCTGAGGTTGCCCCACTCATCCCCCTCCTGAGCCCTCTTGTTAAGGACCCTCAGTTCGCCCTCAATCCCACCCCACCTTTTGTCCCAGCCCTCAATAGAACGGACTACATCTCTTAAATTGGTCAGATGCTGTCCTGAAGCCAACTTCAGCGAAACTAATTCTTCGGCCTTGAGAAAAAGGGAGTCGAGTTTGGCGGTTGACATCCTCACGCTCTCCGAGGCGAGTGGTTTATTGGGGAGTTCCCGGACCTCTTGTGACGGCTGAGGTTCCGGAGCAGGTTCCTCCCTGGTCCTCACTTGAGAAACTTTCACATCCTCACCTGACTTAACCTCCTGGAGCCGGCTCACAAGGGCTGCGATCTCTCCCATCTCACCAGCGCCCTCCCCTTCCGGGGCCGCCAGGGAATCCTCAATCGCTCTCACGCAATGATGAAGCAGGTCAAAAAGCTCTCCGGAGAGGGGAATCTCATCCCTTTTCATAGCCGCAAAGACGCCTTCTATAGCCTGGGAGATAGTCTCTATATCCGTCAGGTTGACTGAACGGGCCGCGCCCTTCAGGCTGTGTGCCTCCCTGAACGCCACCTCTAAAGCCCGGGCTTTCTCCTCTCCATCGGCTTTTTCAAGATCCAGCAGGCTTGAAGACAGACTTGCAAGCCGCTCCTCGGCCTCACCGCTGAATGCCTCCCTGAGCTTTTTGAGTAGTTCCTCTTCGTTCATTTTTTATCTCAACTTTATATAGGACGCAGATTTCCGCAGATAAGCGCAGATTACTACTTCCTGAAATTATTAAACGCCTTTCTTTTGACTTCCGGTTCAGGGCCGAAATTAAGCAAGAGTCCAACCTCGACATCGGTTGCTTTCAGGTAATTCAGTAACTGTGCTTCATTCTCTTTTGCAAAACGCTTTATTGCCTTGATTTCAACAATGACTTTGTTGTCAACCAGTATGTCAGCGTAGTACTCTCCTATACACTCTTCTTCATACATTACCCTTATCGAAGATTGCGCAACGGCAGGAATCCCGTCCTTTCGAAATCTCATCATCATTGCATTCTCATAAACCTTTTCCAGAAAACCATAACCGAGTGTATTGTAAACCCTGTAGAATATTTTGATTATCTTTTCAGTTAGTTCTTTATGTTTAAAATCCTGATAATCTGCGTTCATCTGCGTCCTTTAAAAAACCTCTCAACGACTCAACTAAACCCTAAACCTTCCCGCCATCTCCTTCAAGCTCCGTCCCAACTCTTCCAGGCCCTTGATGGCCTCTTCCAACTGTTTGGCCCCATCCACATTCTGCATGCTGGCGTCTTTGATGCTCTCCATGGCCTGTACCAGCTGGTCCATCCCGGCCAACTGCTGCTCGCTTGAAGCGGAGATCTGGGTGACGGCCTGGGCCGATTCCCCAATACTGTCTGCTAAGGTCCCGATGGTATCGCCCGACCGGGCGGCCAGATCCACCCCCTTTTCAACCGCCTTGGTCCCCCGCTCCGTGGCCATTACCGCGTTGCTCGTCGCCTTCTGAATGTCGTTAAGGATGGTCCTTACCTGGTTGGTGGCCTCCTTTGACTGGTCTGCCAACGATTTCACCTCCTGCGCCACAACGGCAAAACCCTTGCCATATTCCCCTGCCTTGGCCGCCTCAATGGAGGCATTGACCGAAAGGAGATTTGATTGATCCGCTATGTCGTTTACGCTATTGATTATTTCTCCTATGCTCTGCATATGCTCGCTCAGTTTCATGATACTGTCCGCTATGTACGCCATCTCTTCTTTAATGGTGCCCATACCTTCACCGGTCTTTCTGCTGGCGTCCTTCCCCGATTCAGAGACTTCGTAAGTCTGCTCAGCCTGTTGCGCAACCAGACCGGCCTTTTCATTAGAAAGCGCGGCAGTCTGTTTTACTTCCTCCACAGTGGCAGTGACCTCGCTCACCGAGCTGGAGGTTTCCGAGGAAGTTGAGGCAAACTGGCTGGCAGTGGATGAAAGCTCACTGATGGAGGAGGAGATAGTATTGGCGCCCTCTGTCATTTCCCGGGTTTGATCGCGAAGGAAGACCACCATCTCATGAAAGGCATTCATCAACACGCCGACCTCGTCGGAGCGATTCACCACACTTGTGGCAACGGTCAGGTCGCCGTCAGCCACCTGCTTTACCACACCCGAAACTTCCTTCAAAGGCCTGGCTATGGATCTCGCTGAAAAATACCCGAGTAAGCATGCCAGAATTATGATTATCAGGCCAACCCACAATATATGCAATCCAAGTGCCTTGACAGGGGCAAAGGCCTCAGCCTCATCGATTTCAGACACAATAACCCAGTCAAAATCCGTTCCGAGCTTCTTATTGAGACCAAGATGCGAATAACAACTGAGGACCTTAACTCCCCTATAGTCCTCTATCACGTCGATTCCCTTCTTGTCCTCTAATGCCCTGCGGACGGCAGCCGTATCCACCTTCCTTTTCAGGATAGTCGATTCCTTCTCAAACCGGGAATCGGTGCGCATGAAGAAATCTTCTCCCACAAGATAGGTCTCTCCGGTCTTCCCCATCCCTGCCCTTTCCTGTACAATGGCATCGATCTCCTTGGTGCTGAGCTGGAGGGCCAGCACAGCATAGATCTCTCCATCCTTATCAAATACAGGTGCCCCTATAAAGGCTGCGGCCCCGTTGCTCGGGTCGTAATGGCTGAAATCCACCATGGTCGTCCTCTTCTCTTTCAACACCCTTAACCAGACCTTTGCTAATCCCGAGTCCCTTAAAGGACCAATCTTCAGGTTCGTTCCGAGATCTTCCTCTTTTCCCGCACTGTACATCACATGGCCATGGGCCTTGCACATAAAAAAGATATCGTGGTACCCGTAGGCCTCTAAATAGTGCCTGAAAAACGGATCGACCTTTTCATAAATATCCTTATACTCCTTTGTATTCACATCATAGGGACCGTTCGGATCCCCGCCCCCGGCATCATGGTATGTCAGCAAGAGCTCAAAATTCTTATGGACGTCAGCGGATTTGGAAAGCACACTCAGGTCACCCATTTTTTCTTCGAGAAAGCCCATGATCTGATTTTTCTTGATCTGGTTTATGGATGAAAGCTGGTTAAACGCCGCTTTTTTCAATGCACTCTCGGAATAGTAAAAGGAGAGGAGTGCGACGATAACTAACGGAATAATTGCCGCCAAAAGAAACAGCGTAACCAATCGGCCCATAAGGCTCTTAGAAAAGAATCGAAACATTTTATCCCCCCATTGGATTGATGATTGTTGATTGATGATTGTTGATTGATTTCTTCAAAGTGTGTTTTCTTTCGTCAGTTCTTTATGTTTAAAATCCTTAAAATCTGCGTTCATCTGCGTCCCAAAATCCTCTCACTGCACCACCATCTTCTCATCCGACACGATCTTTTCCCCATTTAAAATCACAACCCGATCACCGGTTACCCCCTTGAGGTACTCGGCCCGGATCCCGGTAAGCGTGGGGAGCGAAGCCTGGATGGCGCTTGCAGGGATTAACCTCGTACCGAGGATTTCGTCTGCCAAGATCCCGAATTCCATTTCGTCTGATTGAAGAATAATCACCTGATTCAGATTGGTAAGCCCCTTTTCAGGAAGATCGAAGAACCTCTTGATATCGACTATCGATAGGATCTGTCCCCTTACATTGATTATCCCCAAGACAAAATCAGGAGTGCCGGGCAGCGGTGTCAGATCATTCAGGGGATAGACCTCGCGAATATATGTCAGCTCAAGGGCATACCTTTCATGGGCCAGCATAAACTCCACCACTTCCAGATGACTCTCGTCCTCTTCTACCCCCGCCGCCTCCCTTGCAAGGGCCCTTGCGCGCTCCTTTAAGGTCCTGGCCTTTTCTTTGCTGCTATTCAAGGTATGTCCTCTCTAATTATAGGACGCAGATAAACGCGAATTTTCAGGATTAATATCCAAATCTGCGGCTATCTGAGGCTATCTGCGTCCCATATGCCGGCGACTTTCCGCCTGGCTTATTGTTCGGGCTTGTCTGATGTATGCGTTCGTTCTCGTTGCGCGATTTCCAATAACACATCAAATAATGTTGGCTCTCCACTTTCTTCAATGTCCTCCGGAAGATGCTTATGATGGGGAAATGTCTTGAACTGTCGGTGATGAGGCGCATTATCATATCGGAAAATGACTTCGTGATGTTCGTTCATATACTGATAACGATATTTAAGCTTCGCAGTACTCTCTGCATCTTTGACCTCTACAAAATCTAACATGTATCCATTCTTTAATACAATCGAACCGCTAATAAATCCCTGTTTGACGTTGTAGACTTTTTTCCTGAGAGTATACCAACGAATCGTGGGAAACTCATTTAGAATCTCTTCAATCTGATAAAAATAGGCTTCGATCATGCTAATTCCTGGAGTCGCGTCGTATTCTTCGCTAACATTTCATACAGCCCCGCCCATATCATATAGTCTTCACTATCTTCCAGCTTTCCTTGTTCAAAGTTCTGATAGAACGCTTCTGTATTCATTTGATATTTTTCCTCAAACTGTTTAAGGTCAAGCCTGATATTCAGGTTGCCCTTCTTTAATTCGGCAATTTGATACGCAATGATGTTTTTGACAAACGTTTCTTGGTCGTGCGTATATCCCAGAATTCTCTTGAGCCGTTGCTCTGTTTCTGGCCGCAGCTTTAATTGTAGATTTAGCATAAGCCCTCCTATTATTTACTCATCATAAGCATTAAGCGTTTATGAACCTAACGAATTCTTTCAATCAATGCTCCATCCCTGGCAGGTTATCCCCGTCAAGACAGTATAGGACGCAGATCTTCGCAGATTTTCGCAGATAGTTAGTTTCTCAAATAATACACTGTAGCAAATACCGATCATCTTTTCAGTCAATTCTTTATGTTTAAAATCCTGATAATCTGCGTTCATCTGCGTCCCACCAATCGACAATCATCAATCAACAATCATCAATCCAATGGTTTCCCGGAGTCTCTCGGCCGTGAGCCCATCAGAGTGGGGTACAATCTCCCCCGGTCCCATGGATGATAACAAACCGAGGGCGTTTCTGAAATACTTTTTAGATTCACCTGTCTTGCCCTGCCCCCTTGTAAGATGTCCTAATAAATAGTAGGCCATTACGAAATCTGGATCAAGGTAAATGGCGTGTCTCAGCGACTTTATCGGCTCCTCCACAAGCCCCTGTTCCTGATATATGGTGGCTAATAGATAGTGGTAGTCAGGATGGAGCTTTTCGGTCTGAACTGACTGCTCGCACCATTTTCTCGCCTCATCAAGTTTCCCCATATTTGCATAGGCCTTTGCCAGAAGTGCCATCTGTTCCGGCATAAGAAGGGCATTATTCGCCATCTTACCTTCGGAAAGGAGCCTGTCTAATTTTTCAGCCACTTCTTCATAGCGACCTTTGTCATAGAGGGCGAGGGCCTCCTGGTAAAAGTCCCTTTCTTCCTTACGCTTTTCCTTCTTCGGGAGAGTTCGAAGAGAGGGGGAGGGCTTGTGGTCGGGAGTTTTTCTCTGATACACGGACACAGCGGCCCGGGCAGGTAGGGGGATAATGGCTGACTTCCGGGGTTTTCTTTGTTCCCTTGTTCTCCGAGGAAGAACAACTTTAGCAGCTTTCCTATCCGCTCTCGTCGAGGATCCCTTTCTGTGCAAAATTGCACCGGGAAACCGAACAGGATTAAGACCCGGCGCCTGCACAAAGGATGTTTCACTCGGGCTTACAATAAACCATCCCCCCTTGCTGAGGGCCCCGGTCAAACGCAGGATCACCTTCTCCCGCATATCAGGAGAGAGGTACATGAGCACATTGCGGCAGAAGATGACATCCATCGCACCGGTATTGCCCGGGGGCGAAAAATGGCCTTTTTGAACCAGATTGAGCTGGGAAAAACTCACCATCTCTTTTATATGTGGGGAAATTTCAAAATGATTTTTCCCCGTCTTTTTGAAATATTTATCTATCAGACGGTCGGGCGTATTACGAAAAGACCAACGGCTGTAAACTCCTTCTTTGGCTTTTTTGAGAAAACGGGCATTTATGTCAGTGCCAATAATGGTAATCTCCCACCCTTTGAATGCAGGCTTCATCTGATCGACCACCATAGCTATGGAATAAGACTCCTCGCCGGTAGAACACGCCGCACTCCAGACCTTGATTCTTCTTTCTCTTTCATTCCGTGACCTGGTCCAGGGTGTTAAAATCTGTTCTTTAAGGCCTTGAAAAACCTCTTTATCTCTAAAAAAAAAGGTCTCGCCAATGGTAAGATGTCCGACTATAATATCTGCCTGTTCCTGTGTGAGCTGGGCCGACAACATCCACCTGATGCATTGTTCCGGATCATTAAAACCCAAGTCAGGAGCAGCGGCATTTATATTCCGCTTGAGATCCCGCCATTTCTCCCGTGGAAAATGGAGACCTGTCCGCGAATTGACAAATTCACTCAGTCGGGAGATGAGGTTATCGGAAATTGCGACAGTCATTGGGTACTGGGTATTGGGTATTAGTTATTGGCGGTCATTCATTGTCATTCAGTAGTCATTCGCTTGACATTTCAATTGTCAATAGTCAATCATCAATCGCCAATCCTTTGATCTCATTAATGGAAAAGAGTTTGTTGATGTCGTAAATAAGAACGGTGTCGTCATTCAATTTACCAACCCCTTCCACGTAGCCCTCCATATCGGGCAAGATCTTCCGGGCTTCATGTATCTCCTCTTGAGCAAATTCTGCGACACCCTCGATCGTGTCCGCAATAACGGCGATTGTCCTGGAGGATGTCCTCGAGACAATGATTCTATCCTTGATCTCCATGTCACGTGGGGGCAGGTGGAAACGCCTGCGTATATCCAAAACAGGAACGATTTTTCCACGGATATTGATTAACCCCACTAAGATCTCAGGGGCTTCCGGAACCGACGTTAGTTCAACCGCGCGAACCACCCTTTCGACGGCTTCAAGCCCCAAGGCATATTGCTGGTCTTCGAGGGTAAATACAAGATAATGTGATGATCCCATAGATTTTCAATCCCTTTGATCCGCCAGAGAGTATTGGCGGTCTTCAGAATGATCCTAATAAATGCCGCCCAACAAATCATAATTATTTTTAATCATTATGCTTAACTACATTATTCTATACTAAAATTCAGGAATCGTCAAATAGTAGAGCGGTTGTGTCGTTTCCCGGCCTAAACCTACGTTTGACAAAAATAGGGGGCTATATTATATTGCGCTAACAGATTGATCGGATATGGAGACGATGAAACAGCATAAAAAATTGGAATTAGAAATACCGAGCAGCCTGGCCGAACTTTCAAAGGCACGCGACTTTGTTCGTGAATTCTGCTGCAGGAATGCCCGATGGTCTTTTGGCGAGGAAGATATCTGCCACTTAGAACTCGCTGTTCACGAAGCCGCCGCCAACATCATCCGGCACGCATATGGGAATCGAATTGATCAACGAATCGTGATAGAGGCCCTCTGGTTCGATGACAGACTCATATTCCGTCTCAATTATTGGGGTCAATCTTTTGATCGCGATTCTGTGCCACCTCCAGTATTGGACGGCACGGCTGAAGGGGGCTTTGGTCTCTATATGATCGACTGTTGCGTGGATGAGGCCACATATATCCAAAGCGAAAAGGGGAAAAATACCGTCTGCCTAATAAAACAGAAAAAAACTCCGGGAAGATACGTTCGTGAGGCGGAAGAGGTTAATATTTAATGGATTTCGATATAGAAACAATTGGAGATATAGTGGTTGTTCTCCTACCAGGAGAGACCCTGGAAGCGAGCATCACTCAGGAATTCAAGCAGAGCATCGAACCTCTTTTAGAAGAAAACACCAAAGTAGTATTTGATATGAGCCAGATCCGCTTTATTGACAGCATGGGCTGCGGGGTTTTGCTCACTTCCTTTAAAAGGCTGAAAGATAAAGGGGGTGGACTCAAGTTATGCTGTATAACAGATCCCGTGGACTCCCTCTTCAAGTTAATGAGCTTTGACCGGTTATTCGGTATATTCAAAACCAGAGAGGACGCAGTTGGCGCCTTTAAGGCAAGTGAGTGAAGTGACTAAAGTTAAGGAACTTCGTGTCATTCCTAAAAAAATTGGCTTCATCAAGGCCTGCCCACCATAGCCGACATTTTGGGATGTGTTCGCTTACGTACATGACAGGCGAGGCAGGCGGGTCTCCAAGATAAACCAGGCCAAAAAGCACCCGCAACAGAAAGTCGAGAATTCCGCATCTTGAGAATTGCAAAGTATGACAGGTCTTTTTGAAGCGTACTCTGAAATAATACCCGAATTTTCCCTCTTTCAGGAGAGTCTCCAAAGGCCTATCCCTACACACATCAGGATAAACTGCCTGCTGATTGAACCAGTGTCGCTAATTCACTTATTGGAAGAAAAGGGGATTCAACCGATACAGTCCTCTCAAAGATATGACAACCTCTTCTTCGCTCCCGGATTAGCCTCCCCAGGCAATCTGTTAGAGTACTTTTTGGGCTACATCCATCCCCAGGCACTGACCTCTGCCATCGCCTCCATTGCCCTTGCACCGAGAGAGAATTCCTACCTCCTTGACATGTGCGCGGCCCCGGGCGGGAAGAGCGCTCACTGCGCACAGATCATGAACAATACCGGCTTGATCGTATCCAATGATCTTTACGTCAACAGGCATATTTCATTAGGGCACACCCTTTCCAGACTCGGCGTGATGAACGCAGTTGTGACCGGTTACCAGGCCCAGGAATTCCCGTTGAAACAACGCTTCGACTATGTCCTGGCCGATGTCCCCTGTTCGTGCGAGGGGAACTTCAGGAAAACAAGAGATACGAGCAGTTACAGGGAGAATAAGGGGAAGGAAAACCTCCCTGACCTGCAAAAGAAGATCATATTAAGGGGCTTCGACCTCCTCCAGGAAAACGGTCAGATGCTTTACGCCACCTGCACATACAACCCTGAAGAAAACGAGTCCGTAGTGGACTTGTTATTGAAAGAAAGGGACGCGGAATTGCTTCCGATTGACGCGGGTTTCGATTTTGAACCCGGGATAACAGAATGGAAAGACAAGAGATATGACAAACGACTCAAAAACGCTGTTAGATTCTATCCCCACCGCCTCGATTCAGTGGGCTTCTTCATGGCCAGAATTGGCAGGAGAAGATAACCGGCACAATATTTTCTCATACATTGAAAACCGGTTTGGGATCCCTAAAACATTCTTCGAAGACTATCTGTTGTTCAGCACAAAAAGGAGCTGGCTTCTGATGAAAAGGAGCCTGCATATAGAAACAGCTTCCCACTTGAAAGTAGCAAAGGTAGGGCTCAGGGCCTTTCAAAGAGTAGGAAACTTCGTAAAGCCCACTACCAGGTTTATACAGACCTTCGGCCGGTTTGCCAGCAAGGCAAAACTTCAAATAAACATGGGGCAGTTACAAACATTATTAGAGGGTGGAGAAATTCCTGTTGATCTAAAGCTCGATAACGGCTATGTAGTTCTTTCTACTGACGAAGACAGGGTTCTCGGACTCGGGCTTTTAATTAACGGCAAGATCCGCTCCCAACTTCCCAAAAAGGAGATCCGGAGCGCTATGCTCATGTGAAACTCGATATTCGATACTGGATACTGGATGCTGGATGTTAGTAGGTCGCTTTAAATCCGAAATGAAATTACGCTGGACGCTTTTCCAGCCAGCGGAGGGGATAAATATGGAATCGGACAAAACCATTGTAAGTCAAAATCAAAGCATCAAAAAAAAGGAGGACTGGTTGTGCTGACAAAAAAACAGTTGGATAAATACGCTGATGTCCTATTGTGGGGCTTGAAGGCGGCAAGGAGTGGCAAATTTAAAAGGGGCGATGTCGTGTTGGTTCAATTTGACCTTCCGGCTGTCCGTTTAGCAGAATTCCTTCAGGCAAAGCTGTTGGACATGGGGATGAACCCGGTCATGCGATCGAGCGTGACGCCCGTTATGGAGCACAATTTGTACGAGAAGGCCAACAACAAACAGCTTGTCTTCAGGGGCTCCTGGCAGGACGATCTCTATAAGAATATCAACGGCAGGATATATCTCCATGCACCGGCCTCCCTGACCCACTTAGCTGACATCGACCCCAAACGGATCGGCAAGTTAGCCGTAGCAATGAAACCGCTCCGTGACATTATGCGGAAAAACGAAGAAGAAGGCGCCTTAGGCTGGACCCTCTGTATGATGCCTACAGAGGAATTGGCAAAAAAGGCTAAGCTTTCTCTCAGACAGTATACCAACCAGATCATAAAGGCGTGCTACTTAGATAAACCCGACCCGGTTGGGGAGTGGAAGCGCGTATTCAAGGATGCCATCGCAATCAAAAAATGGATGAACAGCATGGATGTGAAACACTATCACGTTGAATCAGAGGGAATCGATCTCAAAATACGGCCCGGAGACAGACGAAGATGGATAGGAATATCAGGTCACAATATCCCCAGCTTTGAGCTCTTTATCTCACCCGACTGGCGGGGCACCGAAGGCACTTACTTTGCCAACCAGCCCTCTTTTAGAAGCGGAAATCTTGTGGAAGGTGTCAGGCTCACATTCAAAAGAGGCTTAGTGTCCGAGACAAAGGCCAGAAAGGGAGAAGCCTTTACCAACAAACAGCTACTCATGGATAAAGGGGCCCGCAGGGTGGGAGAATTTTCCCTTACAGATAAACGCTTTTCCAAGATAAACAGGTTCATGGCCAGCACCCTCTATGATGAGAATTACGGGGGCCGCTATGGAAACTGTCATTTGGCCGTGGGCGCATCTTATACCGATACCTATGACGGAGATCCCGCCAAACTCACAAAGGAGATGAAGGACAAATTAGGGTTCAACGATTCCGCGCTCCACTGGGACCTCGTGAATACCGAAAAAAAGACCGTTACCGCCCACCTTGCCTCCGGAAAAAAGGTCGTAGTCTACGAGAACGGGATGTTTAGGTATTGAAAATTGAATATTGAAGATTGAATATTGAGGAATTTAGGTATTGAGGAATTGAGGGATTTAACTAACATCCATCTTGGAGGTACTGCACGCAGTTCTGATGACGTAGTTCTCCTGAATGAGTTGGGGCTTCAGTTCGCTGAGATCCCCATCACAAACCCTGAGAAGTTCCTGAGTCACATAGAAAACTACCAGGATCTCAGGGAGGACCTGGGCCTCTACTACCTGTGCCATGGACCGCGAGAGGGAGATCCTAACAACGCTGACACCCTTGAAAACACCTACCTTCCCAAGTTGATGCACATCCTGTCTATAATGCCACGATTGGAAATGAGGCTGTTGACAATTCATCTCTGGTTAGATCCCCGGTTCGTTAAGCCTGATTTAATTGCATATAAGGTCGGCTTCCTCAAGAGGGTGTTGCAAAGGGCCGGGGATTCTGACATCACAGTTTGTATTGAAAACCTTAGTGAAAACGCTGAGCATATGGCCCCAATCTTTGGTGCTCTCCCCTCTTTAAACCTCACCCTTGACTTAGGGCATGCCCAGCTATTATCGGATAAAAATACAAGCTTTGGTTTTATAGACAAGTTCCCGGACAGGATAAGACATATCCACGCCCATGATAATCTCGGAGGAAATTCACAGATCGACGATCTCCACCTGCCCGTGGGAAAAGGAGTGGTTGATTTTGACGCAATTTTTCCGAGTTTGAATCAAATCGAGTATCGTGGAACCATCACCCTGGAGCTCAAACCTGAAGAGATAAGAGACAACCTTGACAGGGTAAAACAACTGCTCAATGCCTCAGGATTCAGCCCTTTGCGCCAGCCCTCCGCCCAGCTCCTTCAGGCTTGACATGGGACCGGTCTGTGTATAATGTGTGCATATTGCCGCTCCCAAAGGAGGTTTCTATGAGCAAAGTCAGAGTAAACATCACATTGGACGATGATCTTGCTGGATTTCTCAAGGGCTTTTCCCTCGCTCAAAGATTATCCATGTCAGAACTGATCAATCAGTGGGCGTTAAATCTAAAACGGGCCCAGGAAAATCAAGGGATGGAGACTATCCTATCTGCGCCGGAATTTTATCAATCGCTTTTGGACACCCTTCAAAGATCCCGCTCCGGAAAAATGAAATGGCACAATCGCGAAAAGGCCTTGGGCAATGAATGAGACCTATTCGGATCAGTTCGTCAAATCCCTAAGAAAATTTGCCTCCATCAAAAAGAGAGCTGTCAACAAAATTGACAAAATCATACAGAACCCTCTAACAGGTGAGCCACTAAAATATGATCTGCGTGGCTTATACAGCGCCCCTTTGGCAAAGAATTTTCTCATTATCTACAGTTACTGTAAAATCTGCCGAAAAAAGGGCGCCGACAAGATCCTACGTTGCAGCGACCGCACTGATATGGTAGATGAAACCGTACGCTTTTTTGATGTTGGTCCTCATGACAAAGCGTACAGCAAAGGGCCGGGAATTCCGACATAACGGTATGTATTGAAAACCAAAGCGCCTTAAACGTTTACACCCGCAACCCTTTGCCATTGACTATTGAATATTGACTACTGGCTATTGAAAAGCTGCAACCCGTAACCCGTAACTTGATTAATACCCAGTACCCAGCAATGAAGTGGGGAGTGTGAAATGTGGAGTTGAAAGTTCAAATCGGAATTCTTCTTTTCTTAACTTTAGGCACTCCGAACTCATAACTTCAAACTTGGAAAAACCAGTATCCAGCATCAAGTATCCAGTATCGAGTATCCAGCACCTAACCATGCTCGAACATACCTTCATCCATATCCCTGGTATCGGCCCCAAAACAGAGCAGAAGCTCTGGAGTCGGGGCGTTCACTCGTGGCGGCATTTTCTCGATTACGGGGAGATAATCATTTCTCAGGCCCGGGATGAATTTATCGCCCAGGAGCTTGAGGCATCCCTGACGCATAAAGAAGACGCCTCCTTTTTCAGTGAACGGCTCCCACCAGGGGAGATGTGGCGCACCTTCGATGCATTCAAGAATAACGCCGTTTATCTTGATATAGAAACCACCGGGTATTATCAGAACACGGATGAAATCACCGTTATAGGGATTTACGACGGGACGGATATCCAGACCTTTGTAAATGGAATTAACTTAGATGATTTTGAGATGGCGATCGCCCGCTACGACCTTGTCATAACATTCAACGGCGCCACCTTTGATCTCCCCTTTATTCGATCCTGGTTCCCGGGGATCTCATTGCCCGCGGCCCATATTGATCTAAGGTTTCTGCTGAAGAAATTGGGTTATGCCGGCGGCCTGAAAAGGATCGAGAAAGAACTTGGCATAAATCGTGGCACAGATATTGACGGGATTGACGGCTTTGAAGCGATCAGGCTCTGGAATGAGTACCAGTGGGGAGACAAAAAAGCGCTAAAAACCCTTGTTGAGTACAACAGCGCAGATATCGTAAATCTGAAACCGTTGATGGAGATGGGGTACAGGGAGATGCGCCAACGAACCCTCTGCTATAGGATTTGAACATGAAACAAATAAAAAATGGGGAACAGGGACCAGAAAAAAGATCTGAGCCTCGAAGAATACTTGATCAATATTACAGCGTAGAGTTTTCAATTAGCAGTACGCTCCCTGTCCATCAGTTCAAGGTGCGAGACGTATCCCCATCCGGAATCGGTATCCTGGTAAATGAAAGCTCTGCGGTATTGGATCACTTAGAGGTCGGTAATGTATTGGAAATGAAGTATAATCCAATGAACTCATCGGATTTACCGGAATATCTAAAAACGGAAATAAAACATATTACAAAGATCGAGCAGGGCCAATACAAGGGGCATTATCTGATAGGGATGTTGATTTTAGAAAGAGAGGAACCCTGAGCATATCTTCTGGAGTGCCCCCTCTCCCCATTCATAATTCGATGTCGGAGTCTTCGCTTACCTGGACGTTCGATGTTCGACGTTCATCTTTTATCCTTCTTCTACTCCACCCAGTTTAGGGTCCTTTCCACGGCCTTTTTCCATCCCTTATACCCCTCTTCCCTCTCAATCGCCTTCATGGCAGGCTCCCATGTTCTATCTACCTTCCAGTTCTTGCTCAATTCCTCAAATCCGGACCAGAACCCTGCTGCCAGGCCGGCGGCATAGGCCGCTCCAAGACATGTGGTTTCTGCGATCTTTGGCCGGATGACTGGAACAGCAAGGGTATCTGCCTGAAACTGCATCAGGAGATCGTTGTAGACCATACCGCCATCCACCTTAAGGTGGGCCAGGTCAACCCCTGAGTCTTTATTCATGGCCTCAACAATATCCCGGGTCTGGTAAGCACAGGCCTCCAAAACGGCCCGGGCTATGTGGCCTTTATTGGCGTATCGCGTCAGGCCAACCATTGCGCCACGCGCATCAGAGCGCCAGTACGGGGCAAAGAGTCCGGAAAACGCGGGTACAATATAGACACCCCCGTTGTCTTCGACGCTACGTGCCAGGTCCTCCACCTCAGGGGCCTTGGAAATCATCCCTAAATTGTCCCTCAGCCATTGAACCAGGGCCCCTGCAATAGCGATAGATCCTTCAAGGGCATATACAGGGTCCTGGCCCCTTCTCTGATAGGCCAGGGTAGTAATCAACCCATGTTTTGACGTAACAGGCTTAGACCCGGTATTCAACAGGAGAAAACATCCGGTTCCATAGGTGTTTTTGGCCTGCCCGGGCTCGAAACAGTGCTGGCCCACAAGCGCCGCCTGTTGGTCCCCTAAGGCGCCGCACACGGGAATCCGGGCGCCGACCGGGCCGTCATCTGCCGTGAACCCCCAATAATCAGTATCGCTGGAAGGAACAATTTCAGGAAGGATCTGTTTCGGAATACCGAGAAGCCCTAATATGTCATCATCCCACTTCAGGGAGTGCAGATCCATGAGCATGGTTCGGCTCGCATTAGTTACATCTGTTACATGTGCCCCTCCTTCAGGCCCGCCCGTCAGCCACCAGATAACCCACGTCTCCATTGTTCCGAAGTATACGTCCCCTTTCTCGGCAGCGGCCCTGGCATCCGGATTGTTTTCGAGAATCCACTTGATTTTAGGACCCGAAAAATAAGTGGCCACGGGCAAACCGGTCTTATCCCGGAACCTGTCCTGTCCCCCATCCTTAATAAGCTCCCTGCAGATCTCGTCCGTACGTGTGCACTGCCATACAATGGCATTATTATAGGGCTTCCCCGTATTCTTATCCCAGAGCACGGTGGTCTCCCGCTGGTTTGTTATGCCGATAGCTGCCAGATCTGATCCATTGATATCCGTTTTTGCCAGGGCACCGCGGATGACTTCCTGAGTGTTTTCCCAGATTTCCATAGGGTTATGTTCCACCCATCCCGGCTTGGGAAAAATCTGTTCGTGTTCTTTCTGGTCCAAGCCAACTATCCGCCCAGCCTGGTCAAATATAATAAACCGGGTACTGGTTGTCCCCTGATCCACAGCGCCCACATATTTAGCCATTATTTCCCTCCCTCACTATATTGTTCAATCTTCCTCAGAAACTTCAACCTGCGCGGATTAAGCTTAAGCTATGTAGATTAAAAAAACCTGCATTCACCGCAGAGACGTAAAGGGCGCAGAGATAAATGATTTTCTCTTTGCCGTTGAGACCCGCCTGCCTTGCCTGAGCTCGCGATGGCGGGCAGGGGACGGCAAAGAGAAACCACTCAATTTAGTCAGTCGTATCAACATAGCCTTTAATTGTAACATCTCAATAAGTTGCGGTAACTGGTCCTGGATTCCCGCGTACGCGGGAATGACGAAATAGAGCACATGCCTGTCGTTCCCGCGAAAGCGGGAATCCAGAAAAATGGCACAGCAGAGGATTTACCTTGATTTATTGAGAAGATACTATGGCTATCTCTTATTGTTTTCCGGCCTCTCACCGGAAAACAATAAAAAGGTAACCCTCTGCGAACTCTGCGGTGAAATGCCTAACCGCACGGATCAAAAGATATTAACTAAAATCCGAAAAGAACGGAAAGTTTTTTCGTCCCTAAAAAAATGGGCCGGCCTAAATGGCCGGCCCGGATTAGCTGTTCTATGAACAGAGTTGTAAAATTATGCCTATTTCACGCGTCCCTCTCGCCAGGCCTGAATGAGTTGGTCGTAGTCAACGGTCTGACCTTTCGGCTTCTCATTGACCTTCGCCTTTGGCGAACCGGGCTTGTTCAGCCAGACATTCGGGTCGATGCATGGATTCAGCTTTGGACCGCATTCTTTCTGAGCCCCTGCGCGCTCGATACGCGCCATGACTTTGTCTTGCTCGCGGGCGAGATTGTCCATGGCCCTGCTCACTGTCACCTCACCGGAAACCGCCTCGCCGACATTTTGCCACCACAACTGTGCCAGTTTGGGATAGTCCGGCACGTTGGTGCCGGTGGGGGTCCAGGCAACCCTGGCCGGGCTGCGGTAGAACTCCACCAGTCCGCCCAATTTCGGCGCCCTGTCGGTAAAGGCCTGGCTCCTGATGTCGCTGTCGCGGATGGGGGTCAGCCCCACCAAGGCCTTCTTGAGGGAGGTGGTCTTGGCCACGCAGAACTGCGCGAAAAGCCAGGCGGCCTTGCGACGATCTAACGGCGTGCTCTTCATAAAGGTCCAGGACCCACAGTCCTGATAACCTAACTTCATCCCCTCTTCCCAGTAGGGACCGTGAGGTGAAGGAGCCATACGCCACTTCGGGGTCCCGTCCGCGTTGACCGTCGGGCCCGGCTTGACCATGTCAGACACGAAAGCCGTGTACCAGAATATCTGCTGGGCCACATTCCCTTTGGCTAAGATCGGCAGGTAGGTGTAAAAATCCAGCCCCAGGCAACCTGGAGGAGCGTATTTACGCAGCCATTCCATATACTTTCGGAGCGAATACTTGGCTGCCGGGCTGTTTGCGGCGCCGCCGCGACAAACACTCGATCCCACAGGGGTGCAACCGTCAACGCGGATGCCCCATTCATCTACCGGAATGCCATTGGGGAGGCCTTTGCTGCCACAACCGGCCATGGACAGCCAGGCATCAGTAAAACGCCAGCCTAAGTCCGGGGCCTTTTTGCCGTAGTCATTATGACCGTAAACGGCCTTGCCATCGATTTCCTTGACAACTTCAGTGAAGAACTGTGCAATATCCTCGTAAGCAGACCAGTTGACCGGAACGCCCAACTCATAGCCATAGATTTCCTTAAATTTCTTTTTGAAATCCGGACGTTTGAACCAGTCGTAACGGAACCAGTAGAGGTTGGCGAACTGCTGGTCCGGAAGCTGATAGAGCTTTCCATCCGGACCCGTGGTGAAGGATTTGCCCATGAAATCGTCAACATCGAGGGTCGGCAGGGTCACGTCCTTGCCTTCACCGGTCATGAAATCGCTCAGGGGAACCACAAACCCGTAGCGCATGTGGGTGCCGATGAGGTCGGAATCGTTCACCCATCCATCATAGATATTTTTCCCGGACGCCCACTGGGTCTGCAGCTTTTCAACGACATCCCCTTCCTGAATCAGGTCAAAGGCCACCTTGATTCCGGTAATCTCTTCAAAGGCCTTGGTAAGAACCTTTGCCTCATATTCGTGGGTAGGAATGGTCTCGGAGACGACCTTGATCTTCATACCCTTAAAGGGTGCGGACGCCTTGATAAACCACTCCATTTCCTTCATCTGCTCGGCTTTTGTCAGTGTGGATGGTTGGAATTCCTTGTCGATCCATTTCTTGGCTGCGTCCGTCTGCGGCGAAGACCAGCAGGGAACGCTTGAAAAAACAAGCGCCAAGGCTGCAATCACGCAAAAAAGAGTTATCTTCTTATTCATTGCTGTTGTCTCCTTTCAAATCGATTCGGTTAATCGTATACTCCCTGCCAATTCATGTTGTTCGTTGAGTCTCACCCCGGCGGGGAAAATCGGCAAGGCAAACAAGAGGCTCCATTCCATCAGCCCCATCTACTTTTAGTCATCACCACCTCCTTTCAAAACGATTAAATTTTTTGAAACCCACTGCAACGCTTTATCTTCCGCTTTAAAGTTGATGAACTCGTAAAAAGTCAGAAAGCACCCGTTTTCGTCATTCCCGCGAAAGCGGGAATCCAGGGAACTCAACCACCTGTGGACTCCCGCTCCCCGATCAGGTCGAGGACAAGCTTTGCGGGAGTGACGGCCTTGGAGACTTTTTACGAGACCATCAAGGTTTCAGCTTCCTACCCCCAAATCATCACAATAATAATCCAGCACACGACAATAATAAGCAAAATCCAGAGGGCAAAATGGGTCAACCCAATCCATGCAAAAAAGATGTAAGCACTGGTTAAGATTCCGATAAAGAGCCGATCACCAGGTGTAGTCGGAATCGGCAGGAAACCGCGACGTTCCAGGGAAGGGGCTACGGTCTGCCATACGGCCATGGCAATCACCGTCAGAATAATGGTGCCGCAGAAAATTGCCGTCGGAACGGTCCATTCCATCCATTCTAAAGTCAACTCCATGATTCTTTCCCCTTACACACGGCCCATGGCAAATCCCTTGGCCATATGATTACGTACGAACCAGATCACCAAGGCGCCCGGTACAATGGTCAGTATACCGGCCGCGGCCAACAGACCAAAGTCAAGACCGGTAGCGCTGATGGTTCGCGTCATAATTGCCGAGATCGGTTTCGCTTCGGTTACCGTCAGTGTCCGGGCCAACAGCAGCTCGACCCAACTGAACATAAAACAGAAAAAGGCCGTAACACCCACCCCGGCCCTGATCAGCGGGATGAAGATGGTGATAAAAAAGCGTGGAAAACTGTACCCGTCGATAAATGCGGTTTCGTCAATCTCACGGGGGACCCCCGACATAAAGCCTTCCAATATCCACACCGCCAACGGCACATTGAAGAGACAATGGGCAAGCGCCACTGCAATATGCGTATCAATGAGACCTATTGTGGAATAGAGCTGGAAAAAGGGAAGCGCAAAAACAGCAGCCGGGGCCATACGGTTTGTGAGCAACCAGAAAAACATCTGTTTGTCACCGACGAACTGGTAGCGTGAAAAGGCGTAGGCCGCAGGAAGGGCCACGAACAGTGATATAACCGTGTTCATGGCCACATAGATAAAGGAATTAACATACCCCATGTACCAGGTTGAATCGGTAAATATCTTCATGTAGTTCATGAATGTGAGATTTTTCGGATACAGAGCAAAGGATGCGAGGATGTCGGCGTTGGACCGCAGGGACATACTGAGCATCCAGTAGATCGGCATCATCAGAAGTATTAAGTATATGACAAGGCCGATGGTCTTTTTCTTTCCTTTCATACCTTCTCTCCTTTTCCAACTCTCAGGAGTGCCTGGTAAAATATAAAACTGAATAGGAGTACGATGACGAAGTAGATAAGCGAAAAGGCCCCGCCCGGTCCCAGGTCAAATTGCAAAAGAGCGATCTTGACGAGGTAAATGGAGAGGAAAGTAGTCGAATTCCCCGGACCGCCACCTGTCAGCACAAAGGGCTCGGCGTAGATTAAGAAACTATCCATGAAACGGAGCAGAAAGGCGATGGTGAGTACGCCGCGCATCTTGGGCAACTGGATGTAGAGAAAAGTAGCCCAGGCCGATGCCCCGTCAATCCGGGCCGCCTGGTAATAGACCTCGGGGATCGCCCGCAGCCCCGCATAGGCCAGCAAGACAACCAACGGGGTCCAATGCCAGACCTCCATCAACATAACGGTGATCCACGCATCGAGCCAATTATCCGTATGATCAAAGGGAATGCCAAGCAGGTTGTTCATGCCGGCCCCAAACAAACCGATATCCGGCCGGGTAAAGATCATCCAGATGGTCCCGATGACGTTCCACGGGATCAACAGGGGCACCGCTATGGTAACCAAACAGACGGGAACTCCCCAACCTTTTTTCGGCATGGCGAGGGCAATGAGTATACCAAGGGGCATCTCGATCAACAGCACGAGCCCGGAGAAGACGAACTGACGCCACAGGGCATCATGCAGGCGATAGTTGGCTAACATCTCCCGGAACCACTCGGTGCCGACAAAAACACTCTGGCCCGGCCCAAAGATATCCTGAACCGAATAATTGATCACGGTCATCAAGGGAATGATGGCGCTGAAAGCCACGACGACAAAAACCGGTAGCACCAGTAACCAAGCCCTGTTATTTGGCCATTTCTCCATAGAAACACCCTTTGTAATTGAAGATTGAATATTGAATATTGACGATTGAACGATCTTTACAAAAATAATGAACGGAGCATTCCTTAATTTTAGGCACTTTAGCTCACTTTAGTCACTTTAAGCACTTTCCCTTACCTAATCAACCGCCCATCTGCAAACAGCCTGGTCCATTTCGGTGGAAAGGCAAGCCAGACCTCGCCCTCGGGAACCGGTTTATCTTCAGGCAGTCTGGCCTTCAAGGTTTGATCCGCTAACGTAAGGGCCACAATCCTGTAACTGCCCAAATCTTCAACCCCACTGACCCTGGCCTTTACCATGCCGTCACCGGGCCCTGCATGTACCTCTAAATACATGGGCCGTATCCCAAGTTCCAGCTTTCCACCGGAGTTACGCCCTTTTGCCGCTGTTTCCTCGTCTAAAACAATGCCGGCGCCATCGATCCTTGCTTCATTTCCTACTATGGTACATTTCAGGAAGTTCATCCCCGGGCTCCCTATGAAATAACCTACGAACCTGTGTTCCGGGTTTTCAAAAAGGTCCTGGGGAGAGCCTATCTGTACAATTTCGCCCTCGAACATCACCGCCACCTGATCGGCGAAGGTCAGGGCTTCTACCTGATCATGGGTCACATAAATAAAGGTCAGCTTCAATTCCTCATGGATCTGTTTCAGTTTGCTCCGCAGGTTCCACTTCATTTGCGGATCGATAACCGTCAACGGCTCATCGAAAAGTATGGCCGCCACGTCACTTCGAACGAGCCCACGACCCAATGAAATTTTCTGCTTGGCATCGGCCGCCAATCCAGCGGCTCTCTTGTTGAGGAAAGGGGTCAGATCAAGGATTTCTGCTATTTCCAGAGCACGTTCTTTTATTTTGATTTCGCTAAACCCTCGATTGCGCAAAGGAAATGCCAGATTGTTGAACACCGACATGGTGTCGTACAAAACCGGAAACTGAAAGACCTGGGCAATGTTCCGTTTTTCCGGCGGCAACGCTGAGACATCCTTCTCATCGTATAGGACCCGCCCTCTACTGGGGGTAAGCAGACCGGAAATGATGTTCAGCAAGGTGGTTTTGCCACAGCCCGATGGCCCCAACAAGGCATATGCACTTCCGTCATCCCACACATTATGGATCCGCTTCAGGGCATAATCCGACTCGCTTTTGGGCTTGGGCAGATAGCTGTGGGCAATTTCGTTTAGCTCGATACGAGCCATGACACTCTCCTATCTCGGTCTGTGTTCAATGGCACCTTGCGAAGGTGACACAACCAGTACCCCTGCCTCATCGTACACAAAAAAAGAGGACGGGTTGACATATATGGTTATTTCAGCTCCGATACGGACAGAACGAACACCGTTGACCTGAACCACTAACCGGAAGCCATCATAGTCGGTATGAATGAATGTTTCGGACCCGTTAATCTCTGTCAATTCGACTCTCGCCGGAATTTCCGCATCTTCCTTGTCGTTTCTCGCTAAAAAGAGATGATTGGAACGTATACCGAATATATAATCCCCGTCCACCAAAGATTTCATATGGTGCTCAAGTGGTCTTTCGATATTTCGCCCCATTCTAACAGAGCCTCCTTGGACCGTGCCTTTCAGTAAGTTGATGGGCGGATCACTAAAGACCTCAGCCACTTTGGTTATAGCTGGATTATGGTAAACTTCCGGTGTTAGACCGGTTTGCAGAACGCGACCCTCATCAATGACCACGATATCCCCCCCTAACATCAGGGCCTCGGTCGGTTCCGTGGTGGTGTAGACGACAACCGCTTTGCGCTCCTCGAAAATATCCTGAAGCTCAACCCGCAGTTCTTCACGCAGTTTATAATCAAGATTCACCAGGGGCTCGTCTAACAAAAGCAGATCGGCATCTCCGATTAATGCCCTGGCAATGGCAACGCGCTGCTGCTGTCCTCCGGAAAGCTCGGTGGGCAGACGATCCAGCATATCCTCAATATGCAGCATCTCAGCGGTTTTGCGTACGCGCCGATCAATTTCCCCCTTTTTGACCCGGGCAATTTTTAAAGGCGAGGCAATATTCTTATAGACAGTGAGAGAAGGATAATTGATGAACTGCTGATAGACCATGGCAACACTCCGTTTTCGGACTGATTTGCCGGTAACGTCTTCCCCGTTTACCAATACCTTTCCCGTAGTCGGTCTATCGAGTCCTGCCATCAACCGAAGAAGGGAGGTCTTGCCCGCTAAGGTACGACCTAAGAGTACATTGCGGGAGCCCGTCTCAAACTCCAGGCTGATGTCGTAGAGATGGGTCTCGGGTCCAACTTTTTTGGTGATATTTTCCAGGACAAGAGACATTAGGCTGATATCCTCTCATTGTTGAGATGATGTAACTTCCCTATTTCATAATCCAAAAACAAATTTCAACTGTAGCAGTTATTTCGTCCTAATCTGTGTGAGTTTTTATCCCGCCCTGCGGGACCAAAATCGTGCCTGAATTATTACTAAGGCTTTGTTTTCGGTCAACCACCTAACGAAGTTAATATCATTAACATTACATCTCGCTTCTTTCAAGCGTTAAAAGAAGAAAATGCATCCACCGCGGACGAGGCAGTGCCTATAGCCAGACCTGAGCCGCATTTCATCCGCATCCAGTCCTGGTGGGCCAGGATCGATCCGCAGGCAAAGAGATTATCAAAAACAGGGCCGCCGTCTTTCCCAATAGGCCTGAACAGATCATCCACCTCAATACCCGCCCGGTTGGCGGGATGACCCCTGGGATCAAAGAATTCCCTTCTGTGCCACTCTTTCCTCTCCCCCGGCTGTAAAACAGGAAGATCAAAGAGTGTCTCCCTGATCTTATCCCTGTCGGCTCTAAGCCCCTTAGCCCAAAACCTACCAGTGGCAAGGATCACCCCTTCGGCCCTGATCCATTTATCCGGTCTATTCCGGCCTATACCGAGCAGGAGCTTTCCGTTCTCATCCTGTTCCCATTTGATCACCCTGTTAGGGAAAAAAAGCTTAACGCCTTTAGCCGACAGCCCCCGCGTAAAGGCCTCATTTAACCTGAGTCCGGGAACAGAGACGGGCATTGTGGGGATTTCAAATACCCTCGCCCCTAATTCATTTGATAATTTCTCAACGATCTCGTGGGATCGTTCCATACCGAGAATAGCGGGCATTCCCACTGCCTCGGCATCTTTTAAATGAGGGCAAACTTCGCTTACCATTCGATCTAAATTTTCAGGAACCTCCATGTCACGAGCCATGATATCCCCTGAAACGAGTCCTGCAGCAGTCCCGCTGTTACTAAACTGCAGATTGTGCCAGCGTAACCCGGGCCATTGGTCCCGCAAGGTTCCCGCAATCTGAGAAGCACTGAAGTCATTCAGACCGTCAAAACCCAAAATGAGGCAGGGCGGCCTTTCCTTAAGGGCCTTTACCCCATCCCACATGGTTTGCGGCACATAATATGAGTATTTGGAAGTCCCGAGAGGTGTGATCATCTCTGAATTATTTTCGCCATCCTTCAGGTAAGGGAGCCCTTCATCACCTAAAAAGGCGACCACTTGTTCCATTGATTCCCTTAGGGCGCCTTTCTCTAATCGGGCATATGGATGGTCGGGGATATCCATTGCAAGGGCCTCGATTGCCGCCCAGGGATCTCTCCACTTATTCCCTGTTTCCAAGGGATGAACACCCATAAGATCCAGAAGGCCGCTGGCAAAGATCATGCCCCCGGAGACACCCGTCTGAACAGTGGAGATCCCCTGTTCAGATGCAAACAGGGCCGCTGCCATACCTGAGAGACCGCATCCGATGATGGCCAGATCACATTCTATGGTTTTATTTTCAGCCATCGTTATTTGTGATCATATCGTAAGAAGTCTGAGATTGCCTTCATTTGTAAATCCACATTCCGAAATCCGCAATCCGAAATCATGTCTGGGTCTCCAGATCAAAGGACCCGCAGTAAAGGGCTTCTTTCAGTTCTGCCTGCATTATCTGGCTGTGCCACAGAACAGGCCGCTCTCCCCTCCAGCGTTCCTGCAAAAAGGCCCTGAGATCATCCAGACCCTCAGCCCCCTCCATCTGTCTCGTTTCCTGGAGAAAGGCAGAGATCCTTTTCCCGCAAAACGTCCCCTGGCAGGCCCCCTTACCCACCCTGCTCCGGAGTCCCATGGCCTTCAGGCTTAGATCTCCGTTATGCTCATGGATAGAGTTGACAATGCTTTCAATGGTGCTCTTGGGGAGGAGTTCACACTCGCAGAGGAGAGGGTCATCATGATTCTCTCTAATCCATCTTTTTGGACCCAGGGCAGGCTCCGTCCACATACCGGAAGGTGTGGATGGTAGGGGTTCAGTGCGCGTAAGACAGGGGGCATCCACACCCAGTCTCTCACATACCAGATCTGCAGTCTTTTCCGCCATATAGCGGTAGGTGGTCAATTTTCCTGAGGGAACAGTTGCGAAATTCTCCAGCCCGTCATCTGTATGATCTAACAGCATGAAACCCCGGCTCACAGAACGGTCATCAAGCCCTGGATCCATTTTCAACAGGGGTCTGACCCCTGCGTATGACCTGATATAACGAAGACCTTTCAGTGCAGGGATCATCCTTGAACCCTCGTCCACCATCAGGTCAATTTCTTCGATGGTAGGCCTGATCCGGTCTAAAGAATCGATCCTGATCGAGGTGGTGCCCAAGAGGGAAACCGTACCGCCGGGGACAAGGATATCTCCGTCACCAGGGCTCCGCAGACGGTTAACGACCCTCTCTGTAACCCTGTGGCCGGTCACAAGGAGTGTCCCCTTGGAATAGAGCATCTCGATATCTATTCCAGCCAAGGCCGCCACCTCCGTTACCCAGGCCCCGGCCGCGTTTATCACCTGTTCAGGTTCAACAGAAATTTCCTTTCCGGTATTTGTATTGATCAGGCGGACGGTCTTGATGCGGTTATTCTCCTTTTCAAAACCTATCACCTCTGTATGACAAAGAAGGTCGGCGCCCAGATCTTGGGCCTGGGCAATATTTTCAAGGGAAATCTTGAAAGGATCTATGGATGCATCATCCACAAGGTATGCGGCAATCACCTTGGTAGAAAGGACGGGCTCCATCTCTCTCGCCTCTTTGGGATCGAGCCATTGGCACGGTATGCCGCATTTGGAACAGCGCTGGGGGAAATCCGCGGCATATTTTTCATCATCTCCCTCAACAGCAACAAAAAGGCCCCCCGTATCTTCAATACAGTGGGGGGCCATTTTTTTTAGTATTTCATTCTCCTCGTGACATTCTCTTGCCGCGCCAGGGTCAGTGGCAACATAACGCCCTCCGCTGTGAAGAAGACCGTGATTGCTGCCGGATGCCCCCGCGTTGATATC
>Ga0222639_1000190_pt1 | contig 29114 bp, 24 predicted proteins | sample AntAcemetagen185_FD_179863 | JGI IMG/M metagenome (GOLD analysis project Ga0222639, IMG submission 179863) | Saline water microbial communities from Ace Lake, Antarctica - #185 | ecosystem: Environmental > Aquatic > Non-marine Saline and Alkaline > Saline | place: Antarctica: Ace Lake...
GATCTTACGGACTGTTTCAGGGGCAATCGGGGCACCCCCGCTTAACAGGACCCGCAGGCTGGAATAATCAAAATTGCCGACATCCGGATGGTTCACCATCATATTCAGCATGGTGGGGATCAGGTTCGAGAGGGTAATTTTTTCGTGCTGAATGAGTTTCATCACTTCAAGGGAGTCAAATGAGGGTAAAATCACGTGCTTGCCGCCTACCCAGGTGATGGCAAATGTGGCCCACGCATCTGCGAGATGAAAGAGCGGGGCCACATGGAACCAGCGATCACTGTCAGTGAGTTGGAGTTCGGCTATGGTGCCCAGGGCATGGCTCTTCACATTCTTGTGGGTCAGCATTACGCCCTTGGGACGACCCGTGGTTCCACTGGTATAGTATAGCTGGGCCACATCATCGTCTTTGATTGCCTGACAGGATGGCGGTTCCTCTGTCTGACCTGATAAAAGCGATTCATACTCCATCTCTTTAGACCCTGATGGTTCAAAGTCTGCCTGAGTCCAGATCACCTTTTCAATTGTGGGAACTGATTGGGGAATATCATTGACCTTATCATGGAAGGCGCCTTGAGAAATGAGTATACGAGATCCACTATCATTGAGGATCATTGCAAATTCTTTTGCCGAGAGCCTGAAATTAAGCGGGACCAAAATTATTCCGAGGTGGGCCGCTGCAAAGTACGCCTCGAGAAATTCGTTAGAATTCTCATGGAGTATTGCAACCCTGTCGTTCCTCTTAAGGCCAAGGCTGATCAGACCCTGGGAAAGTCTCCAGACCCTCCCGGCAAAACCGCGATAGTCCATTTTAATGTCACCGCAGACGACCGCTTCCTTTTCAGGATATAGTTTAACTGCTTTTACGAGAAGCTCATCAAGTGGCATTTACCTATCCCCTTATTCCTGTAATACATGACTCAATCAACTTTTCGATTCATAACACTTTAGCCCTTAAAACAAAATCGTTTTTTTGAGAGAAATACCACATAAAATCTTGACTTTTACATAGGTTATTCTACACTTACTCAGTTTTCGCCAAAAAATGGTCCTTTTTCACGATGTTTACATCAAAACGCACACAAAACCTGGATTCCCGTTTTCGTCATTCCCGCGAACGCGGGAATCCAGGGAAATCAGGCACTTGTGGACCCCCGCCTTTGCGGGAGTGACGACCTCGGAGACTTTTTACGAGACAATCAACACTTTACCTACCAATAGAAAGGAGCATCAAAATGAGAAAAAAAGCAACTGTAATTGGAGCCGGGAATGTTGGAGCCACCGCTGCGATGCGCCTCGCAGAAAAGGAATTAGCCGACGTGGTCCTGATCGACGTCCTTGAAGGGGTGCCTGCAGGAAAGGCCCTTGATTTAACGGAGGCGGCACCCGTTGAGAAACATGACGCAAAGATCATCGGTGCCACCGGAGACTATAGCCAGGCCAAAGACTCGGATATTATTATCATCACGGCAGGGATCCCCAGGAAGCCGGGGATGAGCCGGGATGACCTCCTCTCGACCAATGTTGGGATTATGGGCTCTGTGACAAAGGAAGTGGCAGCAGTTGCCCCGGATGCGACCTTGATTATTGTGAGCAACCCCTTAGATGCCATGTGCCATGTGGCCTATGAGGTCAGCGGATTCCCCAAAAACAGGGTCATTGGGATGGCGGGCGTCTTGGATTCGGCCCGTTTCCGTGCATTTATTGCAATGGAATTAGATGTGTCGGTCGAAAATACCCACGCCTTTGTATTGGGAGGGCATGGCGACACAATGGTTCCCCTTCCCCGGTACTCTACAGTGGCCGGTATTCCGATAACGGAACTGATTTCTAAGGAGAGGATAGATGCCCTTGTGGAAAGGACAAGAACTGGTGGCGCGGAGATCGTAGGTCTTCTCAAAACCGGGAGCGCCTACTACGCACCCGCATCCGCAGCCGTTGAAATGGCCGAAGCTATCCTCAAGGACAAGAAGAAGATCCTTCCATGTGCAGTCTGTCTGAATGGGGAGTACGGCATAAATGATCTTTTTATTGGAGTGCCGGTCAAACTTGGAGAAAACGGTGTAGAAGAGATTATTGAAATTGAACTCACCGATTCTGAGAAAGAGGCCCTTGAACACTCTGCCAACGCTGTTCGCACCCTGGTAGAGGACATGAAGCGACTTAAGTGACATTTGTCATTAATCAATGGTGACAAACTCGTAAAAAGTTGGAAATGACCCGTTTTTGTCATTCCCGCGAACGCGGGAATCCAGGAAAATTAACCATTTATGGACTCCCGCGTTCGCGGGAGTGACGGCCTTGGAGACTTTTTACGAGACCATCAATAGTCATTAGTCAATGGTCATTGGGCGTTTACCAATATTCAATCCTAACCCGGACAAGCTGGTCAAAGTACAACGGAGATTCCGTCTTCAGTGAATTAGGTTATTTTCTTACTCATAATCATAATCTTACTCATAATCAAACATCTCTCAAGCAGACCGTAAAAGAGTATGATTAAGATTACGAGTATGATTATGAACTTTTGAACGTACTGTCGAATAATCATCGTGCTGGATTGGGTATTAGCGTCATGTAATCAAACACTTTTAACTATTGCCGCATAAACGGCTTTGTTTTTCCGTTGACAATAGTCAATAGTCAATCCTCAATATTCCCCGATGAATCGGGATTTCCGCTTCGCTTCAACAATCTTTTCAATCATACAGGGGTACACCTTGGATGAGACAGCCACTTTGGGGCATCTTGAGGCACTGGCCCACAACCTCGGGGTTGAGATACGTTACGAGTCCATGGAGGGTGACAATCCTCTTTCCTCGGGGGGCATGTGTCGAATAAGGGATAAACAGGTCATCATCATCAATCAGAGGGCCGCCACTGCGGATAAAGTGAGAACGTTAGTAAAGGCCCTCAAATGTTTTGACCTGACCCAGATTTATCTCAGGCCAGTCCTACGTGATCTCTTAGAGGATGAAGAGGGCGAGGCTAAAAACAAAACACCCTCGTAAAAAGTCTCCAAGGCCGTCACTCCCGCCGCAGCGGGAGTGATTTTACTGGATTCCCGCTTGCGCGGGAATGACAACAACGGGTGCTTTCCGACTTTTTACGAATTTGTCAATATTCAAGCGACAATCGTCCCCGCTTTTGGCGGGATCTACGCTTCGCTTCGACAATCCGTCTTAGCCTCCCATATCATTTTCAGGCTTGAATTCCTCATCCGGGAGAGGAAGACCCCTCCCCTCAAAGTTGTCAGCAGCCTCTGAGATACTTTTAAAAAACCGTTTAGGGGAGAGAAACAGGCGTTTGACAAAACCGATAGTACTGTTCCCTAAGCTTTTTAAAGGTATATATTCCACATCAGGATCAGATAGCGGTCCCTCTACCTTAAAATAATCCGCATAGAGTGCCTCGTTATCTCCGGTTAACAGGTACCCGACGATGGGGATCTTGCTGACCAATGAATCTACAGTCCCTAAGGGTTGTATTCCCAATTCTGCGTTCACCTTCTCAGTGCAAAGGTTGGCCTCCCCCCTTACTACGGCGTTGAATACCGGACTCTGCATGGAGATATCCTCTGTCTTTGCGACCCCGTCCTCCAAATCAATATTCCCGCCAATACTCTCAAAATAGAGCCCCCCTTTTGAAAGGCCTGGCGGCCTTTTAACAAAGAGTCCCCGCAGGCTCAAAAAGTCCATTACCTTAATAAAAACGTGAGATTTTTTCAAAACCCCTTCCTCGATCATAACATTAATGCTCCCAGTGAGGCTTGATATCAAATCTTCCTTATTGCTCCCTTTAGCGAAAAGCAGGCCCTCCAATGTCAACATACCCTCAGCACGTGACTTGACAAATTCAAGAGATTGAGGAAGTTCCTTCAAGGGCTGTTTGGTCAAATCGATATAGCTCGAGAAAAGCATCTCACGGTTTTTTCCTTTCTTTACGTGGCCTCTTAACAGTAATTTCCCATGTTCCACTTCCACACTAGATCTACTGATGTAAAGATCGCCCGATCGTAAGGCACATTCTACTCTGAGTGGGCCATATTTGAACCCTTCCCATTCACCATTCGGGGCAGTTATATCCAAATGTATATCTGACTTCTTCATAAATCGACTTGCGCCTTCCCGCCATCCGGTCTGGGTTCGATCCTCGTTTGGACCTGAAAAAGCGGGGGAATCAGTCCCGCTGGCAACGGGATTGAAATTATTGAAAAACTCAGGAGATATAAGATCGGAGAGGTCTAAATAATCTGATTTGATATTCAACGTCCCTCGCATTCCATCCCATCCCCGAAGCTCACCCTTGACACGGAAAGGGCTTTTTCCCAATTTTAGGTTAAGAAAGTCTATAGAGAGATCCTTGTTGCGGAATTTTAACCCAAAATTGCAATTTTCAACGGGATGTGGAAAAGCGCTTGCGGAAAAAAAGAGGTCTCGTGCTCTTGCCTCTCCTGTCACCTCTGTCATCATCGGATTTAATCGCGAGGCCTTTACTGTGGTATCAAACTCGAGAGCCCCGCTTCCCTTGAGATTCCCCCTCTTAAAACGAACGCCTAAATCCTCTAACAGGATCTTCTTGCTTGACACCTTGAAATCGAAGAGATCTTTGCTTTGCAGGTCGTAAGAACCAGCCAATTCAAAAGATGATTCACCGAGATTACATTTCAAATTCGTGAGATAGAACTTCTCTCCCGGATGGAGTTTCCCAGTGAAAAGGACCATCCCCTCTTTCCCGAAAGGATCTATAGTCATTGATTCTGTTTCGAGGGACGTCTTCTTCAAATCAAAGGTTCCGCGAAAGGCCCACTCACCCCCCTTATTCGAGAGGGAGATCAAAGACGGGATCTGGTTCTTAAACCTCATGGATGAGTTGAGTTCAGGGAAAAAATGCCCCATTAGTTCATCCATATCTGCCTTAAGAAGAAGGTGGGCCTCGACTGTTTTCCAGGAGGCCCCTATCACACCGGAACTCAGGATCTTGGACTTGCCCCACTTACCCTCTGCAATAAATACTTTCCGTTCGTCTTCATCGATTGTTAGGCCGGCTTCTTCCAATATTACGGGAAAAACCAAGTCCTTATTTCTTACGGCACAATTCCTGAATTTGAACCGCCCTTTCAGGATCTTGGCATAGTTCCATTTGGCCTCATGCCCTATTTCGATGCTGGCATTCATCTTCCCGGTAACAGACTGAAACCCTTGAAGCTGCTCCCGCACATCATCAGGAACAAGACTTAAATTCCTTTGCAGTACGAGATCTGCAAGGTCGAAGGACCCATCAACAGTGACACGAATTGTTGGGACATCAACATAAAGGCTGCTAAGATAGAGTGTGCCGTCGTTTATTTCGGAATCCCTGAAATGTGCATTAACATTTGAAACACGGATGGCCCCTTTCTGAATTCTTAGATTCCCCGAGACCCCTTTCACGGGCACGCCGTGGTCATCCTTAAAAGCCGTAAGTTGGTTGCAGGTGAGTTGTAATAACAGGGAATCTGCGTTTTCTGCTCTATCCAGGTTTTCAATCTGGTTAAATGTCCCTTTGAGAGAAAAGAGATCAACACGAACATCACCCGCGGAAAATATGGAGAAAATACGTGGCTCAACCCATTGAGGGAGAAGCGAGAAGGGGAAGAGCTTCTTAAAAGTTTTGAACGACATAACCGGGCTCTTGACATTGATCTCTAAATGAGGATTTGACTTGTTTTTTAGATCGAGTGTTGAATTGGCGTTCAGGGTGAAATCAGCGCCCTTCATTTCTAAGGAAGGGATATATAACTTCGATTTAGAGTAGAAGGTATGAAAAGGAAGGTCGACTTCATCAAAGGCATAGGACTTCTTGTCGCCATCATCAATGATCATGAAATCAAGATCCTTGATTGTGATATCTCCCTTTGCCCAGAAAGTCCCGTCAAGTGCCCCACCTGCCGTCATCTCTATACCGGCTATCCCTTGGTTAACGGGCAAGAACTCAGGCCAACTGATGCGTGGAAGGGGAATCTCGCTCGCCCTTAGGCTGACTTCCGCTGACGCCCCTCCCCTTTCATCTTGAGTGATTCTCCCCTTAGCCGAGAACGGAATTTCTTCATCCCTGTAATCGATCTTTCCATCTAATGTAATATCAAGCGTAACGGGATCGGTGCTCTTCCGGGCTAAATGAAGAAAAAGGCCCGTCACCTTCAATGGCATCTCTTTTACAGATATCTGCGCTCCTCTTAAGGTAACAGAAGGAATTCCCGCCAATGCCTTGATGGGCATTGTCTCAAAAAAACCGCCATCACCAGGTTTTGAAATGCGCCAGCCCTCTTTCATTGCAAATTCAATCTTGGGCTCGATAAGGGTAAGTTCCGTAGGAAGGATGTTCCCCCTTATCAATTCGCTTAGATCAAGCCTAAACATAATCTTCGCGGCGGCTATTTTATTATAACCCCCAGGTAATTTGACCTTAAAATCCCGGGCGCTGATCCCTATCCCTTCCCAAAAACTAAAATTTATTGGGCCCGAATCAATTTCATATCCAACAACCTTTGATACCTGCCCAAGCAGATAGTGCTGAACCGAAGGCCTCTGTATAAGGGAATTAAGGAGTAAGAGAGATCCTATAAAAAAAAGGAGGAGTAGAAACAGTGGAACAAGAATGGACCTTAGCCTTTTGGGTAACATCTCTTAAAATAATCTCTGAGGATTTCTTTATGATCAAAGGCCATGAGGTTGGGCAGGGAGTGACGGTCAAAAACACCGACATCTATGGCGTCGTCAGCGGCCTTTGGCATTCCTGTTGCCCGGCCAACAAAGACCACAGAAATGGTATGGTGTCTTGGGTCCCTTGATGGGTCTGAATAGGCCCCCAACTGATATAGGAGTTCCACCTTTAGCGAGGTTTCTTCTTCTGCCTCTCGCTTCGCTGCAGATTCAAGGCTTTCCCCGTAATCTACAAAGCCACCTGGAAGCGCCCATCCAAAGGGCGGATTTTTTCTCTTTATCAGGACTACGCCGGCTTTGTCTTTATGTTTACCAGTTTCTATAATGATATCAACAGTGGGAAAAGGATTCCGGTATTTCTCTACCACCTTCCCGCAGTGGGGACACACGAGTTGATCCTTCATTTCATATGCTACTTTCTGATTAAGGAACGTGAAACGTATCTTCTCAATAAATCGGGATAAATCTTCTGCTGTGCCATTTTTCTCGATTCCCGCTTTCGCGGGAATGACAGATGTTTACTCTATCATGACTGACACTTACTCTATTTCGTCATTCCCGCGAAAGCGGGAATCCAGAACCTGTTACCGCTACTTATTGAAATGTTACCGTAAAACTTTGTCAGTTGGAGGATATATAGGTTTTCAGATAATTAATTTCACAAGGCCAGAGAGAGGAATCCGAGTAAGTCGTACAAATTAGTACGTCGTCGAGGATTCCGACCGATAACGCAGTGAAATTATTTAGCTGAAGTTCTATAGTACGATTTGAACCAAAAAGGAAGAAAAATTGATAAAGCCTCATCCCTTACACATCCTGAGCGATCTCTTTCGGGTCTCCAAAATAGATGCAATGGGCGAGGCAGACATTATCGGCACAGGCAGGGATGAGTCCCTGATCAACCCGGTGATGACAGAGGTTACACTTCTGGGCAACGCCCTTATCCTCATCAAGAGCGATGGCATCGTAGGGACAGGCCTCTATGCACGTCTCGCATCCAGAGCATTTTTTGTAGTCCATGACCACAATTCCATCTTCTCTCTTTTCGATCGCTTCCTCGGGGCAGGCATCCACGCAGGGGGGATCATCACAGTGCCGGCAGACATTAACCCTGAACACAAAATCCAATTTCCCATCAATCATCATAGGTCCTTCTTCCAATACAGAAATGAGCCTGACACCGTCCGCTGCCCTGTTTTCCTGTTTGCAGGCAACCTCACAGGTCTTACACCCCCAGCACGATTCATGGTCGATGATCAGGGCATACTGTTTCATAAATCGCCTCCACTTTCTTTTCAGCTCAGCCATTTGCTGCCTGGAGACCAGTCTGATAGAGACAGGGACTTTTTGATGAGGTCACGGGTTTCGGGTTCCAGGGGTAACCAGTTCCCAGCATCCAAGTATCCAGTGTGGCTTTCAGGTTTTTTCAATCTTCAATTGTGACAAACTTGTAAAAAGTTGGAAATGACCCGTTTTTGTCATTCCCGCGAACGCGGGAATCCAGGAAAATTAACCATTTATGGACTCCCGCGTTCGCGGGAGTGACGGCCTTGGAGACTTTTTACGAGACCATCAATTGTCAATCTTCAATAGTCAATTCACAAAGGGATATATCTTACACAGGAGTGTCCGCACGTGGGTGGCGCCCATTGCAGGATCACACGATTCATAGGAATTGTCCGTTAAAATATTGATGTTTGATTCATCCCAACCGTGCCCCGGATCCTTTTTTTCCGGAAACCACCAGGCATGCTGGGCCGATACAACTCTTGGATCCATGCCGGCAAACAACTTTGCCCGCTGTCTCACTTTTCCGCGGGGAGATTCGATTATAACCCAGTCCCCCGGGTTGATCCCTTCTACTTCTGCGGTGTCGGGATGAATTTCCACTACAGGATCCCTTTCAAGTTCCCTCAACCAGGGAACCTGACGGTTTTCCGTATGGAAAAAACCCGGAGACCTCGCACCCGTAATAAGGATATAGGGATATTCTTTGTAAAGCTCAGGTGTGCTGTATGGACCTTCCGGGGGCTCCCGATACTGGGGGAGGGGGTCGTAGCCCCACTTTTCGAGCAGCGTTGAATAGAGTTCAAACTTCCTCGTTGGGGTGGAAAAACCATTTGTCCTGTATTTTTCGTACCTCATTTCCCCCCTTATGTATTCCATTTCTTTAAAATCGTTCCATGTCATCCCTATCGGTTCTAAAATCCAGTCTAAGGCCTGTTCAAAGTTGTCCCACCACTGTTCGCCCTGACCCACACGATGGGCAAGGTCATTGAGCATCTCATGATCGGATCGGCACTCTCCCACCTGTATCACTTTTCGTCTGGGGAGGATATATCCATGTCGTTTCCAGAAGTCCCCGATGTAATCCATCTCAAGCCATGTAGCGGCAGGTAAAACAATATCCGCAAGCTCGGCGGTCGGCGTCATAAAGAAGTCCGAAACCGCCATGAATTTCACCTTTTCAAGGGCCCTGTAAACCTCCCGCGCGTTTCCCCGGGTCATGACGGGATTTGAACTTATAAAGAACAGCATCTTTACCGGATAGGGCTTTTCCTCCAATATGGCATCCCACACACATTTCGGGTTGATGATCGCGAAGTTGCCCCCCAAACGAAATCGATCAGCCCCGAGACGCTTTTCGCGCTGGGTATCAGGGAGCATTCTGTGGGCCCCGAAATGCCCCACATTCCTGATTTTTGGAGCCTGGAACAGCACCTGTCCCCCGGGGACATCTATATTCCCGGTAATTCCCATGAGGGCCATGAGGGTGCGGTTATTGTCTGCACAGTTGATCTGCTGCTCAATGGCCACGCCCCATTGGATGGCCGCGGGTTTGGTGGTCGCAAAGAGTCTCGCAGCCTCTCTGATCTTATCCTGAGGGACCCATGTGATTTTTTCTACCCTGTCCAGCGGATATTCATTGACCCTCTTAACAAAGGGGTCCCACCCATGGACATATTTTTCCACGAATTCTTTGTCATAAAGCCCTTCATTGATGATCACATTGAGCATTCCCAGGGCCAGGGCAGTGTCAGTTCCGGGTCTCAGTTGCAGCCACACGTCAGCCCGGGCGGCAATTCGAGTGAGTCTCGGGTCAACCGCAATCAATTTTGCTCCCGCAGCTAAGCTCACGGAAAAAGGTTCGCCCTTATAACAGTCCGGATTACTAATCACGAGATTATTTCCCCACACCATGATGCACTTTGGGTTATTTTCATAGTCTACAATCGGGTTTGTTCCGCAGGTAATAATACTCGTGGCGATACGGGGGCCATAACAGAAATGACCCGCAGTGAGAACATTGGGGGAGCCTAACAGGTTGGCAAATCTGTAAATCACGGCCTCGTTTTCCCGACCCGTGCCATAACCCATCACAACAGATTCCGCCCCAAATTCTTCCTTATAACGCAATATCTGTTCTGCAATGGTATCCAATGCTTCATCCCAGGAAATCCGTTCCCATTTTCCGCTCCCCTTCGGACCGATCCTTTTAACCGGGTAGGTCAATCGGTCCGGATGATAGGCTAACTGCGCAGATGCAATCCCCTTGCTGCAGAGGGTACCATGATTGATAGGGCAATCAGGATCTCCCGCAATCTTGGCCACCCTGCCGTCTTTGGTGTAGACCAGGACACCGCAACCGCCATGACACATACGGCAGTGGCTCTTGACCACGGAATCGTATCCATAGGCCTCCATCTCCCTCTCTACATTGGAGTATACGAATTCACCCATCCCTGCTTTCCTCCTAATAGGTATTAGGACAATTATTTTGGGGACGCAGATTTCCGCAGATAAGCGCAGATAATTAAGAATAAAAAATCAGAGATAACCTGCGTTCATCAGCATCCAAGTTCTTTTTCTTAAATAGTATATACGATATTCATCAGGATATGCATAAAGTTATTGATTTGACAAGCCTAACACCTTTTGATAAATTTTATCCGTAACATCTCAATAAGTAGCGGTGACAGGTCCTGGATTCCCGCTTTCGCGGGAATGACGAAATAGAATAAGTATCTGTCATTCCCGCGAAAGCGGGAATCCAGAAAAATGGCACAGTAGAGAATTTACCCCGATTTATTGAGAAGATACTTTTATCCATGCTCGCCGAAACTTGGAATACTATAGGAGGAACCTATGTCATTTTCAAGACAAGAAATTGAGGATGCCCTGAGGCAGTGGAATCTTGCCTGGGACAATCATGACCTCAAGGGAGTTATGCAGCTCTTTCATGATGAAATAGTGTTTGAAAACTGGACCGGGGGAAAGGCAAGTGGAAAGGAGGCTCTCAGAAAGGCGTGGGCGCCCTGGTTTGCAAATCATGGAGGATTTCGATTTATCGAGGAAGAGACCTTTATTGATGAAAAGGAACAAAAAGCACTTTACCGGTGGCTGCTTGAATGGCCTTCTTTCGAAAAGGGGTATGAGGGAAAGCCTGAAAAACGAAGGGGTATAGATGTCCTACATTTCCAAGATGGAAAGATCATAAAAAAACTTACTTATTCAAAAACAACCATTAATATAGGCGGAGAAAGACTTCCGCTTAGGGTTTAAACGGTTCAAGAAAAGGAGGTAACAAGATGTGGGAGGCAGAGAAGTGTAATCTTTGTGGTGATTGTCTGGTTCGCTGTCAGTATGTGGACTTTGATGAAAATAAGGCCGTTGCACAGATCAAAGAACTGATGGAGGCAAAACCGGCTGAAATCTTGAAGGAGTGCATTACCTGCTGTGCATGTAATGAATACTGCCCTACGGGCGCCAATCCCTTTGATCTGATAAACAGACTCCAAGAGGTTCATGATTCGCTCCCCATACCTGAAAAAATGAGGACCTTCATGGATGCCGGGGCAACCGTACCTTCCGCACTAATCAAGGGCGACAAATCAAAACCGGCCCTATCACTCTGTGTCATGGACCATCCTTTGCCCGATGATGCAATGGGGGGTCAGATGTTTGATGGGATGACCGTTGCCAAGGGTGGTGAATATTTCTGTTACCTGGGCTACGTACATATCGGTATGGATAGTCCCCTTAAAGAACAAGCCCAGTCATTTATGGACAAACTTATAGCTATTGGTTCACACGAGATTGTATTCCTCCATGCGGACTGCCATGCCATGATAAATAAGATGCCTGAATATGGGATCGAGGTCCCTTTCAAGGCAACGCATATCGTCGAATATATGAGGGACTACCTCAAAGAACATAGTGAAATGATTTATCCTCTCAATCGAAAAATAGCCTACCAGAGGCCCTGTGCCTCCCGGTATTCTCCAGAGATAGAGCCAGTCCTTGACGAACTGTTCGAACTTATCGGTGTGGAAAGGGTGGAAAGAAAATATGATCGAGAATCCGCACTGTGCTGCGGGGGTATGTTTTCGCGGATCTACCCTGATCGGATCAAGCCTCTAATGGCGGGAAATCTCCAGGATGCAAGGGAAAACAGGGCCGAGGCCTTGGTTTTTCTCTGTCCGCTTTGCATGGTTACCCTCGGGAAAGCGGCGAGTGAAAACGACCTGAAGCCAATTTTCATAACGCAGCTCGTCCGAATGGCCCTTGGCGAACTCCCGTTCCCTACTTGATTAACAGTTGCGTAAGGTGATTCGACTGAAACTTGTCGAAGATCCCGCTATGCGGTGCCCTATGAAATGCCCTTTTCTTTTCTATTTCATCGGGGTGGCGAATTTAGTGTTGAACGGAAGGGGACTGCGGTTGAAGACTGTCAAGATATGTCAGGAGGGCGATGTTTTCAGATACCATCTGGCAAACTCAGCTGCCTTCATCAGTATCCTTGGTCTTTTTCGTCTAAGAAACTTACTATTTTACCAACGTCCTACCTCGCGTCCGGGCTCTTTGTGGATACGGAGAGTCCATATCAATAAATCATTGGGGGATCTTTTCAATGCTGCACATGAAACTTCGATTGGACGGTGTGCCGGTTATACTATTCCTCTTTTCATCATCGGTAAGATTGTTCAGATTGTAATCAGGGTCAAGCTCACCCCAGCCCCATCCTATCCGGATTGAGCCCGGATGCACCACATCGGAGACCCTCGCCTTCATCTTAATACGACCCCTTGGTGTCTCGACCTTCATCCGGTCTCCATCCAAAATCCCCTTCTCTTGGGCATCATCGGGATGAATGTCGACAAGACCTTTAGGTTCTCGCTTTAAGAGAGATGGTATCTTTCTAAATTGGGAGTGTGTAAAGCAACTGGACCTTGCGCCGCTTATACCCACAAAGGGAAATTCATCCCTTTTATCATAAAAGCTGATCGGACCTCCTGCATCACCATCAAAACAGGGAACCGGGGAAAACCCGTTATCCTTGAGCTTCTTGGAATAGAACTCCATCTTGCCCGAAGGAGTGGCAAGACCCCCGGTCTTGTACTTTTCGTATCTTATATCTTCGAAACTGATTCCATCAGGGCTTTTTCTCAACATATCCACCGTTATTCCTGCGGGTTCCAGCTGATAATCGATGACTTCCTCTGCAGTCTGCCACGGGAACTCCCTCTCTAGGCCGAGCCTTCTACCCAGCTCAAAGATGATCTTCCAGTCGGGCCAGCTGTCACCAAGAGGGTCTATTACCCGGGTTTGAATTTTGACAGTGTTGTGACGCGTATACGCTCTATTCAACTGGGTTTTTTCAAAACAACTGCTCGCCGGAAGGATAACATCTGCGAACTCCCCGGTTCGAGTCATAAACAGATCGATCACGACCATAAACTCAAGTTTGTCCAACGCCTTAAGGACCCTGTTTGAATCGGTCATGGTAACGGCAGGGTTGCCGGACTGGACCACAAGCATCTTTAAGGGATAGGGCCTTTCCTCCAGAATTGCGTCTATAATAGATGATTGGGCGTGATTACCCCACACCTCATCGAACCTGTTGAAAAGGGGGTAATCACAGGTTATCGGCTGGACATCTTCCGGCAGCCGGTCTTTAAGTTGAATATTCCGAACGGGGACCGGTTGTGGGATGACATCTCCGCCGGGCCTATCGATGTTCCCAGCCAACCCCCTCAGCATACAGACCGCTCTGGTGTGATCAAAGACATGGAGCTGCATGTCCAGGCCGTTACCGTCAATTATACAGGCAGGCTTGGTTGTCGCATACAGAATTGAGGCATCTCTGACTGCCCCCGGGTCAAGCCAGATCTGTTCAGCCATCTTTTGGGCATCAAAATCCTGTGCAGCCTCTTTCAGCTCTTCAAAACCGATGGTCCATTCCTTTACGAAATCAGTGTCATAAAGGTCTTCCTTTATGATCTCGTTAATCATGGACATGGCAAGGGATCCATCGTAACCCGGTTTTATCTGCAGCCAAATATCGGCCATCGAGGCCAGTTTGGTCCGTATGGGGTCCACCACAATCAGCTTTACGCCATGATCCCTCGCATAAAGGATCCCGTCGGAGGCCTGAGGGTTGGTATCCATATCGTTTTTCCCCCAGACGACAATGCATTTTGACTTTTTTATCTCCGGAATGGTCATGGCACCATAGGTAAAGGTATGGGCCATTTCCCGTGCCACGTGACAAACAGAGCCATTTCCTATGGTATTCGGTGAACCGAAAAGATTCATCAATCTATTTGCATAATCCCATGGCGCCCCCCAGTCTGCCGCCATCCCCCTTAACCAGCATATGGATTCCGGGCCATACGCGGTTTTGAAATAGCGGAATCTGTCTGCAATCAGGTCGAGGGCCTGGTCCCACGAACTTTCCTTAAAACGATTGCCGCCGGACCCGCTCTCTTTTACAAGGGGCCTTTTCAGTCTTTCGGGGGAATATGCTATATCTGCCGCCGCCATCAACTTGAGACAGGGGTATCTCTTCTCCCTTGGTAAAGGTGATTTTCTCTCGGCTGATATCAACCTGTTATCCTCTTTTTCAATTTCAATGGGACAACATGATGAGCATAGACGACAGATTGTATCTTCATTCATGGTGCTTGCTCTGATAATTTCATGGTTGTTTGAAAACTTGCGCCTTGTTTTTTTACCTGTCACCCTTTACATAACAACTCCGGATAAGTTCAAAGTGGTTTTCGTGGGTACGTATCTTCCACCATACATAACCATCCTTTTCTATCCTCCATGCGGGCAGGAGTCCGTTATTTTCACCTTTAAAGATGGCCTTGATATTATCCATTCCCCGTCCGGAATAGGGACCCCCATCTGTTCCTCCTAACCAATTTTTTTCATCTGCCACATCCTTTGACCATGAAAATGGGTCGGATAAAAGAAATTGTGCATCCTTTTCCTTTGCCACGCGATTCATCTCCTCAAGATGTCTTATGGGAAGAGACATCTTGTCAATAAGATTAAGAGAGGCAAGAGAAGAAAATGTCTTTGATCTAAAAGGCAATGCCTGGGCATCCCCCACGATAAACTCGACCTTATCACTGTCCCATCTCTCAGGCAGACACACCATTTCTTGTCTCGTAAGACGACCTTCCAGTTGCAGTGCTAATTTCATCCGCCTATTTATCATCAACTCTCTCGCTGACTGAACAAAAGAAACAGAATTATCGACACCTATTACAAAGTCACTCCTTCTGGCCATTTCAAAGGAAAAACGTCCTACAGCACATCCTGCGTCAAGGGCAGACCCCGAAATGGGCCGTATAAGGTCGGCCCATTCACCATATGGGGATCTGTTTGAGTCATCAAGGATGTCGTTGTAATGGCTCCACATATATGATGATAGGACCGGCGTGGTTTCATATTTGAGATCGGTTTTCTCCTTTCTGTTTATGGCCGTGGGGTCGAGAAAGGCTGTTCCATTCTTAATGGGATACACCCTGCCGCATTCATGACACATCAGGGTAGCGGTGAAGATGTCTTCATCATCTTCTTGAACGATGTTGCTCTCAAGCTTGAGTTCATGGGGGAGACAGGCAGGGCAGACCAGCATCTTAAGAAGCATCTTTTTCACTTTAATCTCCATGTGTGGTGAGGTTTGTGGGTCAGATGCAGTGTATGCATATGAAAGACCAGCTAAACAGGATTTTTATCTGAAACAAAACCAAGCACTTTTAAGTGCCTCTAATCTGACCCAAAACAGACAATACTGAATCCTTCCCGATCTTCTTTTCCACTCCAACAATCCGCATGAGGCTCAATGCCCTGGAGACCGCTATATGCATCCGCCTCTCATACAGATTTGATACAAGCCGGAGATCGGTTACAATCACGGCCGGTCGCTCCAGTCCCTTGAAATTGAAGGGCAGAACCCTCTCAACCTTTTTCCATTCAACAGCATGGGTCAAAAGCAGATCTGATAATCATCTACGACCAACATAAGCATCACCGGGGTCACGGAATAAAGTTTCCCGCATTGCCGTTGCTTTTTTTCTTTGATCTTCACGCTAACTCATAGAGTTCCTTCATTATAGCATCTGACATAGCATTTTCTTGTAGACGTCCTACTCATTTCCATCACTGTATGTTAAAGTCAAGCCCCGCTGTTGATAAGTGAAACCTGTTCATTAAGGGTCCAGAGATCATACAGATACCCAAGGCCGAAAATGCCGCACGTAAGCAGATATACGAACCCGGAGAGCCATTTTCCCATGTAAAACCGGTGGATGCCGAATAATCCCAGGAAGGTAAGCAGAATCCAAGTGATGGTGTAATCGAGATCCCCTTTCCGGTACCTGAAATCCGCCAGGCGATCCATGGACGGAATGAGAAAAAAATCGATAATCCAACCGATGAAGAAAAGCCCTAACGTAAAGAACCAGATGGTCCCTGAAACCGGCTTGCCATAATAAAACCGGTGAGAACCCGTAAAGCCGAAGAGCCAGAGGATGTAGCCCACTGATTTAAGATGTGTGTCGTTTGACTGGTCCACAAGTGTGTCTCCTTTCGGGGTATCCCGCCCCCCCGATTACTGCAATACTTAATCACTCACAAGGTCACAAGGTAACTACGTCCTCCATACCGTGTCCGGATCTGTGCGGGGGGTGCTGGGTAGCCGGCATTCCTACCGCGACCTTGATCACGTGTCTGTTCCATGTAAGGTGAGTCAAGAGCAGACCTGACCCCATTTTTACACAATTCACAGTGAGGGTTGAATGTATTTATCAGGTAAATCATATTTCCTCCCGTAAAATGCATTTTAGGGCTTAACATCTACCATAAAATGCATTTTAAGGCAATCCTCTGGAAATGTCTATTGACGATTGACCATTGCTCTATCGCCTCCCCGCCTTTTTTAACTGCTGTTCGCATCCCATGAAACCACACAAAAGGCACCATCGGGTGTAAATCACAGCCGTTGGTAAACGATAGCCATCCATTCCTTATCAAGCGAGGAGGGTCATCGTATCGGGGGTAATGGAGTGATAGCCCTTGATTCTATGGCTGAGATAATCAGCGAAAAGTGACTTGCAGAAAAATGATGGCAGGGCATCATCTTTTAGGGGGGGATACCAATCATCAATCTTTCAATGCTTTCTTCACGGTCTTACTCAGTTCATCCATGCCAACCGGCTTGGTCATGGCCCCACAAAAACCGTAAGCCCTGTAGTTTTCCACGACCGGATCAAAGGAATAACCGGTTGCGACGATGGCCCTGATTTCAGGGTCGATTTCAAGGAGTTTCTTGATAGCTTCCACGCCCCCCATGCCGACATTATTGGTTAAATCGAGAATAACCGCATCATAAGGCTCACCTGATTCCCTGGCCTTCTTATACATCTCGATTGCTTCAATGCCATCTATGGAGACTTCCACTTCGTATCCGAGCTTACTGAGCATGGCGGAAGAGACATCTCTCAGCATCTCCTCATCGTCCATAACGAGTACCCTCTTAATTGAAAATTGACTATTGGGCATCTGCATACTCACACTCTGCCTGATCACGCTTGGCTCTGCGGGGTTTTTGATTTTAGGGCTCCGATCTCATAGAAAAAGAGACCGTGAATACCATCACCTTAGGTTCCTGGGTAAGGCCTGCTTCAAGACGAGCCTGCTTCAGGAGAATACCAATTTTGATGGCCTCGTAAAAAATCGGAAATCACCCGTTGTCGTCATTCCCGCGAAAGCGGCAATCCAGTAAAATCAACCAGTTCTGGATTCCCGCTTTCGCGGGAATGACGGGCTTGGAGACTTTTTACGAGACTATCAATTTTGAATTGCTCATATCCTTTGTCAAAATTTTTTGCAAATTTTGGGCTCACCTTCTTTCTTGTTTCAATATATTTATCCAGATCGTCCATCTTTCTACCTCCTGTTTGGCCGCCTGAAATGATTTTGGTGAGCATAATGGGAGAAAATACTGGATGTTCGGAGAAAATTCAAGGGATTTGTTTTGCATTTGAGAATTGTTATCTTCCGGTTTTCGTGGAAATTACCAGATGAAGAACGTCCAGTTCAGCGATGTGCGGCTTTGCGCGAGTCCTTTTTGGTTCCCCGCTTGTGGTTTCATGAATGCGGGATCACCGTTTCACTAAGACCGGCTTGGCCGGGTTAGGAATTAGGTACTGTGGAACGGCCAGTGGTCAGTGGTCAGAAACGCGTAACTCGCAACGCGTAGCCCGTAACTCGCAACCTATCACAGTCCCAGATAGGTCTTGCGGATTACTTCGTCCTGAAGGAGTTCGTCGCCGAGACCCTCAGCAATGATCTTTCCTGAAGAAAGGACATAGTTCCGGGAGGCCATCTTGAAAACAGTGCCGACTTCCTGTTCAACAAGGAGAATGGTTATCCCGAGTTTTCTTATCGCCGCGATTTTGTCAAATACCTCGGCCCTTGGGATAGGCGCCAGACCGGTAGATGGCTCGTCAATACAAAGGAGTTTGGGTTCGGACATCAATGCCCTGCCGATGGCTAACATCTGTTGTTCCCCGCCGGACAGGGTCCCCGAAATCTGCCGGGACCGACTCTTTAAAATCGGGAACAGCTCATAGACCTGCTTGAGGTTTTCGAGGATCTCATTTTTGTCTTTTATCAGATACGCCCCTGCATGGAGGTTCTCCAAGACCGTCATCTCGCGGAAGGGTCTTCTCCTTTCAGGGCAATGAATCAGACCTCTCTTCACGATCTCGTGGGCGGGAATCTCGTCGATCCGCTCACCATTAAAAGTTACCGTCCCCTTGAGGGTGATGTCCTCTCCGGCTGACCTCCGTGTGATCTCCCTTTCCCAGGCCACCAGTCCGGTAATCGCCCTCAGCAATGTTGATTTTCCTGCCCCATTGGGGCCTACAAGACTGACCAGTTCACCGGTATCGACCCCCATACTCAGGTCATTGATAAGCAGGGCACGATCATACCAGACCTTTAAGTTGGCAACTTCAAGCAGCAACCTCAGATCCCTCCTTCGCCAAGATATGCCCGGATGACCTCAGGTTGCTTCACTACCTCCTGGGGTTTTCCGTCAGCAATGATGGTCCCGAAATTGAGGACGATGATTCGATCCACAATCTTCATCAACTGTTGAAGTTTATGCTCCACAATGATCATGGCCGGTCCTTCGCTGTGTAATCGACCGAATCGTCCGCCCTTGTGAAGTCTGTGCATCGATTTGGCCATCAGGTCGGTTTCGGCGGGACTCAGCCCACCGAAAGGTTCGTCAAGGAGAAGTAGTTCAGGTTCAGTGGCCACGGCCCGGGCTACTTCTAATCGTTTGAGATCGCCCTGAGAAAGGGTGGATGCCTTTTCTAAGGCCATGTCGGAAATCCCTGCAAACTCCAGTGCATCCATTGCCTTGGCTTCTACCTTTTTTACCCACTCACCCCTTTTCATGGCCCGGGGAGAGAGACATGGGACCATCACATTGGCAATAATGGGCAACCTTCGAAAAGGCCTCATATTCTGGAATGTACAGGCGATCCCCAGGTTCACAATATCCCAGGTCTTGCGCCCGACGATTTTCTTCCCCTTGAAACGGATGTGGCCTGAGTCAGGTTTCAAAATGGCTGTGATCAACCGCAAAATGGTTGTCTTGCCGGCGCCGTTGGGACCGATCAGACCCAATACCTCGTCCCGCCCCATGGAAAAACCGACATTATTGACGGCCTTGAGCCCCCCGAAGCCCTTGTTCAGGCCCTCTACTTCTAAGAAGGACTGCCCCATATTACACTTCCTCCGACTCTTCCCTCAGTTCTCTGCGGCTGACTTTGCCCACGTCGGTCTTTGGGAGTTCTCCCCTGAATTCTATGATCTTGGGGACCTTGTAATGAGCCAGGTTCTCACGGCAAAACTCCATAATGTCCTCTTCTGAGATTTTTCCTCTTGCCTCGCTCTGAAGAACAACGTAGGCCTTTATGAGGTGGCCCACCTTGGGATCAGGCACCCCGACAACTCCCGCGGCCTTGATCTGGGGATGGTTGTAAAGGACCTCCTCCACATGTCTTGCAAAGACGGAATAGCCTTTGTATTTGATAAGATCCCGTTTACGATCAAAAAAATGGAAATAACCCTCCTCATCCATTCTTACCAGGTCCCCGGTCCTGAGCCACTTCTTCCCGTCTAAATCAATGATGGCCTCTTTGGTCTCCTCAGGCCTGCGCCAGTAGCCCTGCATAATGTTAGGACCGCTCAGAATTAGTTCACCATCCTCCCCCACAGGCATATAATCGCTACTCTCCACATCGACTATAGCGGCTTCTACACTCGGGAGGGGAACACCAAAAGAACCGCTCTTCGGTCTATCATATGGGGTCGAATGACTGACAGCGGTGGTCTCGGTCATGCCATAACCCTCTAAGATCTTTGACCCGGTTCTCCTCTCCCACTCCTGAATGGTCGATTCGTGCAGGGTGTCGGCTCCGCAGGCGATCATCTTCAGGCGCTTCCAGTTGACCCGGTCGGTCTTCTCATACTCCTTGAGGTATTCAAAGAGGGTGGGTACACCGTAAAAGCCGGATGCCTTATAACGTTCCATTGCTGAAAGGATTTCATCAATGTCAGGCGTGGTAAAAAGGACAATTGTGGAGCCCTGTACCAGGCCATTGAACATCACCACGACCTGCCCGTAGATGTGGAAAAAAGGGAGAAAGGCAATGACCACCTCTTTTCCCTCCTCAAATATCGGCCAGAATGATACGGTTTGTGTCTGGAGAGCGACCATGTTGTGATGGGTGAGGATTGCAGCTTTAGGAAGTCCAGTGGTTCCGCCGGTATAGGGGAGCGCCGCAATATCCTCTTTAGGGTTAATCTTGATTTGTGGTGCCTGGGGGGGATATTTCTTGATCAGATCCTGAAAGTGATGAAGCCCTGCCTCTTTAATACGCTCGGGTGAAGGGACCTCCATACCACTGTAAGCCTTAGCCAAGGCGCTTTTCCCGAATAACTTCTTGAGTCGTGGGAGATAGTCCCCGATACTTGTCAGGATGACATTGTCCAATTCGGCGCCGGCCTTTTCCACGTTATCATAGAGGATCTCTTCGCAGACGATGGTTCTGGCCTGGCTGTCTTCAATCTGGTGCTTTACCTCTTTGCTTGTATAAACAGGGCTGATCGGTGTGACCTTTGCCCCTGCCTTCAACGCGCCGAAATAGGCGATAACATACTGGGGGCAGTTCAGGAGATACATGGCCACAGTATCGCCCTTGATCACCCCGAGGTCAGCCAAGGCCGCCGCAAATCGCTCTGTCAGCTCTTTGAGCTCTTTGTAGCTTATCTTCTTACCGTAAAAAATCAGCGCAGTCTTGCTTCCGTACTTATCAGCCATCCGGTCAAAGGCCTCTGGTACTGATATGTCAGGAATTTCTACTTTTTCAGGTACGCCTTCAGGGTAGTATTTTAGCCAGGGTTTCGCTGCATAGGCCTCTTTGGCATTCATGTCCTATCCTCACAGTTAAAAATCCGTCAATTTCATTGGGCTTTACGGTAGACCCGAAACGTGCAACTCGTAACTCGCAACATCCTTTCAATCCAACTCCGCAGTACAAATGCGGCATGTCTTTCTTGTGGCCACATTTCTGATCTTACACCTTGGACACTCCTTTTCTATCTTGTCACGAAGCCATGGTATCAGGCCCTGGGGCATGTACAGCAGGGTCACCAATACGATAAAGGCAAAGAGAAGCATCCGAATCTTTGGCACGATACGAAGGAACTCCAACAGAGGGAAAAGAATGAAAACACCTGCAATGGGTCCGTAAATAGATACGATTCCTCCAAATACCGCCCATATAACAATCTGGAAAGAGAGCGCGACTTCAAGCGTCGAAGGACCGGCAGTCCTCATGATGTGCGCATACAGCCCGCCTGCGATCCCGGCAAAAAAACCACTGAGGCAGAAGGCAAGGAGTTTATACCGGGTGGTGTTGATCCCCGAGGATCTCACCGCCACCTCATCCTCCCTGATGGCATGAAGGATGATGCCGGTCTTGGAATCGGTGATTTTCCACATGAGAAACCCCAGGCCCAACATCAGAACAGAGGTAATATAGTAATCTGTAAGGCGGGAATTTGAGAGTCGATCAATCCCGGATAGGCCTAACTCCCCCCCGGTAATGTTGGGAATTGCGAAGACAACGCCCATAAGAATAATGGGAAAGGCCAGGGTCGTGAGGGCTAGATAAGTGCCCCTCAACCGAAGACAGGGAATGCCGATAATCAGGCCTGCCAGAACCGCTCCCAATGCCCCTACGGGGATGCTTATCCAGGGAGGCAGGTCAAGACGGAGATTCAAAAGGGCGGTACAGTATGCGGCAACACCAAAAAACAGGGCGTGCCCGAAATTCATCTGGCCGGTGAACCCGGATAACAGATCCCAACTCGCTGCTAAGATGGCAAAGATACTGGTAAAAATGAGGATCCGAAGCAGGTAGGGATCTTGGCTGAAAAGAGGGAGAAGCAGAACGGCTAATGCGAAAATGAATACCGCTACCCGACTTGGAAGAACCAACACCTCTCCTCTGAAAAGCGAGTAAACTCTGCGAAGATAAAAACCCGGGAGACTCATTCTACCTCTCTTCCTCAAAAGCGACCCCGAACAAGCCTTCGGGTCGTATCAGGAGCACCAATATCATAATGGAGAGGGCTACAGAACCCTTTAAGAACGCCCCCATGGGGATCAGAAAGACCACTAAGACCTCGGCAAATGCCATTATGTAGGCTCCCACGAAACTCCCTTTTATGCTTCCCAGACCCCCTAAAACCACAATGGCTAACATCATGATCAAGGGATGCATCCACATGTGAGGATCCAAAACAAAAAGGGGGACAACAACAGCGCCGGCGATTCCCGCCATCATCACCGATATCCCCATGGTTATCATGGCCACACGGGCCTCATTAATCCCCATCAGGTTGGCAACTTCCCTGTCCTGAGCCGTGGACCTGAGGGCCAGACCTAACTTGGTCTTCATCAGCAGCACCCAGACACCAAAAAGGGCCAACACCGCCACGCTGAGAGCAAGGAGGTGTTGGTAGGTCACCTTAACGCCCGCTATTGTGGCGTACCCGGAAACTAAGGGTGGGACGCCAAGGTAGTGGCCTCCAAAAGCAATAAGGAGCGCTTCCTGGATGACCATAGCCAGGGCGATGGTGGCAATCAGCACAGCCGCTTCGTGTTCTCTTATCGGCTGGATGAAAATCTTATAGCAGATGATGGAGAGTAGACCGACCGCGAGAACAGACAGGGGCATGCAGATATAGGGAGACACCCCGAGGTAGTGGAATCCCACATAGATGAAATAAGCGGCCAGCATGTAAAATGCGGTATGGGCAATATTGACAATGCGGGCCACACCAAAGATCAGGGAAAACCCTATTGCAAGGAGTGCATAGATGCTTCCATTGATCAAACCGTTAATGATGATGTTCTGGATCATTTCATATCAAGTGGATGTTGAGAATTGAACATCGGGGAATTGGTCGCAATTCCCCGATGTTTACATTGTGGAAGCGGGTGTTCCCAGAGGCATTCTACCGGGGTTTCGCTTCCTACTTCTTATAATGCTCTATAACCCATGGTGGCAACTGGTACGGCACTGCACCCTCATAGGTGATACTCTGCCAGTTGAGGGGCCAGACGCACTTGTTTTTGCCATTCTGCCACTGCGTACCTATTCCAGTGACGAACCCGGGGCCCCAGGTGACGTCGTGGGTTTTATCAAAAACCAGCGTGCCAGCCGTACCAACCTGTTTGGTCTTTTCCATTGCTTTAACGACCTTATCAGAATCTAAGGAATCTGCCTTTTCGATTGCATTAGCAAGGACATAAACGGCTTCATAGGTGCCGGCAGTGTAGTTTGGAGCCTCCTTGAAGCGCTTGCGGTATTTGTCGAAAAACGCGATGGTCGTATCCGTGATTTTAACCCGGGCATAGGTGTTGATGGTCAGGGTATAGTTCCCTTTGCCGCCGCTGGCTGCCCAGAACCCATCTTTTTGGGCTTCTACATTGATCCCGACTGCTGCGGCAGGAACCTTCAACTCTCCCCATTGTTTGGCAAAGGTAATCCCCACCGAGGATGAAAAACTGGTAAATATAATATGGGCACCCGAACTTTGAATGGCTGAGAGCTCAGCTGTCACATCCGTGGCAACCGGGGAGGGTCGCCATACCCCCACGACCTCCATCCCCATCTTGGGGAGATTTTTCTGTGCGATTCCCACGATGGGATCAGCCCAGACTGCCTTTTCAGCAACAATGGCCACCTTGATCTTGGGTATTTTCAACTCCGTTGCCATTATTTTGGCCACCATTCCCAGGAGAATGAAGTCTACCTTGACCAGATATCGGGAATTAATGGGCGTGACCCTGAACCAATATTTATACCGGTCATAGTTTTCCTTAACACGGCTACACAGTTTGGGATGAGCTGCTCCGCAACCGATAAAAATCTTTTTGTTGTCCATGGCAATGTCCTGCATGACAAGGACCGCCTCGGTACGAAAGCCACCCACGAGAAAATTTACCTTGTGGCGCGAAATTGCCAATTCCATGGCATTGGTGGCATCCGGGACGCTCAGGAACTCGTTGGAATCCACCTTGACCAGTTTGATGGGAAGCCATTCACTTCCCACTTGGATCCCCCCTTTGGCATTGATTTCCTCTGCCGCGAGGAGGGCTCCATTCCAGTGCCCCTCTCCCTGGGTGAACTGCATCGGTCCGATCACGCCGATCTTGACGTCATCTGCTCCCCAGGCAGGTAAACCGCCAATCATGACAAGGCAGACCGCCATTAAAACGCTCCATCCAAAAATGCTCTTTTTCATAATCTTTGCCTCCTTTCAGACACTCGCATGGTTTAGGTTTATTTGAAAACCGGCCAACAATTCCTTATGTCCCTGTGTGTGGGACTGAATATCAGATGTTGCAAAAAGCAGTTGTTATACAAACGGTGAATTTGAGCTGAATTGAAAGTGGCAAGTTCCATAGTGTCCATTTTGCAGTAACGCAAGGTACATTATACTGAGAAGAATTCCCACAGGCAGTTGTGTTGTGTTAAATCTGCTGCAGGGAACTCTATTTAAAATAGGTAGGTATATCAAATAGGGATTATAATTCTGGCTCAACAACAGCCGAGAACATAAAATAGAATTTTTTTGGAAATGTCAATGATTTTCGCTCCTTTTTTTTCTCATGGATCTATTTTTTCAATTTCTCCTGCTTTTCCACCACACAATATATCCCTTGTCCGGACATGGCCGGGCCAAAGCATTTATTGTCGGAAAGGCATGCGGCAGGTCGGAGATCACCGGATGACCAGCGTTTTATCAGACCGGGTTCGCGGATAAAGGGCCTGCTCATGGAGATGTAATCGGCATACCCGTCATTCAGGAGCTACAACAGACCGTACCTCCCTGAGCACATCCATCATGAATCTCGCTCGATTTTTTAGGTCTCCGCCATAGTTATCCTCACGTTTGTTGAAAGCGGGTGATAAAGACTGGCTCAACAGATATCCATGGGCTGCATGAATCTGGACCCCATCAAAGCCCGCTTCTTTGGCCCGGCGAGCAGCCTGCCCGAATGCTCCAACAATATTTCCGATCTCCTCCTCTGTCATCACCTCGCGGTGGGATTTGGAAAACCCTTCTACCTCTGAAAGAGCCAGAGGCGTCTGACCGATCAGTTTCGGATTAGCAAAAAAACCCGCATGGGAAATCTGAAGTACCATCCGGCAGCCCTGCTCCTTGACTGCCTGGGTCATTTTTCTGAAACCATTGATGAATTCGTCTTTGTAGGCCCCAATCTGCCACGGCCCTGCCTGCCCATCCTCCCTTACATATGCATGGCTCGAGATAATCAGCCCTACTCCACCTTCTGCGAGGTCTGTTATTATTTTCATGAGTTTGGGCGTGCATGCCCCATCGTCGGCGGCCATCCCTTCCCAGGTTGCCGAGCGAACAAACCTGTTGCTCAATTCCATCCCGTTGATTTCGCTTCTCTCAAATAGTCTTGACATTTCTCTCTCCTTTGTTGTGCTTCAATATATCCCCTCTTTGCACCCGGCCGCGATGGTCTTCCCCAGCTCATCACACCTTATAAGGGTCTCCCGATCAATCTCTCCCTTAGCCATAACAGGTTCATAGACCTTTTTGAACTGGTAACCCGTACAGATACGTTCCATGTTGTTCAAGGCCCCTGTCCCGTCATTCCCGGCGCTGATAAAGAGGACGTACGGTTTCTTGAAGACCTCTTTTCTCCCGCGCGCCTCATCGTAGGTCCTGTCAAAGAAGTCTTTAACCATACCGGCCATATACCCGAAGTACTCGGGAGAGCCGATAGCCAACCCGTCACATTCTAACAGATCCCGGAGGTTTACCTCTGATGCTCTCTTAAGCGCAACGGTCACACCCTCGATACATGCAGCACCTTTGGCTACACTTTCGGCCATCCTTTGAGTATGGCCTGCCTGAGAATGGTAAATAACCAGGATTTTACACATAGGTCCTGTCTTATCCTCCGAATGTTTATATTTTGCGTAACCGTTAACGGAAATAACCTGTTTTCGTCATTCCCGCGAACGCGGGAATCCAGGAATCTCATCGTTAGCGGTACTGGACTCCCGCGTTCGCGGGAGTGACGGCCTTGGAGAATTTTTACGGGTTCATCAATCTTATTTAACACGATTATGATTAAGAGTACGATTAACATTATGACTCTAAAAAAACATTAAGCTCTGAGCTTGTGAAGGCGTACCAATTTTTCTATGCTGCATGGAACCCGATCGCGGCCATTATTCAAACATCTCTTCCCTGTTGTCTGATCAATGTCTGTGCCCGTCTGTGTGTGTCTGTGGCTAATGTTCTCGGATCACCCCGATCCGTTATGACCCATGAGCTTGTAGACCATTGTCTCTTCGCTTTTGCCCTTTACCTTCACAGCGCGGAGCTGCTCCATCTGATAAGCCCCGGCCATCAGATCATGGGTTGTTTGGCTCAGGATGATATCACATGCGAACTCCTTGGTCAGCCCCTGGATCCTGGAAGCAAGATTCACAGTATCTCCCACCAGTGCATAAGAACTCCGTTCTTTACTACCGATGATGCCCGCTAAGACCGCTCCGGTATGAATGCCGATCCCGTGACGAAATGGCGCCACGCCCTGGGCCTCGAGCCTCTCGTTTAAATGGACCAATCTTTTCTTCATCTCAAGCGCGGCACTGGCTGCCATATCCGGGTGATCATCATGGGGAACAGGTGCTCCGAAAACCGCCTCAATCTCATCTCCCACATACTGAAGTATCAGCCCGTTATTTCTCTTGATTGCCTCTGCCATCTCGGAGAAGTACTGGTTCATAATACTCACCACCTGCTTGGGATGGGTCGATTCCACAAAGGGGGTGAAGTCTCTCAAATCTGAAAAGAGCATCGTCGCCCGCGTCATTTCCCCATCCAGGGGAATACTGCCTGAGAGGATTTCGTCACGGATCTCCTGGCTGATGTACTTGCCAAAGGATTCCTTTATGGCCTCAGATTCCTTCAGACCCTTGATCATCCTGCCGAATCCCTCGCCAACTGCCCCGATTTCGTCATTTGATACCACACGTATGTTAACATCAAGGTTTCCTTTGGCAACCTCTTTCATGGCGGTTTCCATCTCCTCCAATGGAGCCGAGACGCTTTTGGAGACAACCAGCGACAATGTGATAGATAGAAAAACGCCTATCGCAGTTATGAAGAGTATTTGAAGCAATAACCCGGAAATGATCTGGCCCCCCATAGCAGGTCCGGCAGTCTGTAGTGCCAGTGCCTTGCAGTAGGCAGAAACTCCAAGCAGAGTAAGGGGGATCAGACTGATCATGAGAAACACAACAAGAAGACGCGCCTTAACACTCAGTTTGAAGGCACCTTTCACCTCACTCAGGTCTCCTTCAGGGAAAAACAGGGGGATCTGTTTACGCCATATGCTTTCTGTGGCAAAATAGATAAAGAGGCTCGTGCTGAAACCGCCGATAATGGTGATCCCAAAAATCGTCATCAGGCTCTCCGTAAGTGTTGTCGGCGCCACCCCGAAAAAGATATGAAGGATGACCGGCATGAGCATACCGAAAATGAACCCGGCCATGATCCACGCCAGAAGGGTGGTCCCGGCCAACATCGGAGCCAGTTGAAGTGCCTTTCTTTTCAGCTTCTCGGGATACGCCCCATTGGATACCTCCGTTGATATCTCGTCCTGCATGGTCTGGTATAGAGGCCGGGACCACCTATGATTGATTGTTATAATCACAAAAAAAATGAAAGCCGTTCCAATGACAAAAGGGACCGCCGCACTGAGTGAAGAGGCTGCCCCCTGTGGTCCGTTCAGGTCTACATTGATGTAGGTGGAATAAACAAAGGTCAATAAAGCGCCTATCAGATTCCCGAAAATAGTTACAAAATATATTTTCTGTCTCATGGTTTTTCTCCTCATGAAAAACCTATCAATATTTCATTGGATTGTAAACCCTAACGTTGCATAAGACATTACTGAAATTTTCAATATCGCGAGACATCAGGCTTGACGCACAACCCAGGAGTCCGTATACTGGAAAACTTAGAAAGGTGAGAAAAAATGAAACAGAACGTCTGTGCCCTGGTAAAGGGATTCATTATTGCCTGTATATTAGTATTTGCTTCCGATGCAATGGCTGCTCAACTTGTTGAGGTTGTAACGGCCTCAAACAAGGTCATAGCTGTTGTCATTGAAACAGTGCCGCACACGGATGACGATTATTCTAACCCTCTGAATATGGATCTTTCCGCCTGGAAGGTCAATGACCGCCCTCCTGTCAAAATCTATCGAAGATCAGCACCGTGGGATCAACTGAAAAAAAATGCACCGGGGTATAAAGGTTACCCCGTGATAATGCGTCACTACATATACCTTGAGCTGAAAAATCCACTAATCAACAACAAGACATATTCCTTGATTACCCCCTACGGAAAACAGAGTTTCAGGTTTAACGACAGAGAGACAATGTGTGAATCAATAAAGGTAAATCAGGTAGG
>Ga0222639_1000192_pt1 | contig 29025 bp, 23 predicted proteins | sample AntAcemetagen185_FD_179863 | JGI IMG/M metagenome (GOLD analysis project Ga0222639, IMG submission 179863) | Saline water microbial communities from Ace Lake, Antarctica - #185 | ecosystem: Environmental > Aquatic > Non-marine Saline and Alkaline > Saline | place: Antarctica: Ace Lake...
TTTTCGCCACACACCTTAATTGAAATGTCAAGCAAAAAATGAACTTAAACCACTGATTTTACGATTTTTTTAATGACTCATATGCAAGAACCTAACCGGAAATTACTGACTTTTTTTATAAGTTCAGTAGCTGTTTGTAAATTTGGATGATCTTTTCTCCATTTTTCAGTCAAGCCGCCAGAGGAGGCGGCGGCGAGGACGGACTGTCGGAAGCGTTTGAGAATTTCCTGTACCTTGGCCAGGCGCGCACGTGTCGCGTTGACCCGCGCAAGCAGTTGCTCGACCTTCGCCACGATCCGCTTTTGTTCAGCGAGTGGGGGCAGCGGTACTTCGAGCTTCTTTAACTTAGATGCATTTACATTAGGGATTGTAATTCCTGATGTCTCATCAGCAATTGCCAACCAGTACCCGGGTGACTTAAGATACACTCCGATAAAATCGCTTTCAATTGGTGGTAAAGCCCGGAAACGGATAAGATAAGATGCAAAAATTGACTTTGGACACTCCTTTACAACATAGCTCAAACCGACTGACCCAGCTCGCGATATAACAATATCACCTGGAGAAAGTAAGTATTTTGGAGGATCATGAGGTTTCTTCTTGCAGCCTGGCACAGTGGACCAATCTATCCTGCCCTTTGATATATCCGTAGTACGAAGCAGTCTTAAGTCACTCCTACTATTATCTGCACTAGTGGTCCACCCATATTGTGGGGTTGTGCAGATTTCCTCAAGTCTTGCTACACTCCATCCCTCAGGAAGTTCTACTTCATTCAGGCTATTGTTTTCGATTTGTTGTTTAGCTGTAACTGTCATTTGTTTCTATTAGCGGTAGCCGTTAAGTCATTAGGTGCTGAGTTATCCAAGAGGATAATAATTGCATTCAATTCCTCCAATGCCCCTTCAAGTTCTGCAATAGCATCGGTAGCCAATTCCTCTGGCTCGGGAAGCTCTTCGGAGTCATTGAGAGATTCATCTTTCAACCATTTAAGACCGTCGATTTTGAAGTCGCGTTCCTTAACCTCGCTGATCGGGAAGGAACGCCAGCGGCCCTCTTTTGACTTTTTGGGATCACGCTTGCCCTGGCCATTTGGGTTGCGTGCATAACAGACCTCGAACTCTGCAAAGTGCTGCGGTCTGAGGGGCCGGTCTTTTTTGGTTATACTCGGGACATTGGTACGGGCATCGTATACCCAGACCTTTTCGGTCGGGTAGCCTTTGGTGAAGAAGATCACGTTGGTCTTGGTGCCGGGACTATAAGGGGTGAAGGTGCCGTTGGGGAGGCGGAGCACGGTGTGGAGATCGCAGTCCTCGGTGAGGATCTTGAAGACCTCACCGGCCTGATCTGCAAAGAGGACATTATCGGGCACGACAATTGCCGCACGGCCGCCGGGTTTCAGGGTGCTCATTACGTGCTGGACAAAGTTGAGCTGTTTATTGCTGGTTGAGACGGTGAAATCATCCCGGTTGGGGGCCTGGTTGGCCCCTTTGGTGCCAAAGGGAGGATTGGTCATAATACAGTCATAAAGGCTACCCCTTTTTGGCTCATAAATGGCATCCCCTAAATAGATATTGGCCTGTATGCCGTGGAGATAGAGGTTCATCAGGGCCATTTTTCTGGGACGGGGAACCAGTTCGGTGCCTGAATAGGTCGAGGTCAAGATGCGTTTGGCCTCATCACGTTTGAGACCGCCTTTGGTCTTTTCCATGAGCCATTCATAGGCGCAGACCAAGAACCCGCCTGTGCCTGATGCAGGGTCATGTATGGTGAAATCCTTGCTCTTTCGTGGATCGGGTTTCACGCAACGGACAATGGACTGTATCAGGATGCGGGGTGTGAAGTATTGGCCTGCCCCTTTTTTTCCCTCTGAGGCCGATTTTTCAAGCAAACCTTCATAGGCCGCGGCCTTGACATCTATGTTAAGACCGGTCCATTCGATCTCGTCAATGAGGTTGACAAGTCGCTTGAGGTTTACCGGGTTGCTGAACCGGGATATGGCACCGGCATAGATATCCCCTAACATATTTTTCTCTTTTCCCAATGCCCGGAGGGTATCCATATAATGTTCCGTGAGATCGGTGCCCGATTTTTCCTTTAAAACGATCCATGAATATTCAGGAGGGATTTCCGCACCTTTCTCTTCGATCATCTTGAGGAACAGGAGGTAGGTCAACTGTTCGATGTAGTCGCCGTAGTCGATGCCGTCATGCCGCAGGGTGTGGCAGAATCCCCAGAGTTTGCCTACTATATCGTTCATAAAGGTCCTTTTTTGACAAGATTAACAGAATTATAAGGATTTTTTGGATAACTTGTGTCCACGTTCACGACATGTTTCAACAACGTGTCCAAAAAAAGGTGAGATATGGACATGTTTTACAATCGTGTCCATGCCCTGGACATGTTATCCAGATAATAGGTCATATAACCCAACGTTTAAATACAGATTTTCTTTACCTATCTTATATTGCTTAAGAACTCCTGTTTTCTCGAGTTCCTTTAAATATTCCGCTGCTGTCTTTCTTTTTGCAATCCCGGCATCTACCAGAAACTGCCCCTTGGTATATGGCTGATTAAACAAGAGTTCTAATAATTCCTTGGAATACACACGTACAGGAAGGCTTTCTTTCGCAAATTCCGCCGTTTCCGCCATGAGGTCTCTGATTTGTATGACCCTGTCTCTTGTGTAGAGTGCTGTTTGTTCAATGGCCTCGAGCATATATAAAATCCAGTGCTCCCATTCAGCATGTCTGGTAACTTTCCGCAGCAGTTGATAATAATCATTTTTGTTTTCAATAATGTATTTACTCAAATAAAGCACCGGCATATCTAAAAGACCCTTGAACACCAAAAAGAGAATATTCAAAATCCGTCCGGTTCTACCGTTTCCGTCTAAAAATGGATGGATGGATTCGAACTGGTAATGAATGATGGCCAATTTTATTAGGGGATCGACCGTATCTTTTTTATGGATATAAGTCTCTATATTTTTCAATTTATCTCTTATGACGTTTTCTCCTTCAGGTGGCGTAAATATCACTTCGCCAGTTGCGGCGTTTGAAACTGTTGTACCCGGCACCTTCCTAATGCCCGCCTTATTTTCCTTGATCGTCTGTACGACTTTAATAAATAGGTTGGTGGTTAACACCGGCCGTTGATTAAGAGTATGAAATCCTTCCCATAGGGCTTGCCGGTAACGAAGTACTTCTTTAGTAGCTGGATCGATCTGACTTGTTTGGGCACTGAAGGCTCTGAATAACGCATCATTAGTTGTGATAATGTTTTCGATTTCAGAACTCGCTTTGGCTTCTTGAAGGATGAGTGAATTTACAAGTATTGATTGGTTCGGAATGGTATCGCCAAGACCTTTCAATTCTGCCAATGCCCTGCCAGCGGTTATCGCCTTTTTTAATATAGTTTTGGTTTCTATGTCCGCTTTTGGCGGTAGAGGTGGCAAATCGTTGAAAGGTTTACGAGGATCAAAACTCATAACCCAATACCTCCGATTTTATTATAGCACGGTCTAAAAAATGGGTTTCCGCTGTTGAATCTTGGTCAGTGTCATTTCAAAATCTTCAATAGGTTTTTTCTCATATTATCTCCAAGACGATATAAGCATTCGCGAAACCCTGTTACAGCTTCCACAACTTGAGGTGCCAAACTGGCACCTCAAAATATTTTGTCTTGTCCATCCCTGGCCCAGACTGTAATGCACGTCTTTGTTCCAAGATCTTAATTACCGAGATATTATAACCATTACAGTGTGCTCCATGCAGAGTCGCATTAGAGCTGACCTATAAATCCTGTCAAAAACTCAAGCCGCGATGGCCGTATTGATTTCGTGAATGATGGCTTCTAATTCACCACCGAAAACCTTGTTCAGCTTACCCCATGATCCGCCTTCCCGGGTAAATATGGGCATGGAATCCACATCATCTTTTTCCATGAGCAGGGTTTTGGCTAAGTGCCTCCTGATCAGCTCAAGCCACTTCGCCTGCTCTTCTGTAAAGGCGCGATCTGATTTGACCTTCATCATGGCCTTGTTGACCCGCTGCTCTATTGTGAGCAATTCTCCACCTGCTGTTGCATGGCGTATGATGGAAATGATGTCGGCCAGCTCCTTGTTATAGGCGCGCCGGAGGTTTTTCTCTGTAAATTTATCCACTAAGGAATCCGGTTGGGTTGAAAGGGTCTCTTTCAGGGCCTTCAACTGGCCCGTATCAAAATCTTTGGGGCGATTCAGAAGGATTTCCAGGGCTTCAATCTGCTCCGGGTTATCTCTCACGAACCTTTCGAATTCTTGAAGGTAGTCTTCCGGCCCCAATTCCCTTCCATCCTTGGCCCTGAAGATAATTTTTGAGCTCACATAATCCTCAGCCCCATTAGCTCTAACGAATTTTTTCTTTGGTCGTGGGTAGTTTTCGCACAGATCCAGAAATCCCTCGCCCTGCAATATCTTGATGGTCTTCTCCCATTGCTGATCAAGCCTCTGATGCAAGTTTTTGGCAAAATCGCTCAGATCGCAGTCAATGATATAATTGAACTGCCCTCTCCCTTCCTGTGTAATATTCTTTGATATTCGGTGAAGCCGCTTGGATAAGACCCGGACATTATATTCCTGATCCTCATTATTTGCTATGGCCTGGACAATCTCCTTGATGGTTTTTGTTGCCTTCAAGGGGACCTCTGCCGTAATGCCGGTGATCTTTCTGAAGTATTCAAGGAGAGTGCCGTTGAAACAATCAAAAACCGTAAAATGGGTCTTGTAGATTTCTTCACAGCGCCGGGTCCCACGTCCCATCATCTGTTCAAAGAGGATCCTGGATTTTACGGGCCGCAGAAACACGATATTCTCGATCTTGGGGACATCCACACCCGTGGAAAGCATATCCACAGTGACTACAACGCCCGGTTTTTGACGGTTTCTGAACTCGCGAATCCTTTGAAGTGGCCTGTCTACAGACGGGCTGCCTGTGATCTTCTGGACAAAGTCATCCCCCCGGTTTAATTCTTCTCTCAAGATTTCAATTAGACGATCACAATGCGAGACATGGGCGATATCGTTCTGGGCAAAAATCAAGGTCTTGGGGAAATGGCCCAATTGTTCTTCCTGATCTATGAGATATTTTAAAATTTCCAGGACAATTTTCCGGTTTCTATCAGGCGCAGACCAGTCTATCTCCGTGGTGGGCGCGGGAAGTTCCCTTTCATCTTCCAGGTTCTCAAAAAAGAGCTGACCGGTTTGGGTATCTATCAGCCCGACTTCCTCCCCTTGTTCAAGAAAAACTCCCTTAATGGTGATATCCGATTTGATGGCTATGGCATCATAATCCACCAGAAAGCCCTCCCGCACAGCGCGCTCATAATCATAGGTAAAGACAATCTTTTTGAAAAAAGAAGCGGTATGCGCTGCCGGTGTGGCAGTGAGTCCGATCTTTATCCCGTCAAAATGCATCAATACCTCACGCCATTTACTCTCCTCCCGGGCCGTGTATCCCCGGTGGCATTCGTCGGCAATGATTACGTCAAACGCATGGATGGGAATATCCAGCTTGGGGGCATCGGAGTCGTCATCCTGATCTCCGGACGAGGAACCAAACATGCCCTCATGGCCAAATAGATTGATACGCATCCGTTGAATGGTTGATACATAGACAAAACTATCTCTAACACTGGGATTTGTAAGATACTCTGTAGGAAGAACCTTGGGGTCAAACTTCATGTCCTCATTTAGATCTTCTCTGCTGATCTTCTGGCTGTAGACTTCATAAATTTGATCAAACTTCAGACCCGGTTCGGCTTCAAAGCTTGCCATGGTGGTCACGGCCTGTGCAGCTAATGCCCTTCGATCTACCAAGAATAAAATACGTTTCGCAAGTCCTGACTTCATTAATCGGTAGATCAAATTGACTATAGTGAAGGTTTTGCCTGTACCGGTGGCCATAGCTAACAGCATGTGCCGCCTTCGATCCATGATGGCTTTTTCTATGGCTTCAATGGCTTCAATTTGAAAGGGCCACAAGTGCTTATCATCTATTTCATTTTTTTTAAGCCACTCCTTTGCATCAGGTTCATTCCTGTTCAACATCTCCATGAGGGCCTGTGGCGTGTAAAATGCAGAGACCTCTCTTGACAGGTTCATCGGGTCCCTTAGGTCTTGGAACCAGATGATTTTCCCATTGGTTGAATAGACAAAGGGGAGATGATAATCGCCGAATGGACCGAGGGAGAAAGGTCCTTGCCGAAAACCCTTAGCATATCTTTTTGCCTGTTGAAGGACATTTTGTGGACCTGTCCTTACCCTTTTACCTTCAACACAGGCTATGGCCTTGCCTTCATGAAACAGTATATAGTCAGCAGGCCCTGTTTTCGTGGGGTATTCTTCAACTGAACCGTGGTTATACTGGGCATCCGACTTGAAAAGGACAATGGGGTCCCATCCAGCCCCTTTAAGGGCCTTATCTATAAATATCCTTCTGGTTTTGGCCTCATTAATATCCGTATCATTCATGACCATTGCCCTTTGTATTGAGGCTACAAAAGTCCTCCATCGACCATGCTCAGGATGTTGTCTTTTGCTATGATGATATGATCGAGTATTCGGAGGCCTAAAGTATCAGCAGCCTTTTTGAGTTCCCGGGTTATGGTTTTGTCATCCTGGCTGGGTGTCGGGTCCCCGCCGGGATGATTGTGCACCAAGATAAGGGATGAAGCCGATTCCCGTATGGCCGGGTTGAAAACCTCTCGAGGATGGGCCAGGCTTTCGGTTAAAAGCCCCACAGTGATCTGCTCGGATTTGATGACGTTTTGATTTTCATCTAAGAGAACCACATGAAATTCCTCTTGTCTGGATTCTCTTGCCAACCTCTGGAAATGTCGTTTGCAATAGGAGAGGGCATCAGATGTGTTCCTGATTTTATGGCCCGGCTCTGATTCAGACGTCTGCTGGTTTGCAAGCCTTTTGCCTAACTCGAGGGCGGCCATGATTTGACAATAGGCCGTCTCACCTATGGCACGACTTGTCTGTTTAAGTTCTCCCCTTGCCTTTAGAGACAGTCTTTCAAGTTCATTTCCAAAGAGGGCCGCCAGTTTTTCACCGGCCTGAATGGCAGATTCACCCTGAAGACCCGAACGAATTAAGATTGCCAGGAGTTCCGCTGTCTTTAGTTCTGACGGTCCAACGCGGAGAAGACGTTCCCTGGGACGATCAGCCGAAGGGGATCTCTTAACCGTGGGGGTAAAAACCCGTTGATCGATCCACCGCCCTGCATTGAGACTGTCTTTTTTCTCTGACCAGGAATAGAGTGGCTTTGACTTTAAGCCGTTTTCGGTTAAATAGCCATCTCGAATCAGTTCGTTGATCACCCGGCCTATAAAGGTTTTCTTTTCATCTTTTAAAACTGCATAGATGTCTGGTTTACGGAAGGAATCCTTTGTAATCAGGACCTTGATTACTGACTGGTATCTTGAAAAGCGCTTTGCGTCAGGATTGTTTTTCATTTTAGACCTATCAATGAGTCTGCTTGAACAAAAACCCTGTCTCATTTTGAGAAATTTGTTATTGAGGTGATAAGAAGCCCCTTTTTTGAGGCCAAACTATAGGTGATTCGGCCTTGTGTGTCAAAGCAAATTCAACCTTCCCGCCTGAGGCCGGATCGGGGAGGGCGCGGAGGCAATGCCATGACACTGAATCGGGGGCTTGATCATGCTGGGAGAACGAAAAAACGAGGAAATCTGGGTAGAGCTATCCTTTAAAGCCAACTCCTCCTTCAAAATCAGGTTCTGTAGGTCTCTGGTCTACGGTCTGTAGAAACTAAAACTTGAAGCGGCCTCCGGCTCGTAGAGCCTACGCCTCGGAGAGAAATCCGGTCTTGACCAGAGTGCAGGCACGAAAGAATAGACACTGTAAGGCTGGGTTTTTAAAGGTGATTTGGGTCTAAGGTTTAAAAAAGTTCAATGCCCCATACTATAGTTTAAAAATGGTTTACAACTTCTTCCGGCAGGGCTATAAAAATGGTAAACAAATTTCCGCGCATATTGAGCATGCATTTACTCATAAGAGCCTAACGGACATTACCGGTAATTTTATATGCGAATCGTACTTGTACATCCTGCCGGATCAAACTGGGTGCCAGGCAAAAAAGATGTGACGGCAATTGCGAACAGGATGGCCCCTCTCGGCCTTCTCTCTATCGCCGCCTATCTTGAACGTGAGGGACATGAGGTATTTGTCCATGACTGCTTAGGCCCCAGGGCGCCGAGCAGCAATGTGGCGAATGCCAAAACGATCCTTGGTTATAAACCTGATCTGGTAGGTTTTTCTGCAACTACCTCTGGGTTTTTGGACGGATACGATCTTGCAACGCGGGTAAAGGCTGCCCGCCCCCAAACCAAAACCATTTTTGGCGGAGTTCACGTCTCTGCAATGGGTTCTATGCTTCTGGAGCAGTTCAAGGATATCGATTATCTCTGTATGGGCGAGGGAGAAGCTACCTTGGCCGAGCTTGCGTCGGGGGAGGCGCCCGCCCTGATTTCAGGCCTGGTCTGGAGAGATCAGGACAGGACGGTAGCCAATCCCTTGCGCTCCTATATCCCTGATTTAGACGACCTTCCTTTTCCTTCATATGAAAAACTGAACCACTTTCCAACGGGCTATACCCTCCCTCTGTTCAGCTATATCTTATCACCGGGCGCAACCATGGTCACCAGTCGTGGGTGCCCCTATCAGTGTTCATTCTGTGACCGATCGGTCTTCAAGCGGGATTATCGTTATAACTCGGCAGAGTATGTTTATGAGCATATGAGGTACCTGCAAAAACGTTTTGGGGTCCGCCATATCAATATCTATGATGATTTATTCACGGCCCATCGCCGGCGTATCACCGAGCTTTGCGATCTCCTTGTTTCCAAACCGCTTGGTATGCAATTCAACTGCGCAGTACGTGCGGGGCACTGTGATGACGAACTTTTAGAGATGCTGAAAAACGCGGGTTTTCTTCAGCTTTCATTAGGTATTGAAACAGGAGATTCGGATCTTATGAAAACCCACAAGCCGGGTGTTCATCTTGATGAGGTACGCGATACTGTCAGACGCATCCAGGCAAAGGGGCTCAGGGCAAAAGGACTCTTTATGATGGGTCTTCCCGGAGACACACGTGAGTCAATTCAAAAGACAAGCGATTTTGCCATTTCCCTGGGTCTGGATGATATGAATATGTCTAAGTTCACACCTTTTTATGGTGCTCCGGTGTGGGCTTCCATATTTGAGGAAGGAACCTTTGATTATGACTGGCGTAAGATGAATTGCCTCAACTTCGTGTTTGTTCCAAGAGGGATAGGATCGAAAGATGAGCTTGACCAGCTCTATAACAGACACGTTAAGCGGTTTTACACAGATCCCGGCTGGCGCAGGAGATTCCGAAAGCGCATCTGGGAGCACCGGAGAAGCATTATATACTTCCTCAGGCACCTTCCCACCTTTCTTGCGGCCAAACGGAATTTTGAGCCGGAGAAGGAATAGCGATGTTGGATACTGGATGCTGGATGCTGGATACTGGATGTTGGCCGAACATTTTGATAGCGGCACCACAATGTGTTGAAAATAGGCTCAAAACTCACCATCTTAGTCTATGCAGTCATCTATTGGCCCTCAAGGACCATCACCGCCTTTTTATGGGCGGCGCGCAGGCTTTCTTCCACCTGTCGACAATAGCGATCCATCTCTTCCGGGCCTGTTTTTTTCGGGAATGAAATCGGCTTATCGATAAAGATAACCTGGCGGGAAAAGGGGAGGGGGAGATACACCTGGTTCCATGCTTTTTTGAACACAAACCTTCGCGTTGTTGCTACCCCCGCCGGAAACAGGGGCACGCCCGTCTTCTGAACAATCCTTATGATACCGGGCTTGCAAACACCACGGGGACCTTGTGGGCCGTCAACCGCTAAGGCAACCGTATAGCCTTCCTTGACCGCTTTGATCAGGGCTATCAACCCTCCCACGGCCCCCCTTGTGGATGAACCACGTGTCACCCTGTAGCCTAAAGCGCGCGTTGCCCTTGCCATGATCTCTCCGTCCTTGGAGTGGCTTACCAGAATAGTAGGGGTTATATGGCCAAAATGGGCTACCAAGGCAAGTTCATCGCCATGCCAGTGGGCAAAGCCGCATGTGATAGGTTGGGTCTGTTCCATTCCGACAAGCCTTGTCCGCACTAAGCCTGACCAGAATTTCAATACATTTGCGCCCAACACGGGCCAATGCTTGTCAAACCATTGTCTGTAAAAGGATGTGGTCATGATATTGAGGGAAAGTGACTAAAGTGCCTAAAGTTTAAAGTGCCTAAAGTGAATCCCGCCTATCCCCTAACCCTGAACCTTTGAACCCTGAACCTGTGAACGGTTACTATATTTTTTAATCCAGAGTCTAAGGATGAGAGATGAAAAAACGTCCCATTTCCTAATCTTGATGAACTCGTAAAAAGTCAGAAAGCATCCGTTATTGTCATTCCCGTGAAAACGGGAATCCAGGAAAATCAATCCCGCCGCGGCGGGAGACTCCCGCTTTCGCGGAAGTGACGGCCTTGGAGACTTTTTGCGAAAGCATTAATCTTAATCCTAATCGTAATCTTACTCAAAATGATTATGATTAAGATTACGATTAAGATTGAGAACCCAAGAACGATTTTCAAATAATATGGAAGTTATTTTGTCTTCATTTCTAATCACCCGGGACCCAGTACGTTCCTTCTTTTAGCAGGCCGACTTTTATGATCTTACCGGATTCTATAGGCGTTGGCAACATTGTGACCTCTCTCCACGAGAGAGTGGTACTCAGGCGCGCCCCGCGCTCATGCTCCAACTCAATTTCCATATACGCTTCGGTGTGATTAAGACCCACAACTCGCATATTGACTTGAGATAAATAGGCCCCATTATCCTTAGCGGGAAAGAGATCAATTGCCCAGCCCGGTATGGTAAGGTAGATCTTTTTGACCTTTTCGCCAGGTTCAGACGAAAAAAGAGGGGGGTCAGAAGTCCCTAATCCTTCGAGGAAGACCTGTCCTCCAGGGCCGATTTTAGCCGGAATAAAATTTTCGATTCCCAGAAGCTCGGCCACAAACCGGTTGCCGGGGTGCCGCAACGTTTCTTCAGGGTTTCCCTCCTGAATAACCGCTCCGTCCTTCATAATTATAAGTCTGTCGGCCAAGAAAAAGGCCTCACTCAGATCATGGGTAATGTGCAGGATACTTACCCCTATCTCGCCATGGATCCGTTTCAGTTCGCGGCGAAGCCTGTCTCTTGTGAGGCGGTCTAATGCGCTCAGGGGTTCATCCAACAGCAGCATATAGGGCTTGAGAATCAGGGCGCGGGCCAGGGCAACACGCTGGCGTTCACCCCCGGAGAGGAGCCGTGGCCTTCGATCGAGTATATGATCTATGTCTAAGAAGTGTGCCATTTTCGAGACTGCGTTGCGCACGTCTCGATCGGTCTTCCCCATTAGTTTCAGGCCAAACGCTATATTGGCGTGGACCGTAAGATGAGGGAAAAGGGCGTAGTCCTGGTATACTACGCCTAAGTGGCGTGTCTCTGGGGGAAAACGGGTTACATCGAGGTCCTTAAGGTAAATGTTCCCTGAATCAGGGTGGTACAGTCCGGCAATAGTCTCTAATAGCACTGTTTTTCCGGTTCCAGTAGGCCCTAATAAGACAACGTATTCCCCCCGTTTTACATCAAAAGATATGTTGCGAAGGCTGAAATTCCCTAATTTGAGCGATATGTCTACGAGTCGAAGCAATCACGTCTCCTTTTTCGGTTCGGCCAACCACCTGAGAAGGGCAAAGATCAGGAGACAGAGGAGTATAAGAAGCACCGCGACAGGTTTGGCATATTTGAGCCCGTAGGCCTGAAATCGCTCCCAGATGAGTATGGGGGCTGTCATGGGATGATAGGCAAGGATAATAACGGCCCCGAATTCGGAGATTCCCCGCGCCCACATCATAATACTACCTGAAAGAATAGAGCGCCAGGCAAGGGGAATGCTTACCCGGAAAAAGGCCTGCCACGGTGATGCGCCGAGGGTCCGGGCTACCCTTTCTAATTTAGGATCGATTGCAAGGAAACCGTCCTTAGCCGCGTTTACCAGAAACGGGAGGGAGACGTATGCCATGGCCAGGCTGATGCCTGTTTCAGTCCCTACAAAATCCAGGCCTATCTCGTTTAAGGTCTTTCCCAAAAAGAAATTACGACCATAGACCATAAGCAGGGCTATTCCTGCTGCTGTATGTGGTATCATTACAGGGATGTCCACCAATCCCTGAACAAGGCTCTTACCCGGAAAATTCCACCGGGCCAGGAGGTATGCTAAGGGGATCCCGAGGATTGCACATGCAATGGTGGCCCAGAGGGCACATCGGAGGGTAAGGAAGATCGATGCCATTACCTCCCTGTCGGCGATTGTCGATCGCATCACCTCCGGGTCCGCGCTCAGAATCATCCTTAGGAGGGGCACGGCTATTAGGATGATGAGGATAACACCGAGGCCTGAGAAAGCAAATCTGAAGCTCTTTCTGCCTGAAAAGGGGATCATTAAAAGTGCCTAAAGTTAAAAGTGCCTAAAGTTGTGGTACGCCTTCGGCGATGCAATTTTAAGTAAAGACTAAGGTATACTAACTTGCAAAAAGTCAGCAAGCATCAGTTGTTGTCATTCCCGTGAAAACGGGAATCCAGGAAAATCAATCCCGCCACGGCGTGAGACTCCCGCTTTCGCGGGAGTGACGGCCTTGGAGACTTTTTACGAGTCCATCACTCTTAATCGTACTCTTAATCATAATCGCTTTGAGTAAGATTAGGATTATGATTAAGATTATGAAATGAGGAAGTCATTTCTTCCAGACACTACTTACGTTCAACTAATTTGCGAAGCCGGGGAGGCAACTGATCTGTTTTGCCCGTGGCGTTCGGGGGTGAGATGGGGGGCTGACCGTTGCGTCGCATAATTTCCTGCCCCTCCGGTCCCACTACAAATGCGACGAATCGGGTGGCCACATCTCGATTAGGAGCGCTCTTGGGGATTGTTATTCCATAAACCATGGGTTTGCCGGTCTTTACTATGAATTCACCCGGTTTCTTGCCGCTGACCTTTATCTTCACCTCTCTGTAATATGTCTCGTATCGGACGGATTTGAGGTTGATCTCGACCGGGAGCAGGACAAGGGGCATCTTGTGCTGCTCGCATACAGAACGGTATATAAATAGATAGTCGATCTGGCCCACCTCCAACATGGCTATGAGATCGGTCTCTTTGGGTCTTACATTTTTAGGCGGGCAGCCATTGATGAGTTCTTGGTAAAGGCCAGGAACCTGATAATGCTTCTCTGCCAACTGCCAGACCAACATGGTGCGGTACCCGCAGGGATCACAATTGGGATCAGAATGCCCGTATTCCACTCCTTTTCGAAGAAGGATTTTGTACCAATTATCACCATTGATCTCTTTTGAGAATTTAGACCCGGGCCCATACATAATGGCCATCTCGTTGGTGGCAAACGAGATATTCCAGTCTGCATAATCGGGCATAAGGAGGTTTTCAATTACCGTGTAGTCAGCAGACGCCATCACGTCACACGGTCGTTTGAGATCTGTAATCTTGCGGGCGCAGGTGCGGGAACCGGCCGCCTCCATTTGTATCCGGACGTCGGGATAAACTGAGGTAAATCTCTCTTTCATTGCCTTGAAAGGGATAGCAAGGGAGCCTGCATTAAAGACAATCAGCTTTACATGGGGCTCGGCGTAGATGGGCTGTGAGAGGAAGAACTGAGCTGAGATCAACAGAACTCCAAAAAGAGAAGAGTTTAAGGGGAAACGGGATTTTTTCATTGATTATGCCTCTTTTTCTTCAGTTGTGTCATGGGGAAAAACCATCTTCCCACAAAGATCCAGGTCATATCCTGCCAGGTCTGTTATCAGTTCCCTGAACACGGGCTCGCTCAAAAGCCCTAAGAAGAGCTGGACCCCCTTTTCAAAAAAACGGTCCTTTTGAATCAGAAAATCAAATCTCTCCCAGCGCAGGGGGATAAAATCAAGATCGAGGAGCCCCGCCACCGCTTTGATCCCGGGTCCGGTATCGGCGCGGCCTGCAAGCACCTCTAATCCCACCTCAAGGTGACGGGTGACCTCCCGGTCGTAACCTTCAATACGTGCGCCTTCTATCCCCGCCTTCGCTAATTCACCGTCTAAGAGCAACCGTGTCCCGGTTCCTAATGATCGGTTGACTATCCTTATGCCTTTGCGCCCAAGGTCCGGGACTCCCTGAATCTTCTCAGGGTTACCTTTTCTTAGCAGGAGCCCCTGCTCCCGTTTGCAGAAGTTGATCACACCGGGTATCTGACCCAATTCCTCTTCGGCAACGCCGAAATTGTATTCCTGTTCATTTTCCTGGAGCAGGTGGCTTGATGCAATATGGCAGAGATTGCGTCTCAGGGCGCGGATTCCACCTAAACTCCCTAAATTACCGAACACCGCCACATTCTCAGGATAGAGCCGGTTGAAGAGGGAAATGGCCTTGTCTAAAAGGATGTCATTGCTCCCGCTTATGATGAGTAAACCGTGGTACGGGGGGAGGGGATCGGCTGTTTTGGGGTAGTTGAGGGTCTGATTCTCCAACCACTGCTCCACAAGGTGACGCGGGAAGAGCCATTTGCCGGTGGCCTTTGTGGCAGGAAGTCCCTTTTCTGCGATAAGGGTATAGACCATCTTTTCGTTGATGTTTAGGAATTGCGCGATCTCCCGGGTGTTGAGCAGGGTCTTGCTTTCCATAAATCCCCCTCCTTTGTTTGGATCTCAGTAGACCATTTTTGTAATTATAAGTCAACATGCATCTTTGGTTGCCATCTTCCATTCCCACGCCTACCCATGTTAACGAGACATATATTCTATCCCACCCGGGTCCTGTGACTCAACACCCAGAACTCCCCTAACCCGGACAAGCCGGAACCAAAAAGGTCTCTCGCAAAGTCGCAAAGCTCGCAAAGAAAAACAATGAATAAGTTTCTTGTGCTTTTTGCACAAGATTCAATTGGTAACTAAATTGTATCGCTTTTCTCCTTGACTAACAAGTGAAGGCCTTAAATGTATCTATCCATATAAGTAGGATAAAGTAATTTATAGTTATTAAAAATACAATCAGATGTAAAATGTATTTTATAAAGATTGATATTGACAATATCCAACTTATTATGATATCAGGATGCTGTCAGCTCATGTCGGCAGCGTTGGGAAACGTGTTCACTTATGTCAAAATTGATATTTCCAAAAAATTCGAGGGGAAACAAGAAAAGGCGTATTTCAAATGGACAAGAGAAGAAAGGCAGGATTCCGTCATACAATGGCTGTGATGATCGGTGTAATATGTATTCTGGTCACGATGGGCGCAGTGAACCAGACTTTTGCAGGGAATAAGGCACTCGAACAGCTTCTTCAGATTTTCGAGAAGAAGGGCGGCCTTACCGCAAAGGAGACCCAAGCCATACGTGACACCATAAAAAAGGAAGAAACCCGCTTTCAGGAAAGGGACCGCTCCCTCATGGAGCGGGAACAGCATGTATTGGAGCGGGAAAGGGCCCTGCTTGAAAAGGAGGCGGAGGCCGGCCCAGTAATCGCCTCTCCTGTTGAAGAAAAATTGGAGGCGGCCGCCTGGACAGAAGCGGACCATAAAGCAAAAGCGCCGGGGGATACAACATCCGAAAAAGCGGAACAACGGAAAGGGATCCCCTTGGAGGTTTCGTACCGAGACGGGTTTCGTCTCTCCACAAAGGACCCCGACGATTTCTCCCTCACCTTGGGGGGCCTCCTTCAGGTGGATTACCGCTACTTCCGATACGAAAATGAGGACCCCAATAAGAACCGGTTCGACATCCGGCGCGCGCGACTGATCATGAAAGGGCGTATCCTCCGCCATTTCGACTATAAGTTCCAGTATGAGTTTTCGGGGGCAGGGAGCCGTCGGCTCTTAGACGCCTACGTGGATGTCAACGCGATCCCCTACGCATCCTTCCGGGTAGGCCAGTACAAGTCTCCCTTCAGTTTTGAACAGGTCACCCCCGACAGTAATCTCTTTTTCGCAGAAAGATCCATGGGGTTTTATCTCACCCCCGGAAGGGATCTGGGGCTCATGGCCCATCATTCTCTCTGGGACGACAGGTTTAATTATGGGATCGGCTTTTTTAACGGTGACGGCCCGGATGACACCGTAGGCGGAGACGTGGACTCGCCCCAGGTCATCGGCCGGGTTGTCGCGTCGCCCTTCAAGCATCTGGAGGACGGTTCCTTTATCCAGGGCCTGCAGTTTGGCGGCTCGGGGAGCTATGGCAACATCGACCGGAACAATGTTCAGGCAACGATCAGGACCACCGGACTTACCAAATTCTTCGATGTGGCCTCCTCTGCCAAGTTCGCAATTGTCCGGGATGTGGACAAGCTGACCCGTTATGGCGCCGAGCTTGCCTGGCCATACGGCCCCTTCCTTTTGTCCGGTGAGTACATCAAGGCCAAGTTCAGCGGGGTACAGACCAGTTCGAACCGGTTCGATGTGGGGCTCAGGGATTATTATGTGTCTTTCCTCTGGATGGTCACCGGAGAGAACCCGGTGATCCAAAAAGGCGTTCTTCAACCCATGCGCCCAAAAAGAAGTCTCTGGCAGGGGGGCTGGGGTGCGTTTGGACTGGCTTTCAGATACGATTCTTTTGAGGCTGATCCGGCGGTTTATCAGTACTTAGTTGAACCGGGAGATTCGGTCCGAAAGGCCACGGGCTATAGCTTCGCCGTGAACTGGTGGATGAACCCTTATGCCCGCCTCCTCATCGACCTGACACGGACGAAATTCGACCGACCGCTGCTCATCATGAGGGACTCCATGACCGGAACTTCTATCTACAGTGAGTGGGAAGACGTGGTGACCGCCCGTCTTCAATTTCAATATTAAACAAATTCAGGAGGAAAAAATGAAAAGAAAGATGTTTTTTATCACATGCGGGGTCTTTGTGGGAATCATGGCCATGGTTTCAGTTGTTTTCTGTGCTTATCATCACGAGGGAGAACATGATTCGACCAACTTCACGGCTATGTATCCAGACAAGACGGGAACCAAGCTGGATCACTGTGTCCTTTGCCATACCGGAGGCCAGTATGAAAAGAAGCCCGGCAAGTGGGTGAGCCTGGGAAGTTGCCAGTGGTGCCACCATACTTATGGCTATGACGGGAGCGGAAATATCCAGGACACCATGAACCAGTACGGTCTTAATTACCATGGCTACGGGCGGAACGCTGCGGCAGTGAAAACCATTGAATCACTCGACTCGGACGGCGACGGTTACTCCAATATAGATGAGATCCAGGCCGACCGGTATCCCGGGGATGCGAAGGATTATCCCGGACTGGTGGCCGCGCCGTACCGTATCTACACCAAGGCTCAGATTATGGCCTTAGGCGCACACACACAGTTTTTTCTGATGAACACCTCGCGATCGGGGGATTTTTATGCCGAATACACGGGGCTCCCTGTGGAGGACCTGCTCAAGGACGCCGGTATATTGTCCAGTGCCAGCAGCATCATGGTCTATGCCCCGGACGGTTGGTCCCAGTACCATCCCCTGGTAGAGGACCCGGAGCCTGAACTCTACCATGTACAGGGGACATATCCCGCTTCCGCTTACTATTATAATGAACAGGCCGACGTGGTAGTGAATCCGGGAGACGGCTGGTGCGACTACAGTGCGCCGTCCTGTTCCGGCCGGAAGCATCTGGATGCTATTGCCAATCCCGCGAGTCTGAAAATGATCCTGGCATATAAACGGGAAGGCCTCCCCATGGACCCTGGAGTCCTTAATGAGGACAACAAACTGGATGGTGAAGGACCTTTCCGGGTCGTTCCGCCACAAAAGGTCCCGAACCCTCCGGATCAACTGAGTAGCGCGGACAACCAGGACGTGATCTGGCCTTATAATTACAACTGGGATCATAATGCCGGCGCGGCCACAAGAACTGTCACCATCATCAAGGCCGAACCCCTTCCCGAAGGCACTACTGACATCGATGTGTTAGAGGCGGGGTGGTCCTATGTGGGTCAGGGAAAGATTGTCGTTTACGGTGCACTGGACGGCACTGATAGCAACGGTAATGGGGTCCTTGATAGTGAGGAAGGGAGCGATGACACCAAGGACTTTGACGGCGACGGTATCCCGGATTATAAAGATGTGGATACGGCCCGGGTCCGCCAGGCAAATGGCGGCGGCCTTATTCTCCTCCACACCTCCAAGGGTGCTTTTGCCAATGTGCAGGCCCTGAATGTGGATGACCCCGCAGTGACTCAGACCGGGAAACCTCAGATGAATTTTCCATACGGCACTGTGAAATTCGATGTGGTTGATTTGACGGCAGGAGACACCGTGACCGTTACGATAGTATACCCCGGAAACGTCTCAAGCACAGCTTCCTTTTACAAGATCGACGTGGTCCAGGGGTGGCATACGATCCCCATTCAAAGCCTCGACGGCGACACGATTGTCATCAGTCTTACGGACGGCGATACTTCAACGGACGCTGACAGGACTGCAAACGGGGTGATTCAAGACCCCGGTGCCGTGGCAGTGCCTGCCACAACCCCCAGCAGCGACGGGGGCGGCAGCGGATGTTTTATCAGCAGCATTGGGCCCATTAACAGTACCACCAGCCTGCTGATAATGTTCGGTTTCGGCCTTGTTGTACTCTGCTGTTTCGCAGTACGTTCCCTGTGGTTTCGAAGGGTTCAAAAGGAAGCGAGAAGGAATTCATAGGAATTGGCAATTGGAGGGACCAGGAAGACCGTACCGGATGGAAATTCGGGCGGTATTCCCGGTTCCGTCATCCATTCCCATCAATCAGCCCGCTTGCCTTCAACCTGCGGACAACGGGTGGGACCATCATTGAACCGGCGACGCCAAAGAGGACACCGGAGGATGACGAAATAACGGCATGCTGCAGGATCAGCGACCAATCCATCCCGACCACCCATTCCACAACAACGATCGTGAGGAAACGGCTGGCAGCTGCGATAGCTCCTATCACAGCACAAGCCGCATAACTACTTGAAAAACCGGAATAAACTATCGATCCGCAATCCACGATGAGCCCCGGGACGACAAATTTGAGAATGATAAGCGGTCCTCCCTTGCCCATACCCAAGAGCGTGCAGAGGAGCCCTGCCACAAGTCCGACTAATGTAGCTGCCCCCAGTCTGAGGACACATCCTCTCCCTAAAATAAGAAAAAACATGGTAAAGAACATGGCGTGTCCGGGAATATTCAGGTGAAGACGGAGTGCCGCGCGGGTGATAATAATAAAAATTGCACAAAAGCCGAGGCAGATGGCCTCCTGAAGTGTAAAATTCTTTATGAAGGACATTAGTTTCTTTCTCCGAATCCCCTTGCTTCGGCAGAGAGGGCCGCTTCCTTGGCCGTCTTCAGAGCTCTGACCATGAGGGGGATCATCAGACAGTTAAACAGATCTTTCCAGTGAACCGGGTTCCATAACCTGCGGGGCGCGATATTTGCGCCTCTAAGCCGCTGCGCCATGGCTATTTCATGGAATTCACGGGCAAAAAAGGGAATGAAACGAAAGCTTGTGAAGAGGATAAAGGAGAGGCGTTCAGACATAATCCGTTTCAGGCTTCGCATTATCTGCGACCCTTTTGTGGTGCGCAGAAACACGGTTCCCGGCAGAAACATCAGAAAAATCTGGGAGCCGGTTCGGATCCCCGGCCAAAGGCCTTCCTCTGCCCCGTATTTTATCACATACAGCCCGGTGATGATCACCATCTGAAACAAAAAGATGCGAATATCCCTCCAGAAATCAGATAGCCTCAACCGTGCGGAGAAATAAAATACCAGGTTCGCACCCACTAAGGTGGCCAGGGCCCAGGGCTCGCGTGCGGCGATGGCCAGGGCAGCGAGGAGCCCGCACAGGAGCAGCTTCCACCCGGCCCCAAGCCGATGTATGGGAGAGGTATTCGCGCGATACTGAAAGGCATTTCCTATTGACCCGAGTTTTCCTTTGAATTCAAACTGCTTCAAGTTTTCCACCCTCCAATAGCAGGGTCCGGTCGGCCCAGTTTTCATCCGGCAGGTTTTCGTGAGAGGCCATAAGGACCATCGTTGTCCGCTCCTCCCTCAGTCTCGCCAGGATCCTTAGAATACGGTGCCGCTGTGGGAAATCAAGCCCGGCAAACGGTTCGTCCAGCAGCAGGATGTCGGGACTGGGGGCTATCACAGATGCCAGTGCAACGCGATGCTGTTCTCCGAAACTGAGAGTCAATGGAGACCTGTTCCGAAGATGGTCTGCCTCACAAAGGGAGAGGGCCTCCATTACCCGTGTATGAATGAGCTGGGAGGGAAGCCCCAATCTTTTTAGGGAAAACGCCACCTCAGCTGTAACGGTCTCTTCAAACAACTGACGCTCAGGGTTCTGGAACAGAAAACTCATTTTCCCCAAAAGCGCATCCGGTTTCAACTTTCTGATCCCTGATACGTGAATCCTTCCTCCATCCGGTCGTATCTGACCGGCAATACATCTTAAAAGCGTTGATTTTCCGGCACCATTTTGCCCCAGGACGTGAACCAGCGTTCCCCGGTAAAATTCCACGTTGATTCCCCCAAAAACTGGATGCCCGTTCGTTCCGGAAAGATAAAGGTCTTTCAGGTGGATCAGTGCGTCGCCGGAAGGATCAGCGGTATGGTTTTCCTGCGGAGGTTGGTACGGGGCGGGTGTCGGGAACGGCAGAGGCAATTTATCGCAAGCCCGGCTTATGCGGCCGCTCTCTATGATGAGAAACCTGTCGGCCAGAGCGGAAAATGGTTTCAGGTCGTGATCTGCGATCAATAAGGTATGGCCCTTATCTTTTAATCCTCTTAAAATCTGAACAAGCCGCTCCTTACCGGGTACGTCCAGCTGTGCGGTCGGTTCATCCAGCAGCAGAAACCCCGGCGACATGGATAGGACCGAGGCAATAGCGAGACGCTGTTTCTCCCCTGCTGAAAGCTGCTCTACATTTCGCGTTTCAAACCCGGACAGGCCGACCAGATTGAGACTTTCTCTTACAGCCATCTCGATATCTTTTGCGGTGCGCCGTTGGTTTTCAGGCCCGAACGCCACCTCATCCTTGACAGTCGTACAAAGGAGCTGGGTTTCAGCATTTTGAAAAACGATCCCCACCCCTTGATTCCCCACAGATCCGGCGAGTCTGATTGTCCCGGAAGCCTCTCCTCCTTTCAGCAGGTCCTTGACAGCTAATAGCAGCGTAGATTTGCCAGAACCGGAAGGGCCGCTCAGGCAGATGCATTCGCCGGCCCCCATAGAGAGGGACACGTCTGAAAGGGACGTTTTTTCGGCGTCGGGATACCTGTAGCAGTAATCTGTGATTTCAAGGGCGGCTTTTATCGTCATAAGAGTGGGACAAGACCAATGGTCTTCATCCTTGACACCTAACTTTTCTCCCCATATTATTGATAACCGCATTGATTGCAAATAATCCGCGGGTTCAAAATGCTTATACCCCATTAGGCTTGCGAATTAAAGCAGATTTCATCGTTTTGTGCGATTATTAGCTGCACCACAATGAATATTCGTGTATATTCATTATCACGATTGTGAAGCAGACGAGAGGGAGGTGTGATGTTTGAAAAGAGGCCCTTGTGGAGGCGATGGGTATAGAATTCCTGTGCTCCTCCCCGGTTACAGGTCTGTTACGCCATGTATCCTTGCGATGGCGTAAAGCGGGAACCGGGGAGGGGCCATTCTTGACAGACCGGGTGAGGCTCACCGGATGGCAGGTTCAGGCCTATTATGATCGTAACTGCGGTGTTGGATTAATCCGGTTTATCGGCCTTCGCTTTTTTTCCAGACTTCAGATAGACAATTTCGGCACCGGTAATTTCGGACACCTGGGCGAGCTCTTTGTTGCGCATATGTTTCACGTAAATCTTAAGATCAATGCCGCTGATCCCCAGCACCCTGAAACGAGGTCTTTTTTCACCCTTTTCGATTTTACGTCTTTCACGTACAAAAATTTTACCGCTCATGGCTTCCCCCTTTCTCTTTGTGGTTGTTTGTCAGAAACAATGAACCAAAAGTGTATTTCATTATTTAACCTATATCCTTAAAGAATATATGTCAACAAAAAAAACAGGTCCATCAAAGAAAAAATTGCGCCGCGCCTCTCGCGGGAAACCGGAGCGCTATATCCAGCCTTCCATTTTGTTGGGGCTCTACATGAAAACGTCTTATGGATATGAACTCATTCAGGATATCCAACAGTTCGGTTTTATTGAGGGTCCGGCGCCGCCGGGTATGATTTACCGGCATCTGCGTCAGTTGGAGGAGGAGGGGCTGGTCTCTTCAGAATGGCAGACAGAGGGGTCCGGACCCGCAAAACGGGTCTATCAAATAACACCCGAAGGGAAAGAGGTCCTTGCCCTCTGGACGGAATATATGGGGCGACAGGCAGAACATCTAACTCAATTTGTAAAGCAATTTCGTCAGATCAAACGGTTGGATGCATAGAAACCGGCTCATCAATATTTACATTTTTTCAGTTGTGATTCGTTTTTTGTCGTTTCTCACCCAGGGACTTCCAGTTCCCATTACCTATTGATGTGGCGCTGAGAACCGCCCTGTTGCCCCATAGCCTTGGGCGGAGCCAGCCGTTTGTGTGGACCAGGTCTTCGGGGGCGGGTACCTGGGCGTTTCTGTCAAGGGAAACCACCAGGATATTTGAGCTCGCCAGATCTGCTACAGAGACCACATCCGGGAATTTGCGGAGCCCGCCGTTGAATTCAATGAGACGGCCGCTCCAGCCGGAGGAGGTCAATCCCACAGCGGCAGCGGCCCCGATAATCCCGTCATTTGTCCCTCCGTGACCGGAAAGATGCACTTCTGATGCCGCCTGCATTGCATCGCTCTGGGTAACGACCTCTCTCGTACAGCGCCGGCCGAACTCTGTCAGTGCGGACATGGTCGGGTGGTCCCCGCAGGCCACGCAGACCCCGGGATCGCTCCCGTCGAAAGATAACCGCCCAACATGTTGGACGGCTTTTTCGGTTAGTGTTTCGAGCAGAGATGCGTCTTCCATGTCTACAACCACACAGGCGGAGCTGTTGTGAGAAGTATAGGGGATCGCGTCATGCAGCAGGAGCTGTTGGCGTACCACGCCCCAGAGGGCACATTCCTCCGGGAGTTCCCTTTCAAACCAGCGCGCCAATTTGCCGGTCCCACGATCTGCATCTATATTATCGGTATCATCGAATCCTATATAAACAATCATAAATCACCTCACTACATATTCACGGTTTTTTGTAATAGCCCTTTTTGCCTCAGGTCTTCGAAACGAACTGACCGACACAAAACGCGCTTTTTAAAAATGAAATTCCACACCACCGTATACTGTTCGGCCGGCCATGGGAAACCCGTAACTTTCCTCGTAATCCTTGTCAAAGAGATTGTCTGCCCCCAGATAAACGTCCAGCAGGCCGTTAAAGAAATTCTGGTCAAATTTGACGTTCACCAGGGCATAGTTATTGAGGTTTCTTTTTTCAAGCGGGGTCGTCCTTGAATAATAGACCTGATCCGCCACATACATGACATTCATGTAGGCTGACAGCCCGAAAAGAAAGGTATATTTCCCTTCAAAGGTCAACTTGTTTTTTGGCCGGTTCTGGAGCTCATCCTTTTCCGTTCCAGGAGACATGTCCTTGGTGTCAAGGAAGGTATAGCCCGCTCTCAACATCAGATTCTTCATAAATCGTGTCTCGGCAGTCAATTCAAAACCCTGAAAGCGGTACTTGTCGTTATTCTCATACGGCACATCATTAAACGGTTTTTCAATGTAGTTTTTCACATCTGAGAGGAAACCTGTCAGGGCAACCCGGCTGTTCAACGGAAGGCTTTGCTCTATCCCCAGTTCATAGTTGTAGGATTTTTCTGTTTTGAGATCAGGGTTGCCGTATTCCTTCTCATAGAGCTGCCGAATAGTGGGAAATCGGACCTTCTTTGCAAATGATCCCTTGAGTCGGGTATCCTTCAGGACGTCGTAGTGAATCCCTGCCAGATAGCTGCCGTCATTGTCATTTGATCCCTCCTGCTTGTTGAGCCAGTGGTGGCCGTATCCTAAGACCACGCCGAAATCCTGAAATGGAGACACTTCGTATTCAATAGAGGCATCGTAAACGTTAAGGTTCCAATCATCATCAAAATAGCTGAATTCATATTTTTTGCCAACCTTGACATCCCTCACTTTCCCGGTAGTTTGATACTCTTGCCGCTGGGCATCCAGAGCGAGGGTAAAGAAACCGGCTGATTCAAGATCGTAGCTTGTCTGTATTGCGCCTCCCCATATCTTTGACTTGCCGTCTTCAAAAAAGCTCCCCTTCTTGTTCATGGAATTATAATTGCTGTCGTCATAGCGGGTTTTTTCCTCGTCCAGGGTGTTAAAATAGACCCACCCCCGAACATCTGCCGGGCCCGGCAGATCATAGCTTGTGGAAAGCTGCGCGGAAAATCCCTCCAAGTCGTTGACCCGTTCGTACTTCGGGTTACTGGCAAACGGGTCAGGGTCTGTCTTGGTGCTCATCTTGGTGCTTGGGGGTATCCCGTAATTTCCCTTGGTATAGCTCGCTACCAGGCCGATATCCCAGTCTTCCGTAGGGGAGTATCCGACATTTCCAAAGAGATTATTTCGCCTGCTGTCGCTGTTATCCCTAAGGCCCCCACCCTCTTGTAAGGGGGTGGGATCAAAATCATCCGACAGACGGAAACCTCTTTGCGCGGCCATGCTCCCGCTCAAGAAAAAGTTCGCATCACCCTTTCCCCCGGAGAGATTGAACCGGCCGAGACGCTCAAGCCCTTCACCGACCTCCCCCGAAACCTTACCCTGGATCCCTTCTTTTCCCTTTTTGGTGATGATATTGATAACACCGGCGAGTGCCCCCTGCCCGTACAGGACAGAACTGGTGCCATAGCTGACCTTTATTTTGGCAATATTTTCCGTTGGAATGATAGAGGGATCAAACTGTCCGTCAAATGTGGAGTTTAACGGGATACCGTCTAACAGCAGGAGGACATGTCTGGAACGAAACCCCCTCAAATCCACACGGGGAGTTCCTTGGGGGCCGGTTCTGATCTCCACCCCCGGTAACAGCTCGAGAGCCTCAGCCAAATTCCTGGCGTCTTTGTTTTGGATTTCCTCTGCGGTAACCTCACGAACCGTGCCCGCTGCTTCTACACCCTCATTTTGTGCAGAGACAACGACTTCGCCTAAGGTGTAAATGCCGTTGTCTTTGGCATCGGGGGTCTGTGAAAGCGATGCAGAGGGCAGCGCCAGCCAGACAAAGAGAGGAACAAGAAAAAATAAACCAAAGATTCTCTTAGGTACCTTAAATTTACAAGTCCGCTCTACTTTTATTAACATGCTTCCTTCTTTCTTCTTTAGAAAATGGGACCTCTCAAAAACTTTTAGCGCCTCGATCGAGATTTGAGATCGAGGCGCGTGTCTCGCTTCATTAGCATTAACCTGCTGAATATATGTCTTATTTCACCTGCAACCTCGGCGAGAGAAGTGCACCCAGGAACTTTTGAAAAAGAGCTCAGTTTAGGGGGCGCAGATCTTGTCCCAGCTACCCGTGGTATTCTGAGCGCGCATATTATACTTACTGTCAGTATGTGTCAATTATTTTTTTAAACTATAAATTAGATTCTAATAATAACTTGGAATTACCATGAATGACCATATCAATAGGAGTCTTTTCCATCAAAAGACCCAGAGAGAATATCGTGCAACGTTATCAGCGAAATCGGATTTTCTATCTGTCTGTGGAACCGTCTGCAGGATGAAAAGGATATGTGTCGTGTGTTAAAAGAGGTTTCAAAACCTACGAACGGCTTTTAGATCAACCCATCTCAAATGAAATATTCAGCTTGACTTTAACATTCCTCAGGTATACGAAAATCGAGGAGATTTTGACCTTTTGAACATCTGGATGGAAATGAATACCGGATGGAAATAGATAATTGAAGGGAGAATACCTATGTCTATGGTTAAATCTAAACGGGTATGCACAGCCGCTTTTGTTGTGGGTCTTATCATCGTCTCTCTGTATGGAAGGAGCCCAACTGCATCAGAGAATGCCAGCGCCGGAACTCTCACCACCACAAAGATAGTCTTTGCCAGCAACAGTCAAGGCAATCTTGATCTTTTGACGATGCGGCCCGATGGCACAGGGGGAAAACAACTGACAAGCGGTGCTGCAGATGACAGGGAGCCTGACTGGTCATCGGATGGATCACGAGTCGTGTTTACCAGCAACCGTGATGGGGATTTTGAGATCTATTCCGTAAAAGGAGATGGAACGGCATTACGGCAGCTTACTCACAACAGCGCTCATGACCGCCACCCTGCGTATTCTGCAAACGGCAGAACCATTTATTTTGTGAGCGATCTTCATGGACCGCATTTTCAGCTATATGCCATATCAGTCGATGGTTCAGGATTGAAACAACTGACCGACTTCAAAGGCGATGTCAAACACCCGAGCTGTTCCCGGGACGGTTTGTGGATCGTGTTCCAATCAGACATTGATACGGGCATAAAACGAACACAGGAAATCTATAAGATGCATCCGGACGGCACCGGTCTGGCCCGGCTGACCCATAATCAGTACCATGACAAAGTACCGGTGTTCTCCCCTGACGGCAGGACTATCACCTTTCAAAGTCTGCGGGACGGCAACTATGAATTGTATCGAATGAGGTCGGACGGCTCGGAACAGACACGACTCACCAACTCGCCGGGTAAGGATAAACGCACAAACTGGTCGCCGGACGGGAAAAAAATTGTTTTCCAGAGTACAAGAACAGGTCACTGGGAGATTTTTACAATGAACCCTGCTGGTACCCAGCAGGTCCAGCTTACGTCCGGCAGCCACAATTCCAATATGCCCAAGTGGTCAGGGTATCTAAAACAAAAATAACGCTGCAAATCTCTCAAAGTGCGAGCGGATCGTATTCATGACAGGATTCCTGTTAATTCTGCCTTTCTGATAGAACCTCAGCTTTTTTATTATTCTTTGTAAATGATGGTGCCAACATGCTCACCCTCTAACGCTGCTAATATGTATTCCGGATGTCCTAATGCGTCGATTATTTGAAGTTCCTTTTTTGAACCTCCCTGAAAATCGACTTGTAGGAGAGACCAGTGAGATCCCACACAGATTTACCGGGAAATTGCTCTTTGAGACGAGAGGTCGCTCCATGTTGGTCTCTTTTTTGGCATCATAGACAAAGACCCTGTAACTACTGACTGGGGAGGCAGCACAATTGTTCTGTAGCATTTCCACGCCAGAGCCCTGAGGACTTTCATCCAACGCAGCGCCGCGATGGCATAGACCAGTCCGATGCAAGACTATCCTATATTATAGTTCTTACAGAATCTATTCGTAAAAACAGAAGCTTACATCTTGTCCTAACCCATTGGGTATCTGAAAAGTTGCTCCTTTTTTTGATTTCCACCTCAGCTTCGTTCTTCATCCGCTAATTTCCACAAAAATCGGATCATATATGCCCGGAAGATAAAAGTCCTCAAATGCCAAATCAAATCCCTTGAATTTTTTCCGAACATCCAGTATTTTCCCTCATTATGCTCACCAAAGTCATATCAGGCGGTCAAACGGAGGCACACAGATGTAGGGGGTTATGAATGGCCAAACCGACAACCAAAATCCCTATTGTCTCAATCATCTTAGATGAGGAGATCTATCCAAGAAAAGGGATTGATCAGAAGCGGGTCGGCATATTTGCGGAAAATATCAGGGATGGCTCTAAGTTTGATCCTATCGAAGTCCAACCCGATCCTGACAAGCCCGGCAAATATCGCCTGTTGGATGGTGTGCATAGATGGGGCGCATATAAAGCGGTGGGCGGGGAAGGGCTAAGGAAAGATTTCTTTTTTTTGGGTTTTCAGCGTATATGAATATCAGTAACTGTTCACGAGTTCCCCCTCACTATGTGCGGGGATCTTCGACAGGGTTTCCAGCTGAAAGCGGGATTCAGGGTTAGGGACAAGGAAGAAAGCAATTGCCCAGGAAGCTCCAGCTTCCAGATTGGATACGTGTTGGCGCTTCTCACAAAAATAGGTCCATAATTAGTCTTGATTCGGCAGATGACTTATTTTTGGGATTAGTATTACTGTTGAGCATTAAGAGTTGTCTGACTGAGGGCAGGAGAGAACCATGGAAGGATTAAGCCTGATCGATTTAGCGGAGAACAGCACGATAAGAGAGCAGCAAAAGAGGGGGGAGCAGGTCAAAAATCCCTTTGAGTCGGATGCGTTCAAGGCGGCGAACCGGATCTCCATTGATGTGACAAATATGTTTGATACGCCAGGGCTCGGATCTGTCAGCCGAAAGGATGTGGAATCCCTGGTTCCCGAGGTTATCAAGGCCCATCAGATGCTGAAAGATGGAGAAGGGGATATTTATGATCATGGGATTGCCATGACCGGATGGCAGGACCTTCCTTCGGAGATCGGTGAGGAGCACCTGACCGGAATCAGATCGATTACGAGTGAATTGTCTAAGGAGGTGGACGCGTTCGTTTCACTCGGTATCGGGGGTTCCTATCTCGGTATTGAAGCAACTTTCAGTGCCTTGACACACCGTTTTTTCAACCAGTTGACAAGGGATGAGAGAGGTGGTGCTCCTGAAGTCTATTTCTTAGGCCAGAATATGGATCCAGATTTTTTCAGGGATACCTTAGACATGCTGAAAGGAAAGCGAATCGCCGTAAATGTCATCTCCAAGTCTGGCACTACCACAGAAACCGCTATAGCATTCAGGATCATCCGGAAGCTGATGGAGAAAAACTGGGGCAATGCCGCTGATCGCATGATACTTGTCACCACCGACGAGGCACGGGGTGCATTGAGAGAAATGGCCGGGAAAAAGGGCTATCGCACGT
>Ga0222639_1000197_pt1 | contig 28522 bp, 25 predicted proteins | sample AntAcemetagen185_FD_179863 | JGI IMG/M metagenome (GOLD analysis project Ga0222639, IMG submission 179863) | Saline water microbial communities from Ace Lake, Antarctica - #185 | ecosystem: Environmental > Aquatic > Non-marine Saline and Alkaline > Saline | place: Antarctica: Ace Lake...
AAAACTGTTTGAATGTATTAAAAATCGTTAGCAAAGAACCTGTTGATATATTGTTATTAATAAAAGATTAAATCATCAGCACAATTGCTGTTTTTATTATGGCCTGTTCTTTGTTTATGATTTCTTATACATTAGTTTTTTCTTGTTTTAATTTAATTATAACTGTTGCGATAAGAGGCATGCAGAAAGACCCATACATTATTTTTTCTTGCATACTCCGCAAGCAGTGCACGATTCAACCCTGCATGGTTCAGAAACTTTACCTTTCAGCGCTTTTTTATACTCTTTTTTGAGATATGATTTTTTTATTCCATGATCAATAAAATCCCATGGGAGAAGTTCATCTAAAGCCCTTTGCCTTGAAACATAAAAATTATGGTCCAGGTCTGTAGATTTCAACGTTTCAGCCCAGTTCCCATGGTTATTATGGGCCAAAGATAAAATATTTGAAACCTTACGGTCTCCGCGTGCAAACAGCGCCTGAATATAAGCGTGACGAGGTATATCAGCATTGACCTTTATATTGGCAATTTTTCTTAAACCATCTTTTACTGTCTTTATCTTTTTCCTTAGTATTTTTTCTTCGTCCATTGCAACCCACTGAAAAGGAGTAACTGGTTTTGGAACAAAGGAATTAAGACTCACAGTAATTTTTCCTATATGCTTCATTATCCTGCTTGCTTCTAAAAATCGCTGTTTTATCTTTATGCACAGCTTTGTTATCTCTTCAACATCATCTTCAGTTTCAGTAGGAAGTCCTATCATAAAATAGAGTTTTAAATTAGGAATACTATTTAAGACAAGGGCTTCGACAGCATTAAGTATTTCCTCTTCGTTAATATTTTTATTAATTACCCTGCGCATACGTTCAGAACCTGCATCAGGCGCAATAGTTGCGGTTTTAACGTTGCTGTGTTTAAGCGCTGATATCAGCTCAGGGCCAAGTGCATCGGCTCTGAGAGAACTGAAAGATATTCTTACATCTTTTGGTTGAATCGATCTGCAAAGGTCTGCAATATCAGGATGATTTGAAACAGCAGTTCCAACAAGGCCTATCCTTCTGGTCAGCATAGCCCCTTGTTCCAGACACTTTTTTAAAGTAAAAAGCGATCTGAACCGTGGAGGCCGGTAAATATATCCTGCAGTACAAAAACGGCAACCATGTGGGCATCCTCTTCCGATTTCAATTAAAAATGTCTGTTTAAACGTTGTATGCGGCGTCAATACAGCAGTACAGGTGGGTATGTTGGAAATATCTTTAACAAAAACACGCTGTATCTTATCCGGCACATCACAGACTGGTTCAAAAGAGCATAAAGTGCCATCAATATTATATTCTGTCCTGTAAAAAGCTGGAACATATACACCGGGAACGTTTCTGGCAAGATCTTTGAGGCAGGATTTTCTGTCTTTTTTAAATAGCTCAGGCAAGTAAAAATCAAAAAATTGAGGGAGCATAGTTTCCGCTTCTCCCATCATAAAACAATCTATAAAAAAAGCAACGGGCTCAGGGTTTAAAAAACATGCAACACCTCCAGCCATAACAAGGGGATGGTTATCTTTTCTGTCACTGGATTTCAGAGGAATCCCGGCTTTTTCAAGAATTGTAAAAATATTCAGATAGTCATTTTCAAATGAAACAGAAAAAGCTATTATATCAAAATCTGAAATCGGTCTCCCTGACTCTATCGCAGTTATATTACTTTTTTTATCCGTGTTTTTCTCGGGCAGAAAAGCCCTTTCACATAACACATGATCTATCTGGTTAAGCAAATTATATACAGCCTGAAAACCAAGGTTGGACATTCCAACATAATATGTGTTGGGATATACGAGCGCTATCCTTATACAATCCTTCCAGTTTTTTCTTATTGCACCTGTCTCTGATTCAGCAAAATTATGATCTGATTTTTCGGTTTTCCATGTCATTTGCTTAAGTGGTGCATATCCTTTTATTTACTAAGGTTTAATAAACTTAAAACCAGTTGATCTTTACTGTGTGCTGAACTAATCTGCCTTTCTTCTTAAAAAAGTGGGAACGTCCAAATCGTCCTTATCAATTACTATCCCCTTATATCCTCTGTATGTAGCTCCGCTGAATTCACCGCTCGCCTCTTTTTGTCTGATGAAAGTAGGCTCATCATAGTCTCCAATAGTATGCAAATCCTCAGGATTGATATCTCTTACCTTGCCTCTGAGTCCTGACTCAAAACCATTGTTCTGAGTTAACGCATCAGAATTATCGCCTATTCCTGTAGCAATTACAGTCACACTCATTTCATTATCAAGGCTGTCATCAAATACAGCGCCCCAGATTATTTCCGCATCATCACCAACTTCACTACAAACCCGCTCTGAAGCTTCCGACATTTCCTCCATTGTTAAATCACTGGAGCATGTTATATTCATTAACACTCCCTTGGCACCTGCAATAGAAATATCTTCCAGAAGTGGATGTGATATTGCCCGTTCAGCGGCCTCAATTGCCCTGTTTTCACCACTTGCAACACCAATTCCCATAATGGCAAGACCTGCCCTTGACATGGTTGTTCTTATGTCGGCAAAATCAAGATTTACAAGCCCCGGCATCATTATAAGATCTGTAATTCCCTTAACTGAATGAAGCAGAACCTCATCTGCCTTCTTAAACATTTCAATCATTTTTGCACTTTTGGATGCCAGTCCTCTAAGCCTGTCATTAGGGATTGTAATTACAGTATCCGCGACCTCCTTTAATCTATTGATACCTTCTTCCGCCTGTTTAGAACGTTTTTTCCCTTCAAATGAGAAAGGCTTTGATACAACCGCAACTGTAAGCGCTCCAATCTCCTTGCATATCTCGGCAATAACAGGCGCAGCACCAGTGCCTGTTCCGCCTCCAAATCCAGCGGTAATAAAAACCATATGGCTGTTATCAAGCGCGGCCCTTATGGCATCAGCACTTTCCAGGGCTGCCTCTCTACCGACCTCAGGATTAGCACCTGCGCCAAGACCCTCTGTAATCTTTTCTCCTATCTGGATCTTGACCGGCGCCTTGGAAATCTCAAGAGCCTGGGAATCTGTATTGACAGCTATAAATTTTACACCCTTGAGCTTTGAATCAATCATGTTGTTTATTGCATTTCCTCCAGCTCCTCCTACTCCAATAACCTTAATTTTTGCAGACTTATCATTTTCTACAAATGTAAACATTATCCCCCCCCATATATATAAGTTGTTTGTAACGTGTTTTTTTGAACTGTAAGCGGTTACATATTAAATTACATCTTTAAACCATTTTTTCATCCTTGTTATAATGCTGTTAAATATATTTGAGTCACGGATTCTAAATTTTTTTATGGTCTGATTTCTTGCCCCATACATAACAAGACCGACACCTGTGGCATACATTGGGTTATTTACAACATCTACAAGTCCGCCTATTCTACCGGGTCTGCCGATGCGGGTCGGAAGATTTAATATAGACTCTGCAGAGTCTGCGACGCCGTCCAGAAGAGCTGAACCGCCTGTTACAACTACTCCTGATGAAACAATATTCTCCATTTCCGCCCTGTATATCTCTCTTTTTATCAGCGTAAAAATTTCTTCCATACGTGGCTCTAAAATTTCTCCTAATATCTGTATTGGAAGTTTTCTTGGATTGCGGCCACCCATTCCAGGCACTTCAATTGTTTCCTCGCCATGTATATTACGTGAAATACATGTTCCGTATTTTTTCTTTATTTTTTCTGCTTCAGCGTGCGGTGTTCTCAGTCCGATTGCCAGATCATTCGTAAGATTGTTACCCCCGATTGACAGTACAAATGTATGCTTGATGTTGCCTTTGTTAAAAATAGCCAGATCCGAAGTGCCGCCGCCAAGATCAATAAGCACCACTCCCAGGTCCTTTTCCTCATCCGTCAAAACCGCTTCGCTTGAGGCAAGAGATTCCAGCACAATATCACAGACATCAAGGCCTGAACGATTAGCGCATTTTACGATGTTATGGGCGGATGTAACAGCGCCTGTAACTATATGAATTTTGGCCTCCAGCCTTACACCTGCCATGCCTACAGGGTTCTGAATACCGCTATCATCATCTACGATAAATTCCTGTGGAAGCACATGTATTACTTCGCGATCCATAGGAATGGCAACAGCCCGCGCAGCATCAATAACACGATCCATATCATCCTGTGTGATTTCCGAACCCTTTATTGCTACAATTCCACGACTGTTAAAACCTGTTATATGTCCACCGGCAATTCCAGCGTAAACAGATGAAATCTCACATCCAGCCATAAGTTCAGCTTCTTCAACAGCTTTTTTTATTGATTCTACTGTTGCTTCGATATTTACTACCACACCCTTTCTAAGCCCGATCGAAGGATGAGTTCCTATGCCTATAATATTTATTTCATCTCCTGATACTTCGCCGACCACGGCACAAATCTTGGTAGTTCCAATATCAAGACCGACAATTATTTTCCCCTGATCATTCATCTTAAGCCTCCTTAAAATCGATTGCCGGTGATTGGTTTTTAAGCGGGTTTACTACAATACGGTTTAAATTATTCAAATCAATTGAATCAAAATCTGATAACTCCTGTTCTTTCTCAATATAGAAAAGAACATTTTTAAGCCTTTTGTATTTATCCGAATAATTACCATACCCAAGCTTAATAGATCTTATGCCATTAAACGGATAGAGTGTAATGCCGATTTCCCGGTCAACTTTGACTATTTTTAATGATTTGTTGGGAAAAATTGATTGAGATTTTTGACCTAATCGTAATACGTCCATTACTGCCTTAAAAGGTATGCTCCGGAATTTTTCAGAAACATCCATATCTGAAAACTCAAGACCGACAACTACAGGCAAATTATGCGGATCTGATTCTTCAAGTTTTTTAAATATCTCTCCATGACTGTTTACCAAAAACTTGCGGCCAAGATCTACAACAGCAAGAGGCCTGTGTTCCTTTATCTTTATAATTATTTTGTCTATTATTTCTCTTCTTACTTCAGCATCGGCTATCCATGGATGAGCCAATAATCTTTTTCTCGTTGCTGATAGATTTACGGAAAAAATATTTACTCCATTATTAATACATGCCTGCCTTACTATCTGATTTTTAGAAAGCCTGTTCACTCCTTCAATGGTTATACTTTTCGCCTTGAAATAATTACACTGAGTCAAAAGATCGTAACTAAAAATAAAAACAAGGCTCATCACAGTTATAAGAGAAACTACAGCTATTATTTTAAAACAGGTGACAAAACGCTGAATGATTTTAACACGTCTTTTTTTCAAACTGTTCTTATAATAGTTCTGTCGCATATGTTTATTCCCCGATTATTTTAATTTCCGCCTCAAGTTTAATATTAAAACTCCCCCAAACTTTTTTCTGCGCAAGTTCCATCAGTGCAATCATATCTGCTGCTGATGCATTGCCTTTATTTAAAAAAAAATTTGCGTGTTTTGATGATATCTCAGCATCATTAACCGATGTGCCTTTAAGTCCGGCAATATCAATAAGTTCTCCTGCTGTTTTGCCGAACGAAGGATTTTTAAAAAAACATCCCGCACTTGAAAAACCCGAAGGTTGACTTTTTTTACGCTCCTTAAAAATTTCCGTGGCCTGCTCCTTCAGTATTTGCCGGTTCGATGGAGCCAGAGAAAAAAAACCGCTTAATATAATTGGTTTGATACTGTTATCTTTTTCAGTAGTGTCCAGCGAAAGCCTTCTGTAATCAAAACAAAGATCCTGCTTTAAAATTATTTCTGTCCGGCCATCCGGCAGTAAACCCTTTATAGAATCAATAACATCTCCTGTTGATCCATAAGCAGTGCCGGCATTCATCATAATAGCGCCCCCAACAGTTCCTGGAATGCCAAGGGCAAAATTCATTCCTTTGAGACCGTTATCTATGGCAAAAGAACATAAAGACTGAAGACTTGCACCTGCCATTGCTTCAACAACAACCGAATCTTCTTTTATGGTCTTTATGCTAATATTGTTAAGACACTTTCTAAGAATAACTACGATTCCATTTATGCCCCTGTCTCTTACAAGAAGATTTGCACCACTGCCAATCACCAGGCATGGAATATTTTTTTCTTTGGACCATCTGACAACTTTCAACAGTTTTTCAAGGTCTTCAGGAATCACAAAAGCTTCCGCAGGCCCGCCAATTCTTAGATATGTATGTCTGGACATGGGTTCGTCAAATTTGACACATTCGCCAAAATATTTTGCAAGCCATGTTTTTAAATCGGAATTAAGCATCACTCTTTGCTCGTTAGTCGTTGCTGGTTAATGTTTGCTCTCGGCTTCCTCTGCCTTCATGTTTTCCAGTATTTTTTCTCCTAATTTCCACACATCTCCTGCACCAAGAGTAATCAGAATATCACCTGTCTCTAATACTTCTTTTAAATACAAAACAGATTTGGAAACACTTTCTATATAAGCAACATCTCTATGGCCATGCGCCTTAATCGAATCGCATAATAATCTGCTGCTAATCCCTTCTATCTTTTTTTCTCCTGCCGGATATATGGGAAGGACTATAAGTTTGTCGGCCTGATAAAAAGACCGCGTAAAATCATCAAAAAGAGCTTTGGTCCTTGTATAGCGGTGGGGCTGGAATACCACCACCTTGCGCCTTTCAGGCCAGCAGGTCTTAACCGCGTGCAGAGTTGTTTTAATTTCAGTAGGATGATGGGCATAATCATCCACTACGGTAACCCCCTTTATTTCGCCCTTGACTTCAAACCTTCGATGAACTCCTTCAATGTTTTCAAGGGCGCTTTTAATCACTTCAAATGGAATATCCAGCTCGACCCCGACTGCTATGCTTGCCATTGAATTATAGATGTTATGCAATCCAGGCAGATTCAAAACTATTTTACCTAAGATTTTGCCATTATGATAAATACTAAAACTGCTTTTAAGGCCATCAAACGATATATTTCTGGCCTGAAAATCAGCCTGTACACTCATCCCGTATGTAACAACCCTTTTCTTTATTTTTGGGATTAAGCTCTGTATCGGCTCATTATCCAGACAAAGCACAACAAGGCCGTAAAAAGGAATTCGATCGATAAATCTTAAAAAAACATCTTTTATGGAATTTAAGTCCTTATAAAAATCAAGGTGTTCAATATCTATATTTGTAACTATGGCTATTGTGGGGGACATTTTCAAAAATGAGCCATCGCTTTCATCAGCCTCGGCAACAATAAAATTTCCATGGCCAAGAAAAGCATTTGTACCAATATTTTTTAGTTTTCCTCCAATAACAACCGTTGGGTCTAATCCTCCGCTGTTAAGCACACTTGCGACTATTGATGTCGTAGATGTCTTGCCGTGTGCACCTGCGACTGCAATGCTGTATTTTAAACGCATAAGCTCGGCAAGCATTTCAGCTCTTGGTATCACGGGAATAGACATTTCAATGGCTTCAGAAATTTCTCTGTTTGCAGGCCCTATTGCAGACGAAATCACCACAACATCGGCTCCTTTGACGTTATCCCTGGAATGCCCCTTAAACACAGTACATCCAAGCCCCTCTAACCTCTTGGTAATAGACGATAATTTTACATCAGAACCTGAAACCCTGTATCCAAGATTAAGAAGCAGTTCAGCGATACCGCTCATCCCTATACCGCCAATTCCAATAAAATGTATGTGATACTTTTTTAAATACATGATTTCTTGTACCCGTTCATGGTTCAGGGTTATCGGTTTCCGGCAAACGCCATTTTCTGCCCAGCAATTCGTAACAACCATCAACAATGGTTTCTGCCGCATCGGGCATGGCAATAGACTTTGCTATGCCGGCCATTGTTTTAAGGGCTTTTGGGTTTGATTCATAATGCTCTATTCTTTGGGCAAGCTTTCTGCCTGTAAGATCTTTTTGAAAAATTATTTCTGCTGCCCCGGCCTTTTCAAGTGAACCGGCATTTAAAACCTGGTGATTATCTGCTGCAAAAGGAAATGGTATAAAAACCGACGCCTTGCCAATAGCCGTAATTTCTGCCACGGTTGTAGCTCCCGCCCTGCAGACAACCAGGTCAGCCTTATGATACTGCCGGGCCATATTGTCGAAAAAAGTTTTAACCACGCAGGAAATACCATTTTTTTTGTATGACTTTCTTACATCCTGCTCATCAAAAGATCCGGTTTGGTGAATAAAAAAATATTTTTCTTTTTCTTTTAGATATTCAATAGTTTCTAAAACCGCCATATTTATGCTGTGAGCTCCCTGGCTTCCGCCAAGAATCAGCACCGTAAAAGGTTTTTTCTTTTCTGCTTCGCCCGGATTAAAATTTTGCTCAGAGCTTGTGAAATGCAGAATCTTTTTTCTCACAGGATTTCCTGAAACAACCACCTTTCCGGGTTTAAAGGGAACGCGCCATAAAAAGCTTTTCAATTTTGTATCTTTAGAAGATAAATATATTCTGTCCGCAAAACCGGATAAAATACGGTTTGTAATACCAGGCAGAATATTCTGCTCATGGATTACATTTTTGATCCCCATAAGCCATGCGCCCATAACAACCGGCCCTGCAGAATAACCACCCACTCCTATAACGATGTCTGGTCTGAATTTTTTAAGAATCATGATAGATTCAAATATACCCTTTGGTATTTTTAAAATTGAAACAGCCTGTCTCCACAATCCCCTGCCCTTTATACCCTCTGCTGTAATTGCTTTATGCTTAAAATCTGTTTTTGATAAAACCGATATCTCAAAAGGCCTGCCAGTGCTGACAAAAAGAATCTTGCTTTTCTCATTCCTTTCGGCAAAAGCTTCTGCAATAGCAATTCCAGGAAAAAGATGCCCTCCTGTGCCTCCGCCTGCAATAACAATTCGCATCAATTATCTGCCCTTTCACAGCCTGGTGATCCCGTAAAAAATCATTTTACGTCTTTTTCAAGCATGAGGCTCCTATATTCATCAATATTCCTATTGATGCCATACTGAATAAAAGCGATGTCCCGCCATAACTCAAAAATGGAAGCGCAAGTCCCTTTGTAGGCAAAAGCCCAACAGTCACTCCCATATTAATGCAGACCTGAATAGCTATGGCACATGTAATGCCAACAGCCATAAAAGACTCAAAAGAATCTCTGGCGTTTTTCGCGATGCTTATACCAACCCATAAAATCAAAGTATAAAGTCCTATGATAATCAAAACTCCGCACAGTCCAAGCTCTTCGCCTATAACTGAAAAAATAAAATCTGTATGAGGTTCTGGAAGATAAAACAGTTTCTGATAGCCTTTCCCGATTCCAGTACCCCATATTCCACCTGTGCCAAAAGCCATTAGAGAATGTATTATCTGATAGCCTTCATCTGTCGAATACTGCCATGGATTCAGAAAACTGATAATACGTTTTAAGCGATACGCTGAATTAATAATAAAAAAACAAAAAAAAGGCAGACCAATTATCAGAGGGGACAAAAGATGTAAAATACGGGCTCCTCCGACAAAAAGCATAATCCAGGTAATACTCCAGAAAATAATTATAGACCCAAAATCAGGCTGCAGAAGTATCAGGACTGTAAAAATGCAAAGAACAAAAAAATGCGGCAAAAAACCTATGCCAAAATTTTTTATGTCATCCTTTTTTTTGCTGATAGAATAAGCCAGATAAATAATAAGCGCCAAACGGGCGAATTCCGAGGGCTGAAAATTTATAAACCCAAACCGCAGCCAGCGTGTCGCATTATTTGCAGAATATCCAAATCCTGTTACCTTAAGCGCAACAAGAGAAAAAACAGCTAAAATAAGAATGGGGTATGTTAAAGAACGAATAACTTTCATTGGAATATGTCTACAGGCAATTAAAGCAATGATGCCCAAAAAAGAAAAAACAATCTGTTTTTTTAAAAAATAATAATCACTGCCGAACTTTTTAAGCGCAAGGGCTGAACTGGTGCTATAAACCATTACAATGCCTATACCTACCAGGAAAAGCACAGGGAACATCAGCTTCACATCATAAGAAGCGTCATCAGATCTGACCGATGTTATAACCGGCTTTTTTTCTGGTGTTCCTTTTTTCATTTAAGCTCGCTTTTACATAAGTTGCCGACAATTCTGCAAAAATCTTCTCCACGATGAACATAGCTGTCATACATGTCAAAGCTGGCGCATGCTGGAGACAAAAGCACCACTTCCTTCCCGGATGCTGCTTTATAAGCCGACATTACCGCATCTTTCATGGAAAAAACTTCTTCTGTTGATGCAATATCACCTAATACGGATGATATAGCCTCTTTTGCTTCTCCCATAACAATCAGCTTTTTAACATGCCGGCTCACCAGATCCTTAAGAGTTTCAAACCTGCCTTCCTTATCACGGCCTCCCATAATAAGGATTACCGGTCTGTTAAAAGTTTCAAGCGCCCTTGCAACTGCATCAACATTTGTTGCCTTTGAATCATTGAAAAAATCTATCCCATTTATTGAGGCAACATGTTCAAGCCTGTGTGGAAGTCCTTTAAAGCTGTTTAAAGCTGACTGTATCCCCTTTAATGTTCCGCCAATAGCCAGTGCTGCCAGAGATGCTGCATAAACATTTTCCAGGTTATGCTTTCCTGCAAGGTTTATCCTGGAAAAATCAAGTGATTTAAAAGAAGTACTTATTGCCAGGTCATCTTTGATTGTATTGTAAAAAGGCAGCTTTCTGCTTTTAATATTTTTACATATTGACGCTGCAAGCGGATCATGACCATTAAAAACTGCAAAATCGCCATGCATCTGGTTTTCAAATATCCTGGCCTTAGATCCGACATAAGCTGAAAAATCAGGATACCGATCAAGATGATCTTCAGTAATGTTAAGCAGCACTCCCACCTTTGGCCTGAATTCAGTTATTGTATCAAGCTGAAAACTGCTTAACTCCGCAACAATGATTTCAGCGCTTTGGCCTTTATCTGCATAGTCAATTAATGGATTGCCTATATTACCGCCCACAAAAATTTTTTTACCCGAAGCCTTAAGCATCTCCCCTAAAATTGTAGTAGTCGTAGTCTTGCCGTTAGTCCCTGTTACAGCAACAACAGGTTCCTTAATAAATCTATATGCAAGCTCTATTTCTCCTAATACAGGTATTCCTTTTAATGCGGCATTCCTTATTGGCAGAATATTATGCGGCACTCCAGGACTGACAACAATAAAATCAGCTTTCTCAAAAGTATCAATTCTATGCTGCCCCAGCTCAATTTTGACACCCATTTCACGTAAAACAGACGCATAAGATTTCAGTTTATCTTCTTCTCCACTGTCGGCAACTACGACCGATGCTCCTCTTTTTTTTAAAAAACAGGCAGCGGCAAATCCAGACATTCCAAGACCTGCTACAACAATATTTTTATTGGCAATTTGCATATAATATAATTTTGAGTTTCGATTTTTAATTGCAAATGAAACAAACCGGTTTTAATTTAAAATTCAACATTAATAATTCTCTTCTTACCTTAATTTCAGAGTACTCATGGAAAGAAGCGCAAGCATAATCGCTATTATCCAGAATCTAACTATAACCTTTGGCTCTGGCCATCCTTTTAATTCAAAATGATGGTGAATAGGAGCCATTTTAAAAATCCGGCGGCCCTTTGTCATCTTGAAAAAACCAACCTGAAATATAACTGAAAGTGCTTCAATGACAAACAGCCCTCCAACAATAACAAGCAGCATCTCCTGCTTTGTAATAACAGCTACTGCTCCAAGCGCAGCCCCCATTGGAAGTGATCCTACATCCCCCATGAAAATCTCTGCCGGATATGAATTAAACCAGAGAAAACCCAGGCCTGCTCCAGCTAATGCTCCGCAGAATACAGTTATTTCACCGCATCCTGCTACATAATTAATCTGCAGATATTCAGCGATTCTAACATGACCTGCAACATAGGCGAAAACCATGTATGTAGCCGCAGCGATAATCACCGGTCCTATTGCAAGCCCGTCAAGCCCATCAGTCAGATTCACGGCATTTGAAGTCCCTGTAATGACAAAAACAGCAAAAAATATATATCCCCACCCAATATCCGGTGATAAATTCTTAAAAAAGGGTACATTCAGGGTCGTATTAAAATCATCAAAGAAAAAAAGCAGAATACTTGCTGCCATTGAAAGGATTATCTGCATAAGAAGCTTGTCTCGAGCTTTTAACCCCCTGCTTCTTTTCTTAACCTGCATAAGATAGTCATCTATAAAACCGATAGTGCTGTAGCCAACTGTAACCAGAAGAATGATCCATATATAAAAATTTGTTAAATCAGTCCATAAAAGGGTTGATATTACTACAGAAAATACAATCAGTACGCCGCCCATTGTAGGTGTTCCAGCCTTTTTCAAATGCGCCTCAGGCCCGTCTTCCCTTATATACTGACCCACCTGCTTTTCGCTGAGTTTCCTGATAACCCACGGTCCTAAAAAGAAACATATTAACAGAGCTGTAAGGCTTGCATAGATAGTGCGGAATGTAATGTATTGAAATACATTAAAAACCGAAATTGTTTTATGAAGCGGATAAAATAAATGATAAAACATAATTGCCCTGACTTTAATTTAGGAATTCAGAAAACAATAAAATCAAATTCCTTGCCTCAATCCTTCCACAACCTTCTCCATTCCCATTGCCCTGGAACCCTTAATCAGAACCCAGTCATCCGGCATCAGCCATTTTATAAGATCTTCAAGAATTTCTTCCCTGGTTCCTGTAAAAATATCCAGCGAACTGGCCTTTTCTCTTGCACCTGATGCCACACTCTCAGCGAAATCACCTGTTATATAGAGCTTTGCTATATCTGATCCAGCAGATAATGAACCGATTTTTTTGTGCATGGATTCAGCAAATTCTCCAAGTTCAAGCATATCGCCTGCAACTATAGCGCCCCTGTTACGTCCCTTTAATGATCCAAAAGCCATTATTGCGGCTTTCATCGAATCTGGATTGGCATTATAAGTATCGTCAATTACATGAACCCTGCCTGTTATAAAGATATTCATTCTCCCATAAGCCGGCTGTAAATCCTCGAGGCCGGCTTTTATTTCCAGGGCGTTTTGCCCAAGAAAATATCCAACACCGGCCGCAGCAAGAGCGTTTGACACCATAAAATTGCCAAAAACCTTAAGATTTACACAAACAGATTCTCCAGGCAGAATCAGCGTGAATGAAACCCCGTTTTTTTTATCAGCCACTGATTCAGCTCTGATATCTGCTCTGTTCGATAATCCATAAAAAAGCACATTATTTGAAATTTTATCTGCCAGCTTAACAACTCTCCGGTCATCTGCGTTTAGAACAGCAATGCCTGACTTGCCTATTTTTGGCAGAAGCTCTCCTTTGGCATGCATAATGTTTTCTATTGAACCCAACCCTTCCAAATGCGCATGTTTTACGTTGGTAATGATACCTATATCGGGCAGACAAATATCTGCCAGCCTTCCTATCTCTCCGGGCCTGTTCATGCCAAGTTCAAGAACAGCCCACTCATGGCAGGGACAAAGTCTAAGCAGAGTTAAAGGAAGCCCTATTTCATTATTTAAATTGCCTGTGGTCGATAATGTGCAAAACTTTCCGGCAACAACTGACGCAGTCATATCTTTTGTTGTGGTTTTGCCGTTTGACCCTGTTATTGCAACAACTGAAACATTTGCACGCCTTCTGTTAAATCTGGCAAGATCTCCAAGAGCCTTTATTGTATCTTTTACAACAAAACAGACAATTCCACTTTTTTCCCGTTTTTCAAATTGCAGGCTGTCTTTCTTGTCACTGTTTATAAGAAGACCTCTAACGCCCCGGCTGACTGTATCTCCGGCAAAAGAAAAACCATCATAATTATTTCCTCTGACAGCAACAAACAGGTCATCAGCGGATATGCTGCGAGAATCAATGGAAATACCTGAAAATATGGTTTTGATATCGCCGAACAACAGATCTCCCCCTGTTGCATCAAGTATATCAACGCCTTTCCACGGTATTGGTTTTGTAGAATTTTCAGTCACAGCATTCATAGATAAATAGTAACAATTTTCTCAAAGGGTTCTATTCAATGTCTTTAATTTGGGCGATTTTATTAATCACCACAAAGACTGTAAAAGGTTTTTCTTTGTCAAAGATTTTGCAAATTTCTCAGGGCTTTTTCAGCCTCTTTCCTGTCATCAAAGGAAATAATTTTGTTGCCGATTATCTGTGACGATTCATGTCCTTTACCTGCTATAAGAATAATATCGTCTGTTCTGGATATGTTGACAGCAAGTTCTATAGCCTTTTTACGATCAGATTCCACAACATATGCCTTTTGATTTTTTTGATTTAACAACTTCTCCTTATCTGCCGGTGTGTATTCATTGCCTGATGTTTTTCTTACTCCCTCAAGAATCTGGGCAATGATATTCATGGGTTCTTCCGTGCGTGGATTGTCCGATGTAATAATTGCAACATCGCATAATCTACCGGCAATTTCACCCATCTGATGCCTTTTGTCTTTATCCCGGTCGCCCCCACAGCCAAATACACAGATTATTCTTCCATCAGCCATTGATATTAAAGAAGATAAAACATTCTCAAGAGCATCAGGAGTATGCGCATAATCTACATACACAAAACAGCCGGCAGTATTTGGAACAGGTTCAAGCCGCCCCGGTATAACTGCGATATCCTCAACTCCGGCTTTTATAACATCAAGCGGTAGATCTAAAGCAGTGCCGACGACTGTGGCGCATATTATGTTTTTAAGATTATATTTGCCTGTTAAAAATGATTTAAAATCAAAAGCTCCCTTTGATGTTGAAAGTCTTCCTGTAATACCGCCGGGATTTATCCGGACTTTTTCCGGCTGTATTGTGCTGTCTGAGACCTTAAAAGTTTTAATCGGAGTATTCTGCGAGTTATCCATTAAGGTGCTCGCAAGGGCACTGCCTCTTGGATCATCGCAATTAATTACAGCCATAGTCCGATTTTTTTTTGGCCCGGACATTAGATTTTCCGTAAAAAGCCTCTTCTTACACAACCAGTAGGAATCCATATTTTTGTGATAATCAAGATGATCCTGAGTCAGATTGGTAAACACACCAACATCAAACCAGCAATCTGCTATCCTGTTCTGGTCAATGGCGTGTGATGAAACCTCCATGACAACATGGGTAATGCCATGTTTCAGCATATCAGCAAGAATCCTCTGAAGATCCAGAGATTCAGGCGTTGTAACAGAACTTTTAAATATTCTGCCTGCATAACGGTAATTTATTGTTCCTATAACGCCTACTTTGAAACCAGCCTTTAAGAGTATGCTTTCAACCAGATACGCTGTTGTTGTTTTTCCGTTTGTTCCTGTTATTCCTATTAAGAAAAGACTTTCAGAAGGATTGCCGTAAAAAGCTGCAGCCATGGCAGATAAAGCCCTTCTCGTATCTTCGACCTCTATAATCAGTGAATCTCGATCAACAGGTTTCTGAGTAACAATTGCTGCGGCTCCATTTGCAAGCGCCGCGTCAATATATTCATGTCCATCTGTTACATTACCATGTATGGCTACAAACATACTGCCCTGCCTGACATCCTGTGATTTATAATGAATTGAAACTATTTCTGCTTCCTGTATTTGGCCCTGTTTTTTTTTATCAAAAATATTTTTTACAGTAATGGATTTAAGTAAATGCAAAAGCTTCACGCCGGCACCTTTTTGATTGTCTTATTAAAACATGCCTGCCTGTTAAAACGGCTTTTGTCAAAGCCTGGGTCTGAAGCAGGCATGTTTATATAATTTAAGGTTTCAAAGGCAATCTTCTTAAATGCCGGAGCTGCTACAATACTGCCGAAATGCGCTTTGACTGGCTCATCAATTACAACCAGGATAGCTATTGCCGGGTTTTCCATTGGAGCAAATCCGACAAACGATGATATATATTTGTTTTTTGCGTATGTTCCCTTTTCATCAATTTTCTGAGCGGTTCCGGTCTTTCCGCAAACAGAATAATCTTCAAGCGCCGCATTCACGCCTGTGCCCCCCTCCTCAGTTACAGATTTCATTATTTTTTTTAAAATCATGGCTGTTTTAACTGAAATAACTCTTCTAACCTCACAGGGACCCCCACTTTTTATTAAACGTCCATTTCTGTTCATCACGGCCTGAACAATATAAGGCTTCATTAAAATCCCGTCATTGGCAATTGCGCATGTAGCTGTTATAAGCTGAAGCGCAGATACTGAAACGCCCTGGCCAAAAGCTATTGCGCCTGCATCTATTTTCGACCACCTTTTATATGGAGCCAGGCTTCCATCTGTTTCACCTGGACAGTCTATTCCTCGTTTTTCCCCAAATCCAAAATCACAAAGAATTTTGTAAAAAAAATCAGGTCCTACGGTTTCACTTACCTTTACTATCCCGATATTGCTTGAATGCTTGACTATCTGCTGTAGAGACATCCAGCCGTGAGGTTTTGTGTCATGAACAACATTCCTCCCGATTCTGTACGACCCGTTCTCACAAAAAAATATAGTTCGAGTATCACATTTTCCTGACTCTAATGCTGCCGCCGCGCTGAAGATTTTCATGGTTGAGCCGGGCTCAAACTGGTCGGTTATTGCTCTGTTCCTCCACGCCCCTTTTTGAAAATCTCTAAAAACATTAGGATTAAAAAAAGGACTATGCGCCACAGCCAATACAGCGCCTGTTTTAGGAGACATTACTATCGCCATTCCGGATTTAGCGGAAAACTTATTAACTGTCTCCTCAAGAGTACTCTCTGTTATGTATTGTATTGTCCTGTCAATACTAAGGACAAGGCTGTTACCGCTAAAATTTCCTTTGGTTGATTTACTGCTGTCAAACCTGTGGCCAAAGGCATCCTTTAATACTGTAAACTTGTTTGAAGAGCCTTCAAGATAATTGTTATAATAGAACTCAATCCCCTCCAGGCCATGACCATCAACACCTGAAAATCCAAGCACCTGTGCCGCAAGAGTTTTGTTTGGATAAAAACGTTTATTCTCAGGTATAAAACCTATACCTTTTAGCTTTAGATTTTTTATCTGATTTGCCTCTTTTGGCGCTACATGGCGTTTTATCCATACGAATGATTTCTTTTTTGAGTTTAGCTTTTTTAAAAGCCGGCTTTTATTAATTTTTAACGTATTAGCAATCAGACTGGCTGTTTTTGCTGGCTCAGAAATTTTTTTAGGATATGCTGCTATTGATGTAACATCTATACTAACCGCCATTTCTCTGTAATTAGCATCATATATTGTCCCGCGTTTTCCTGTTGAAATAAAAGATCTTTCATATTGATTGGCTGCTTTCTGAGACAGCCACGAACCGCAAAAAACCTGCAGATATACAGCCTTTGCACCCACGGCCGCTAAAAAAATACTAAAAAAAACGCCAATAATCACAGAGCGTAATCTGATACGCTTTCTTTGAGAATCGCTGGCATTTAAAGCAAAAAATTTTCGACTCTTTGGTTTCATGGTATTTCAATAATCTGTTTTAAAGTCGGTCTGTTCAGGTTAAACTTGTGCCTTGCAATTTCATAAAGCCGTTTTGGAGACTTTAAAGATGCAATCTCAATTTTTAAATTATTCTGCAAAGTCACAAGTTTCTGATGATTCTTCCTCTCTTTTGCCATTTCATATCCAAGCCTGACGCATTGAACTCTGCACCAGGTATAAAAAAAAAGTTCTACAATAAAAAATAATAATAAAACGAACCAGAGCCCCGTTGACTTTATTTTGAGAAAAGGTTTTTTCTTTTTTTTAAGACTCATTAGCCATATAACCCTGATAAATTTTTATTAAATTCAAAGCTTTTCGGCTGCTCTTAATTTTGCGCTTCTTGCCATTGGATTTGCCGCTATTTCCTCTTCAGTCGGCCGTAATACTTTTTTTGTTAAAGAGCGGAGAATTTTTTTTCTATTACAAACACATTGCGGAAAGTCAGGAGGACAAATGCATCTGCCCTCAAGAGCTTTTATACGATGTTTTACGATTCGATCTTCAAGCGAATGGAAAGATATTATACAAATACGGCCCTCGGGCTTTAAAAAATTTATTGCACTTTCCATAAATGAACTGAGGAATTCGAGTTCTCTGTTAACAGCAATTCTAAGCGCCATGAACACTCGAGTGGCAGGATGTATTTTCTGATTGAATAGAAATTTTTTCGGGATGGCATCACATACTATCTGAGCCAACTGTACACATGAACAAATTTTTTTCTGTTTTCTCTGTTTTACAATATTGCGTGCTATCTGCTTTGCCCAACGCTCCTCACCGTACTGCCTGAAAAGCTTTTTAAGGCCTTCTTCATCCATCTTGTTTACCAAATCTTCGGCAGTTACTTCTGATTTGACATTCATACGCATATCCAGCGGTTCATCTTTCTTAAAACTAAACCCTCGACCGCTTAATTCGAGTTGATAAAGAGAAAGTCCAAGATCTAAAAGAATGCCGTCTACTGCTTCGATGTTTAAGCTTGAAAGAATTGCCGGAAGATTAACAAAATTTTCATGAAAAAGACGAATATTTGATTCATACTGTTTCAACAACCCTTTTGCATTTAATATTGCATCCTCGTCCTGATCTATACCGATCAGCAAACCGTCTGGCATTATTTTCCTTAAAACAGCAAGGGCATGGCCCGCTCCTCCAAGAGTACAGTCAACAAAGATTTTTCCTGGCATGCAATTGAGAAAATAAACTGCCTCTTTCATCATTACGGGTATGTGTTTGTACTGCATTTATTTAAAGCCCTAACTTTGCGATTTCGTTGCTGACGTCCTCCTTTTTCATATCATCTTCCATCTGCATCACTTCCTGCTCATATCTGTCTTTTGACCATATTTCAAAGTGAGCAATCTGTCCGACAAGCACGATATCTTTCTCAAGCCCTGCATACTGCCTTAATACAGGAGGAATAAGGATACGCCCCTGCTTGTCACACATGCAATCAAATGATCCACCTATAAAAACTCTTCTGAAACGCCGCATATACTCGCTGGTCTGTGCCAGAGACAGCACCCGGGATTCAATCTTTTCCCACTGTTCAAAACTATATGCAAACAGAGCATGGTCAAGCCTGGTAACCATTACACCGTCACCGCTGCCATCTTTTATGTCACTACGAAACCTGGCAGGGATTATTACGCGTCCCTTTGAATCAATTTTATGATGGGAGCTGCCTCTAAACATATAACACCACAATTAAGAATATAATACCACAATTATCCACTTTAACCCACTTTTTGTGAATAAAATACATTTCAGCCGAAGTGTCAAGAAAAAAAACAAAGTATTTATAATAATTTATTAAACTTAAGGATAATAATCAGAATTGATTTCAGGTGAAAAATTGATTTCAGGTGAGAAATTGTGAAGCAATTTTATTAGTCAAAAATAAAACTACGCTGTAATTCAAAAACCCAAAGGCCAAAAGAAACGCGATAGACGCCCTTGTCCTTCTCCCGATCTTTGCCTTCACTAACAAATGGTGCAGGGTATTTCATCTCATCAGCTCTTTGCAATGTCTGGGACACACGAAAAGCTAAGCCGCCTGAAAAAGCGATGAGCTTTTCCAGGTCGGTATTGAATGGCTTTTTTCAGGTAAAAATTTACATGATCATGGTTATATGTGGGATGTCGACAGAATATCAGTGGTCATCATCTACCACGCCCTTGTCCTCCGCCGCCGCCTTGTCCGCTTCTGGCACCGCCTTGTCCGCTTCTGGCACCACCTTGTCCGCTTCTGGCACCGCCGCCGCCTTGTCCATATCCTCCCCTGCCGCCGCCTTGTCCGCCTTGACTGCCACGATTTTCGGAGCGGGGGCGAGCCTCATTTACGTTAAGCGGTCTTCCTTTTAGATCTTTGCCATTTAGACCATCGATTGCAGACTGCCCTTCAGCCTTAGAAGCCATCTCTACAAATCCAAATCCTTTTGATTTACCACTATACTTGTCTTTTATAATAGCAGCGGATTCAATTTGTCCGAATTCTTCTAAAGCCAGCCGCAAGTCCTCTGCTGTGACATCGTACGACAAATTTCCTACATAGATTTTCATTTTAATCTCCCTTTTTAATAAATTATAAAATTGTACATCGCCTGACCACTGACATTCAGCACGCGCACTTTTTACGCTACTCTGCCAGCAGATGGTTATACACGGCCTTTATTATGAGGCCTTTGCAAAACGCACCCTTTCGCCCAGTCGGAACATTCTTCACGGATCAACTCTTCAAGCAGCACTGTGATATTATCGCTGTCTTTTCAGGAAAGTTCTGGTGTTTTCATGGCAGTTTCAATACACTCATTAAGGAATGGCAGTCCAATAACTTTTATCTGATCCATAGAGAGACCTTTGAAAAATGTTCAATTTTGCTCAAGTTCAAGGAAGGCGACCAAATTTTAAATCAGGTTTAAACGTAGGAATACATTGAGTATTTCGAGGCTTAAAATTTGAGCCTGACGCAGTAATTGGGCAAAAGGGGAAGTTTTGCAAAGGTCTCATAGAGTAGTTGTCCTGCTACTTAATCGTAAACTCAAACAAAACTTTATATTGTTCAATAAGATTTTTTGTGTTTTTCTCCGTTGGATCAAACATAATTTACTGGTTTGATATTGCATGACGTAGAATTTGATCAATCGTCACATCTAACTACATGTCACAACAATTTGTTTTGATCAAGTTAATTTATTGAAATAGTTGATTTTTGTTTTTGGATCATACTGATTGATAAAATCCTTTGCTGAAACTTTAAGATCTGCCTGGTATATATTTTTTCTGAGAATCCTTAATTATGATGAAATCGTAAAAAGTAAAATTTGTTCGCTCTGTGAGCATTTTTGGGATTCAGATTAATCCTGCTAAATTGCAAGAACTCGGGCTAACGCCCTCAAACAGCTTGCAATTTTTAACGCCAGTCTCAATCTAAATCTTTTCCAAAACTGCTCAATGTCGCTTGCAAATGACTTTTTACGAAGCCATTCTGTTATAGTCTTAACGTGCTATCAATCTCACGGCTCCGGAAATTGAATATATAATGTTTGCCTTACCATTTTATTCGTGTTATTTATTTCTGTTTTACTTTATTTATAATATATCATAACTTATTATGATAACCATTTTAACCTATTAGAAATAGAAAGATTGAGAGAAAATATGAGTTTTGAAAATTTGGATTTAATTGAAGAGTTATTAAAGGCGGTTAATGAGCTGGGATTTGTTGAACCAACGCCCATACAGATAGAGGCAATTCCTGAAATTATTGGAGGGGAAAGAGATCTTGTAGGACTTGCCCAGACTGGAACAGGTAAAACAGCAGCGTTTGGCTTACCCATGATTCAGCTGATTGATTTTGATCTTAAGTATACTCAGGGTGTGGTGATTTGTCCCACCAGAGAACTTTGTATGCAGACTTCAGAAGATATTAAAAAATTATGCAAATACGTAAAAGGTGCAAAAGTTGTTGCCGTTTATGGCGGCGCGAGTGTCGAAGATCAGAGGAATAAAATCAAAAAAGGTGCTCAGATTATTGTGGCAACACCAGGAAGATTGCTTGATCTTATTAATAGAAAAATAGCAAAGCTTTCTAAAATCTCATATCTGGTTCTTGATGAAGCAGATGAAATGCTGAACATGGGATTTCAGGAAGATATAGATGCCATTCTTGAAAATACGCCATCTCAGAAAAGAACCTGGCTTTTTTCCGCAACAATGCCCAATGCAGTTGCAAAAATTGCAAAAAAATATATGAAAAATCCAGTTGAGATAACCGTAGGCAAGAAAAATAGTGGCGCGGAAAATATCTTGCATGTTAATTATATCGTTAACGAAAAGGACAGGTATCAGGCGTTAAAGCGAATTATTGACTATTACCCGGATATTTATGGCCTTGTGTTTTGTCGCACGCGAAAAGATACACAGGAAACAGCAGAAAAACTGATCAAAGACGGCTATAATGCTGAAGCCCTTCATGGTGATCTTTCGCAGGCAGTAAGAGATAAAGTCATGAGCAGATTTAAAACCAAATCACTTCAGATTCTTATTGCAACAGATGTTGCTGCCCGCGGGATAGATGTTCAGGATATCACCCATGTCATTAACTATAAACTCCCGGATGAGCCGGACAACTATACTCACAGAAGCGGCAGAACGGCAAGAGCGGGTAAATCAGGAACGTCCATCGTCATTATTAATTCCCGGGAAAAAAGAAAGCTTCAGTTTATAGAACAAAAGGCAGGGGTTAAATTCAATTATGAAAAAATCCCGGAAGGATATGCAATTTGTGAAAAACAGCTCTATTCCATGATCAGTAAAATGGTAGAAGTTAAAGTGGATCAGAAAGAAATAGGGCGTTTCCTGCCGCCAGTCTATAATACACTAAGCGGGCTTACAAAAGAAGAGCTCATTCAAAAGTTTGTTTCAATTGAATTTAACCGCTTTATTAATTATTATAAAGATTCCAAAGACATAAATGCATCCTTGAAAAAGAGTGAAAATGTTCGTCGTCCTGTAAAAAAAGATCGACCACAGAAAAATTTAGCGCATGGAAAATCGAAACGGTTTTTCTTAAATTCAGGATCTATGGACGATCTAAAAAAAGGCACTATAATAAGAACTATATGCAGCAGATCTGGAATAAGCTCTGAAAAGATTGGCCCAATAGAAATAATGCGGGAATTTTCCTTTTTTGAAGTTGAAGCAAGTGTTGCGGATAAAGTGTTAAAATCAATGGACGGCGCAAAAATTGATAATCGAAAAATTCGGGTTCAATACGCCGAAAATAAAAAACCGCAAGGCAGACATTTTAAAAAAAGTAAAAAGAAACGTTAAAATACAAAATAATAGTTTTTATACGCCCGGCTTTGAACTAACCGGTCGGCGATATAGCGAAATCCCAACCCATTTTAATTGCCAGCCAATGGGGAAGAAGCATTGTTGACCGGGAACAATCCAAGCCTGCGCTTTCGATGTGTTCCTTTATTGCCATTGAAAAAGGGCTTGTCGCTTCCAAAACAGACTTGAGTACCACCGGAGCTTCTTCTGTAGATTCTGGATCGTTTAGTGCGCAGCAAAACAGGGAATTCGAACAGACGAAATGTGTTCGACACACGACTGGCCTGACAGGATAGGCGCTGCATTCGCCATTTACCAGCAAAGGGCAGCAATGGTCGTAGTTGGAAAGATCTGTCTGTTTGTCGATGTTGGCTGACGGATATCTGCCCGGCCTGGAATTGTCCCACTCATGCCATTGTTGCGTTCGCATACAAAGGCCGTTTATCTGGTCTGCTGAAAATTCACGCTTGACATATTGCGCCAGGTTGTGGGCCTCTGCAATGTTCATAATTATATGAAACCGGCAACAGTGACAACAACCTAATTTACAAGTTGGAATAATACCCTCTTCACTACGCAGCCGGTCCAGTCCGCATGCAGTCGCTTCATCTACTGAAGCATACAGGCTGTTAACAAAGTTCTCTTCCGGTGTAACTGGAATTTCGGCTCTGAATTCCTCAGCGCCTATACCAGAATTGCTGTTCTCAAACAAGTTCATCATTCTCCCTTTTTCCGAGTAATATAAAAAAAACGGCCTTGTGAGTCAATTGAATAAGATAGACTTTAGAGAGGGTCCTCAGTGAGACCTTTGCAGAACGCGACATTTTTTCGTCAGGCAAGGAAGGCTAAAATTTCAACTACAGGAATATATTGAACATTTCGAGGATTGAAGTTTGACCCTGACGCCGCATCACGGGAAAAATGGCAGTTATGCAAAAATTTGTTAGTTTATAAGTTTATATCGTCAAAAAGCAAATATTAATTTTCCTTAAATAAAAAAGCCCGGGATATGCGGGTCATCCATAAGCAAGTAAATAACTTGCTAAAGCAATTGATATTTATGCTTTTTAACAATCTTTTCTCCCCTGTTTACAGCTATAACCAATCAATGCAGCGGATTCGCTACGCTCCCCGCTGATTTCTGCGTTATATTTAATCATTCGTCATAAAGTTCATATTAATACGCATTAACGGCATTCTACGTATTTAATGTTACATTTTGCGCACCTTAAAAAAATAAGTTGCTTTTTTAATTATTTTAGTTACAATGTACCTAAAAGCTTACTTTAAGTGCAATAAAGCCACTTAATGTGCTAAATGGGTAACATTATGAAACTTGAAAATATGTCTCCAATCGCTATAGCGGAAGAATTAGGCAATAGGCTGAAACAAGTCAGGCTCAATGCTGATTTAACTCAGGCTGAAGTGGCATCACGAGCTGGCCTAAATAGAAGGTCTATTCTTAATGCTGAAAAAGGGAAAGTTCAGCTAAAGAATCTTGTCGCTATATTAGTCTCAATGGATATAGCAGACCAACTCAATATGTTTATACCTGCACAAGAAGTATCCCCAATACAGTTGGCGAAACTCAAAGGCCAAGAACGGCAACGAGCATCAAAATCTAAGAAAAGGAATACTCAGATCAAAGAGGATAAATTCTCATGGTAAAGGATGTCGTCAGTGTAAAATATAAAGAGCATGATGTCGGTGCTGTCAGCTTCAATACTGAAACAGGTATTGGCTCATTCGAATTTGAACCTCGCTTTATCAAAACAGGTATAGAGCTATCGCCCATAAAAATGCCTTTATCTCGAAAAATATATTCATTTCCAGAAGCTGATCCTTTTGTCTTCAATGGGTTACCTGGAATGATAGCGGACTCATTGCCTGATGATTTTGGCAATGCTGTATTAAATGCCTGGATAGCCAGCCAAGGCAAATCGACAGCTGACATTACACCAATACAGCGTCTTAAATATACAGGAAAGCGTGGCATGGGGGCATTAACATATCATCCTGCTACCCAAATAAAAAACTTAAACGCTTCACAATATATTGAAATTCAATCTTTGGTTTCTATTGCCCAGGAGATTTTAGATAAGCAAAAACAGTTCAGGGTAACCCTTGGCGCACAGGGCCAAGAAGATAAAGAAGCAATGATGGCATTATTGTCTGTAGGTGTGAGTGCAGGTGGCGCCAGACCAAAAGCGGTACTCGCGTTTAACGATGATTTCACCCAAGTGCGATCAGGGCAAACAGATGTACCGGAAGGGTTTACTCATTTCATAATGAAATTTGATGGTGTCAGCGAACACAATAAAGATAAGGAAACCTTTGGTGATCCGATGGGGTATGGGACAATGGAGTATGTCTATCACCTCATGGCGAAAGCATGTGGTATAGACATGATGCCCTGTCGCTTGCTGGATGAAGGTGATAGACGCCACTTCATTACCCGGCGTTTTGATCGAGATGGCAATGAAAAGCGGCATGTACAAACACTAAATGGCCTGGCGCACATTAGCTACAAAGAAGTAGGTTCATACTCTTATGCCGAGTTGTTTGCAATTGCTAGAGAGCTTAAATTAAGCCCTGATGATGCAATGCAGATATTTAGGCGTATAGTTTTTAATATTGTTGCGCGTAATCATGACGATCATTCTAAGAACTTTGGATTCATGCTCGATGATCAACATCAGTGGCAATTAACTCCTGCTTACGATTTAGTCTACAGTTACAAGCCAGAAAGCCATTGGGTGAATAGTCACTGGATGAAGCTCAATGGAAAGCGAGACAACTTTACACGAGAAGATTTCTATAGCCTTGAAAGATTAAGCCCTATATTCAGCAAACGGAGAATTGATCAGATAATTGAGGAGACCACAGAGCATGTTTCAAGATGGAATGACTTAGCCACTGAACACAGTGTGCCGAATTCATTGCTCAAATTGATAGGTGGTAATTTGCGGCTAGCGATTTAGCCGAAAGCGGTCATTTGAAGCAGTAACTATTTGTAATAAAATAAAATGTAACAAATCGCTCAACCAGACGCGAAGAGGCTGTAAAGGTATGCTGCCCAAACCATTTGAATCCCGATCATTGGGCAAAGTATTACATGCGGTGCTCAAGGGTGGCGAGATATGCAGCATATCCTACTCCCGGCCGACTCATCTTTAAATAAATCCGCTTAATTCATCCGGCATCCGCCAACTTCTTTGCTTTATTCAGGCATATTTCCAAAAAGATATTTTCTATAAGATAATCCGGGCTTTCCAACAAACGGTTCAGATTGTGGTTCGTTCCTCACACAATCTAATCTTATTCGTTATGCCTGTTTGTCGGCAAGCTTTTTGATGTTCTCATGGATTTTGAAAAGTACAATCAACAACTCACACCAAATCCTTGCTCCCACCCCGCCACCAACTATTATTCCAATTCCCATGAGGAACTTTCCGAAAGTTAATCCACCATAGCCTCCAAACATTGAACCAAGCCCTGAAACAACAGCAGCCAGCAATAGTAACCAATAAACAAATGTGATAATCTTTGGGGTAAGCATTGCATCGAAAAAGAAAACGTCTCTCATGTGACCTCCTTTGTGTTTAAGGTATAACAATTATTATTACGAAAATATTCTAAATAACGTTAATAAATTAAAAGTTATCTTGATAATGCGCAAATTATTTTAACATATTAGAAATTAAATTTATTTAAAGGTATTTTAAACTTCTATATTCATTTCAAATATATTAATCTATCCAATGACATGCTTCTCAGTTTGCGAATTGTGTCGCAGGGGGAGTGAGCAGATAGATTTTTTTTGAGTTTAAGGTGCAAGCTCCAGGGCTGCGAAGCAAAAAGCCCCATCTCCTCATATAACAGAAGAAATGGGGCTTTATTTTTTTTGTAATGGAATGTATTGTCAAATTAGCATCCTTTTTTGACTTTCAAAATCAGATCAAAAATAACTTAAAACGCTATATATCATTTTAATATATAAATCAATTTATTATAATTATTCAGGAAAATGCTTGAATTTATTATCAATAATGTAATGACATGTCAAGTTATTTACTTATTTATGGATGTCCCGTAGGTGCGAACTGGGAGCTGGGAGGCTGAGAATAAAGTGTTTCCTTTACTCCTCGTTATCCCCATGAACATTAATTTGCCTGAAAGCCATTACGTTGATTAAGGCAAAACCCAGGGAACAGATCGTAATGATTATTGCAAATGTTAGATCACCTCTGGACACAGTGCTGAATGCCCTGCCGAAGATTTTGAGAAATCCAACAGACAACAACAGGTGGTAGAGGCATAAAGAAGAAAAAATTGCAGTAAGAAAAACAATCGCTTTCCTTGAACCGTTAAGAACCAGAAATCCCAGCAAGAGAAAGGTAAAGGGGAGCATATCAATCATCAAATTCTTGAGACCTTCATCCCAGTAATAGTTCCATTCATAATGCCATAACTTGGCACCATACTGGAGTTGTGCGAGTTGAACCCCTATGATGAAAAGGGCCGAAACGATATACAGTATAAGGTTGCGGATTTTTTTCTCAGGTCGTTGCCCGGCAAAAAAGAACAGGCCAAGTCCGATGAAGGCGAAAACAAAATAGGTGATGATACCTTCAAAATCGTTGCTTCTGATATAGATATCACTTTCAGGCAGAATGTTGAAGAGCACAGCGAACCCCAGGGGAACGCTGTTGAACATAAGGTACAAAACAACAATAAGCATGCCTGTGAAGAAAGACGTTGCAGCAGAAAATATTTTCATATGATGTCCATGAACCGTTTATCCATTGCGTCAGACAACACTACTTCAGCGTGATTGAAATATGAGCCGAACTCTTGCCGTTTAATCCTGGCAGTACTGTATAGGTCCCGGGGGCAAGCGATTGACCAATGATGCTTCCTCTTCCTTTGCCACCGCAAAGAACTGAACGGGCTGTACGATTTTGCGGCGTCACTGCAGCCCAGATACAATATACTTGCGCATCGTCCTCTACAGCAGTAATTGTTGCAGACTGAGTAAGAACGAGTCTATCGCTTTCTGTTTTAGCATTTTTTGCGTGCCCGCTTCCTGCTATCTGTTTCCCAGATAATGTAAAATTTCCGGCAAGGGCAAAACTACCTATCAAAGCAACGCAACCAATCAACATTACAACCATACCAAAACGTTTCATTACATCCTCATTTGGTGATAAGAACTCGCTTTTTGAGGAATTAAGTTTAGTAGAAATGGGCTTGTGTGTCAAGGAAAATGTGACCGCAGGATATTGTGGTCGAAACGGGGGGCTTCAATATGTGGAACATGGGGGACGTTCTTCAGTTCATAAGTTTGTATCTTCAAACAGTAAATATTGGTTTTCTTCTGCGATTTTCATGCCGCGTTTAACAGATAAACTCACGGCTGGTTCAGATAATTTCAGCTTATGTGAAAGTTCCGACATCCGCATTCCTAATTCCCTCACAGCCCAATAGCACAGTAAACTTCTTGCCTGAACTATTTTAGGATATTTCCCTCTTACCCACAGCTCTTTGGGCTCAATCCCTAATAGATGAGAAACCCGCTGAGCAACCATGTCAAGATTAAACCCTTTGGCTTGAAGAGAATATTTTTTATCCAGTTCCTCCTGAGCAGTTTTAAGAACTGTATTGACAAAATCACCATCACCTAAAATACGCTCA
>Ga0222639_1000205_pt1 | contig 27978 bp, 44 predicted proteins | sample AntAcemetagen185_FD_179863 | JGI IMG/M metagenome (GOLD analysis project Ga0222639, IMG submission 179863) | Saline water microbial communities from Ace Lake, Antarctica - #185 | ecosystem: Environmental > Aquatic > Non-marine Saline and Alkaline > Saline | place: Antarctica: Ace Lake...
GACCGACTACGTGACGAAGGGTTCCAACCCGTGGACGGAGCACTTCTCCGGTGTCAAGGCCGAAGTGCCCGACCCCGCCGACCCCGAGAGCCAGATCAACACCCGGCTCATCCAGACGCTGGAGGACGCGGACATCGTGGTCATCGCCGGGGAAGCAGCAAGTCATTGTGTGAGACACACATGTCTCGACATCGTGCATTGTTTTTCTGATCCAGCCTATGCCAAGAAGATGGTCATCCTGAAGGACTGCACTTCCGCCGTGACCGGATTCGAGAAAGAAGCTGCCAACCTTTTCACGGAGATGGAGAAGTTTGGGGCGCAGGTTTTGGATTCAGTAAGTTTCCTGGCGTAGAGCCCAAGAGGAAGTCTAAGCATTTCCGCAAGGCGGATTGAAGATCGTGTTTTACTTCATAATCCCAAATGACCAGAACCTGGAATCCTCTGGAAAAGAGCGCTTCGAATTTGCGATCTTCGTACTCCCGAGCTTCCTTGACGGTCCGTCTGGGTCGGAAAAGACACCACCCAACCTCATCTTCTTTTTGGTCGGGGTGGGGATGGAATCGGGAACCGTTGTATTCGATACACTTTCTGAGTCTGGAATGGACAAAGTCGTATTTGAAGTATCTCCCCTTTCTCCAGACGTTGAATTCCCGGCTGCGGGGCGAGAAGTAGCATTTGTCTCTCATATCTACGGGGAGATCCTGAAACAGGGCCGTGAAAAACTGTTGGGATTCTTTGGAAGACCGACGGCTCAGATAGGCGAGACTTGGCACCCCATACCTGTCCATCAGGGTTTGTCTGTATTTCGCCATCGAGGCTGGGTTTTCCATGAAGTGGTTGACTCCATACTTTCGCCGAAATCCTTCCCGCTGTCTTTTTTGGATGTCGGGGACTTGGGAGACTTCAGGGACGCCATAACGACGGAGGTTCGTTCTTCGACGCTTTTCCTTGACAGCGGCGCTTTTCAGGGGACTGTCTGTACCGTATTTCTTCAGCCACTTCTTTTTCCGATTCCCTTTGAAGGTTTCTGTTTGGAAGTGATGCCGACCGCCGTTGTTGGATTTAGTAGTTTCCACCACTTGTTGGTATCTACACTTTTTGCACAGGCCGGTATGGAACCGGAGATTTCTCCAAGTGCTCTGAGTCTCTTTTCCGCATTTACAAAGGTACCGAAGTTTCTTGTTGTACCCCGGGTACGTCTCGGAGATAAGGATGAATCCTCTTTCTGCAAGATGGGTCCGGATGTTTTCAATAGTATACTTCACCGGGCTTTCCTCTGTGGTCAAGACACTGTGAGATATACTAACACACTTTCGAAAGGAGAGATACAATGCCACGGCTTGGAGACACAAATCTGGAGACCCATCAGCTCGGGGGGTCCAATTTTCAATTTTCGGCCGCACGCATCGAAGACCTCGGTGCGTCCGAGTACACGCTCGGCCTGATCGTCGTGGACGACTCGCCGTCGGTCAATTCCTTCAAGGCCGATATCATTGCGGCCATCAAGGAAGTCGTCAAGGCATGCCGTCGCAGCCCCCGGGCGGACAACATGATGCTCCGGGTGCTGGCCTTTTCCCGGAATGTGGATGAGGTCCACGGCTTCAAGCCGCTGCCCGACTGCAATGAGAACGACTACGACGGGTTGTCGTCGCCGGGAGGTTCGACGTCGCTGTTCGATGCCACGCTCAACGCCATCCAGTCGGCGTCCCAGTACGCCAAGGATTTGGCCGCCCAGGACTTCGACTGCAATGCCTGTGTGTTCGTGCTGACCGACGGCTGGGACAACTCGTCCACCAGTACGGCCAACATGGTGGCCGATGCCATCGACGAGGCCAAGCGCACCGAGGCACTGGAGTCCATCATGCCCGTGCTCATCGGCGTGAACCTCAAGGACCCCAGCGTCAAATCCGCACTGGACGACTTCCAGGCCACGGCCGGGTTCCAACAGTTCGTTGCACTCGACAACGCCGACGAAAAGACGCTCGCCAAGTTGGGCGGCTTCATCAGCCAGTCCATCTCGTCTCAAAGCCAAGCACTGGGCACAGGCGGAGCGAGTCAATCCCTCTCTTTTTGATTGGGCTGTGATGTCGTATAGTTGGCGTCCAGAAGGTTACGAAGTAGGAGTCCGACTGCAAGCAGGGGAGGGGAATGGGGATGATGAATGCTGACACCAAGATGCCCATGCAGCCGATTGTGGTCTTGGACGATGGGATTGTCCGTTTCCGGGCCAATCCCATCGTCCGGTTCCTGCTGGACGCAGGCCCTTTCGACATGAACCAGATCTCTGACCTCCCGAGGATTACCCCGGAGGAGCATGCGCAGTTCGCCCAACTCATTGGCTACAGCGTTTCCGGGTTTGGGGACTTATCCTATGCGGACCCGGATACGGTGGCGCAGGCCGACAAGATTGCTGGCGCTCTACAAACCAAGAGAGGATAGGACTGATGCCCCCGCGACACAACTTCCTGCGACTCGTCAAGGAACGCCTAGATATCAATCTGACCTGCAAGCATGTCTGCCCATTTTGTGGGTCGGGAGACGTCCAGAGCAAAGGTATGGCCCAGACGCTTGTGGCAGGCCCCTACAACCACTTCCAGAGTGAGTGCGTCTGCGGGTCCTGTGATGCCCACTTCGAGCACCACTGGCAGGAACAGGGTAAGCACTGGAAGACCGGGAAGGTGCAACGGGTTCATTGGTACATCAACTCAATAACCCGCAAGGTTCTGGCCGGGATTCCCGCCTGCTGTGGGGGATATACTTGGACCTGCAAACACTGTGATGGTGACGTCACAGTCGAACGATTTCGGCACGAGGGCGTCCTCTCGGGGAAGTGGGCCAGTCTGCTGTACTGGTATCGGTTTACCTGTCAATCGTGCGGCCGGACCGTCAATTCAATGTACGAGGACTGGTCCCTCCCCCGCAAGCCCGGCCCGAAGCCGCCTTCCACACCGCCGGGTCAAAAGCCCGGATTCATGGTCTGGGAAGGGGTCGGGGTGGGGGTCTTCAACCCCAGAGGGCTCAAGAGCCTGACGCTGGAGACGGAGTAGTCATGCACGCCGACGCCTTCTTTGTCATCGGCAAGACCCACAAGGTCTGCGAGGACTACGCTCGGGCTGGGGAGATTCCGTCTCGGGGAAATGAACCTGATCGGACCTACGCTGTCGTGTGTGACGGCTGCTCGTCTTCGGCCGACACGGATGTAGGAGCACGGTTCCTAGCCTTGGCCGCCATCCAGGGTATCGCCACCTTCAAAGACAACTTCAAGGATCGGATTGAATGGGCTATCTGGAGTGCAGACCATCTTCGGCCGGGATTCTTGAATCAGACGTGCCTGGATTCCACCCTGCTTGTTGCCTATCAGCGGGACGACGGAATGGTGGATGTTGGGGTCACCGGGGATGGGGTCGTTGCGGCCAAGCGTCAGGACGGCAGCATTGAGGTGTGGGAAATCGATTTCCAGGGTGCTCCGGCCTACTTATCTTACGCTCTATTTCCTGACCGGATGCTGGTGTACGCTGACAAGGGTTACAAGGGGCGCACGGTCCAACGCTACTCCATCACGGAAGGTGAAGCCACCAAGACGATGGAGACTGACTGGCACATTTCTATCAGGGGTGAGTCGGGCAAGACTGTGATGTGGGACAACCTGGCGATTCACCTCAATACCTTTGACCCAGCCGTGTTCGAATCGGTGATGGTTATGTCTGACGGCGTGCACTCTTTCCAGGACTGGGACGCCATGAAGCCCGTTTCTTTTTTGGAGGTTGTGCCCCACCTGATGGATGTCAAAGGCTACCGGGGGGAGTTCATGACCCGACGGTGCCGGTCCTTCCTCAATCGTTTCTGCGCCAAACATGGCTGGCAGCACAACGATGACCTTGGTGTGGCAGGTATCTACATGGGGGCGCCATGAAGGTCTACGTTAAGGGAGACAGGAGTTCTACCCACCTGAGCCAACGTGACTATGTTGGAGCCGGAGGGGAAGGGGCCATCTATGCCAAGGGGTCAGTGGCCTTCAAGGTCTACCATGACCCAAAGAAGATGGTCCCGCTGGGCAAGATACAGGAGCTCTCCGCCATCACGGACCCCCGTGTGGTCAAGCCCGAGAGGGTGCTGACGGATGCTTCTGGGCATCCCCTCGGCTACACGATGCGGTTCGTCCAGGGGGCCTGGTCCCTATGCCAGATGTTCCCCCGTGCCTTCCGTGACCGCAACGGTGTCACCCACGACATGACGCTGGAGCTCGTGCGCCAGCTCCAGGAGAGCGTCCAGCACGTCCACCAAACGGGCATTCTGATAGTGGACCTGAACGAGATGAACTTCCTGGTGTCGAAGTGGTTCGATGGCATCTACTGCATCGACGCCGACTCGTACCAGACCCGGCACTTCAAGGCCACGGCCCTGATGCCTTCGGTGCGGGACTGGAAGTGTCCCCTCGGAGACTTCACCGAGATGTCCGACTGGTTCTCGTTCGGGGTCGTGTCCTTCCAGATGTTCACTGGTATCCACCCCTTCAAAGGGAAGCATCCGGAGGTCAAGGGGATAGAACAACGGATGCAGCAGGGCATCTCGGTGTTCAACCCTGGGGTCCGGGTGCCGGCAGCGGCCTACAACTTCAGCCTCATTCCTGACTCCTATCGGCAATGGTACGAGGCCGTGTTCGAGCAGGGCAAACGCTGTCCCCCGCCAGCCGAATTCGGTGCGGTGATCATCGTGATGCCGAAGGTCAAGTCGGTGACCGGGACCGACCTGCTCGATATCACCGAGATAGGGGAATTCAAGGGCCAGGTCACGGGGATGTGGAATGACGACCAGCATCTTGTCGTGGTGACCACCGACGGAGTATGGCTAGACGGCCGCCAGACGCTCTACACGGCCCCCCAGAGTATTGTCGGGGTAGGCTTCTCCCCTCGATTGGGCCGGGCCGTGTTGGCCCAACACAACGAATCAGTGCCCATCTTGACGGACCTCACTTTCAAAGAGGAGGTCAGTCCTGGATTATCGGCTTTGGAGGTATCGTCCCATGACGGCCGGATTTACTACCGGACGGTGGACTCGATATACGAGATCATCCTGACTGACACGGAGGGGAAGGTCATCGCTTCATCACGGGGAGTGGCCTCGACCTTGGAGCACGCCTCCCGGCTCTATCCGGGGGTCGTTGTTCAGAACTTGCTGGGGGCCACCTACGTGTCGTTGCTGTCGGCTTCGGGGCATGCCTTCCAGGAACGCTTGGAGGAGTTGGACGAGTACCGGGTGATAGATGCCCGGTACGACGGAGCCGAGATTCCGACCCACAACAACGGCGGAATCCTAATGGTGGTCGGGGAAAAGGGCGGTCAGTACGACCGGCTGGTCTTCCGATTCGGGAATGACCTGGCTTATGACATCCGGGTCGTGGAGGACATCCAGCCGACCGGGCTCAACTTCGTGGTGCTCGACTCCGGCGTGTGCGTCTGTCTCAACGAGGATGAGCACCTGGAACTGTTCAGCACCCGCAAGGGGTCCCCGACAGTCAAGACCATCGAGGACCCGATTCTTGGAGGTGACATGATTCTCGGCAAGATGGGGGCTCAGGTCATTTTCGCTAGGGGTAACAAGGTCTACAGGATGAAGATGAAATGAACGAACGAAATATCGCAATCCGCCGCATTCTGATGCCGAAGGACACCAACCCCAGGGGTGAAGTCTTCGGGGGAGCCATCCTTGCGGAAATCGACCTGGCGGGGGCCATCGAGACCCGCAGGCACACTCTGCATGACGTTGCCACCCGGTGCATGAACGGCATCGAGTTCAAGCGTCCGGTGGCCATCGGGGATGTGGTGACGTTTTACACGAGCCTGGTCCGTATCGGCACCACGTCCATCACCGTCAAGGTCGAGGTAGAGTTTTCCCGGGACGGTCAGGAAGCTCCGGTGGCGGTCACGGCCACAGAAGTCGTGTACGTCGCTGTCAAGCGACTCCCGGATGGAAGCATCACTAAGGTGCCCGTGAAAGGTGATGTGTGATGAACCGGAGAGAATTACAACAGGTAGTGACTCGGATGGTACGGGCACTGGCGGAAGAGAAAGCGGGGTTCTTGTGGCAGTTGGCTGGTTTTTCCATGGCTGATGTAAAACCCGTCACTACTGGGGGGGTCAGGGATATTCTGCGGAAAGCTCACGTCTATGAGTTTGCCAAAGCTGATCACACGGTCGATGCCGTTGTGTTCGGTATAGACATGGACGAAAATATCCTCAAGATCCTGCTCATCGAACGGGGTCGAGAGGGAGAACCCTACTACGGGTCTTGGGCGCTTCCCGGTGGTTTTAGCAACCCGGACGAAGACCTGGAAATTGCTTTACGTCGTGAGCTCCGAGAGGAGACCGGACTCAAGCTGTCCACAGCTTCTACGATGTATCTTGAACAGCTTTACACGTTCGGTAAGCCAGGCCGTGATCCTCGGGGCCGGGTCATTTCGACAGCCCATTTAGCTCTGGTCAAACCGAGGGCTGTCAAAGGCGCGGACGATGCTGCTCAGGCTGTATGGTGGGATGTTAGCCAACTCCCAGACCTGGCCTTTGACCATGCCGAGATTATCAAAATGGGGTTAGGCCGGCTTCGGTCGAAAGTCCGCTGGCAGCCGGTCGGGATTGAGCTGTTGCCCCCGGAGTTCACCCTGACGTGTCTCCAGCGGGTCTACGAGATCATCCTCGACCGCTCTCTGGACAAGCGAAACTTCCGCCGCAAGGTGCTCAAGTTTGGTGTCCTGGAAGAAACCGGGGATACCACCCACGAAAACCACCGCCCAGCCAAGCTCTACCGATTCAACCGGAAGCGGTATCGAGAGCTGCTGGAGGGTGGCATTGACTTCGAGGTGTGATGGCCAGGAAAATACGATTGGCGTTCTTCGGTGGGGGATTCAACCCACCCCACATCGCCCATGTCATGGCCGTGGCCTACGTCCAGGCAATGGGCCAGTTCGACCGTGTCCACATCGTGCCCTGTTGGCGCCATGCCTTCGACAAGGACTCGAAGCTTATCGGCTTCGACCACCGGGTCGAGATGTGCCGTCTGGCCTTCTCTGACCCTCCCGATGTCGGGGTGCTCTTGACCGAGAAGTTTCAGCGCACGCGGTACACGGTGGATCTCGTGGAGTACCTGAGAGGCATCTACTTTAAATCCGACTACGACTTGACCCTCATCATCGGGTCGGACAACCTGGCCGTGATGCCCGACTGGCACCGCTGGCAAGACCTAAAGGCCCTTGTGGACTTCTTCGTCTTGCCCCGGGCCGGTTCGACAGAGCTACCCTTTTCGCTGCCGGACATCAGCAGCACCCAGGTGCGGAAGGCGCTGGCTGACGGGGTTCCCGTCGATGCCCTGGTGCCGCCGGCCGTGCTTGACTACATCCGAGCCCACGGGCTCTATACGGAGAAGACATCATGAGTTTGCTTTGCGGAGAATGTCAGCAGGACATCGGCCACGGTGACCCCCTTTACGCCGCCACCCGGACGGACCTGGTTTTCTTTACGGCTCTCAGTAAGGAAATCGTCGGCCGGATTCCGAAAGAGGACCGGTGCCCTCATTCCTGTGCGTCGAGTTCGGGTGTGGATATCCACATGGCGAGCTCGGCCCGGAATTTCAACGGGTCCTACACGGTCCGCGATTTCACCCGAGGAGGATTCCTGTTTTCCATCCCGGAGGACGTTGCCGAGAAGTATCTCCCCTGGGTCTACAGCCAATTCCGATGTGGAGAGTGTCCATGACCGACGTGATCAAATTCGATGAGTCCAAGGCCAAACCGTACCGCAAGAAGACCTTCGTCCTGGCCTTCGAGACAGGCTGTGCCGTCACGTACTTCAAACATTGGGCCGGTCCCGAAGGGCAGGTGATGCCCCGGAACCACATGGCCATGATCCCCCTGGACAACGACGGGGAGACAGCTTTGGTCAACATCTACGGTTGTGCGTTGGATGAGTTCAACGAAACTTACGTGACCGTGCCGGGCAGGTTCAACGTCTATCGGAAGAAGGCCGGCATCATGGCCTACCAGCCGGGTGTCCCGTTCAAGTTCAAGACGACGCTGGCGGACGGCACCGTCGAGGTCCCGGAAGGTTACGGGTCGGAGACCGACTGGCTTGTACGGAATCCGAGCGGCGAGGTCTACCGCATCGAGGACGTCGAGTTCCACCGCACCTATGGGGAAGGACCCGCATGATTGCGAAACGAGATCGGCAGATGGCCCGAGACCTCCCGTCTTTGACAGCTAAAGCCTTTTTGCCCGAGACCCCGATGCCTTCACTCACAATGGCGATGGCAGCGATTCGGCAACCACATATCGCTACTCCGATGCAAGTAGTATTCGAACACGCCGATGCGACTTTCGGTTACATGTCCTGTCCGCCATTCGAGGTGTCGGGCACCCGGGAGGATATCAAGGCAGTTCTTTGTCGCCGGGTGGATGAAATCTTCGATACGATTGAGCTCGATGACAAGAACCACCAGGAACATCTGGAGAAAGAACCCACATGAGCATCAAGCAAGTCATCGTCATGCGCCGAGACCTGGGACTGAGCCGGGGTCGCCTGGCCGCTCAGGTCGCCCACGCAGCCATCAAGGTCTTCTTCGACCGTCTGGTCGAGGTCGGAGACGGCCGCTACGAGATGGGCCCCTGTGAGGACTGGGATTGGGAGGGCGCCGTCAAGCCCTGGGTCGAGGGTGCCTTCACCAAGGTCGTCCTGAATGCTAAGGACAAGGCCACCTTGCTCGACCTTCAGGAGAAAGCCAAAGCAGCGGGCATCCCGACCGGGCTGATGGAGGAGTCCGACCTGGGTGGGGAACCAACGGCCCTGGCTCTCGGTCCCGCCAAGTCCGAAGATCTGGACCCGCTCGTGAGCCACTTGAGGTTGGCGTGACGTGATGCAAGACGGATTTCCATACCATTGTTCTTTCTGTGGGCGCACCGAGAAAGAAGTGAACCTGATCATCACGGGGCCGACGGTCTGTATCTGCAACGTCTGCGTCGAGGAGTGTCAGGAAATCATCGAGGCGGAGAAAGGGAAGAAACCCGTGGGAAGAGAAGAGCTAGCGTTCGAGGCTGAGAATTTGATGATCCCCACGGCTGACTGGGAGACCCGGGAGGGCATTCCTGCGGAGGCCCTCCAGTTGGCCCAGAAAGAAACGGCCAACAAGGTGCCCACGGGTATCGCCCAGCACCCCAAGTACGGCTGGGTGGTGGTTCAAACGTCTGGCCAGGGGCCGTACATCATCTGGTCGGAACAGGAGCTTCCAGAGGGCCGAAGGACCGCAGGAGTCCCCCGTCCGGCACAGCCGGGATTATACGTCCACAGCAAGGAAGACGCTGCCGATGCCCCCTGAACCGATACCGCCAGAACCTGGTGCCAAGCGCATTGGGGTTGACGAATACCTCCACCCGCGCACCTGTAGAAAGTGTAAACAGGTGATCCCTTGCAGGGACTATTTGTGGTGGGTTCCGGTCTACCACGACGGGGAAGTCCGTATTGGGGGGCACGTCACGACGAAATACCAGATTGGAGACCGCTTCTACTGCTACCCCAAATGTGCAGGATGAAACTTTTGGCTCAGCCGACCGTCTAATCGAGTAGCAAGGGCAACCCCCGGAAAAATGGGGGTTGACATCTGGCCCGAAACAGGTAGGATGTACCGTGACGGTCAGCGAGCCGTCCGGGGAAGGCCCCATCGGGGCTCTCACCCCCTAACCAAGGAGTTCGATTTCAATGTTGTTGAGATTCCGAGTTCTGAAACGTACCAGGCCAGCGGCGATAGCCGCAAGGCGGTCGGGCACGTTTGGGGGTGGGAATATGGAAATTAGAAACGAACAAGGACCAATGCAGCACCCCCAACCTGTCGCCGCCATTAACGGTTGCGACCCGAAGGGGGTGCCCGGCTAGCACGCGTCAACTTGACGATACAAGCCGGGCACCCGAAAGGTTGTCCGGCTTTTTTCGTTTAAGCGCCTAGCAGCGGTTAGACCACCAGGGGCGTATGAACCTTGGTAAGTCTTTGACATGTGAACAGGAACATTAGTAATTCGAGGGGGGCGGGCGGTCTAGCCTGCTGTCCGCTCCCCTTTTTTCTATGTGGTGGGTGGGGTCCGACTCGGACCCCGGTCACCCGCCCTTCTCTTCGGAGGAGGGTGAAGCCTCCCGGCTCCTCGAAGATGACCCCGATAACCGATCTCCAAGGTAACACTAGATGCCTTCTGTGACGACCGGCCCGGGGAGTCAACGAGAGGTTGGGGGCTATTCCGGCGTAGCTCAGTTGGCCAGAGCTCTTGGCTGTTAACCAGGGTATGTCGTTGGTTCGAGTCCAACCGTCGGAGCTTCAGGGTGTAGCTCAGCCTGGCTAGAGCGCCCGGTTTGGGTCCGGGAGGTTTTCGTGGGTTCGAATCCCACCACCCTGATTCAGTTCCGGTCTCCCCGATACTCTGTCTATACTGCACCTTCTATAGGAGGTGCAGCATGTCAGAGAAAGTCGTTTCGTGTGACCATTGTGGAAGTTCCTTTTCCAGACCCATCGGAAGGGTGAATGAGGCTATTAGGAAGGGGTGGAAGCAGTTTTGTAGTCCTGTTTGTCGATCCGCCCACCAGACCAAAGGTGAGGTTAGGGCCTGTATGTGTTGCGGGGATTCTGTTTGGTGGACTCCGGGGAGAAAGAAAACTCCGAAGGGTCGAATCTTCTGCTCCAAGTCCTGTGCTGCAACTTACAACAACCAGAGACGACCACCCCGTAGTGTCCAGTCTCGCAAAAAGACTAGTGATGCTCTCCGTAGGCAAGACTCTCGGAAATGTTCTGTTTGTGGATCATGTTTCTACCCTCGTAAGGATACACACCGGGCCTGTTCAAGAGAATGTGGCATGGTTCTCCAACATGGATTCCCACCAGCGTCCCGAGAGGAACTTGTGTCTTTCATTCATCGGATCCATACCGAAGAGAACAGAACGCCCACTACAAAAGAGGCTGGACATCGTCTCATTCTAGCTGCATCCAAGTTCTTTGGGTCCTGGAACAAGACCATGAAAGAGTTGGGTCTGACCCCTAACACTCAATGGCTCATTCGGGGTAAGATACCCTGCAAAGCGGGACATACAGCGGATAGTGCCTCCGAAAAACTTGTGGCGGATTGGCTTTTTGATCAAGGTCTTTCTTACGAGAGTCATAAGCCTTACCCCGAGGGGAGGTACACCTGTGACTTCTATCTTCCCGACCAAGATCTGTGGGTGGAATACTTTGGGCTTTTGGGGCAGCATCGAGATTATGACGCCACAGTAGAAATCAAACGGGACATGGCGAGACGTCATGGGCTAAATCTGGTAGAGGTGACTCCTGAACACCTGTACCCTGAGATGCGCTTGGGTGGAGTCCTCAGCTCGAATCCCCCCTCTCCGACTATGTGAGAAAGCATTCGCCGGGGGTTCTATTCGGGATCAGGAAAGTATGCGAGGGCTTCGGGGGAGGGTCCGGAGGTTTCTGGGCTTGGGAAGATGGTCTTCCCGTCGTTCGAGTTGAGTATGCTGGTGAATCGTCCCAGGTCGCGCGTCTGCTTACGGAACCAGGACAGGGCCTCTGTCCAGTCATCGTCGATGGACCAAGCAATGTCGGGTTTGAACCGGTTCCGGGGATCTCCGAACTTGATTTCAGGATGCCCTTCCCGGTCCAATCCATAGGTCACGGTGAGGACGAAAGGATGCTTACCGTTGCGGTCGGTGTAGTAGTCGTCAAAAACCACATCGATACCGCGCCTTCCCTTGGAAACCTGGACGCTTGCTCCCCATGCCCCCACTTTTCGAGCCCACACCAACATGGTGCTGAGTAGCTCCTTCTCCACTTGCTGGGGGACCCGCGCCCTTGCATAACGCCGGATGAGTGGTACGAGGTATTTCCGGGTCTCAGGGATGTCCTGTGCGAGCTTCTGGATTCTTTGGTAAAGAGAGTGCATGGGTATTCCTCCTGCCCCTGCTTGGAGGCGGGGATAAACAGAAAATTGATAAGGCACTCGCCGGGAGTGCCGTTCAGAGAAGGGCACCGGCTGGTAAACGCCGGGAAGCTGGCTCTGGACATACTGAAGGGCAGGTGCCTGCCCTGATGCCCGGCACACGGGGGTGTAGTCTAGTCTGGTCTATGGCGCCGGCCTGTCACGTCGGAAATCGTGGGTTCCAATCCCATCACTCCCGCTAGAGTTCTCTCGCCCACCGACACGGTCAACTAGAGTAGGTGGGTGTCGTTGACGCCTGGGAGACCACCCAGGCAGGGGTGCCAATTTGCCCCGGGAGTTCTCTTCGTTCTGGGGTGCCTGATCTGGTCGGGAGCCCCCGTGTGAGTCCAAAGGGTAATGACACGGCTTACCACACACGGGTCCGCTGGGGGGTTCGATTCCTCCCCATCCGTTTCTTCTGGGTATAGTCACCTTCAACAGGGAGGTGATATATGTACTTGCATTGTCACGCTTGTGACTGGAGCCAAGATGATTTCTGGTCGGAGTCCTACAACCCGATTCGTCACCTGCTCGACGATGAGGAGGGGCTCCTGGATTTCGACAGGCTCGACAAGTCTTTCGTCGGTGAGGGGTTCCAAACTGATGACGAACCTTTGATGGGTCTGACCACCCGAGAGGTTATCGTTCAGAATCTGGAGAAGGCGGCCAACACGATTCGGGACATGGTCTTCCTCACACCCGAAGACGCCAAGGGGCAAGCCTGCCCCAAATGCGGCGAAGACGCCCTCGACATCGACTGAATCGAAACCCAGTTTTCGATTCCTCCCCATCCGCTTCATGTCCCCGTAGCTCAGTCTGGTTAGAGCGCTGTCCCATGTCCTGGTAACTCAGCGGTAGAGTGCGGTCCTGATAAGGCCGTGGTCGTGAGTTCGATTCTCACTCAGGGCACTCTGTATTTTCCGGCACTTTTGCTTGTGTTCTGAACCCCGAACCCGTACTATGCAGGTACGAAAAAAGGGGGTTCGGGATGCCACGTAGAAATCCACTCAAACCCGAGTGCATCAGGTTGAGGGTTGAAGAACGTCTGTCGTTGCCCGAGATTCACCGGAGGACGGGTGTGTCAAGGGGGTCTTTGAGCCTGTGGCTTCGGGACTCCCCTCTGACCGATGACGAAAAGGCAGTCCTTGTGCGACAGGGGGCTCAAAAAGCCCGAGAGGGCATCAAGCGCAAGTACAACACGCCAACCGCCAAGTTCCACAAGGTCATCCGGGGCCAGAAGATGACCACACTCCAAAAGGCGAAAATCTCGGAGGCTGCGGTTCTCTTCCGGCTGGTTGTTCACGGGTACAGCGTTTACGGGTCGCCCTTCGATGGTGACCGGACGGATTGGATAGTGGAGACCCCCGCCGGGAAGGTGTGGAAGATTCAGGTCAAGACAGCCGTGGCTCGAAAGTGTGGTCGGCCGGGCATCAAGGTAACCCGTTCCGGGCCAATCCACGGATCTCGAAAACGATACAAACAAGGGGAGTTCGATTTCCTTGTCGGATACGACATGACGACAGATACCGCCTACGTGTTTTCCTTCAAGGAACTGGAGGGCTATTCAGCGGAGATAGCGGCCCCGCCGGAATCAACGGAACGGTGGGATAAGTTGGGGTGACAACATGGAACGCAGATCCTTTCTCAAGGGGCTCGTGGGGATGCTGGGGGTGGCTGTCGTCGGCCTTCCCCGCCTGTCCAAGCCCCGGGTGGCCCAACCGAAAACCACCAAGGCGGCCATCCTGGAAGCAGCCCTGCGGACACCGGAGGGCCGGACCAAGCTGGCCATGGCGATGGCAGCACCGCTCCGGCGCCGGCTCAACTACGAGTCGATTGGCCGGAAGGTCTTTCAAGTACAGCAAATACCGATGGGGGCGTAGCTCAGCTGGTAGAGCAGCGGATTCTTAATCCGCAGGTCGTGGGTTCAATCCCCGCCGCCCTCACTTTGGCCCCGTCTGTCAGCCAGGTTAGGCAGCCGGACTTTCAATTCGGTAACACGGGTTCAAATCCCGTCGGGGCTACTTGACCAAATGAACCCCCGTGTGTAGAATGAACCCAACAGGAGGGTTTGTTATGCGGGGAGTCCCCAATCCAGAGTTGAAGGCCGAGTGTGTACGGCTTCGGGTCGAGGAACGTCTGTCTCTTCGGGAAATTCACGAGAAGGCAGGAGCGGCCAAGGGTTCGTTGTCGAACTGGCTCAAGCCCTACCCCCTGACCCATCAGGAATTGGCTGACCGGCAGAAGCGAATCCCGAGAGGGTTCAACAAGAAGGATCGGGGCGAGAAGTCGGCGGCTTTCATTCTGGCGGCCCGGCCCCTGACGAAACACCACAAGGCCAAGATAGCCGAAGCGGCTGTATTGTTTCGGCTCACCTTGAAGGGGATGGCTGTTTTCGGTTCGCCCTTCGACGGGGACAAGACGGACTGGCTCGTGGAGGTACCATGTACTAATCGGATTGTTAGAATCCAAGTCAAATGGACTCTACAGATGAAGTCTACTTTGCCTGGAGTATCCCTGAGATGCGCAGATGGACGTTATGGGAATAAACGGTATCAGAAAGGGGACTTCGATTTCATCGTTGGGTACGACTTGTTCACGGATACCTGCTACGTGTGGTCGTGGGACGAGGTCGAGCATCTCCGAAATATGGTCACAGTGTGTCCGGAAGCTGCAGAGCGTTGGGACAAACTCATTGGCGAGTAGCTCAGGGGAAGAGCGCCGCTTCGACGCAGCGGTGGCCGGGGGTTCAAATCCCCCCTCGCCAACTGTTCCGGTCCCGTAGTTCAGCGGATAGAACAACGGATTTCTAATCCGTGGGTCGCAGGTTCGAGTCCTGCCGGGATCGTTTGCGTTCGGCGCTAATCCGTTTATTGGCTTCCCCCCGGTAGAGTGTGAGAACAAAAAGGGGAAGCCGATGTCCTACAATGCCACCGAACAACTCATAGGCAACATTCTGGGGACACCCTTTGCTATGTCCGAAGGCAACATGGCCATCGTGGATGTTAACGCCCCGGGCACCGGGTCGTTGGGGGGCGAAAGCAGCGCCCCGGATGGGACATGGGCTAACCCTTACCGGTCCATCCAGGCAGCGGTGGATGCAACCCCGGCCCCGAACTTGGGGGATGCCAAAACCCTGTTCCGGACAATTCTCATTTTCCCCGGTTTGTATGATGAGAATGTGGTCATTACCCAGCCTAACATCATGGCGTTGTTGACCATTGGTGAGGTTTTCTTGTCTGGGAGCTTGCCTCTCGGGCCAGTACCACCTGCGGATATACGGCATCTCATCTACAACGTTGATGTGACACCGGTCCCGTTTGCTTCCTTGGCGATCCTCCCCCTGGACGGATACCCCAGTTTTCTAGGTGGGGGAAACCGGTTTTGGGTAACTGGGAACATTGTGTTAGCCGGGGACGCCGGAGACCCGCTCAACAGTGAAAGGGGACTGGATTTCAAGCACGTCCGGACACGGGGTGTCATTTATGCAAGTGGCACGGGGTCAGTCGGAGATCCCAATTATCTCCCAAGACTCGAAGGCAAAATCAATGTTCAGATGGACCGTTGCTACCTCGAAGACGGGATGAGTCTTCCGGATGATATCGTGCACTACAGGATCATCTGGGAACGAGTTTGGGCCCCGGTATTGGGGGTCTTGTCTGGTCCGGGAAGTGTTGGGGGGACAAACTCATCAATTAGGTTTATCCGATGCAGGATTTCCGAGCGGGTAATTTGCCCGGAAGCCAAATGGGATCTTTGCCAAGACACCGAAATTGGGGATCCCGGACAACCCTATGCGCCTTCAGAAATGTGGAACTACGGTCTGATCTCGAACAGCAGTTTCGGCAACGGGATTATCATTCACGACACAGTTCCGGATGGCCAGGGTCGGTTCGTCAACACGGACATCCACGATACTGTGTCAGCCGGGGCCGGCATGCTTCGACTCGACCCGGTGACCAACTGGTATGTCAACAACAATGGCGTGGGTGGGGTTGGGCTCGGTGTCCGGACCCTGATTCATGACGAGACCATCCTGTAAGAACGCCCGTGGCCCAATGGATCGGGCACTGAACTCCTAATTCAGAAATTTGCGGGTTCGAATCCCGCCGGGCGTACTATCACTGCCAGAGCGGATTGATATCCCCTTGGGGGATGACCTCCATCCGGCCCGTCTTGTAGTCGAGCACGCACACGTCAGAGACGAGCCAGGGGTCATCATCCCGGGCACCGTAGTCCTCGATATAGAGGTAGGTCTTGCCGCCCTCACGGTCGTGGGATTGGACGAGCTCCGGGTAGTGGCCGGTACGAGTCAGGTTCAGGGCAGCCGGCTGGTAACGGTCGGCGTTCAGGGCTTCGTGTAGGTTCACTTTCATGGTGACCTCCTTTGGGGTTCCTTCTTTGTCTACCTGCTCGCCCGCAAGGCTAAGCCCAACGAGCCAGCCCCCTGAAGTAGAGCAACACCCATGCCAGGTTTCGGGCACGGGATATCAAGCACTTACAGACCGCAGGGGAGAATATCCTTTGCGAGATCAGAAGAAATCTTCTGGAAGGAAGGCGCCAATGGCACGCTTGAAACACAAGCCCCGAACCAATCTGGGGCGGTAGCTCAGTTGGCAGCAGCAACAGCCTTTTAAGCTGAAGGTCCCGGGTTCGAGCCCCGGCCGCCTCATTTGCTTTCAATAAGTTACCTATACCCCATCCTTATCAGATTACCTTTCTGATAAGGATGGGTTCGAATGAACACCAAAGACAAGGAACGGAAGAAAGCCGTTTTGTTACGGCAACAGGGTCATTCCTATAACGAGATTCTTGAGCAGGTGCCCGTATCGAAAAGTTCTTTGTCCATCTGGCTCCGGGGCATACATCTTGATTCGGAAGCACAGGTGAAACTGGCACAGAAACGGAGGAAAGGGGGTTATGCGGCACCTGGAACTAGAGAGAGGTTTCGAAAAGCCCGGGAAGACCGCAAGCGCCCTGAAAAACGAATGACCGGTCACCCCAAGTGGAAAGGTGAGGTTTCAGAGTCCGCCTTCATCGCTCGGTGTGTCCGAAACAATATCCGGCTTTCCATCCCCTTTGGGGACAATGCCCCTTACGATGCCCTCATAGACGTGGGCGGCAGTATCAAGAAGATCCAAGTCAAAACCATCGCTTTCGATGAGTACGACCACAACGTGGTGACCATCAAGCGAACCCGATATGCCGACGGTAAAATGAGAACCGAAACCTATGACGACGGGGATTTCGATATCTTCGTCGGGTACTGCCCGGAACGGGATCGATTTGTGCTTATGCCATGGGAGGCAATACCCGATTCTGGTACACTTGTTGTCCGTTTCGATTCTCCCTGCAAGTGGACGCCCTTCATCGAGAACTGGACGTTGCTGGAGGCACAGCCGTGACCGACTATCTTCTCCAGCGGGACGGCTCCTGTTGTACCATTTTCGCTTTAGCGAATGCCCTCCGGTTTTGGGGCAGGCCCTCGCCGGAACCGGGTATGGACGAGTGGGAACGACTGATCGACATCGCCCGGTGTCGGAACGGCAGCACGATAGACCAAGATGGTGTGGCCGAAGCCCTGGGTCTCCGCTTGGAGAAGATTCCGGTTGAGGATCTTGCCTCGCACCTCCCATATTTCCTGACAGTCCTCAACCCGTGCCGGGGAATGACTCTCCACGCCGCTCTGGTGATTGGGGTAGAAGCCGACGGCTTCCGGATGGTAAACTACCGGACGAACACAGGGCCGGTAGTAGAGGTAGCCCGACCCGAGATGTGTGATCCCGGCAACCAAAATCGTCGGGGGTGGGCCATCCACTTGCTTTGAAGCCCTTCCGCATCACAACGGTATAGTCATGGTGAACAACGACGGAAGTTCACCATGAACGACGAACGTACGATCAACGAGAGGGTGCCCGGCATGACCATCCTGGGTGCCACCCCCTTCTTCCCCCCGGATGCAGACCCCAAGGCGTGTTTCCACATCGCCGCTACGCCGGAGATCCTCAAGGGTCTGGGCCAAGCCATTTTGGCCGCTCTGGCGTCGGAGAACGACGTAGGTGATGCAGAAGTCGATGTCGGGGACGGGACGTGCACGCTCCGGGTCGCCACCCACGAGGGCGTCCACAAGACGACGGACCCGGGTGCCACCGTCTACATTCTGACGAGTTACGACGTATGATCGGCGGGTATGACTGCTACATCTTCGGTCCGGTGAGCGTGCCCGACATGGACTTCATCCTCCGGGCGCTCCATGAGCATTGGCCGAAAGGAACGATGATGGTCCTGGACCCGTCGGGCGGTAAGTGGCCCCTGACCAACCGGCCCCGTCCGGCACGGTTGGCCAACACCTTCGTCTACCGGACACCCGAAGACGAGAGATCCTGGGACCGAGACGGCCAGACCGCCGACAACACTGATGGGGTGGTTCTGATCTTCCCCGAGTCGAACTGCATCGCCTTCACTGTCTCCGGGGAGAATTCCTCTTCCGGCAAGATCGTCAGGGACATCATCCTCAATCTCCAGCGGCATCGGGCAAAACGAACATAAGCGGGCATGGCCGAATGGCTTAGGCATCAGCCTTCCAAGTTGAATACACGGGTTCGATTCCCGTTGCCCGCTATAGGGTCGATGTTATTTTTCCACCAAGGGGCTTAGGGTCGGGGCCGGATGAGTAGAGAAAGTGCAAAGGGTCTTTGATAACATTCCGAACATGGAACGGCCCGAGGCGGATACGTCTCGGGGGTCTATACCGGTTAAACAGGTTCAATTCCTGTCCGTTCCATAAACCCAGGGACTCCGGGCAGGTTTGGTAAAGGGAGTGCATGGGTGTTCCCCCTACTCCTGCTTGGAGGCGGGGATAAACAGAAAATTGATAAGGCACTCGCCGGGAGTGCTGTCCAGAGAAGGGCACCGGGCCAACCCCCGGGAAGCTGGCTCTGGACATACCGCCAGGAGGTGAGCGCTCACCTGGGGGCCCGGCACCTATTGCGGGGTAGAGGAGTGGTTGTCCTCGTCGGGCCCATAACCCGAAGATCGTCGGTTCAAATCCGACCCCCGCGACTACTGGAGGGCGTCATGGTCAAGGGCCACAGGATCAAAAATCCTCCCCTCATTCACCCCTTTGAACCCGGAGAAAAGGACTTCCCCTTTATCCATATCCCAGACCCACCCGAGTACATTCCGGAATACTGGGCTGTCCCATGTCCCGAATGTGGGGTCGAGGTGGATGAGCCGTGTGTGGACAAGGACGGTGAGCCTATCACGACGGTCGAAATACTTCCCTCACGGGAGGATGAGACTTTTCGGTCCCGTCGGAATCCTACCGTTCACGTCAAGCGTATCGATGCATATGTGGATGCTGACCTTGATGGGTTCGGTAAATACTCGGAGGAAGCCAGCAGATGACCGTCCAGATTACGGCTGGTGTGACCCTTGTCAACAACCACCGGGGTCTCGACAAGATGACTCTGACCGGGGATGCTCCTGCGGTAGCAAGCGTCATCAACGCTGTGTTGGCCGACAGCGACCATCTCGGGCACCCCAACGAAGTCAAGATCGACTTCCTCCGAGGCCATCAGGGTAAGGGCTTCGTTCGAGCCTATTGCCCCGAAGAGCTCAAGGGGGTGAAGGTCTCCTGGACCCAGGCGGCCGTGTTCGGCGAGCAGCTGTTGACCCAGTTGGGGCTCGAAGTCGTGGAGGCCCTCAAGTGAAGCTCATTCTGTGTTTGGAGTGCCAGGACGTCGTGAAGATCGGGACCCGGGGTGAACGCCGGTACTGTCTGTGCCGGAAGTCCTGGGGGCTCTACAAGAACGACGGCAAGCACGCTGTCATCGGGGGTAAGGCCGTCCCCTTCGGACTGGACAACATCACCTTGGCGAGGGGTGTGCGGAACAGGCCCAAGGACGGTGTGGGGCCGGGGGTTACAGCCTGGGTATTCCCGGAGAAGGCAGCAAGAATCGAAATGGATGAGAAACCCATGTCGGAGAAGGTCAAGCGTGTTGTCCTGCGGCTGCCCCCGGATCTGGTCGAGTGGGTGGACAGTCAGATTCCCAAGCTCGGGACGACACGGAACGCTGCCATCACGGCTCTCTTTCGACAGGTGAAGGCCGAGATGGAGATGGAAGCACGGGTCACTGCCCTTGAAAAGAGGCTGGCCACCCTGGAAGCAGGCTGACGATCATCTTGCTCTTGTGGGTAAGGTAGGGGAAACGGCGCCAGGGTGCCCACAATCCCAGAGAGGTTTCATGCTGAGCAAGAGTGAACGAGCGGACGTGAAGAAAGCCTTCGACCTGATCCTTCGGGAGGTGGACAGCGGGGAAGCGGTCAGCCTCCGGGGTGTCGGGACGTTCTCACGGGTGGAGAAGCCCGAACGGATGGCCCGCAATCCCCAGACGGGGGAAGCCATCATCGTGGCGGCCCGCAGTGTCCTGAAGTTCAAGGCTTCCTCGAAGCAGACGATCCTCCACTAGATTACCTGCCATCAAGTTTCCCTGGGGGTAATCACCCCCAAATCGGGGCCATAACTCAGTTGCCTCACCACTAAACCTCATGTAAACTGTCTGATGCACCAACAGGGGGTCTTCGTGGGGTACGATAACACCAAGCAGAAAGGCGATGAAGCGGAGCTATCCGCCTTGGTCTTTCTCCAGAGACACGGGTTCATGGTCTCTATCCCGTTCGGGGAGAATACCCCTTACGATTTGATAGCAGAGTCCCCGCAAGGCAGGCTCTATCGGGTCCAGGTCAGGTGGTGTTCATGGAAGGAAGGCCGGCTGTCTTTGAGCCTGCGGAGGATCAGCAAGAACTACCACAAACCCTTGGACAGGACTCGTATCGACACTTTTTTGGCCTGGGATGGCTCTGACGCCTACATCGTGCCGGTACAAGACACCATGTCTTGCTCTGCTGAATTTACGCTCCGGGGGGAACCGCCCCGGAACGGGCAGAAGAAAGGTATCCACCTGGCTTCCGCCTATCGAAATGCCATCCACCTTCTTCCTTGATATGGGGCCATAGCTCAGTTGGGAGAGCGCGGGCTTTGCAAGCCCGATGTCGCCGGTTCGATCCCGGCTGGCTCCACTTGGGGCCTCCGGGGACGCCCGGAGGAGTCACAGCAGCGATAGGGTGAAGGCAAACACAAAGACCGTCTCGGGATTCTTGACCGAAGGATGCACGAGATGCTACTGAGGGTCTAGAGTTGGTTTTCGGCTCTAACATCAGACCCGCACGCCCCATCTCCGATCTCTGTTGTTCCCCATTGGGCGCCGTGGAGTAGGTACACGGCACGTACCGAAGTAGTTGGATGGGACTCCGGTACATTCTGCGGGCGTAACTCAGTCTGGTAGAGTACCTGCTTGCCATGCAGGTTGTCGCGGGTCCAAATCCCGCCGCCCGCTCTGAAGTGTTGGCTGGGGGCACCAGGCTCTCCCTGGCCCGGATCTTCTCACAATCCCAGAGAGACCGAACAGGAAAAAGAGGGACATCAATATGGCCCGTCGTCTAGTGGCTAGGGCACCGGACTTTGAATCCGGTTATCGAAGGTTCGAATCCTTCCGGGCCAGCTAACAGGGTATAGTCTCCCCAACAGGTTTATGGTGCGTTACAGGTTTTGGAGGAGACGATGCCCAAACACAACCAGACCATTCTCTTTGACCGCCGGCTTCAGTTCATGCAGGGGAACGGGGATGTATCCGCCAGGGTGCAGGTTTCCGAATACCCACAAATGCGTGAAAGGATAAGGCGCTACGCCTCCTTGGGAGTCAACATCAATCACTTCGGCTCCTACGGGAAAACCCACATCGGCTTGAGCCATGCGACGGTCAGCATTCTCATCGAGATGCTGGAGGGCGTTCGGGATGCCCTCGAAGGGCAGAAAGAGCACCTGTTTGACCGCTGCCAGTTGTTCGACCTGATGGGCGGCAAGCAACAGGTCATCGAGCATCCTCTGGCACCCGGACGCAGAAACAGCACGGAAGAGATGGACGATGAACCGGAGACCGTAAAGGAATGACAAATGGGTACAAGTCGAAGAGGGTTTCTAGGGGCTGCTGCCGCAGCATCCGGTTGGTTCCTGATTGGCCGGAAGGCTGGGGCTGAATTGAAAAAGGATGTGCTTGTTGATGAACGGGATGAGACCTGGGGTGATCTGCCTGTCCACATCATCGAAGCCTCCCTGACTTACGATAGCCCGATGGTGGCTTTCGACATCCCACAAGAACCAGGTCCCCAGGAATCGGGTTTAGCCGATATAACCACCAAGAGATTGATTGTTCCTCGGGTCTCGGTCGAAGAGCTCCGAGAATATCACGAAGGTGGGCGTCTCACAGTAAAGGTGCAAGGGGAAGACGGGGAAAGTTTCCCGATTCATGCCCAATACCCTGAACCGAAATCCGAAAAGTTTGACTTGAAGGGGGCCCTTCGAGAACGAATGATAGGCTATACAAAACTATTCCTGTATCAGTCTGGAGATGCGGGTAAACCTTACGGTACGATGCTCGTGTTCAACTGTCCGGACCGAACCGAGATAGGGATGTTGGTCCATTCAACCCGGTTCACGTCCAAAGAACTGCACATCATGGTCCCTGCCCGGTTGGTCTTCGGGGGCTGAGAAACGGTCTGGCTGCCGACCTGTGGGCACGGACCATGAACCGATTTCCACCAATAGACCGTAAAGGAATGGCAACATCGAGGGTGCGTCAAGCCCTCTTTTGGGGAGTAGCCAAACTGGTAAGGCACCTGACTTTGCGGGTTCGAGTCCCGTCACCCGCTCTTTTTCACGGTGGGCAGCCTATTGGGAACCTCCACTAGGAGGTGGCTAATGGCTCTCTACACTCTGCGTGATGGTTCCGAAGCCAGTGACCCCAGGCTCACCCGGCTCAAACAGTTCGATGAGAAGTCGAGGGATTTCCCTATCCGGGCGACTATCGACCCGGGAGTCAAGCCCCGGAGCTACACCTGGCGGTGCTCCCAGTACCTCGACCAGGGGAACGAGGGCAGTTGTGTCGGGCATGCGATGGCTCACGAACTGATTGGCAGACCTGTCGAAGTCAAAGGGATTAATGGCAAGACCGCCAAGGAGCAGATCTACTGGGAAGCCCAGAAGATCGACCCATGGGAAGGCGGTTCCTATCCAGGGGCAGACCCCCGGTATGAGGGCACGTCGGTTCTGGCTGGCATCAATATCCTCAAGCGATTGGGCTATGTCCAGGAGTATCGGTGGGCCTTCGGTCTCCAGGATCTCATCCTGGCCGTCGGCTACAAAGGCCCCGCTGTCCTGGGTATCCCCTGGTACCAAGGAATGTTCAATGTCCTTCCTTGCGGTCACGTCCATGTCACCGGTCAGGTGGCGGGTGGCCATGCCATCCTCTGTAAGGGCGTCAGTGTCACCAAGCGTACCTTCACGCTCCACAACTCGTGGGGGTCGGCGTGGGGCAATGGTGGCGATGCTCTGATCTCCTGGGACGAGATGGACAAGCTGCTCCAGGAATGGGGTGAAGCTGTCATCCCGCTTTTGCGTTCCCACAGCAGCTAGATTCTTCCACATACTGGGGAGTAGCCCAATTGGCAAGGCGCCTGACTCTGGCTCAGGATATTGAGGGTTCGAATCCTTCCTCCCCAGCTTCCCGCAGCGTAGCTCAGATTGGCAGAGCAACCGGCCCATATCCGGTATGTCGGAGGTTCAAATCCTCCCGTTGCGACTATGACGGCGTAGCCAAGTGGTAAGGCATGGGGCCGCAACCCCCAGATCCCCGGTTCGAATCCAGGCGCCGTCTCTTTCTGGGCTCAGCGTTCGCTCCGAGGGAGTGAATAGGCTGGGAGGCTGTTATGCTGGATATTCTCGGACAACGGATCTTCGGTTCTTCCGTCAGCGGTGTTGGCACCGTCGTCGGCTTGCCCAACATGGGTCTGGCTTTCGATATGGGGCTTGTCCCCAGAGCCGCACGCCGACTGCGGAACGTGCTTATCACGCACGGCCACATTGACCACATGGCGGGCATCGTTCAGCACGCAGCCATCCGGAACCTGCAGGGCATGAAGCCTTCCCGGTTCATCGTGCCCCTACATCTGGTCGAGCCTATTGAACAGATTTTCGAAGTCTGGGACCGGCTACAAGGCGGGGGGCTCCGTTATCAACTGGTCCCATTCCTCCCCGGTGACCGGTACCAATTGCCTTCTGGTTTGGTGGTCCGGGCTTTCGAGACCAACCATCTGGTCCCGAGCCAAGGCTACTCCATCTGGAGGACCAAGAAGAAGCTCAAGGCCGAGTTTCAAGGTCTGCCCGAACAGGATATCCGGCGGCTTCGGGTGGATAAGGGCATCGAGGTTTCTGAATTGACCGAAACCTTGGAAGTCGCCTACACCGGGGACACCACCATTGAGGCGATTCGCCAGGTGGAGGAAGTCCGCAAGGCTCCGCTGCTCATCACGGAGGCCACCTTTGTGACGCCACACATTTCGGATGACTTCGCCCAACGCCGGGGCCACACGCACCTGCGGCAAATCGCCGCCGTGGCCGATACGCTGGAAAACCAGGCTATTGTGCTGACCCACTTTTCGGACCGGCACAGCCCCCTCGAAATTCAGGAAGCCTTGGGGACGCTCCCCGAATCCCTCCGGGGTCGGGTATCGGCTCTTGCGGGGGCTACATTTCGTAACGGTAGAGTACCTTGAGGAGGTTGCCATGCCTGAAGGTCGCACGATGTGGTTCTACCTGGTCTACGACTGGCTGACCCGGAAGAAGGAATTCTTCTTCGATCAACCGACCCATCCGGAAGACCGGGAGCTTCCGAAGGACCGGAGGTACAACAAGACCGAGAGCCTCTACCGATGCATTGCCACCTTCCCGCCGAGCAGTCAGGGCAAGGCAGGCACCGAGATCAAGGTGGACGTGGTTCGTGAGGAGTGGGATACGGCGCCGAAAAAGTCCGAAAAACAATCGATGGTGATGTGGCTGGCCCAGCGGATATTTGCTGAGGGGCCGGACCTGGCGCCACCCCATTCGTTCGGCCCTGGCAACCCATTCTGGGGTACCCGGGACGAGAAGAAGCCGGTCGTGCGGTTCCAGATAGGTGTCAAGAAGTACAAGATCGTCGTCTCGAAGGACGACTAGGGGCCTGTAGCTAAATGGTCAAGGCACCGGGCTCATAACCCGAAGATTCTCGGTTCGAGTCCGAGCGGGCCCCCACTAGGTCCACATCACCGGTTTTCAGGGTATATCCGGTAGGTGTTGGGAGGAACCAGAATGGACCAGATGACACAACGAGTTGCACAGGCATACCTGGAACGTCAGCAGGAGCCCCTCTCCCGTTTCGTCCGCCGTTGGGGGAGGGAGGTTTCCTACATCCGGGACACGGATGGGACCGTCTCCATCCGGTCGAGATCCGGCAGCGAAGCCCCACCGGAAGCCGCCGAGCAGTTCAAAAAGGTGGCGTCGGCTTTCCAGAAGGACGCCTACAAGCACCCCCGTTTCACCCGAAACCTCAAGCCGAGCAACGCCCGGCATTGGAGGTGGGACAAGGACATCCTGGAGGCGAAGAATCTGGCCGGGAGCAAGATGCAGAAGTTCTCCTGGAACCCGGTGACCGGCGAGTTCATGCTCGTGTGGCCCGGTCAGAACCACGCCAGCGTCAAGGGTGCCAAGCCTTTTGACGACTACGTGCGGGGCATCTTGCTCCCGGACCGGAAGCTGGTCATGTTCCGGCCGTTCTACCCCACCTGGATGCAGAAACTGTCCCCCATGCAGCAGTTCCATGGAGGAGGATCCGACCCGGCTCAGGTTTCCTTCGACGCCCAGCACGCCGCAGAGCAGGCCCTCAAGGCCAGCGGCTCGAAGGGGTGGAAGTTCCAGTACAACATCGACAACGTCGCTCTGGAAAAGATGACGGGCGAGCACGTCTGGTAGACACTATGGGCTACATCATTGGAGCAGATGAAGTTGGACGAGGGTGCCTGGCCGGAGGCGTTTACGTCGGAGCCGTTCTGGTTTCGGACAACAAGATGCCGGTCGAAGGTGTGGGGGACAGCAAGAAGCTCACCCCCAAGCGCCGTGAGAGCGTCTACAAGGCCCTTCAAGGTGATCCAGACGTGACCCACCACATCGGCATCAAGACGGCCGACTTCATCGACCAGATGGGCATCCAGCGGGCTCTATACGAATGCTTCAAGGAAGCCATTGACCGATGTCTGGCCCAGGTCCCTGACGGGGCCACCGTTGAGGTCCGCATCGACGGGAAACGGATGGATCTCGATTGGCACCCCATCAAGACCACGTACATCATCAAGGGGGATGCAACCGACTGGGTCATCGGGGCAGCATCCATAATGGCCAAGGTCGAGCGGGACGCCTACATGGTCCAGAGGGCTAGCCGGTATCCTGTCTACAGTTGGGAGAACAACAAAGGCTACGGGTCGAAAACACATCGGGATGCCATCCACGAGCACGGCCTGACACCCCTTCACCGGGCTACCTTCTGTCGGAACTGGGTCCGCAAGCCTGATGAGGGCATCAACATTTTTGACTTGTTCGACTAACGAGGTTGTAGATTCTGAGGGGAACGGCGGTATTGTCTATGTGGGAAGTCGTGGGGTGTCTACAAAGACGATGGTCACCACGCATCCATAGGCGGTGTCTATCCCACTGGGGATAGGCAACGGCAGCTTGGCCGATGCTGTCCAGAACCGGCCGAAAAAAGAGCCGGGGCTGGAAGGTGCTCGCTTGGGTTTTCCACTAGAGTTCAAGCGTATCGAGGAACAGCCATGAATGATTCGAAGATGTACGACAACCTGGAGGACATGCTCTGGGATATCTCCCAGATCCTTGCCGACGACGACATTGAAAAGGGCACCCGTTTCCTCATCGAGCCTGTTGATGACATCATGCGACTGGAGATCGGTTTCCGGCACTTGGAGACGGGGCAGGAATGGCGGATAAGGCTGAAACACCTGAAGGGGAGCACCTGTCCTTACAAGAGAGTTCTGGCAACCCCCGAAGGCCGGTGGCAGATGGCTGTCGGGATGGGAGGTTTCGGGCTTCTCAAGCCAGAAGACATCCTCCGGATCGATGTGGAACGAACCAGGCAATCGGAGTTTTGGGAGTTCGCCGGGAACGAGGTGTAACATGGGTTTCTTCTCTCGACGGGGGTTCTTGAAGGCATTCGGGCTCACCACTGCGGTGGCAATGGTCGAGCCGACCCGGGCAACGCTGTCTCTGTTTGGCTCCAACGAAGCCAAGGCAGCGACTTCGGCCATGGGATATCATCAAGTGGTGTTCCGACGTCCAGTGTGTGTCCCAGAGACGGGGGAGACAACAATTCGGACTTGGCATCTTTCAGTAGGGCCGACCCAAAGAGCTCAGGTGGTCGGCCGAATCCAGAGCCAATTCCCCAAGCACTACAGTTGGATGTTGGACAATGGACATGGCGGTAATAGTGGCTTCCCGGAATGGGATGGTGAAATCGTTGTCGGTGTCCCTCCGACAAATGATCCCTACATCGGGTTCTACAAGGCAGCGGAAAAGATCCGACAGCTCTTTGCCGACAAGTGCCTCCAGCGGATTCAGAGTGTCGATAAGGAGCTGCGGTCGGGACACCGGTTAGTTTCTGTCGTCCACCTCCCAATTCACGCTCGCCCCACGGGTCACAGGTTCGGAGAACCATTTGTTCTTGAGAGGGGCTTCGAGGTAGCCTGCGACTGTGACACTCGGGTTGTCACGTACCTGGATTTGAAAGGCTGGGAAGTCTATTCGCAGTTCGGGGAGATCCCCATCGAGGTCCCCACCGAGATTCAGATGAAAGTGCTCCTTCAGTATGACACGGACATCGTGAACCGGGCCGGTAAGGGCTGGGAAAGGTATCAGCGGACATGACAGAGGGGGTGGGCTACTTCTCGTCCTTCTTTTTGTCGCCTTCCTCTTTCTTCTGGCGCTCTTCGTAGCTCTTGCGCCACTTGCTGAATTCCCGCTCGAACGCATCCTTGTAGGCTTT
>Ga0222639_1000208_pt1 | contig 27755 bp, 24 predicted proteins | sample AntAcemetagen185_FD_179863 | JGI IMG/M metagenome (GOLD analysis project Ga0222639, IMG submission 179863) | Saline water microbial communities from Ace Lake, Antarctica - #185 | ecosystem: Environmental > Aquatic > Non-marine Saline and Alkaline > Saline | place: Antarctica: Ace Lake...
CCGAGTTGAGGGGGGTCCGGAGTTCGTGGCTCATATTGGACAGAAACTCGCTTTTAAGACGGTTGGCCTCTGCAACCTGCTCTCTCTGGGCCTCCAATTCCACATTCTGTTCCTGTAACTCCTCTGATTGCTGCTGGAGTTCCTCTGCCTGGGCTTGAAGTTCTTGATTGATTTCCAAGATCTCTTTCTCCGCTTTTTTCCGCTCAGAAATATCTATCGATGACGACATCATTTCGATCGGTTTCCCGTTTTCATCATAAACAGTCGAAGCAGAAGCCTGGACATCGAATAGGGTTCCATCATTTTTCTTTGCCTTTATTTCGCCACTCCATGTGCCCTTATTTTTTAGATCACCCATTACCTCGTCAAGTATTTCGCTTACCATCCAGAATTCAGGGAACGGTTTTCCAATCACTTGACTGTCATTCTCAAAGCCCCATATTTCAAGAAACGAAGGATTAACATAAGTCATAATAATTCCATCAAGGGTACAGGTGCCGATAGCACTTGATGATGAATTAACAAGATATTTTTTTTCAACCAGTTCCGCGGCGAGTCTTGCCGTCTCCGCATTTGCCCACATGTTGGAAAGGGCTGTGCCGAATCCCGTTGTCCACGGCTGTTCCATGATGTCGAGGACTTTCCGGGGATATGGTTTGATGCTTGCTAAGGACACAATGCCGGACACGACACCGGCGATAATAATGGGGATACTGATAATCTCTTTCGGGAGTACCGTACCGGGGAATGTCCTGAATGTGAATATGCTGTCTTCCGGAATATCCTTTATGTGGGTTATCTTCTTTGTTTCCACGACCATCCCCAGTTCCCCTTCGAGGGCGGATGCATCAAACGGTTTCAGAAGCCCGGGGGTGATGCCTATGGATGTGAAGTGTTCAAAGATTTTAGTATCCCTGTTCAGGACGAAATATGCCCCCATTTGTGACCCCGTGACTTTGACAAGCTTTTTCAGGATATTCGTTCTGAACGCCGGTAGATCTTTCGCGTCCACGAGCGTTTGAGTAATCTCATCGTTTATTTCCCGGAGTTCCATCTGGGACATGACCGAGTCGGCCATGGCATTAAACGATTGTGCTAAAAAACCGAACTCATCCGCACTAACCACGCGATTCCTCGCAGACAAGTCTCCGGCCTCTATTTTTTTTGAGACTTCTGCCATCTTTTTGACCGGACGGGCAATGGTCCTTGCCAAAAAGAGAGCGAGCCCATAGACGATGGCTGCTGAGATGGCGAAGAGTATCAGAATATTCCAGAGCATAAATCGGATGGGGGCGTAGACCTCCTTGAGATCCTGTTTGGCCACAAAACCCCATTGGGTTCTGGGAATATATGTGTATGCAGCCAGGATTTCTTCACCCCTGTAGTCGGTGGCCTCCACAATCCCGGTTTCACCCATGGCGGCCAGCAGTGCGGGTTTTGCATTTATCTTCAATTTCAAGGGCGCCCGCTCGTGCCATCTCAATTCATTGACTGCGATCACATCCTTATTTACGATGAGTGTTTCCCCTGTTTCCCCTATACCGGTACGGTCCAGCAGCAGAGCAAAGAGAGAATCTTTTAGATTGACCCGCGCAACCAGTATCCCTACGATGTGTTCATTATGAGTGGCGGAAAATACGGGGATTGAGAAGGCCATCGCGGGTTTTTTCAGGGTTCGCGAGTAATAAATATCCGTGATGCAGGCTTTTTTGCTCCTCATGGGTTCGGTAAAATAGGGGGCCAGGGATCTCTCTTCCCCTATCAACGCCTTGTTGGTGGAGATGATAATTTTTCCGCTATCAGGATTGATGACAAAAAGCTCGTCATACGCCTTGTAGTTCTTAACATACCGCTTCAGCAACTCCTCCCCCGTGAGGAGCATGCCGGAATGGTTTTGCGGCTGTTCTCCCTTGTGGATCAATTGTTCCAACGCCCTGATTTCAAAAGCTCCAGAGATGGTTTGAATATCTCCGACCCTTTCATCGAGCCAGTGTTTGACCTGGTCGACTTTAAGATCCCTGATCGCTATGAGCTTGCTGAATTCCACCTCCTTGATCGCATTGATCCTTTGATATGAAATAACCCCGCTCACAATGAGTAAAGGCACAAGGGCCACCACGAGAAACCAGAAGGTCATACGTGCTTTAACGCTCTTGAATTGAAGTTTCTTTTTCATTTTATTCCCTCGATTAAAAGAATTATCTCGCAAAGGCGCAAAGGCGCAAAGTTTAAAGATTGTTTACAATACGTGTTATGCCGTTTTTAATGAGCTCCACATTGAAGTTGATTAATAGCCCAAGCCGCATGTTCGACAATTTCAAGTAAGTCAAAAGCTGCTTTTTATGGACCGGCAGAATTTTTTCAACGGATTTAAGCTCAAGTATAACCTTATCTCCCACAACCATATCAGCCCTGAATCCCAGGTCCAATTTGATATCTTCATAAATAACAGGGATCCCCACTTGTCTTTTGCACTGGATGCTATCCTTGGTGAATTCGTAAAACAGGACTTCTTCATACACTGATTCCAGCAGGCCCGGGCCAAGCTTTCTGTGTATCTTAAGGCATTTATCAACAATAATTTTTGACAACTCATTTTCGGTCATCATATTCTCTCGCAAAGCCGCAGATTAATTATTTGGTTCTGTCTGTTTTTTTATAATTTCCTATTCCACACGCCACATTCGATGTTCATTTTTTATTTTTTCTATCTTTTACCCTTTGCGTCTTTGCGCCTTTGCGAGAGACATTATCTTTTTTGATAAATTGGACAACAGTCACTCACCTTTCTAAAACGGTTCCGGTACTTCCCTGTCGGGATCTCTGCCCTCCCCAGCACGAGATAGCCACCCCTGGCAAGCGACCGGTGGAGTTTATCAAATATCCTCTCCTGATATTCTTGAGAAAAATATATTAGTACGTTTTTGCACAAAATCATGTCAAAGCCGCCAAACACGCTTTCAGGGGGTGCGTAACTCCTTTTATCAAGCATGTCAAAGGCGGAAAAACCCACTATCTTTTGTATCCTGGGAATCAGTTGGAAGCGTTTCCCTTTCTCTTCAAAATATCGTTTTAACAGTCTGTACTTGATACTTTTGATACTCGCATAGGGATAAAGAGCCTTTTTTGCCCTTTTAAGAGTCTTTTCATCGATGTCTGTGGCAAAGATGTTTACGCTTAAATGGAGCCTTTCCTTTCTTTGCAACTCCCGGATCAATATGGCGATGGAATAGGGCTCTTCGCCTGTAGCGCAACCGGCCGACCAGATTCGGAGGGAAGGATCTCGCCCGCTCTTCTTGTCAAAGATAATGGCAGGGAGTATTTTGTCGGCGATATAATCGAAGGTAAGGGTGTTTCGGAAAAACCTGCTGACATTAATGGTCAGCACATCCACGAGGTTGTCGAGCTCATGGGGGTGTTTTTTCAGGTATTCAAGATATTCAGGGACATCGGCGCATTTTGTGGGCGTCAATCTTTTCCCCATCCGCCGCTCCACCATGGATGAGCGGTAACCGGAGAAGTCAAAACCTCTCTCTTTGTTCAGGTAATTTAAGACCAGTTTTAGATCTCTATTCATTTCAAAACCAAGTCAATTCTGCTCACGCTGCATGGACACTGCTGGAATCCAAAAAGGTCTCTCGCAAAGGCGCAAAGACGCAAAGAAAAACAATGAAAAAATTTCGGGGATCTTCGACCAGCATTGCAGGCGTAACCCGCAACCCGCAACTCGTAACCAATAACGAATACGCAATAGTCAATAGTCAATCCAGAGGGTACCCCGTTACCCCTTTTTCCCGTTCATCAGGCCTGCCACGTGTCCAAGCAGCGCATCTTTAGACAGGGGTTTTGCCATGTAATCGTCTGCGCCCGCCTTCATGATTTTATCTTTGTTCTCTTCGGTATCGTAACCTGTGACGGCTAAGATTTTTATGTGAGAGGTCTGCGGATCTTCCTTTATCAGTCTGCATACCTCAAATCCGCTCATCTGCGGCATGACCAGGTCCAGAATAATGAGCCCAGGCTTAAACGTGGCAACCTTGCCCCCGGCAGCAAAACCGGTTGAGGCCGTTTCTGTTTCATACTTATGGGCTGAGAGCATTTGGGTAAGCAGATCCCGGATTTGGGGATCATCATCTACGATCAGGATCTTTTTGCCTGAGGAAAGATTGTTCGCTAAGGGGTACATCCCCTTTTCAACGATAAAGGAGTCCAGGTCCTTTCTCAGAATTCTGAAGTGTCCCCCGGGTGTCTGCGAGGCCTTCAGGTCTTTGGATTTGATATATCTCCAGACAGTTCCCCGGCTGAGGGAGCAATGCTCCGCAGCCTGCCCAACGGTGTAGAGGTCCTCTTTCATGACTATATTATCCTTTCTTGCCAATCGTATTTAAACGATTAAGGCAAATAAGACAATTGTGCTGAATTAAACAATTAGAACGATTTTAAAAATAAACAGATCCCGTGTCAAGAAAAAAAGGGGACTTGAAACTTGATGGTCTCGCAAAAAGTCTCCAAGGCCGTCATTCCCGCGAACGCGGGAATGACGAAAACGGGTTATTTCTGACTTTTTACGAGTTTGTCAAACTTGAAATTTGAAATTTGAAACTGGGTTGCGAGTTGTGAGTCCAAGGTCAATCAACAATCATAAATCATCAATCCTGTGGGTTGCGGGCTCCTCATTTTTTCTGACTTCTGACCTCCGACCTCTGGGCTTTGATGCTGGTCGAAGAGCCCGTTTCTAAGGGAGGATAATGCAGGCGGAGAGTCTGTTTGAATAATCCGTGTAATCTGCGTAACCTGCCCGCTTGTGCCTCGCAGCCCGCCCGCCTCGCGTTGCGAAGCATTGCGGGCAGGTGGCAGGCGGGTCTGCGGATGGGATTGAGGGATTGAGAACGTGTGAGTTTGGGAGCAGAGCAGGTTGGTATGACCCATGGGTCATAATGCGGCATATCCTCATAACGCCGAAATCAGGTAAATGATTCCATTGACAAAGTTACTAAAAATGATAACGTGGCACGCAGTGGACACAGAATTTTGGATATTGAGGTAGTAGAATGAAGTTTGAGGCGTTCAAATCTGGGGAGTATCGTCAACAGTATCAATACAAGAGTTTTCTTCCTGAGAAGATAAACCACGATTGGACCTGGGATGATCCCCGCGTCAATGTTATGCTGGAAAGGGCTACCAAGAGGCTGGGAGAGCTGAATGCCTTTACTTTGATTGTCCCTGATGTGGATCTGTTCATTCGCATGCATGTTATTAAGGAGGCCAATACATCCAGCCGTATTGAAGGCACACGAACCGAGATGGATGAAGTGGTGCTGGATGAACAGGAAGTGATTCCTGAGCGTCGTAACGATTGGGGAGAGGTTCAGAATTATGTTATGGCCATGAATACCGCGGTTGATGACCTGAAGCGGCTCCCTCTATCTCTCCGTCTTCTGCGGAATGCCCATGCTGTTCTTATGGCGGGAGTGAGGGGTGAAAAAAAGACGCCCGGAGAATTCCGCCGAAGCCAGAATTGGATTGGGGGTGCTTCTCTGTCGGATGCTGCTTATATTCCGCCCCATCACCAGGATATGCCTGAACTGCTCTCGGATATGGAAGCATTCTGGCACAATGAGCACATCCAGGTCCCCTATCTCATCCGCATTGCCATTAGCCATTACCAGTTCGAAACGATCCACCCGTTTCTGGATGGCAATGGCCGAATCGGTCGTCTTCTAATTACACTATACTTAGTCAGCCACGGATTGTTGGCCAAACCATCGCTTTATTTGTCGGCAAACCTGGAAAAACATCGCGGAGCATATTATGATGCCCTGACCCGGGTTCGGGAATCAAACGATATGGGCCACTGGTGCCGTTTTTTCTTGCAGGCAGTGTCTGAAACAGCGGAGCATGGGAAACGAACGTTTCAAAGGATTCTGGTCCTGCGCCAAGATCTCGAACGCCAGATCGTCACATTAGGCAGACGTGCAAAAAATGGCAGCAGGTTGATCTCTTACCTGTATGAACACCCTGCGGTGACAGTAAATCAGGTTATGGAACTTCTGAATATTCAATTCAACCCGGCCAGCAATTTGATTACATCTTTGATTGATATGGGTATACTTAAGGAGATCACCCGTCAAAGGCGCAACAGGGTATTCCTTTTCGAGCCGTACTTTAAGATTTTTGCAGATAAGGAAAGTGAAACATAGAAACCGTTATTTCATTTTTGAGAGTCCAAACTGAAATAAAAAACCTTTAGTCCATTATTATCATTAGAAAATGAAATGTCCGTTAGGATGTGGTCTGAACATTCGCACTTAAGCCCGGAGAAAAGAAATGAGAAGAAAGGAGAAAGAGATTTTGGACAGAGAAGAGATAGAATCGATCATCAAAAAGGCGGATGTTTGCAGGCTCGGTCTCTCCGATAAAAACATCCCCTATATTGTTCCACTTAATTTCGGCTACAAAGAGAATTGCCTCTATTTTCACACTGCCAAAGCAGGCAAGAAAATAGATATGATCAAAACCAATAACAGAGTCTGCTTTGAAATGGATATTGATCATGAAGTGGTCAGGGCGGAGAATCCATGTGACTGGAATATGAAATTCCAAAGCGTTATCGGATACGGGAGGGCATTTCTCTTAGAGGACATTGACGATAAGAGGCAGGCACTGGATGTTATCATTGAAGACTATTCAGGGCAAACAGGTGAATACGCCGAAAAACTGGTGGATCGACTGGCAGTTATCAAGGTTCAAATCGAGAGTATGACCGGGAAAAAATCAGGATATTGAGAGAGCCACAACTTGGGGTCGTATGTTAGATTGTTACCCAATGAGGATAATGATCTAAGGGCTCAACAAAAAATAACTTTACATTTTTGCATCCCGTCTTCACATCATCTTCGTCCGATCTCAAACCATAAAAACATCAAAATAGCCTGCTATTCCATCAGTTTTTGTGGTTTGAGATCAAACAGGTAAGCGAAGATTCCGAATCTAATATAAATCAGGGTGCCAATTCTGCTAAGCTATTTTTTGTTGAGCCCTAAATGACCGGCCCGACCATATAGATATCCATTGAACTGGTATACCCGGAAATCTCGGCCTTGGTTCGTTTTCCCGATGCGACTTCAATGGTTTCGGAAAGCAGCCTTTTACCCGCTTCGGCCAGGGTTTCGGTGCCTTCCATAATAGAAACCACGCTCACGTCCATATGATCTCTTAAATTCTTCCAGGTGTTTTCATTTCCCGTTAATTTAATCACAGGCACGAAGGGAAAGCCCTGAGGGGCGCCCCGGCCCGTTGTAAATGCGATGACATTGGCGCCCGCGGCTGCCAGGCCGGTCAGAATTTCCGGTTCCCTTCCGGGGGAATCCATCACCACCAGACCTTTGACCCCGGGTTTGACGCCATATTCATATACGGCCTGAATGGGCGCGTTTCCAGCCTTTGCAATGGCGCCCAGGGATTTCTCCTCGATGGTGGTGAGTCCTCCCTTTATATTGCCCCCGGTGGGCTGACCCCCTCGAATGTCAAACCCCATTTGAACGGCCCTTTTTTCCATCCTGTCAACCAGATCCAGGATTTTTTTGCCTGTTTCCTTATCCCTGGCATGCCTGGCCAAAAGGTGTTCAGCGCCGATAAATTCCGTCACCTCTCCCAGGATGGAAGTTCCGCCCGCTTCCACCACAAGGTCTGACAGGACCCCCACGGCGGGATTGGAGGAAAGCCCTGATGTGGTATCCGAACTTCCGCATTTTAATCCCAACACCAGCTCGTTCAGAGGGAACAACGCACGTCTCTGTTCGCTGGCTTCAACGGCCATTGCCTGGGAAATCAGGATCCCTTTGGCCGCGGCTTTGGCCGCTCCGCCGATCTCCTGAATGACCACGATTTCCACACGTTTTCCGCTTTGCGCAATAACCGCTGCCACCTTCTCCACATCCGTGCTTTCACAACCCAGGCTGACCAGCAACACAGCAGCAAGATTCGGATTTCTGCCCAGACCCACCAGAACATCATTAACCCGCTCAATGTCAATAGGGGTCTGACAACAACCTTGATGATGCAGGAAGGCCGTTGTGCCCGCCACCTGGCGGGAAATATTTTCAGCAACCTCATTGGCACAAATTACGGTAGAGAGTATTCCCACATAATTTCGTGTACCCACGGAACCATCCGATCGACCATATCCCCAGAACTCCATTCTATGCCCCTTTCTTCACGAGATCCCCACGCCCCCTGAGACTCTCGATGTTCTGAACATGAGCATGGGCGCCTTTTAAGATGGGGGCGGTGGCTCTCCCGATTACCTCTCCATATTTAATGATGTCTTCCCCTTCATTAATATCAACCACCGCAAATTTGTGACCAAAAGCAATCGGTTCTTTCACCTTGATCTTGAGCAAAGCATCCCCCGCTGTCACTCGATATTCCCGCGATTGAGCCAGGTCTCCGAGCGCCGTGGCCACATTGTCTTCGGCCTTGATCATAATGGCGTCATATTCCATGAGTCGCTATCCCTTCCCAAAAAGGATTCAAACAAAGATAATTGAACAAACGGTTACTTAATATGATCATAGTATAAGGTCATTTGAAAGAAAAGATAAAAAAATGGCGACGCTCCACCCGCATCTGCGAGGCGCATTTGGGACACATTAAGTGATCCACCTCGTAAATCTTCTGGATCAGACACACCGAGGTTCTATTTTATCCGAAAAAATATCCATAATTATCCATAAAAACCCTTGACATGTCCATTATTTGGGTATATATGGATATATTTATGGATACCCCCAATCTACAAATCTTACCAGAACATCTCAATCTGATCTCAAGCATAGACGAGTTCAAAGGAAAATGGCAGGCGCTCAGTAACCTGGCACCTGACCGATTGGCGCTCCTTAAACGGGTAGCGACTATCGAATCAGTCGGTTCTTCCACAAGGATCGAAGGGGCCAGATTAACAGATCGTGAAGTGGAAAAACTGTTGTCGGGATTGAGTTCCGCCTCATTTCAGTCCAGGGACGAAGAGGAAGTAGCCGGGTATGCTGAGGCTATGGAGTTGATATTTGATTCCTATGATGAAATCCAAACAAGCGAAAACCAAATCAAACAAATACACCAGATCCTCTTAAAATATACAACAAAGGACGCTCGCCATAGAGGCGAGTATAAAAAGTTCCCCAATCATGTGGAAGCATTTTCCGATAACGGCAGGAGCCTCGGTATCATTTTTGCAACTGCTACCCCTTTTGAAACGCCGTTCAAAATGGCTGAGTTGGTAGAATGGTTCAATATGGAATGGGAAAAAAGGGAGTTCCATCGTCTCCTCCTTATCGCCATATTTCTGGTTCACTTCTTAGCCATCCACCCGTTTCAGGATGGGAATGGAAGGTTGTCACGTATATTGACAAGCTTACTACTATTGAAATCCGGATATTCCTATATCCCTTACTCTTCATTAGAGAGAGTTATAGAGGATAACAAGGAACAATACTACATAAGCCTCAGGAGAGCGCAATCAACCCTTTACACCGATAACAGCAGGATTAATGATTGGATACTCTTCTTTTTGTCATCGTTAGGGAAACAGACCTCCGTTCTGGAATCGAAGATCGAGACTGAGAAGTTAATTACCCAATTGCCACCCCTCTCTCAGGACATCATCCAAATTACAAGAGAGCACGGCAAAATCACGGTACGTGATGTTCGCAGTATTACAGGAGCTAATAGGAATACAATTAAAGTCCATATTAAAGGATTGGTCAGGGTAGGTCGGTTAGAAATGGTTGGGAAGGGTAAAGGTACATGGTATAAGCTTCCTTAGTGGTCAGAAAGCTGCCGCCCTTTTCCCGCTTCCTTAAATCGATGGCTCTTGCCAACTCCGAGATAATTAATTTCACTAAACTGGCAAATGATTGTCAGGTATCCCCGTCCACCGTTACTGAATATGTAAGTGTTCTCGAAGATACCCTGGTGGGCTTCATGCTGCCCGCCTGGACTGAATCTAAAAAGCGCAAAGCCTTGAAAACGGCCAAGTTCTATTTTTTTGATCCCGGCGTAACACACACTTTGAGCGGTACCATAAACCTTGAGCGTAACTCAAACCTGTATGGCCAGAGCTTTGAGCAGTTTATTGGAATGGAGATCAGGGCCTTCTTAAGTTACAAAAGAATCAAGGAGCCTCTTTGTTTTTGGCGTTCAACTCATGGCATGGAAGCTGACTTTCTAATTGGAGAACACACAGCCATTGAGGTCAAGGCTTCAAACAAAGTAAGCCAAAGGGACCTCAAGGGCTTAAAAGCCCTGCAAGAGGAAGGAATTTTTGAGAATTATCTTCTTGTCAGTCAGGATCCAACCCGAGCCGTTTATGGGGATTTCCAGGCCATGCATTATACGGATTTTCTGGATCAACTATGGAATGAGGAACCAAAGAAATTTTAGCCATCATCCTTAGACCTCTCACGGAATAATGGCGATTGCCCTGACTGGAGAACCGTCTGCGTTTTCAAACTTCAAAGGGAGGCAGGAAAAGCTGAAGCCTACTCGAGGCAATCTCTGCCGATTCCATGAATCTACGAGCAGCATGCCCTTCGGATAATTTCTGCGTACACTTCACAAGAGGCGATTAAATCGGCGATGGGTACATGGTCTTCCGGTGTATGAGCAAAGCGTTCGTCGCCGGGCCCGAATCCGGCACAGGGGATGCCGGCGCGCTGAATAAATGTGCCGTCCACGCCAAATTTCCATACCGATAAATCTCCTCTGTCTCCAAGCACCGCCTCTCTTGCATCCTGTATGATGGATACGACAGGTTCATTTTCAGGACAGTAGAGTGGGGGAAAGTCCTTAACCAGCTCTACCGTTCCCTTGAAATCCGGGTCTTTTTCCCCGCGTTTGTCAATAAGTGTCTCGATCTCCTCCTGCACGGAAGCGGCCGTTTCTTCAGGTAAATACCGTCGATCGAGTGCTATTTCGCACCAATCCGGAGTAATGGGGCCTAACCTTCCAGGACCGGAAACAATATCAATGACCGTAAAGGTGCAGTCCCCGAGCATGGGGTGAGAAGGCAACTTATAATGCTCCCTCATGTCCTGAATCAAATCGCACATCTTGTAAACTGCATTGATGCCGCGAGACGGATTACTGGCGTGCGCGGTCTTCCCCTTGACACGCACGGTAAACTCAAGCTTTCCCCTGTGACCGAGATGGACTTGAAGACGGGTTGCCTCGCCGCTGACAGCCATCTTTCCCTTCAACCCTCCCTGTTCAAGCAGCCTCAAAATCCCTTCGCCTTTGGCCATCTCTTCGCGCACAACAGCGGTCATTGCAAAGGTCTTCTTGAATATGGCCCCGTTTTCTTTCAGGGCCTTTGCCGTAGATCATGGACGCCACCGCTGCTTTCATATCACAGGCGCCCCGGCCCTCGATCACCTGGCCCTTGACCCTGTATTTTGAACCATCTGCTATTTCTCCGGAATAAGGCTCCGGCATATCACCGGGGGGGACATGGTCTATGTGACCGTTAAAGATCAGCTCCGGCTCAGGATCATCACCATAAATGTGGCCGACTACATTATAGATGGGGTCTATGACAACCTCATCAAAACCGATCTCTTGCATCTTTTTTGCCACCAGCTTTGCCGCATCTTCTTCCTGCATGCTCAGGCTCGGTGCCTGAATCAGGTTTTGGGTGAAGCCGATGAGAGCCTCTCTGTCGATTTCAAACGAATGCTTTTTCATCATTTCAATAATACCTTATTAAACGTCTTGGATCGCATCCTTCAATGGCCCCTGCGCCATGGTATTCCATGGGCTGGGCCAAAACGACCTTTTCAATATAACAATCAGAGAGAAAAGAAAAGGAGAAATGGGGACAGGCCAATCATACGCGCATCTCCAAACCCGGCTCCCTCTGACAAAACATAGGACTGGCAACAGGAAGATTTTCATTTTCTGCTTTCAAAATGGTCCGAAGACGGGTATTCTTTTTCTATCGGCAGGCTGGAAATTTGTCCAGGTTAGAGAGATGAATTTGAGGTTGTCCCTTAGGAATCAATTGATTTGGGTGTCAATCTAAACCGAGGGAGGTATTTTGTATGGAAAAAGCAGGAAGTCCATTTGACATAAGGCAAATGACAATAAAGAACAGATTCCTACGTTCCGCAACCATGGAAAACATGGCTGATGCAGATGGGCTTGTGACCGATGACCTATTAAAACTATATTATGATCTTGCCCTTGGAGGGAGCGGATTCATCATCACTGGCGCTTGTGCCATTGAGCAAAAGGCTCGTGTGTGGGATCACCAGACTGCCATTTGGAGTGATGAACATATTGAGGGCATGAGCAAAATAGCAAGAATCATTCACCTCTACGGTGATGGATGTAAATGCGGCGTCCAACTCCATCATGGGGGGATGGCCGGGTATGGTTACTCCTATGGCGCAGAAGGCTCCAACTACTCACTTAAAGATGCAACGGAAACAGAAATAGAGGATGTTATAAAGGCCTTTGGTCAGGCTGCAGTGAGAGTAAAAAGAGCAGGCTTCGATGCAGTTGCAGTGCACGGCGCTCACGGGTATCTCATAAGCCAGTTCCTATCGCCAACAACTAATACCCGGACCGATAGCTGGGGTGGAAGCCTGGAAAATCGGACGCGCTTTGCCGTAGAAGTTTGCAACTCCATTAGAGAGAATGTGGATGATGATATGTCTCTTTTGTGGAAAATGAATTGTGCGGATTTTCTTGAGGATGGCCAGGGAATAGAAGAGTATGCTCAGATAGCTGAAACACTCGTGGCCGGAGGAGTGGACATTATTGAGTTGAGTGGTGGGCTTAAGGACCAGATAAAACTCCGGGCCAAATTGAAGAAGGAAGCTGGAGCTGGGGAGGCCTATTTCCGAGATGCGATAAAACCGTTCAGGCATGCGGTGAGTAAAAGCGCTTTGGCAATCACAGGAGGTATTCGATCCCTGAAAGTCATGGAGGAGTTATTAGATGAAGGATTAGATTTATTAGGCTTGTGTCGCTCTTTGATTTGTGAACCGGATCTGCCAAACAGACTAATGAATACCCCCGACAAGCGGACCGCCAAGTGTACCTCCTGCAACAAGTGTTTAATCAGAATAGCCCGATGGCCATTGAAATGTGTAGAATTTGACCAAATGGAAAAAATCATCAAAGCCCTTTGAGGGAAATCCCTGTACCCCGTTCCCAAATAGAAGAACATTGTGAGCAAATCGCCAAAATTCCTGTAGATAGAGGGCACTGGTGGGAATGAAATGGGGGGGTAGCGGTTATGGTTTTTCAGCGAATCCTGGCACGCCTTGAAAAGGGGATACGATCTCTTGCGCAACCTGGTGAGGGCAAGGGGAGTGTTTTAGGGAAAAATCCCCCGCAATCTCTTTGCCTCCGCCACCCTGCCTATGGCAAGCATGTATGCGGCAGTGCGCATATTTACTTTTTCTTTTAAAGAGATATCGTACACTTCATGAAAGGCCCTTGTCATGATCTGATCAAGTCTCTGGTTCACATCATCCTCTGTCCAGAAGAGTTTCTGAACATTTTGTACCCATTCGAAATAGGAGACCGTCACTCCGCCGGCATTGGCCAAGACATCCGGTATGACGAAAATACCTTTATCATGGAGAATATCATCGGCAAAAGGACTGGTTGGGCCGTTTGCCCCCTCCACGATCACTTTTGCCTTGATACTATCGGCGTTGTCCCGGGTAATCTGACCTTCTAATGCCGCAGGGACCAGAATGTCGCAAGGTAATTCGAAAAGCTCTACATTCGTGATGTTATCGGCTTCGGGGTAGTCAGTAACTGACCCTGTTTTCAGACTATGCTCATGAACTTTCGCCGTATCTAATCCCTTATCGCTGAATATTCCACCTCGAACATCCGATACTGCGACTACTTTGGCACCAATCTCCTCTAACAACTCTGCGGCATGATAGCCCACATTACCGTATCCCTGAATGATGGCTGTGGAACGTGCCAAGTCAATATTCAGGATTTGGGCCGCTTCTCTCAACGTATAAATTGCACCCCTGGAGGTCGCCTTGAGTCTTCCTAACGAGCCGCCAATCTCTACGGGTTTGCCAGTCACAACGCTGTTACAGGTATGCCCTTTGAAAACACTATAAGTGTCTACGATCCAGGCCATCACTTGTGGATTGGTATTCACGTCTGGTGCAGGAATATCCTTGTCAGGCCCAATAATGGGTGATATCTCCCAAATATAGCGTCTTGTGAGATTTTCAATTTCTTTTTGTGACATTATAGACGGATCACATGTCACTCCCCCTTTAGCGCCTCCGAAGGGGATATCCACCACGGCACATTTCCATGTCATCCAGCCTGCCAAGGCCCGTACTTCGTCTAAATCCACGTTCGGGTGATAACGGATTCCTCCCTTGGCCGGGCCACGTAATGTATTATGCTGGACTCTATAACCTGAAACCAGTTCCGTATGGCCGTCATCGAATCTGAGGGGAAACCTTACTGAAAACTCTCTTCGTGGGTGCTTGATTTTTTCCAGTATCCAGGTCTCCACGTCAAGGTGTTCAGCGGCTATATCAAACTGTAGATTGTGCATATCCAAGGGACTATTTTCAGCATACAAACTATTATCAATCATGATCTACCCCTCGCTTTTCCTCTCAGGAAAGTCAGTTGTCGGCCTTTTTACAGGGACTAGCATTTGAACACTGATTCGGCAGGCTCAGAGGCTGGTGGCTCACCGGCCCTCTTCAAGCAAGTCTTCAATAAAGCCGGTATCATAATTCCCGTTCACGAAGTTCCGATTCTTAAGGATCATGAGATTTGTCGGGATTGTTGTTTTTATCCCCTCAACATAGAAGTCATTCAGGGCTTCAATTAGACGGTTTGACGATTCCGATCGAGTGGATCCCCAGGCTATGACTTTGGCCAGCAAGGGATCATAGTAGGGGGGTACTGTTCCGCCCTGTTCCAGGGCATGGTCTATCCTCAGAAATTCTGTCTCATCAGGGAGGCGCAATTTCTTGAGAAGTCCTGGGGAGGGTTGAAATGAAACAGGGTCTTCAGCATAAACCCTGGCCTCAATGGCATGACCTTTCATCACTACTTCTTCCTGCCCGAGCCCCAGTTTTTCGCCTGAAGCAATTTCCAACTGACCTTTGACAATGTCGATTCCGGTTAGCATTTCACTTACCGGATGTTCTACCTGGAGCCTGGCATTAATCTCCATAAAGTAGTAGTTTCCGTTTTCCGCCCTCAAAAACTCCATGGTGCCAGCCCCTTGATATCCCATAGCGCGAGCCAATTTCAGTGTATGCGTAAAAAGGGCCTCTCTATCCCTTTCCGTTACAACAGGAGACGGGGATTCTTCGATAATTTTCTGATGTCGCCTCTGAATGGAACACTCTCTTTCCCCCAGGCACACGCAATTGCCGGAATGGTCGGCAAGGAATTGGACCTCTATATGCCTGGGATTGGCGATAACCTTTTCAATGTAAACATCAGATGAATGAAAAGCCACAAGACCGATTCGGGCAACCCTCTCAAAGACCTCTTTTATCCGGTTCTCTTCCTCTACGATTTCTATGCCCTTGCCGCCACCTCCCTTATCCAGTTTTAAAAAGATGGGGAAGCCGAATTCCTTGGCGAATTGGTCTATCTCCTTCACGTCCTTAACCGTATCAAGGGTCCCCGGATTAACGGGAACACCAACTTTATCGGCGATGTGCCTGCAGTATTTCCATCTGTTCACGGGCCTTTTTAGTTACGTAAGGATGACAGTGGCCCACGCTGATTGTGACGATGCCGCCGAGGGCATCTAAATATCTGTGCCCCTTTTCATCATAGACATACTGCATGGAACCTTCAGTTATCATTACGGGCTTCTGATAATAAAGGAACAAAGACGGAGTAAGATAGCGCCTGCGCATATCCATCACCTCTTCAAGGGATGGACCTGAGTAATGCTTTGCCTGATGATCGTACTCAGGGAGTTCGGGTGCTTTCATGACGTTTTTTCGAGACCTTTGAAAAATTTGACACCGTTGCGTGAAGCTACGAACAGCATGCCCTTCGGATAATTTCTGAGTACACTTCACAAGAGGAGATTAAATCGGCGATCGGGACATGGTCTTCCGGTGTATGAGCGAAGCGTTCATCGCCAGGCCCGAATCCGGCACAAGGAATGCCGGCACGCTGAAGAAATGTGCCGTCCACCCCGAATTTCCACACCGATAGATCTCCTCTGTCTCCAAGCACCTGCTCTCTTGCCTCTTGTATAATAGAGACTATATGTTCATCTTCAGGGCAGTAAAGGGGAGGGAAGTCTTTTACCAGTTCTACCATTCCCTTGAAATCCGGATCCTTTTCCCCACGTTTACCCATAAGCGCCTCGATTTCCTTCTGCACTGAAGCGGCCGTTTCTTCGGGTAAATACCGTCGATCAAACGCTATTTCGCACCAATCCGGAGTAATGGGGCCTAACCTTCCAGGACCGGAAACAATATCAATGACAGTAAAGGTGCAGTCCCCGAGCATGGGGTGAGAAGGCAGTCTGTAATGCTCACGTAAGTCCTCTATGAAATCGCACATCTTGTAAACCGCATTGATACCGCGCGATGGATTACTGGCGTGTGCGGTTTTCCCTGTGACACGCAGGGTAAACTCAAGCTTTCCCCTATGACCGAGATGGGCTTGAAGATGGGTTGCTTCGCCGCTAACGGCCATCTTTCCCTTTAGGCCACCGTGCTCAAGCAGTCTGAGAATCCCTTCGCCTTTGGCCATCTCTTCGCGCACAACAGCGGTCATTACGAAGGTTTTCTTGAATATAGCCCCGCTTTCTTTCAGGGCCTTTGCCGCATAGATCATGGACGCTACCGCGCCTTTCATATCACAGGCGCCCCGGCCCTCGATCACCTGGCCCTTGACGCCGTATTTTGAACCGTCTGTTATTTTCCCGGAATAAGGTTCCGGCATTTCTCCGGGAGGGACATGGTCCATGTGACCGTTAAAGATCAGCTCCGGCTCAGGATCATCACCATAAATGCGCCCGACGACATTATAAATGGGATCTATGGCAACCTCATCAAAACCGATCTCTCGCATCTTTCTTGCCACCAGGTTTGCCGCATCTTCTTCCTGCATGCTCAGGCTCGGCGTCTGAATCAGGTTCTGGGTGAAACCGATGAGACCATCTCTGTCGATTTTAAAAGGATGCTTTTTCATAATCTCGTTAATATCCTAAATATGCCCTTTTGACATAATCATTATCGATCAATTCCGATCCTTTTCCTTCTAAGGATACCTTCCCGTTTTCCAGAATATATCCGCGCGAAGACATGTTCAAAGCCAGATTTGCGTTCTGCTCAACAAGGAGTATGGTTATACCCCGCTCTTCAAAAACCCGGTTTATCACCTTAAAGATGTTATCTCTGATCACCGGTGCAATCCCCAGACTGGGCTCGTCAAGCATTAGAAGCCTGGGTGCTGAGAGCAGGCCGCGAGCAACTGCAAGCATCTGGGCCTCGCCACCAGACAGGGTGCCGGCATTCTGCTTGCGGCGTTCCTTCAGACGAGGAAAAAGGTCGAAGACCAGTCCCATATCCCTGATGACCGCTTTGTCGTCTCTGCGGATGAATGAACCCATACGCAGGTTTTCGGCCACTGTAAGTTCCGGGAAGACCGCCCTTCCTTCAGGGATCTGGATGATCCCCAGTCCAACGATTTTGTGGGACGGCAGGATATGTATGGTCTGGTCGTTCCACAGAATTTGTCCGCTTCGCGGACGGATAACGCCGGAAATGGTCTTGAGCAGGGTTGATTTGCCCGCCCCATTGGATCCAAGCAGGGCCACTATCTCGCCCTCATTCACCTGCATAGAGACATCACGGAGAGCCACGGCTTTGCCGTAAGTCACTTCCAGGTTTTCAATGCGCAGCATCGGTATCATCTCCTAAATATGCCTCAACCACTTCTGGATCCGTATACACTTCCCGGGGATCGCCTTCGGCGATTTTTTCTCCGTAGTTAAGCACAATGAGTCGGTGGGAGATGTCCATAATGACTTTCATCACATGTTCTATGATGAGGATGGTTATCCCCTGCTGGTTGATCTGCTTGATGAGTTTGATCTGGTTGACCAGTTCAGCCGGATTGAGACCGGAGCTGGGCTCGTCCAGGAGGAGGAGTTTGGGCCGCGTTGCCATTGCCCGGGCAATTTCCAGACGCTTGGCCAGGGCATAGGGCAAACTCCCTGCCTGCTCGCCCCGATACTGCCTGATACCGACAAAATCGAGAAGCCTGTCCGCCTCCCTGCAAGCCTCCTCATTATCGATTAACGCGAAGGATCTGCTGAACATGGCTTCCCCGATCAACTTCCACGGTCCATTCCTGCGCCGGTCTACAAGACCGGCTAAGATATTTTCCAGGGCAGTGAGTTTGGAGAAGATACGTACGATCTGGAACGTGCGGGCGATGCCCATATTATTGGCGGTGTGGGCCTTGCATTGTGAGATGTCCCTGCCGGCAAAGACGATCTTGCCGGAACTGGGAGGAAAAGTCCCTGAAATGAGATTGATCAATGTTGTCTTCCCGGCCCCGTTTGGGCCGATCAGCCCCATGATATTGCCCTCATTAATGCTGAAACTTACGTCCTTGACCGCACAAAGCCCGCCAAAGTTCTTTGTCAGCTTTTCCGTGCGAAGGATCTCACTCATGTTTTATCTTCTCCTTTCGAGACCGGGCGGCCGCCCCCGAAGCGTTCTATCAGCCGCAACAGAACCCCAGCCAACCCCTCGCGCATGAACAAAATGGTGAGGATCAACATAAAACCGTAAACGACAAGCCGGATATCCAGCTTGATAAATTCTTCAAGATAGCGCAGCCACTCTGAAAAAAAAGTGAGCGTCACTGCCCCCAGGATAGGACCTGCAATGGTACCCAGGCCCCCTATCATGGTCATGGTCAGGATATCAAAGGTTGTATGCAGGGCCATGGTCTCGGGGCTGACGAGGCGGGCGAAATGGGCGAACAGCGCTCCTGCGAACCCCGCAAAAAAGGCGCTTACTGTGAATACAGACAGCTTGTAACCGGTGGTTTTGATGCCGATACTCTGTGCCCCGGGCTGGTCGTCGCGCAAGGCCTGTAAACTCACCCCGAATTTGGATGCGGTAAGTCGGCGTATACAGAAAAAGGTGAGAAGGACGGCGGCCAGAACAACATAATAGTAGTCCTTTTCCAGGTAGAATTTAAAGGACCAATCTCCCAATCTGATAGGGGAAAGGAGCGGTATGCCGCTGAGGCCAAGCGACCCTCGTGTCAACCCCACCCAGTTGACGGCAACGAGGCGCAGTATCTCAGCAAAACCGATGGTTGTGATGGCGAGATAAGGACCGGAGAGTCTTAAAGAAGGGAACCCTAAGAGAAACCCAAAGAACGCCGCAACCAATCCCCCTGCAAACAGCCCGAACCAGGGGGAGACACCCAGCTTGATTGCGAGAAGTGCACTTGTATATGCTCCGATGCCATAGAATGCGGCATGCCCCAGATTAAGGAGCCCGGCATATCCTGCCAGCAGGTTCCAGCTCATACAGAGGATCATAAAAATGCCCGCAGTCACTACAATGTGCATAAAATAGCGGTCTTTTATGACCTGGGGCAGAAAGATGAGTACCGCTAATACAATGATGCGACATAGCCATTTTTTGGTCCTCCCGCTCATGCCCCCTCCTTTGCGCCGAAAAGACCGGTCGGCCGGATGAGGAGCACCAGTATGATAATAGAAAACCCGATGGCGTCCTTATATTCCATGGCAATATAGTTACCGCCCAGGGTCTCGGCCACACCGAGAATAAAGGCGCCGAAGATGGCCCCCCGGATGCTGCCCATTCCGCCCAGAATGGTAACCACAAAGGCTTTCAGGGTGGGCATGCCGCCCATAAGAGGATAGACCGCAAAAAGGGTCCCGTACAGTACGCCCCCAATGCCTGCCAGGGCCGTGCCCAGGGCAAAGGTCAGGAGGTACACCAGGTTGATATCAATCCCCATGAGTTGGGCCGCGAAACGGTTCTGGCTTGTGGCCCGAATGGCCACGCCCATTCTGCTCCTGTTGAGGAAGATCTGTAAAGTGGCGATAGTAACGATGGAAAACCCAAAGCAGAAGATCCTTAAAACGCTGGTGGAGACAGGACCGAAACTGACTGTGCTGCTGCCGAAGGGGTCGGGCATCATGCGGGGGGTTGCCCCGAACAATAACTGGGCCAGATTCTCTAATAATATGAACAATCCAATGGAGACCATGATGATGTCGATGTCGGTCCAGCGTGTCAGCAGCGGGCGGAAAACCAGCCGTTCTATAACGATGCCGAGAAGCCCCACCACTGCTGCTGCGGCGAGCAACGAACCGACCCATCCCATCCAGCCCGGAATCCACGCCGTGATGAAAAGTGCGACATAGGCCCCCACCATACAAAAATCGCCCTGGGCGAAATTGCTGATCTTCATCACCCCGAAAATCATGGTCAATCCGATGGCGACCAGGCTGTAGAGGCTACCGATAATCAGGCCGTTTAATACCTGTTGTAAGAACAAGGGGTCCATATTTCACCATTTATTTCAGCAAAACGATGCAGGTTGCTGGATCGTCGACCGGCACCGAGCATCCAGTACCCCCGCTAAAGACGGGATCTTCGACCGGCATCGCAAAGCCACGCCTCAGGCGTAATTGCCCCGTTCCGGAGCAGAAAGGCGAAGCTTCGCGAGCCTGAATGAGATGCATCAAACAACCACTATTTACATCTTCTTTGTGACCAGGGCTTTGGCTCCTGGTACTTGGAAGCGGCTCGTTCGGGAGGAAAGATAATCTGGGTGTCGGGTTTACAGTTTTCATCCAACTGGACCTGTACCACCGGGGGAATCACGGTGTAAACCTGTCCATCCTTGCCGAACTTGATGTTGCCCTGCGAAAGTTTCATATCGGTTTTGGCCAATACGTCGCGGATTTTCAGACGATCTTTCGCCAGCGTGCCGCTCGGCTTACCTGCCTGTTTGACGGCCGCCAAGATCACTTTCAGGTTGTCATAACCCTGACTGGAGAATATGCCGGGACGGCTCCCCGGATATTTCTTCAAGAAGGCATTGACAAAGGCTGCCGTGAGCGGATCCTTCATGGCCTTGGTGGGCTCCGAGGAGGAACCCATGGCGTATTCGCTTATGGGGCCGGTCATCTCGAAGTATGCCTGTGTGAATTGGCCGCCCACGCCGATCCACTGGGTGTAGTAGTCCAACTCCTTGGCCTGTTTCTGTATAAGGGCCGCCTCGGTGGTGGAAGCGATGTTAAATACCACGTCCGGGTTGAGACTCTTCAGCTTGGAGATGGCCGAGGTGAAATCGGTTCCGCCGATTTCGAAGAACAGACGTGCCAAGACCTTTGCCCCTATCTTCTTGCACTGTGCCTCCCAGATCTTCTGCCCGTCACGCCCGTAATCGGAATTCTCCATAAAAAATGCCACGGTTTTGGGCCTTTTGACCTGAGCTAGCCAGAAGTTGATTCCTTCAAGGCACATGGGGCTGTTGGGGCAGGTGCGGAATACGAAGTCATAACCCCGGTTTGTGATGGTGGGGCTGATGGCGATACCCACAGCAACAGGGCATTTCTCGAACTGGCAAAATTCGCTGGTGGCGATATTGACGCTGGAGCAGTATCCGCCGCCGACCACAAGGACATTGTCCCGGGTGACCAGTTTCTTGACCGCTGCAAGTCCTTTGTCCGGTTTGCACTCGGTATCGCCAAATACAATTTCCACCTTTTTGCCGAAAAGCCCGCCCTTTGCGTTGATCTCATCAAGCGCAAGCATCATGCCCATTTTCATCTCGCCGGCGTTAAATGCCAAGGAACCGGTGAACGGTCCCAGGATGCCGATCTTTATGGTGTCGGATGCAAAGACGGTTCCATAGGTGCATAGGGAAACGCACAAGACCAAGGCCAAAACAAGCATTGAGAATCGATTTTTTTTCATGTTACTCCCTCCTGTCCTAATTAAGTTTGATATAATCGCCTATTGGCGGACAATCGCCGGGGCAATACCCAAATGGTATCACCGTCCGGTCAAAACACAGATGAATCTTGCTAATCAGTTACAAGAGAGACACCCCAAGTGCCCGATTAGTCAATTATCCTGCACCAGCGTGCCAGAAAAAGGGCATAGGTCTTGGCAGTATGAATAACGCTCGAGATGTCGACCCTTTCATTATCGGCGTGGATGTTTTCGGCAATCGGCCCAAAGCATGTGGCCTGCCCGTTGCCAAAGTGTACGAATGCCCTCAAATCAGTCGTTGCGGTTGAGACAAAATCCTCGGCAGGCCGACCGGTGAGGGACATCTGGCAGTCGTTCAAGGTCCTGAAAGCCTCCTGGTTGGGATCAACACTGTGCCCCTCCGAGCGAAAACCGTAAAAATCGAGACTCGGAGGGTTAAGCGCCAACCAATCGTCCTCTGCCGCAGCCCTTTCGATGCACTCCGTCACCTGTCGGCGTATACTTTCAAAGGAAACTCCCGGGAAAAAGCCGATCCGGCAGTGAAATTCCGCCGCGGCAGGCACGGTAGAAGGCCAGTCTCCGCCCTTAATAATCCCGATATTGAGATTCACAGGATGCTTAAGGCCAATGAAGGCAGGATGGACCGTACGATTCAGTTCTTCTTCCAGACGACGGAGGGCCAAAAATAGCGGATAACATTTTTCAATGGCATTGACACCGCTCTGGGTTTCAAGGACATGTACGGGCACGCCTGACAGCAGGACCTTGAACCAGGCTACCCCCACCTGGCTGGTGAGGATTGTCGGCCCAAGAGGCTCGGGGATGAGGACCGCTTCTGCGTCAAAGCCTGCATTCCGGCACGCTAAGGCCCCGTTCCCGCTGCACTCCTCTTCGATGACCGCCTCAATGGTCACCGGCGCCCGAAGCCCCATTCCAGCCTTATTTACCGCATGGAGCGCATAGGTCATCGCCGCGACCCCGGCCTTCATGTCCCCGGCCCCCCGGCCGTAGAGCCAGCCGTTCTCCTCAACGGGATCGAAGGGATCTCTTTCCCACCTGTTAAGCGGCTCAGGACTAACCACGTCAAGGTGCCCGTTAAACAGCGCGCTCTTACCTCCCGCGGCGTCGGCCGGCCGTGTTGCGATTAGGTTATGTCGGCCCTCATAGTCCCAGGGTACCGGTGCGAACCCCGGGTGATCAGCCAGGTCTTCCGGAGATATCTCCACCCGAACCGGATCAAAACCGAGGAGGCTGAGTTCATTCTCCATGACTGCAAGCACCGGTGTCTCTTTTCCCAGGGTACTGGAACAGGCGACCAGCCGGCTTGTGAAATCCAGAATCTCCGGGGCCAGGGATTCTACGGTGCTGATGAGTTTCTGTTCTGATTTCTCCATGTTTTTTCCCCAATACTGAGACTTACAAAGGGCAATGGATCGCTATCTCCTTATAATTTTCAAAGGGTAGAAAGTCCATTTTCCATAATGGCAAGTCCTCTTTCTAATTGCTCATCCGTGATGACAAGCGGCATGAGAGTGCGGATGACATTGCCATAATTGCCGCATGCCAGAAGGATAAGGCCCTTTTCAAGGCATCGACCCACAAGTTCTTTGGCCGTGTCAGGGGCGGGTTCTTTGCTCTGGGTGTTTTTGACCAATTCCATCCCGATCATGGGTCCCAGGCCACGGACATCTCCGATAATGTCGAATTGCCCTTGAAGTTCCAGAAAGCGGGTTCGGACCTTCTCTCCCAGTGCCGTGGCCTTTTCAAGCAATTTGGTATTGAGCAGATCCAGTACAGCCAAGGCCGCGCTACACGCAATAGGATTTCCCCCGAAAGTCCCTCCCAGTCCTCCGACATGGGGCATTTCCATGATCTCCGCTCTCCCTGTAACGGCTCCTAGCGGGAGCCCTGCAGCGAGTGACTTGGCAGTCAGTATGATGTCTGGCACGACATCATGATGTTCGGAGGCAAAGAGCTTTCCGGTTCGGCCCATGCCCGTCTGAATTTCATCCATAATAAAAAGAATTCCATGTCTCTCGCAAATGGCCTTGATCTTCTTGAAATATCCGGGTGGAGGAACGATAAATCCTCCCTCTCCCTGGATCGGCTCGGCAATAACCGCCGCCACATTCTCTGCAGCGACATTTCCGATAAAGAAATCCTCGAGATACTCGGCACAATAAAGCTCGCAAGAGGGGTATTCACGGCCAAAAGGACATCGATAGCAATAGGCGAACGGTATACGATAAACTTCGGGACAGAAAGGACCAAACCCTAACTTGTATGGGTTTGTTTTGCTTGTCAGGGTCATGGCCATATAAGTGCGGCCGTGGAAGGCGTTTTCAAAGGCTATTATGCCCTGACGTTTTGTGGCGTACCGGGCAATCTTTACGGAGTTCTCTACCGCCTCCGCTCCACTATTAACAAAAAAAGTCTTTTTGGCGAAGTCCCCTGGCGTGATCTCGTTTAGTTGCTTTGCCAACTCAATATATGGCTCATACATGCTTACGTGAAAACAGGTGTGAAGATATTGGTCTGCCTGCTCTTTAATGGCAGAGACCACCTTTTCATGGCAGTGGCCCACGTTTACGACACCAATCCCTCCTCCGAAATCGATATATTCATTTCCTTCCACATCCTCGATAAGGGCGCCTTTGGCCCGCTTCACAAAGATCGGTGTAATATTAAACGGTCCTTGCGGAACATGTTCTGTTCTGATTTCCATCAGTTGTTTGTTAGTTTTTTGCTGCATTTCCTATCTCCTCTTCCATCAATGTACCATCAATATCTGGGAATCGTCACTTTTTTTTGAATTACACGTGTCTGCCTGACAACCTCAGGGCGTCAATTTCTCTTTCTTCCATGCTTAGGTTGGGGATTAACCCCTTTTACCCTGGTAAACCCGGCTTCCGTAAGCTTAAAAACCGCCTCCCGCATGTCTTCATTGGACAGAAAAAACAGTATGCAGGAAGGATTTCCTTTTTCGAGCACCTCATACTGAACTTTGTGGATATTCAGGTCATCTAAGATTACCAGGGCCTTTTCCAGCGTACATTCTTCAGGCCGTACTTCCATGAGAATCTGAGATTTGGAAGGATGAACCTTTAAGGATTCCGCCAGGTCATCAAATTTGTCGCATTCTTTCCCAATTTGATGTCCCGGCATAATCCTGTTCTCCTGGATGGGGTTCTTGACAATAGGCTAAGACTTTAATTTATAAGCAAGTTCTATACCAAGAGAGAGAAAAGGTCTTCATCACAAAAAATTGTTTGGTATCGAACCGGAAATGTGAATCCCTTAAAGCTCCATATGTCAAATGATTAGGCCTTTTAGGGCAGGGATAACAAAGATGATGATCCCTATCAAAAGAGAACCGTATTGGACCAATATTATGGGGGAAAGTTCAGAGAAGTGATGCGTTTAGACATCTTGATGCATAATTGCATCGTTTCTTATTCCGTACCGCTTTACTTTTCGCGCCAAGGTGGATTGGTCAATCCCTAATATCCGGGCGGCCTTTCTTTGTGTACCACAGGTTCTCAGTGCCCGAATGATTATCTCTTTTTCCGTCCTCACCACTGCACCGGAAAGGTTTGAATCGTCACTTCCCGGCCAGACGTCCGCACTTGGATCCGGATGGCGAACATGAGCAGGAAGATCTTCCATATGGATATCTTGGTTATGGGTGAGCACAACAACACGTTCCACGAGGTTGGACAGCTCACGTATGTTGCCTGAAAAAGGGTATTGACAAAGGCAATCTATGGCTTGAGGCCGAATCGCCTTATCCATGGAATGTTTGCGGTTAAGCTCATTCAAGAAAAAATTGATCAAAGGGGGAATGTCTTCACGTCTTTCTCTTAATGGTGGGATATGAATAGGCACCACGTTGAGCCTGAAAAAGAGGTCCTTCCGGAATTCTCTTTTTTTTACCATATCTTTCAGATTGCGGTGGGTGGCCGCTATTACCCTGGCGTCGACCTCTCTGATGGAGGTTCCGCCTACTCGCATGATACTATTCTCCTCCAAAAAACGAAGCAGCTTGACCTGGACGGTAAGAGGCAGGTCCCCAATTTCATCAAGGAAGAGAGTGCCGCCTTCTGCTAATTCAAAAAGGCCGGGTTTCCCCTCAGTTCGAGCACCCGTGAACGCTCCTTTTTCATATCCGAATAGCTCTGATTCAATAAGGGTTTCTGGAATGGCGCCACAATCCACACGGATGAAAGGGCCTTCATTGCGGGGGGAGGCACGGTGAATAAGCCTGGCGAAGAACCCTTTGCCCACTCCCGTCTCCCCCTGGATCAGGATGGTCGAGTCAACCTGTGCTACTTTCATGGATCTGTTTAACACCGTGTGCATTATTTCGCTTCGAATGACTGCCTCGGAAAGGAGTGAGGTTTGTTTATCCATGAGTGAGAGCTCGGAACGGTACCTTGAAGCAAGGGCCTTAGTTTCCGCTAAATCGTTCCTCAACTTATTCAGATTAGTAATATCCCTCTCGTTGACCACAACGAGAGATATCTTTCCTTGATCATCGAATACCGGATTCCCTGTGACGAGGATCTGTTTACCGTTTTTCAGATTTTGAATGATGGTCACACCCGCTCGATTTTTAAGGACCTCAAGTGTAACGGAGCGATCAATCGTCCCTTCGCGAATAACGGTTTCCATTCTTTTTCCGACGACTTGTTCAGCTTTTATCTCGTTAATTTTTTCAGAGGCTTTATTGATCAGGACGACTCTGCCTTTATTGTCACAAATCCAGAGACCGTCAAAGGAGGAGTTGATAATAGCGTTGAGCTGTTTGTTAAGTTTCTTGTAGGATTCGAGTTGGTGAGCAATGTTTTCATATTCGGAGATATCCTGAAAAACACTTATGGCTCCCACAACCTGTTGATCTTCAAAAATGGGAGTTCTGTTGGCAACGATGGTAGAGTTGCCCAAGGTAATTTTCTTCCCTATCTGGGCTATTCCGTTTTTCAGGATCTTTTCCAAATCTTCCCAAGCATTAGGGAAAACGTCCCCGATGAACCGCCCTAACATCTCATCCGGGTCCTTATCTAACATTATGCCTGCTGCGCTATTATAGACGATGACGGTCCCGGTTTCGTCTATTATGCTTATGCCGTTATGTGTTGAATCAAAAATATACTTTAATTTTTTTAGATGCTGTAACTGATTCATTTTATTCTCCAAATTAGGAGTTGCCTTTCAGAATCAAGGACCACGTCGTAAATGGCGCCAATCATTACCTATTTCAAACCCTCTGCTCAAAATTTACGATCTTGGGCTGTGAAGACGGTTAAAGGCAGGGGAACGGTCTTTAATCGCTCCAGCTCCCTTTCAGAGGTTAGGTCGTAATGAATCGGCGTGATGGTAATCTTGTTCTGTCGCAGGGCAACGGAATCGTTGTCAGGATTGCCGTTTTCAATGAATTTTTCACCCATGAGCCAGTAATACACATTTCCCCGAGGATCGTTGCGTCGTTCAAAGCGTTCCTCAAACCTGGAGGTCCCCTGCCTCGCCAAGCATACGCCTCTGATTTTTTCAGGTGGTACTGCGGGAATATTCACATTCAGGGCCGTTCCATCCTTCAAATCACTCTCCATCATAAACCGTATGATTTCTTTGCTGAAACTGGCCGCAAACCGGAAGTCCGGGTCTTTTAGAGTGGCAAGGGATATGGCCGCAGATCTTATACCCAAAAACGCACCTTCA
>Ga0222639_1000216_pt1 | contig 27172 bp, 19 predicted proteins | sample AntAcemetagen185_FD_179863 | JGI IMG/M metagenome (GOLD analysis project Ga0222639, IMG submission 179863) | Saline water microbial communities from Ace Lake, Antarctica - #185 | ecosystem: Environmental > Aquatic > Non-marine Saline and Alkaline > Saline | place: Antarctica: Ace Lake...
GAGCAACTGAGTGGCCACAATGTCTTCCCCCACCTTGCGCACATGCTGCCACGGATAGGTGGAAGACCTGATTTCAACATGCCCGTCATCAATCACATGCACGTCTTCAATCATGATTACGGCGTTGAAGGGCTTTGGAAGGGGCTGCCCGGTGTTCACCCAGACAGCGTCCTTTTCCAGTGCCAGGGTCATGGGAAGGCGTTCGGTGGCGCCATAGGTCTGTTCCGCCACGACGGCAATGCCGTCCATGGCTGAGGAATGGTAAGACGGGGCCGAACGCTTGGCAAAAACGGGTTCCGCCGTTATGCGGCCGTCGCTCTCCTCAGCTTTGATGCAGGTGATGCCGGTCTTATGATCCGGACCGAACCGGGAAAAAAAGATGCTCCTGGCCTCTTCAAGAGACTTCATGGAAAGGTATACCTGTCTTTTCATTGGGTACCTCTTTTATACGTGCGAAAAAAGCATTACGTCTACTTCGTCGCCCTCGTAAAGGCCTTCCGTATTCATGTCAATTCTGATCAGCCCGTCTGCTTCCACCAATGTGGAAATCAATCCGGATTTTCCGAATATGGGGATGGCTTTTAAATGCTCCCCGTCTTTTTCCAGTCTGACGCGAACATAGTCCTCCCGCCCGCCGGATGAAGGGATATTACGCTTGAGAATGGCCTGTTTGACGGTATGAACATTGTGACGTGATGCAACGGCACCGGAAAGGGTCTTCAACATTCTTGTCATGAAGACCTCGGCCACCACAAGAGCCGAGGCGGGATGACCGGGCAGGCCGATTACGGGTTTGGCCCCGGTGCGTCCGATAATGGTCGGTTTGCCCGGGCTGAGGGAAATGCCGTGGACCAGGAGCTCAAAATCCGGAAGGGTTTCAAAGACCTTGAGGGTGAAGTCCCTGGTTCCCACGGAACTGCCGCCGGATATCCAGACGGCATCTGCTGCTCCAAGCGCTTTTTCGACCATTTCCCTAAGGGCCTCAAGATGGTCCGAACAGATGCCCATATAGACGGGGACAGCCCCCATATTCAAGCAAAGGGCGCCCAGTGTGTACCGGTTGATGTCTCGAACCTCCCCGGGCCTGGGGTTTTGGGAAACCGGTACCATTTCATCGCCGGTGGACAGGATGGCCACTTTGGGTTTTCGGAAAACCGGGACTTCAGAAAACCCGAGACCCGCCAGAACCCCCAGGTCCTGGGGCCTGAGGTGCTTTCCCGCGGGAAGAATCACCGCCCCCTTTTTGAAATCATCCCCGGGTTGAATGGTGTTCTCCAGGGGGGATATGGCGCGGCTGATTTCAAGGGTCCTTTCATCCAGAAGGGAGCAGTATTCAACCATCACCACACCGTCGGCGCCCGCCGGCAGCATACCCCCGGTGGGAATCTTTACGGCCTGCCCGCTTTGGACGGCAATGTTATCCGCTTCGCCCATGGAGACTTCTCCGGTTATTTCAAGCAGGGCGGGCAGGCTTTCCGTGGCGCCGAAGGTGTTCCGGGCCTGAACCGCATAGCCGTCCATGGTAGACTTGAAAAAGTCAGGCAGATCCTCGGGAGATGTTAAATCCACATTCAGCACACGGTCAAAGGCATCTTCCAGGGAAACGGTCTCTTGACCCACAGGGGAAAAACCGTCGATGATGTGAAAAACTTCAGTGGGGGTTTTGAGTTTGAAAAACGCTTCCATCAGTATCCGTTCTCTGCCTGAAAATTTTCCTGATATACCTTGTTGCAGGCGGCTTCAATTTACGATTTCGGTCAATATGTCATAACCGACATAACACTGCAACAGGAAAAGCATGCTGAAACATACTCATGGATGATCTCTCAAGGGTCATTTTCCGATTGACTTTTCGTTCCAACCTCATTCAGAATCGTGAAAATATCAGAAAACACCTGGAACGTGATTGATGGGTGATCCTTTTAACCTAACCGACGTCTGTTAATCCGGGGCTTAAAAATTTACCTCCTGGAACTATATTTTGAAAACAGTGCGCATAACGGCCATGGAAATTTTCGCTTTCGAAAAAAGCGAAACAACCGGACCATTGCCAAATGGACACCCCTTCAAAACGATCCGGCGGGCAGGGAGCTTCTGACATTAATCGCTATCGGGCTGGGAGGCGAAAAATACCTCAATGCACTCCCTTTTCCGAAAGCGTTCGCGGAGAATCCTCATCGGCCCCTCAGGGTGGTCCATGTGCTGGCCCGTCATTATCCGCTGGATGTCCTGAGCCGGGGGATAACGGTGCTGGGAAGCGGCGTTGATGTGGATGTCGGCGGGCGCGTGGTTCCCCTGCGAACCAGAGACCTTTCACTGGTTCCGTCGCACATCCCCGCAAGGAAACTCAATATCGGTGTACGGCCGTCCGCCTACCTGCTCCTGGCTTACGGCGGCGGGTACCGGCCCGGTCCACGGGGAGAGGATTTTGAGTTTACGGATCCGCTCTTTCGCCGCACCCGTTTTCATTCTCTTCTGTTGCAAAATGAACCACTGACCCACCCCGTTGATTTCATCAATCGGCTCCGCTACAAAGGGATTCGATGGGGACGAATGCCTTCCGGAAATGTGCTTCGTGCTCTGTGCGCGCAGTTATTACAGCAGCTGAGCATCCACACGGATTCATGGTCGGATTCGGATGTGGATATTGATGATGCCTGGGATGCGCTTCGTCCCTGGCAGCAGCATGCAGTTCTTCCCATACTGGATATGGCCCGGCACATGATGGATGCCTTTCCCAGATCCGCCACTCCCCTGGAGATGCCCGGGGTTGTGCTCATGGACCAGCCGGACACCTTCTGCCCTTCAGAGCGTTTCAGGGATTACCTGACATTGCTGGACAGGCTGTTTCCCCGGTTGCAGTTTATTCTGTCGGTGGGCGCCAACTCTTTGGAAGACTTTCCCTCATCCTTTTGGAAAAAGTGTCTCCCCCTCCCGGATGAGGAAAAGCCATCGCCAAAATCCCGGCCTGTCCGCCTGCCGCGGGACACAATCCTCCTGATCGATGTGGACGGGCGTCTGCCGAATTTGGCCCTGATGAAACTGTGTACCCACCATCGACAAAAGGGGCACACCGTACGACTGGGAAAAAGGGACTGCTTTCTGGAAGGCCCGGACCGGGTGTACGCTTCCACAGTGTTCTATTTACCCCTTTCTCAAAGGCGAAACCGGCGTCTGCGGCAGCATTACGGTGACAAACTGACCCTGGGAGGTACAGGGGAGGACATCGGCGCCCGCCTGCCCCATACGGTGGAAGCTCTGCGCCCGGACTACACCCTTTACCCGGAGCTGGGTGACCGGGCCATCGGCTTCATCACCCGCGGCTGCCCGTTTGCCTGTCCCTTCTGCGTGGTCCCTCGTAAAGAAGGAGGGCCCCGTCAAGTGAGTGATCTGGATACGCTGCTGGAGGGGGGCCGGCTCAAAAAACTCATCCTGCTGGATGACAACATCCTGTCCTACCCGGATGCGGACCGGTTACTTCGGGAAATGGCGGAGCAAAACGTCATGGTGAATTTTACCCAGTCCCTGGACCTGCGCCTGGTAAACCGGGAACGGGCCCGGCTGATTCGAAGGATACAGTGCGCCAATACCCGTTTTACCCGGAGCAATTTTCATTTCAGCCTGAACCATAACCGGAATATGGACCGATTGGCCCGAAAATACCGGCTATTTGATTTCAAATCGCGGAACAATGTGGAGTTCCTCTGCATGTACGGCTTCAATACGACGCTCGATGAAGACGTGGACCGATTCAGGTTTCTTCGTTCTCTCCCCGGTGCATACGTCTTCATGCAGAAATACCTGCCCATAAAAGGGGGACCCCCGCCCGATACACTGGACTTTTTCGGGCCGAACCCGGATCCGTTGCTCGACAAACTGACGGGTATTATGTTTACCCAGAACATGAAAAGCATGGAGAACTACTACCGATGGGTCAGCAGGCGATATGCCGAAACCTATGGAGTGCTTCACATGGGGCTGGTCGATACGATTTTTCGGTACAACCACCGCCACAAAAAAGGGGAATACATTGCGTCTCTGGCTGGAACAAAAAAAATCCAATCCTGAAGGCAAGTCTTGTTCCATTCTGTGTCTTCCGCACATTCACTGTTCGAGCGAACAGAAAAATGAACTGGAAAGGATGGCGAAAAGCAGAACTTTGGGCATCTGGCGCATGAAGCGAGCCAAGGCCATTCTGGGGGCACTTGACGGAAAGACACTCGAAAGACTCGTCTTGGATGTTCGGGTTCCACCAGAGACTATCGTCAAATGTGTGGAAGCCTTTTCAAAACAGGGGACGGAATCACTCCGGAACCCGACGCGGAAACCCACACAGAGAGAAACCCGCGTGGAAAAAATGCTCGAAATGCTGGAAACACCTTCAAAACAGAAAGGACGGGAATGGCGGTATTTCACTGTCCGCTATATCGGCATCGATTTTACCGGCACCATGATTAAGAGAGTCCGAGCGCTCAGTGTGGCCCATCCCGGGGTAACACGAGTCGAACTGTCGCAGACGGCATGCCGGGAATTTGGATTCTATTCCCCTGCCGGAAAATTAAAGGACAAAACCGTCATCGATATCATGAAGCGGATGGATATGGATAACCTCATTCGTTTGCCAAAAGTGAAGCGCCGTAAATCCTACTGCAGGAAAAAGAAGCTGCAGCCACCCCTTCTTGATGAGCAGGAAATACAGCTTTGGCATCACAAGGATTTCGAGCCCCTGACGTTTCTGCCGATTCGGAAGCCAAAACAACAACATCTGTGGAACGACATGATGAGCCGGCACCACTACTTGGAAAAACCGAGATTGTTTGGACCGCAGCTCCGGTATCTCATCCGGGGAAAAAACACGGGCGGAGAATCGGAAGACTCCGGTTCAGAGGATTCCAAGTTGCTGGGCGCCATCTCTTTTTCCCCTGCCGCCTGGCGTCTGGCCGGCCGGGATGCCTTTATCGGCTGGGATGATCACCAACGGGAAAAGCATTTAAACCAGGTCATCGGTAACAGCCGATTTCTCATCCTGCCCTGGATTAAATGCCCGAATCTGGCCTCAATGATTCTCGGACGGATTGCAGGAAGGGTCACTTCAGACTGGAAGGCAACCTATGGTATCGAACCGGTGCTGCTGGAGACATTTGTCCAAAAAGATCGGTTTTCAGGCACGTGCTATCGGGCTGCAAACTGGATCGAGGTAGGCAACACGGGCGGATACAGCTACTTCAGCAACCAGAAAAAAAACATTGCTCCCAAGACCATATTCCTTTACCCCCTCTGTAAGGATTTCCGAGAGATCCTGTGCCGCCCTCCCACTTCCCGGAGTTGAACGTCTGCTTGTTTCAATCCACGCCCCCGCATGGGGGGCGACCCATATCATTTGCTATACCCCATCATGTAAGGGGTTTCAATCCACGCCCCCGCATGGGGGGCGACAGTGGATCTGGATCGCTTGCGGAAGCTCAGAACGGTTTCAATCCACGCCCCCGCATGGGGGGCGACTTTCGCCGTGGCCCCGGCGTCCGGTTTGCGACTGGTTTCAATCCACGCCCCCGCATGGGGGGCGACCAATGAGGACGCGAGTTCTCGTTTTTCTTCATCCGTTTCAATCCACGCCCCCGCATGGGGGGCGACCCGTCCGCCGGGTAAAACCGGTTGAGCCTGCATACGTTTCAATCCACGCCCCCGCATGGGGGGCGACCAGACGGTGTGAAACCCACCAATTTTACGGCTTGTTTCAATCCACGCCCCCGCATGGGGGGCGACCGATCTCAACGTGTCGTTACCGGGTGAGAAAGGGTTTCAATCCACGCCCCCGCATGGGGGGCGACTCGGTTTGGGTTACGGCGCCTGCCGTTTCGGAAAGGTTTCAATCCACGCCCCCGCATGGGGGGCGACTCCCCCAGAAAAACAAACGACTTGGCAATGCTTGTTTCAATCCACGCCCCCGCATGGGGGGCGACAGCGCCATGTCGGCGGCCTGTTTCGCGAAAAAGAGTTTCAATCCACGCCCCCGCATGGGGGGCGACTGAAACCCGGGCCGAATTCCGAGAGATGGCACTTGTTTCAATCCACGCCCCCGCATGGGGGGCGACTGGCCGAGATAAGGAATCAGCTTCGGCTCCAGCTTGTTTCAATCCACGCCCCCGCATGGGGGGCGACACAGGCTCGTGTTCGGCGGTGTGTCGTACAAATGTTTCAATCCACGCCCCCGCATGGGGGGCGACGATGCAAGATGGGCCTGATTGTGACACTTGTTTAGGTTTCAATCCACGCCCCCGCATGGGGGGCGACGATCTTAAATGGCGGCAGTACACAAGCCGGTGCGGTTTCAATCCACGCCCCCGCATGGGGGGCGACTGGAACAGATGGGGATTGACGACTCTACGATAAGTTTCAATCCACGCCCCCGCATGGGGGGCGACTTCAAGCTGATCAGAGGTGACACCGGGGACTGAGTTTCAATCCACGCCCCCGCATGGGGGGCGACGATGGAGTCCGGTTGCTCAAGGTATTTGGGGCAACGGTTTCAATCCACGCCCCCGCATGGGGGGCGACCTGACGTTGAGCTTGGGTCTACGGCTAACGACTCGTTTCAATCCACGCCCCCGCATGGGGGGCGACGCTATAAGATCCGCCCCGGTAGCAACGCTGAATAGGTTTCAATCCACGCCCCCGCATGGGGGGCGACGACATGGCATTGCTACACTTCCGGTCTGGATGTGTTTCAATCCACGCCCCCGCATGGGGGGCGACCATATCATCTTCATCGATCACCCACCCGGCACTTGTTTCAATCCACGCCCCCGCATGGGGGGCGACGTAGTTTTTAATTCAGCCAACATCATAATGGCTAGTTTCAATCCACGCCCCCGCATGGGGGGCGACTATGGTCCGGGAAGGTCCAGACCAAAGGTCCATAGTTTCAATCCACGCCCCCGCATGGGGGGCGACCCATAAAGACGTTGAGGATTACCACCCATTCAATGTTTCAATCCACGCCCCCGCATGGGGGGCGACGGGATATCAAAAGTAACGAACTCGATTTTTATATTGTTTCAATCCACGCCCCCGCATGGGGGGCGACAAGCTATGAAACCCGCTATTTCTCCATGACGGAAGTTTCAATCCACGCCCCCGCATGGGGGGCGACGAGTATTCAAAAAGTGGGTCAGTTCATCAAACGTGTTTCAATCCACGCCCCCGCATGGGGGGCGACCTGTGTTTTTTGGCGGCAACGGCAAGCCTTTCGAGTTTCAATCCACGCCCCCGCATGGGGGGCGACCCCCGGCGGTGATGCTACCCGCCGGACCGTCCAAGGTTTCAATCCACGCCCCCGCATGGGGGGCGACTCGCGGGCTTCCACGCGGCCCCGGGCATCCTTCCCGTTTCAATCCACGCCCCCGCATGGGGGGCGACATTGCTTTACACTCCCATATCTTCAAATATAACCGGTTTCAATCCACGCCCCCGCATGGGGGGCGACTATGGTCCGGGAAGGTCCAGACCAAAGGTCCATAAGTTTCAATCCACGCCCCCGCATGGGGGGCGACGCAGGACATGCCCCTCAAAAAACCCCTGTCAAGCGTTTCAATCCACGCCCCCGCATGGGGGGCGACGGGCAGCCTCGACAAAGCCGTCCTGGCCGCAAAAGTTTCAATCCACGCCCCCGCATGGGGGGCGACATAATAAAACGCTCCCAAAACACTACAAAAACTGGTTTCAATCCACGCCCCCGCATGGGGGGCGACCGGAGTGGCTTGCCGAGGAAAAGGGCATTGTCTGTTTCAATCCACGCCCCCGCATGGGGGGCGACCACTCCGTTTCAATCACATAGCTGTACGTGATGTTGTTTCAATCCACGCCCCCGCATGGGGGGCGACCGGCCTCCGAAGCGGGGCGGTTGATCGATATTTTGTTTCAATCCACGCCCCCGCATGGGGGGCGACCGCCGGGTGAATTTTTCCCGGTGTTCCTCCTCATGTTTCAATCCACGCCCCCGCATGGGGGGCGACCTCTTTTTTCTTTTGGAATGGATAATAGGACAATGTTTCAATCCACGCCCCCGCATGGGGGGCGACTTTGGCTGATGGTGCCACGTTTGCTAACGTTCTCGGTTTCAATCCACGCCCCCGCATGGGGGGCGACACCAGCGTCAGAAGTCGCTGGATTTAAAGCTTTTTCAGGGTTCTTTCCGCGAATCCCCGCTTCTCCTTCCTCTTTAATGTGTTCCCCAAAATTCATAGGAGCATAACTTGCTGAAATTAATATTAAAATTCGAAATGCGAAACCTGATCGCTCAAACAGCCAAAAACCTAGGTATTTTCCATGCCTTAACCCAATCCTCAAAAATCTGAACATCAGGTTCGCGCTACGCATTTAAACAATCAAAGGGCCTTCAGGATCATTGATTTTCTTAGCCCCAACATGTTCCACCCTACGCCGCCAATTCGCCCCAAGGAAGTAGAATCGAAGACTATCTTTCTCCGGATTAATCTCATCAATCAGCTTCTGCCGAAACCTTGTCCATTGCGCAGGATCAACAGCGCATTCAAAAACCGAGAATTGAACCCGTTGCCCGTAGTCCTTACACGTTTTCGCGACTCTTCGAAGACGCCGCCGCCCTTTCGGCGTGACGGTTGAAACATCGTAACTCACAACTACCAGCATACTATCCCTCTATTTCCAGATAAAACAGGGATAACCGTCCAAATCACCCCTGAGATATCGGGCCAAAAGCAAAGCCTGCATGTGAAATAAAAGCCCGATTGTCACTTTCTCTTCAAGAAACGGATGAAATATTTCATCCTGTTTTCGCTTCTGGTAGGCAACAAGCACGACTTTCCGCGTCTCATCATCCATCAAAACAGCCCCTGCTTCACTTTTTGTGAAGCCACTCTCCTGAATCTGGTTCAGGTTTATCAATGAAAGAACCAGACGATCCGCCAGGAAAGGTCGAAATTCTTCCATGATGTCAAGGGCTAATCCAGGCCGCCCGGGCCTATCCCTGTGCAGAAAACCCACCGCCGGGTCCAACCCGACCGTCTCAAGTGCGGACCGAACGTCATGCATTAAGAGGGTATAGATAAATGACAACAGGCAATTGACGCGATCAAGCGGCGGCCGGCGATTCCGTTCCCTGAAAACAAAAGCCTCCTTTTGAGAGACAATCAGGTGGTCAAAAACCCTGAAATATGTATGGGCCGCTTCGCCCTCAATCCCACGCAGGCTGTCCAGGGGTAACCCGGTCTGAAGATTGTCCAACGAATTGCTTAACCTGTTCGCTGCTTCTTTAACTTCAGTGTTGCTCAGCTTTGCAGCATGATCCCGTAATCCCCTCTTCAGCACGGTTCGGCAATTGGCCACTTTGCCTGTCAAGATCGACCTGGCCATCCGTGCCGAGGCATCCAAATCATCGGCCCGACGATATTGTTCACGCCTCAGCAGAACGTTACCGGATACCGGCCCCTGCACCCTGGCAAGAAAGCGGCCATACTCTGTCAAAAAGCTGATGGCGACATCTTTTTCGGCACAGAATCCCAGCAGGAAGGGGCTGCAAAGAACATTTCCGAAACATACGATTCCGCCCAGCGTGTGGATGGGCAAACGCAGCTTGGTTTCCTTTTTCACCCGAACCAGAACCGTTTCCCCTTCTTTTGAGAGGTAGGCGCCCTGGGTGGTGACAAACAGCGTGTTCAGGTGTTTTTTCATGCTTCCCCCGTCGCATCCATCAGATAACGCTCAACCGATTTGGCCTTGTTCACCGTCTTGGGGAGACACAGGTCTTTCATGGAGCAACTATCGCATTTTTTTTCATAAAAGGCCTTGGGCGTTATTCCTCCTTCAAAAAGCCGATGAAACCATCTGGCTGTTTCCTCTGTTTCTGATCTCAAGTCGTTATCAAAAAGAACGTCTTTCCTGTGGCGGGTTTTCCCATAAAAGAGAGCACCCGAATTCACTTCAACGTCAAGCATCTCCTCAAGGCAAAGGGCCTGGGCACAGAGCTGCACCTTGTCGGAATTGTCCTTTTTGGGTTTGCCGCGTTTGTATTCCACCGGAAAAGGATTCCATTTTCCATTTCTCTGATCCCTGTTTCGATGAAATTCCACCACATCCGCTTTTCCAATGAGACCGAGCCGAAGGGATCTCAAAGACATGCTGTATTCAACCCGAACAGCGCCTCGGGTTTCCCGGTCTTCTTTATGAACCCGTTCATGCATGACCCTCCCCTCCGCTGTAAAGCGATTTTCAGCCCACAACTGCTCTATGTGGATGAGGGCGCACTGGCGCTCGCAGAAGAGCAGGTGCTGGAGGCCGGATAGGGGAAGGAGGTCGTCTTCTGTGTAGGTCATTCGAATAGCCTTTCGTTTTATACAGGGCGCGGGTTCTTTTGGTTGCCAGTTCGGGGTCATCTATCTCCTGCACACGTTCATATCCGACCTTTGCCAACCACCGCTTGAATGGCTCCGCCTTCGGGGATGGGATGGACTGGATGGTGCGGAAGATGCCCTCGGTGTTGGCGCAATCGGTTTTTCGGAACTTTCCATCAGGAGCAACCAATTTCAACCCGTGACAAAATGTCACGGTTTCACTTCCTTCTCGTTTGAGCCTTTGTTTCAACTTCCTCCAGTATGCTCCCGGATCAGCGCTCTTTGTTAAGACAGCACATACATCCACAACCGAAAACCACCATTCATCGTTATGAATCGTCTTCCTGATTTCCTTACCTCTAAAAACAGCTATGCCTGTCTCCATAACCCTTCCTGCCAATCAGTAGTGAGACGGTCATTTATCGTCATGGGTTTGAGTGGGAGAAGAATCGGGATGCTCATTTCTTCATCTCCTTTTTTCTATTAATTGCGCTCCTTCTGCTTTTTGTGGGCTTCATCCACATACTTGATCGACTCTGACCAGGATTCTGCACAGAATCGCTTAAACCTGTCCAGCTTATCAAGCTCGGGTAACAATTCACTCCCGGCTCTGACGGTTCCCACTGCGAGATGATATTCCGAAAGGGCATCTATGTATGCCTTGCGGCGCTCTTTCGGAATAATGATTGGAGGAAAACCGGCCCTGATAACAGGAATATTGGCGATGAGACGGGCTATCCGGCCATTACCGTCCCAAAAAGGATGAATCCTGACAAAAGAAACATGAAGACAGGCATATGCCGACAGCACAGCCTCTTTGTTTACCGCATTTTCCCTACAGATCTTTTGAAACATGCCAAGCCAGCCTTGCATAAGTTCCGGCACATCTTTTGGTGGAGCATATTCAAATATGATCTGATCATTGCCGGAAACAATAACCGTGGAATTCGGTTCCACCTTCCAGTCCCCAACAGGCTTATACACATCCATGATCCGTTCAGTCCGCACGGCCTTGTGCAGATCAAAAAGATCTTTTTCAGCTAAATCGGCTCCGCTTCTAATAAAATCATAAACAAGATCAATCGCCTTAGCGTGGCCGACAACCTCCTCATGATCCTTCAGCGGCTTGCCTGAAATCGTAAGACCTTCTTCAAGGACGAACGCAGTCTCCCCAAGGGTCAGAGTATTGCCTTCAATCGCCGTGGAGGTGTGGGTCCACAGGTTGCGGAGCTGGGTTAGTAGTGCTTTTTGGAGATCTTGGTCGAGACCGTTTAAAAAATTGAGCATTATGCACCTGATGTTTGAAAACGATTAATTTCGGGTATGGCATTACTTGTAAAGTTTTTGCAACGCCTCTCCCTCCAAGGGATCAAGTTCTTCTGATTGAAGGCCTTTTAATCTTTCCTTCAGTTCACTTGAATCGTAGGTTCCATTTTTCTCTTGCTCCAAAAGTTCACGCAAAGCCCCATGAACGCTGGCAGAGGAATACTGACCGCTTGGGCTATTGTGTTGCCACCAAATCACTTTCACGACTTCCATGCTGCCTTCCGGGCGGGCTGAAGAAACGTCATTGATAAATAGTGTCTGCAAAGCTTTTTTGATTTTCTCGGCATCGGCATCAGAAAAACCTGTTTTACTTGCAAGCTGCGTGTTGATGGCGCCGTAGGTTACATAAATTCCCTTATCAACACGATGCTTCATCCCCATCGTATCCGAACCCTTTTTTTCAGGAGGTGTTTCGGTTTCGAGGTTGACGCTTTTGATAATCTGCAAACTATCCGACGTAATCGGCGCAAGACTGAACGCACTCTGAATGGTTACGGGACCGCGAATTCCAATAGACACAGCATCCGTATTTTCCTCCGAATTGTCAGCATCCTTTCCTTTTTTTCCCGATCCTTTTTTCTTAAAAGCAAAGACTTGACCGAATGCACGTACATCAAACCATTCCTTGGGGGCGTTGCTTCTTCTATCGGCAGATTTGATTTTCTTTTCCTTTGCGTTCTGTTCCCACTTTTCTAACGCAGCTTTAAAACGGTCATTGAGTGAGCGAAAATCATCCCCTGGAGCCCGGTTATCGTCCGATTGAACAAAAATGGATTCGCCCATATCCTGCAAACGGTTGCGAATTTTGCGTTTAAGACAAACGTCCGAAATTTCGCCGTAGCCATCATAGGTTTGGCGGGGGCGGTTGCCGTTCAGCGGGTCTCCGTTCGGGTTCGCCCGGTTCACGGAAATAATGACCGCGAAATCGATCTTGTTCGTGAGTGTTTTATTGTCCGTCATTGTTACCCTCCTGTTCGTTGTGGTCGGTTGATTGTTTATTTTTATCAGCAGTAGCCTTAACCAAACTGTCGATATAGGCGCGTTCATGGTAATACCCGATCAGAAAAGAACCATTCAACGGCTCATCTTTTTCATAGTCTCCGGCCAAAAAACATCCCATAACCGCCTGAATTTCACTAAAGGCAAAGCTACCCTTTTCCTTTTGAATATATGGATTAAGGCAGCCGTGTATCGTGTGCCACGTCCTGTACGGACGCTGGGCAAATGCCTGCATATGCCGAATTGCAGCGGTGTTTTTCCGAGGATTGCCCTGTTTATAGAGGACGTATTCCTCCAGTTTGTCCGCCGCTCCAAGTAGCCTGCCGTAAAGGTAATCGCGATCGTTTCTGTCGAGTTCAATGCTCAATTTGTATTTCTCCTTGTTGCGTTGTTGAAAATCCTTGCGCACCAGCGCACACGCCGTTGATACAATCTGTTCAAAACTATTACGGTCGAATTTGCCATTCCTTGTAATACCCAACGGATTGGAAGCACGCTGCACTGCCGCTGTCACATAATCCGTTGGTAAAAACGCTCCGTCAAAAATGCAGCGGAGCAACCGTTCCCGTGCCGCTTTCTTAATTTTAGTATAGCTCTCATCCTTGCCGCCGCGTGGCTTGCCGTGAACCGCCTCGATGATTTTATCCACGGACGGTGCGCCAATGTAGGGAACATATTTATCGTTGTTTTTGTCCCAAAACTTTTGATTCCATTTACAGGTGCTATGCCAGTCTGCGACTCTTTCAAGATATTCACTTCTGTCAAGTTCGCGATAAAATGTAATGGACAACCGGCCCGTTGTGGCCGCGTCTAGTGCAATCACCGCCGTTTTCACATGTTGCTTCAACGCCTTGCCGTGCCCGAAACCACCAAGGGACTTTCGCAGCGCATCGGCATAATCAAAGCCCGTTTCGGCGCGAAGGTCGATCTGGATGTCACTCTCTGTTTTGCCCGATGAATCTTGTACAAACTCCCAAATACTTTTGTCTTCAATAGGAGGTGGCAAGAGTTTTTCCATGGTGCCAATCGCAAAGGACAAGATCACCTGTTCGCCGCAGTAATATCCCCGATCATTGATAAGATACCGTAAAAACTGATGCGCCTTTTGGGAGGTCTCGTATCCAATGGATACGGCCTCGGAGGAATCGCTGAATTTCCCTCGAAACGTATAATTCGCTTTGTCATTATCGGAAACAAGCTTTGAGTTTCCCGAAGCATTGGAAATCTTTTTGGGATGGGATGTGGCAATCTGCTGCTGCGCGGCACCTGTAATATAGTCCAGCGATGCCGTGTCCTTCAATTTTGCATGTTCTTTTAATTTTTTCTTTTCATCCGATGACAGTTCCTTTTGGTTGGTCAATTTTTCTTCAGCCTGTTTCTTCGTTTCGGCCAATTCTCTTTTTTTAGCCATATAATATTGATGCCACGCATTGAAGAATGTCTCGTCCTCCCAAACTTTTGTACGTGGATTGTCGGGTATTTCCACCTGAAAGACGATATTCGTTTTGTCTTTCGGCTTTGGCTCCATTTTCGATAAATCAGAGGCGAGGGTTTGTTTCGCGACATATTGATAAATTGCCTTAATTTGCTCAGTCGCGAATTCTGATTCAGCAAAGTCTTTTAGCTGTACAATGTAGGCATCATATTTCTTTCCTTCTCCCTTTAGATAGCCATACTGGTCAAAAACCGGGTTTGGAGCAATTCCACTTGAACGCCCTAAACTCTTCTCTGTAACAGGAATAGTAAGAAATACTGGCGGAGCAATATAACCTCCTGTTTTGTTATCTCTTTTTACCTTTTCAATTTTGGCTGCATAGGACTCTTCTTTTTGAAATTCACCTTTTCCATCAATAACAATTACGACAATCATGTCGGCATTATTGGAAATGGAGGTTGTCGAAAGCGGATATGGCGGATATGTTTTTTTTAATGCGTCAGCGTTTTTATCATAACTTTCTGCTAAATGTTGCCAAAAGCCCATAAGTTATTCCTCCAATAAAAAGCACTCCACAGTGGGATCATTATCGATGAACGAAAAATTCCGGTTGATCTCAAACTCTTTTGCCTTCATTTTGCGAATAAAACGTCGCAACGAAGGATCACAGTCCTTCGGCATTGGAAACTTGATGAGCCCGTTCTCCATCCTCGCTCTCCACAACCGGACGACAAGTTCGTTATGTCCGGTTTCATCGGGATAGTCGTATCCGTGAAACTGCACCCCAAAATCGAGTTCGCCATAATGATCGTAAAAACTTTCGCCTTCATCGAAAACGCAGGGCTCGGCATATCCCTGACATTCCCGCGTTCCGAGAAAGATATCCCGCCGTCCGCCCTTTTTGATACTGCGTTTCGCGATATTATGATGTTTGTTTTCATTACGATCATCTTTAAGATTTTTGCGATTTTCGTTCCACTCAAAATGAGCGAGAACCTGATATTCCACATCCCGCAGATAGGTGTAAAATGAAAGGTCATTTCCGCCGCTCATTTTTATCGGCTTGACTCCCTTGGACTCGGTCTGAATCTTCTTCATTACCCACAAAGCGTCGATATACCAGATAAAAGTCGGCTTCCAATAGACGCTTTCAAGAATTCCTTTAAGCGCCTGATAGGTCGGAATCTGATAGGAGAATTTCTCGCCGCCGATCCGTGTAACGGGATCGGCAAACATCGCATATCGTCCCGTGATCTTGAATTCTACCGAATTGCGTTTTTTATCCATTTTGACACCTCTCTTACCTTATTTACACATTCAACAAAGAAAACATAGCCTTACGCTTCAACCCTTGTTCAGCCGCGTCGTAGTAATCCGGACTCAACAAGTAAAACGTGTCATCCACGAGATCCACCGCTTGTTTGATTTCACCCAAGGAGCTTGAATATAGGGAGACCGTATACTTCTGCAACTGTTTCAAAATACGCATTTTTTCCTTCGGATTGTAACAACTTTGAAATGCGTCAACGAGTTTCATGGCATCACCATAAGGAACAACAATTCCGATCTGGACACCGTCAATCACGGAAAATTCTTCCGCCGCCGTTTGAAAAGCACAGGGCAATCCGGTGTAATTTTTGTTGTTGCGGTCATTGTAAGCTTTCGTCCCCAATCGATTATCATTGAGTAAACTGTAGATCGTTGTTTTACCATTCCTGATCTTGTAATCCATTTTACCGATATTTTTCCCTTTTTGCTGGTCGAAAAAATAATACTGATAGAACAGGTTAATTACTTCATCGCTCAACAGATTGTCGCCCTGCTTTTCACGGAACACTCTTGCCGTAACATCCTTGCCGTCCTTGATTTCCGGTAAGCGCGAAAGCTTTTCATTTTGGACATCGACAACAAAGACCGACTGCGGTGTTGGGTTTTCTTTGTTGCGGTTGCAACGCCCGGCCGCCTGGATAATACTGTCCATGCCCGCTTTCGCACGAACTACACAGCCAAACGATACATCCACACCCGCTTCAATTAACTGCGTACTAACGCACAACGTCACCCGCTTTATTTTGGGATCAAGGTTCTTCCGCAATCGATCAAGAATATTCAAGCGGTGGGCGGGACAAAGATCGGTTGTCAAAAAAGCTTTCTCACACTCAATCGGTCTGCATTGTTCATACACTTTCTGAGCATCACCTTTAGTGTTCAGAATAACAAGTGTGCTATTACCCTGTTCGATTTGAGCTTTAACCAATGTTGCGATTTGTTCGTAATCCATCGTCGTTTGGGTTTTATCCACAATGTGAACCCGCTCAAAGATCCTCAACTCCTCGGGCGCAATGCTGACGATATACGGTTTGTCAGACAATAGTACCGGACGATCCGTCCTGTGAAGGTGAGGCTGCGTAGCTGTACAAAGCAGGATGGTTGATTTTCCGAAAATTTGCAGAAAGTTGGCCGCCTCGTTGAACAGATGAACGCACTTTATCGGCAGAGCCTGAATTTCGTCAAAAATCAGAACCGCCTCCGACATATTGTGAAATTTCCGGAGCTTTGACGCTTTATTGCTGTAAATCGTCTCTAAGAACTGAACCATCGTGGTCAAAATAATCGGACTGTCCCAACGGGAAGTCAACAACCGGTACTTTTCTTCTTCATCGTCTCCTTCCGGCGGTTCGATATTGGAATGATGTTCTAAAATCAATTCATCTGTTTTACGATACGCTTCACATTTTTCCCGTTCTTCTTCACTTTTCTTACACTGTTTGCTATTATCGCATCCCGCTAATGCGCACCTAATTGTCGTTGCCGTTTGATCAAGAATTGATAAATAAGGGATAACATAAATGATCCGTTTAAGATTATGTTCCTTGGTGTGCTCCAGTGCGAACCGCAAGCTCGACAGCGTTTTCCCACCGCCGGTTGGAACGGATAAAGTATAAATTCCCTGCTGCCGATTGCCTGCTTGTCGGCACTGTTCTGAAATACTCTTGCGGACTTTGTCAATACCACAATGATCAGGGAATGATGCCAGATAATTTTCCAATTGTTGAATCAAATTTGCCCAATAAGGTAAAGTATCGTTAATTTCCAAACCCGCACTGTTGCATCTATCCGCATCCACGACACAGGAAAAAACTGCTTTCGTCAAAAGGTGCAGCATAAAATAAAGGTTAACGTTTTTTGTTTGGCTTATTTGACAAAAGTTTAGAATTTCGGTTTTCAACGCTGCTTCGTTGATACTGGGACAAAATGCGTTTACAGCTTCTAAATAATGGATTTTATCTTCGTCTTTATCAGTTTTGACGGATAACGTCCTTTCTCCGTTGCTAATATTGTCGAACAGACCACCGTGATGCGTTGCGATAACATTGCCAACGATGTCCGCAATCACAAGGTCATTGATTGTTTCCTTGGCAAACTTCGCTCCTTGCAAGGCGTGAATGACTTCACCGCGAGTCACAGCTTCTCCGCTTAGGCTACGCTTTAGATAATCCTGAAATGCCTGCGTGTATTTCCCCAAATCGTGTAGCAGACCGGCCAAATAGACTGTATTTCCACAATCAAAAACATTGGCGAATTCTTTTGCAATATCAGCCGTCGCGGTGAGGTGGTCATGCAGTTCCTGATTTTCACGAGCATAATAAATCATATTGTCCTTACTTATGAACGGTATCCCTGAATTCATCGAAAAGATTGTCCAGATGTTTGATCCGTTCTGATTTATCGTGGGTGGCCTTCAGCAGGATCGAGAGATACACCCTCCAGCCATAATCCGGGCGTTCCATCCAAAGGTCCATTGAACCGGTCATCCAGTGAATCGGTTCCATTTGAAGCATGGGGTCTGCTTCTGACTCATCTAACCTTCACCCTTACGTCAACCTGTCTTTTTGCCATAGCGGCCTTTTGGTTCCTTGACTTCAAATCCGATTTTCCTTTTGGGTTTTTCGGTTTCAACCAGTTCATCAGCGAGATCTTCACGAAATTCCGGGGACACAATACACAATTATTTATTGCCACTTTCTTCTCATGGACCTTTCGGTCTGTCCTTTTCCTTCTGGCGTTGTTTTTCCAACGACATCTCAAGCTTATCAATGAGTAGACTATTAACAAGGGACCTGCCTGTAGTTATTTCCACAAAAGAATGTTTCGTGCCTGCGATTCCCGAGCTGTGTTATAGGATGTGGATATCTGGGATACAACAGTTCGTGCCATGGATGCATAATGTCGTCGTGATTGTCACCCATCAGCATTACGTCCTTCCGAATTCACAATAATTGTTAGATTTATCATTATCTATCCATCATATTCTATCAAAACTATACCTCTCTAATTTTATTGTCAATGGGGATTTTATGGGGTGATAAAACCATTTTTTACTACCCGATTTCGTGAATTCATTGGACTATACGTTCCCACGCCGGAGCATGGGAACGAGGGGGGCATAACAATATCTTCTTCCCCATCAATTCACCAAATCCTGTCAACCCCTGGGATCCCCTCCCGCCACGCCGGTTATTCCTGAAGATCCCGGCGATTCCCGGTCAACCACGCCAGTATCCGGTTGAAGCCCCACTTTCATCAAGAAAACACCCAGCATTCATTCGAAATGGAAAACACCCTAACATCCCTGTTTGTCATATCCGGTCACAAACTTTGAAAAAAACGTCATCTTTTTCGTTTTTTTCCATAGTCTCTCGTTCCCATGCTCTGCGTGGGAACGGTGCGACTGTCAAGTCCCACGATCGTGTATCGTAACGGACGCAGAGCGCTGCAGTGACCACAAAGAAGGGGAATACGTTGCATCTCTGGCTGGAACAATCCCCTACGGGAAAAGCATTTAAAGCAAATCATCAGTTAATAGAAACAATGCTTTGCATTAGAATGAAAAATATACTATAAGACAAAGCATGCTTTCAGAAGAATCAGAATTGGCCCTCAGCAATCTCGGAGCACGGCTTAAAAGCGTCAGGCTTGACCGAAACGAGACTCAGGCTCGCTTTGCCGCCCGTATGGGGATTTCTGTCCCCACGCTCAGGAACATGGAAAAGGGAGCCCCTGCTGTGAGAATCGGACTGTGGGTTGAAGCGCTCTGGATTTTAGATCATTTAGGGGACCTTAAGAGCATACTAAAAAAGCGAGAGTCCCTGTTTGACCAGTTCGACAAAAAAGAGGGCGTAAAAATGCGCCGGCGGGCATCCGGAAAGAGGAAATAGATATGATTCGGCTGAATGTCTGGGTAACATTTCAAGACGACTCCCGGACCCAGTGCGGCCAGATGGTATGGGGGAAAACAGGGGACATCTTGATTTATTGACTTGCCGGCAGAATCAATTCAATGAAAAAGATGACCCTGGTGGCCATGTTGCCGGTTGAACGTTACAGCGTAGCCCGTCAGGACCCTTTTCATCACAGGTATTATTCTTTAATTTGTATAAACGATAAGCATTTTCATGCCCTATCCGGGCTTTCAGTTTTGGCGGCAACTGGTCAAGCAGACTGACCGTCGACCGGATACTTCCGGCACTGGGGTGGTTATTGGCCGATTTTATGGCAAGGGGCCTTTTTCCCATCTCTCTCGCCCGATGCACACCACCTGAAAGCCGTGTGCCAGAAGCTTCTTGGCGGGTAATATAGCCATCTTTATTCCGATCCAGCCGCATGAAGGCCTGTGGCGGACCCCTGAACTCCGACCTGGAGAGTTGCCCCCATCTGTTTTATCTCAACGGTAATCCCCAACCAGCACGAAAGCGCCCCAGTAACCGGGGTGGGGAAAACGGTTTTTAACATGGCGCATGGCCCGGCTCAGACTTTCGGCCTTGGGCCGGTGCTTGTATTCCCTGTAAAACTGTTTCACCAGGAGGGCTGTGGAGATATCGCTTACCCGCCACAGACTGCTCATGATGGCGTTGGTTCCCGCGTAGAGGAAGGCCCGGTTCATGCCGATCACATCATCGCCGCTGGTGATTTTCCCGAGGCCCGTCTGGCAGGCGCTCAGCATTACGAGACCTGCTTGAATATCCAGGCCAAATATTTCAGAAGCCCGAAGATTGCCGTCGTATTTTTCGTCCCGGGCCAGCTTGATCGAGGAAAAAAGCGGGTTTACGGGATCAAATTCCCCATGGCCGGCCAAGTGAATGATGCCGAAATCCGATATGTTGCGGACCACCCACCCCTCGGTGGCTTTATCCCCCGTGAGTTCGGTCACATCCGGAAATCTCCAACCGATGGAGGCGACCTCTTTTTCAGCAAACGGCAGTGCCAGCGCGGGGTTTTGGAGATCCGGGTTGCCCACGGCCAGAACTTTTGTGCTTTTATCAATTTGCCGCTTTTGTGCGGCATGACGGAGTATGCTGGTGCTGGGCAGGGAAAATAGGGGGACCTGGTCCACCAGGTAGTCTTTACCGTCAAACAGGGTCGCAAAAGAAAGATGATGGAGGATGTGGTGAGGTACGATTCCGAGGGTTTTGACCCCTTTTAATCGCGCTTTCAAAGGAGAAAGGAGCCAGGTGTAAAGTTCCCGGGACTGCGACTCGGCAGGCTCCAGGTTTTGAAGGGTGCGGCGGTAGTCCAGAACGGACTGGGCCAGGGACTCTCGTTTTAGAGGCGTTTTGAAGAGTTCCACATCCTCGCGGGTGATGAACCAGCAGAGGATTTCATCGGGCACCAGATAGTAGGCCAGGATGGCCGTTCCCGGTTCAAGGAGTTCCTGGACCTGTGAAAGGGTCAGGGGGTCCACGGAGAGAATTGATGCCAGTTCAGGGTTCTTGAGCTGGATTTTCAGCATCAGATCCCGATGCCGGTCCCGGGCTTGATCCAGGGCCTTTTTGTAAACCACTCTTTCATCGGGTTCCTTGGTCTGGGCCATCAGGGCTTCATATTCAGCGATTTGTGATTTGAGTGCTTTTTCCCCATCGTAGAGTTCCTGGTTCACGGACCCATGGAGGGAAAGCCGCTGGTTGCCCAGCAGATCAATGAGGTTTCTGGCCCTGGAGCGTTCCGCAACGTAAAAAGCGTCCGAATCAAGCCCCATGTCCACCAGCAGGCTCACCAGTGTTTCGTAGACGCCCATTTTGTTGGCAATGAACCCGTCCTTCAGTTGATTCAGTTTGATATCGGCCCGCATGCCTTCGATTATTTCCATGGCCGCCTCCAGCAAGGTCCGTGCTTCGGCTTTATTTCCCCCCTTCAGCTGCAGCTGCCCCAAACCGAACAAAGCCCGCCACTCCACCTCGCGAAGGGCCATTTGGCGGGAAAGTTGAAGCGCCTCCTCAAACCGGGTTTTCGCCTCCTCAAGCCGTTCCAGGTCCATGAGGGCCTCTCCGTATCCCACCAGAATTTTGGCCTGGTTGATACGGTTCCCGATTTTTTTAGCCAGCGCAAGTGCCTCCTCAAACAGGGGAACGGCTTTTTCCGCATCGCCCATGCGAAGGCGTGTGAGGCCCAGATTCTTGAGGTCATAGGCAATGGCCCACCTGGAGTTGATTTTCCGGTCGATGGCAAGGGCCTGATCCAGGGCTGCAAGGGCCTTTTCATAGTCGCCCGCGTCCCGATAGACCAACCCCATGTTGTTGAGGGTCGTGGCCACCTCATCCCTTCTGGCACGAAGGGTTCTCGCCAGTTCAAGGGCTTTTTCCAGCTCTCGCAGGGCTGCGGGGTGGTCTCCCAGGGTCCACCAGATGAGGCCCGCCGTATTGAGGCTGTTCACCTGTTCCAGGGTCCAGCGGTTTTTCAAAGCTATTTTATAGACTTCCTGTCGGCCTTTGAAGGCATCCTGGTATCGGGCTTGAAACCAGTGGTTGTTGGCCTGTTCCATGAGGATGCCCACCATGATTTTGTTTTCGGGTTTTAACCCTTCCGCACCCTCCTCAAGAAGCTTGAGGGCCTTTTCATACCGGTCTTCGGCCCCTTTAAAATTCCCGAGCAGCCGGTCGCATCGGCCGGCATCCAAAAGGGCTTGAGCCATGTTTTCAGTTTGATTGAGGTTTTCATAAAGTTCATAGGCTTTCAGGTAATGGGTCTTGGCTCTGGCGTACTGGCTCATCCTGAGGTCGTAAATCCGTCCCATACGCATATACTGCCGGGCCAGGCGTTCTTTTTTGCCGAGGGTTCTGCTGAGGTCGGCGGCGGTTTGAAACTGCTCCAGGGCCCGATCATAATCGGTGGCGTTTTCCAATACCACACCCAGGTCGTTCATCGCGGCCACCTGCAAGTCCTCCAATTCCAGGTTGGCCATGATCTCAGCCCCTTCTTCCAGGGCGGGGATGGCCAGATCGTATTGTTCCATGCGGGCATGGATCAGGCCCAGTTTTACCAGGGCTTCCGCCTGGTCCTTGGAATCGGGTTTTTTCCGGGACCAGAGTTTGACAAGTGCTTCGGCATGTTTCACCGCGATTTTGTAGCGGCCGGCGGCGTAGGCGCTTTCACGGGCATAGATCAGGATTTGGGGTTCATAGCGCGCGAGTTTTTTGACCTGGCGTGCCACCGTAAGGGCGTTTTCAAAAAGGACAAGGGCATAAAGCGGTTCCTTTTTCTTAAAAGAGGTGATGCCATCCTGCACATAGGACTTGAAGCGATGCGTCGCCAGATCAAGGGCCTCTTTTCCCGTCATTCCCCAATATCCCAAGTTCACCCAGCGTTCTCCCATGGCCGTGGGGTCTTTAAGGGCTGTGAGGAGGGCTTCCTGGACCGGATTTTTCCCATAAGCGTTAAAAAAAAGCGCTACCACCGGCGAATGATCGTGCGGGTTTTGGGGCAGCACCAGGGTGGGAACCCCCATGAGGGAAAACAGGTGTCCGAGCATGTAAGTATCTTCGGGGGCGGCCCGGGGGGCAAAAGCCAGGGAAGCATCGGAGAGTTCATGAAAAAGGGTGAAAAGGGGCAGGGTTCGCCCCTGGTCCAGTCCCATGGCCGGCCCGTAAACGGGTACCTCTTTCGGTCTCGTGGGAACCGTGTTTGCGGTGTAAACGGGACCGCCCAGCAAAAGCCCCTGGGTCCCCGGCAGGACGGCTGAGATGTCTTCTCTTTGCGCTGAAGCTGGCAATTTGGTCAAATCAAAGTCCGAGGGAAGCTGATAGTTGCCGGCGATTTCCACGATTTTCTTTTTAAAAGGTTTTCGGTTTTCAACCGATCGGACCAGATGGGTGGCACTCAGTGCCTCAGGATAGGGGGTTCCGAAAGGCAATGCCCAGGGGTCTTCATAAATGAGGATGGTGGATGATGGCGGTAGAGATGAAGCATCCTTTGTCTCCACAAGGATATCATCCGGTGTTACCACAAAAACGGTCCAACCGTCTCCCTGTGAGGCCTTTTCAAAAAACCGTATGGCGCGGCCTTCAAGGGGCAGGTTTTCCATAAGATCGATGGCCTCCACCGGATACGGACCGAACAGGGCAGCCACACCCGGGGTTTTTCCCCGGGTCGCCAGGTTTTTGACCCCTTTCAATGTTTTTCCGTACAGGGCCAGAAGTTTACGGTATTGCTCCTTATCCGGATTTTCCTCATTTTCAGGGGTGTTTGCCACCGCCAGATTCGCCACACGATCCATTTCAAAACAAAGACCCAGAAGAAACAGCAGCCGTTCTTGAAGAGCGGCGGATCGGGTCAGCAGGGTGGGCAGGTTTTCCGCGTTTGGATTTTGCCCCATGGCTTGATCCAGCAGCGTTTCCTCCTGCTCAATACGTTCAGCCAGGTGGCGCTTTTCGCTTTTTTTGGCCCCTTTCATTTTTCTTTTGAGGTTCGAAAGGGTCATGAGTCGGGGGAAGATTTTGAGCAGGAGATCCCGTTCCGGAGGGGAGATCTGTGCCATTATCATGGGCGCCATTCGCTGAAAGCGTTCTATTTCAGATAGGTTCTCAAGGAGATTGAGAGCACCCTCGGCATCGTTTTTTTGAATCAGGGCAGACACCATTGGGGAAAAGGCGGTGCGGATTTCTCCGGGCGCGCAGCCCGCATTCACCACGGGAATCGCCAAAAGGGTTTTGAGGGCCGCCTTCAGATTTCCCAGGAGAACCAGCGCCCGCCATTCATATTGGGGCAACAATCCTTTGCCGGCAATCTCAAGGGCTTTTTCCGCATGGGTTTTTGCACTGGATGGCTCCATAAGTCCCAGGGCCACTTGGGCTAGATTCAACTGAAGCGCCGCTTCTAGGGCCAGTCCCTCACGGGTCATTGGGCTCCCTACCATTTCAATTCCCTTCAGGGCCGCAAGGCCACGGGTGAAATGAACGCCCGCCTGTTTCAGACACGCCAGGTTCTGAGCAGCCTTTTCAGGTGATGAATGCGCATCTTTTGCCCCATTATTTAAGATTAGGGCGCCCATTTTGTTGTGATAACCCGGCAGTACCAACGGGTCCAGTACCTCTTGAGAGCGTTTCAGCAGTGTTGTGGTTTTTCTGTCAAGCACTGCGAGCTGGGGTTTCAATGCGGCATCTTCAGGAGAGGGGATGCGGCGCAGGGTCCAGGCCATGTTCACCACGTTCATGGCGGCACTGACCGGGTTTTTGAGTTTCAACGCCAGCTCCGCAGACCGTTTAAAAGATTGAAATGCCTTTACAGGCTGCCTGCGCGCAAAGCGGAGCTGTCCGTCCCGGTGTGACAGAAGGGAAACCCCATAAAGGTCTTTATCACTGACGGTTTTTCCTTGTTTGTAAGGCAGAAGCTGCCGATCCATGGCAACCTGGGCTTTCGCTAGAACGCCCAGTTCCGTTTCAATACGGGAAATAAAGGCCTGTGCCAGGCGTTTTTCCTGTTCGCGGCTGAACCCGTAAACGGCCTGTGAACCGGAGGTCTTATCCAGCGCCAGGTCCAGGGAAACATTCAGTATCGCACCACCATCGCCGGAGGGGCGCGTGCCCCCGGCCTTTTTTTCTTGAGGGTCCACTGCCCCATATTGATCCAGCAGGTTCTGCAATTCTTGAAATTGTTTGAGGGCGTCTTTGAGGAATCGTTCTTTTTCCTTTCCCGCACGACCCCCGGCCGCCATATAGGTATTGTAAGCAACGGATCGTCGATTGGCCGAAAGGTTTTGCACACGGCCTAATGCAAAGTTCAGTTGAAAAGCCTTTTCAAACGTATTGGCCGCTTCATCCCATTTTTCAGCTGCCTGGTACGCCAGCCCCAGCCGGTCCAGCATTTCGGCCTTGAGCGCGATCATGCGGCTGGGAAATTCAAGGGCATCACGAGCCCGTATCAGCATGAAGGAAAGGGTCTTTAGGTTTTCGCTTTCTTTCTCCGTAAACAAAGCAGAAAGGTCCCCCATCAGCTTTTCTTCCCGCGCCATAATGGATTCCATGGACTGTTCGTATTGATGCCACCGGGGATCCGGGGGAGGCCCAAAGGGTTTTTCTGTGGCACGAAAAAGGGCCTTATGGATATCGCTCTGGCGCCGGGCCGGCATTTCAACATTTTTGGATTGCTTTAGTGCAGGCGTCAGTATCCGATTGAAGATATGAGTATTGAGCTTCCCCATCAGTTCGGATGCGCGCCTGGGATCGATTCGCTCCGCTATGAGCTCAAGGGCGCGGGTGTAAGCGTCAATGGAGATGGCAGGGTCGTTCACCTGAAAGGCGGCGCCGCCCAACCTTCGGTAAAAGAGGATTTCCGTGTCTTCATGATCAAATGGAACCTTTGATTCAAGCCTTTCCACATAGCGTTTGAGGGCCCTGCCGTACTGGCCCAGGAGAAAATGGATGTTCCCCAGGTTGAGGGCCAGGTTGGCGCTGTTCCGGGGGTCCTGTTCCGGGTTGTTGAGGAAATAGGCCTTCTGATAACTCAACAGTCCCTTTTCAAGCCCTCCCGGCTCCCCGTAAACGGTTTCCGACACCTCGGAAATGTATCCCAGGGTCTGGTGAAAGTATGGGCTCTGTCCCTGTTTTCTGATGGCGGTTTCGATGAGGGTGCGGGCGTCATCCAGCGATTTTTTCCCTTCCAGATACGTGAGGCAGAGACCCGTTGCGTAAAGAATCACGGGATTATCCGGGTCTTTCTTCAGTTGCGCCCGATACAAGTCCAGGACGGGGTCAATCTGTTTCATCAGGACGGCGCATTTGATGTATCCCCGATGGGCCTGTACCAGATCGGGGTCTTCGCGAATGAGGTCATTGTAGATTTTTTGAGCCGCCGGAATTTCGCCTAAACCAAACAGGAAATCCGCTGCGGCAAGGGATTTTTGAACATAAGCGGCCCGGGCCAGGCCGTAGAGTCGGTCTTCATAGGGCCGGTAGGCCATTTCTTTTTCATAGAGATCCAGGGCCTGGCGGAAAAGTTCTTCCCGGTACAGGATTTCAGCCAGGGCCAGCCGGGCCGACGCCACTTGTGTGGGCTGCGGGTCATCTTTTGGGGAAGATTCACTTGTTTTGGCATACCGGTTCAGAACCTCCCTGTACCACCGTTTGGCCTGGGGCCAGTCGCCTTCCTGAAAAGCCGTATCCCCCATGCGGTTGAGGGTTCCCATGGAGAGGCCGGGGGCGCTCTTCCCGTGGGTTTCAGCCAGCCGGGCCAGGGTTTGCATCCGGTTCTCATGTTTTTCATCGGTGGAACCGGAGAGGTGGATATCAATGATCCGTTCAATGGAACGATCCGCCCATGGGGTATCGGGGTATCCGGTGATGATGGAAAGATAAATGGGTGCCACTGCGGAAGCCCGGCCCATGCGGCCACTCTGCCGGGCTTTCTGAAACAGGGCTTCCGCTTTCAATTCCGGCATGAGATCCGGCATTGTCCCGGCCCGGTCCAGAAGTGAAATGGCTTTTTCCAGGGACGCGGCATCGCGGCCCAGATCCCCCAGCAGCTGCGCCTGGGCCATTAATGCCCTTGCCTTTATCCTTGCTGAGTCCAAAGGATTGATGCCTTTTGATGGGGCATTTTCAGAAATCTTTTGAATACGGATGATGGCATCTTTAAGGATCTCTTTTCGCTCAAAATCCGTGGGCGCTGCTTCCCACACATTTTCCGTCTGAAGCGTTGCCAGTCGGATGGCTGCCAGTTCCTTCTGGGGATGGAAATCTTTAAAATCCCCTGTTACTCGTTCATAGGCATT